>OAVK01000497.1_pt1 | contig 20466 bp, 20 predicted proteins | sample 1495301 | NCBI WGS metagenome assembly OAVK01 (sample SAMEA2580094, study PRJEB22360) | human gut metagenome | biome: human gut; feature: human-associated habitat; material: faeces | place: Denmark | collected 2008/2010
TTTTCTCTGATATTTCATATACTTTTTCCATAAATCAATTATACCATATGTGCATAAATTGTACAATAAAATTTTCGAATGTATGTTCTGTTTTTGTATAGAAAAATGTCTGACTATTTCAAGTACTATTTAAGATGATTTACTATGTTACAGTCAGGAAACTGACAATGGATTTTTTTAAAGCCGTGCTGACAGACACATATATTTACATGCTGCAAAAGCGAATCCGGAACAAACCCTGCCGGTTAACTCACGATTTAAATCACGAAAATGCACCGGCAAAATTTTCAAACGCCAGAACATATGATATCCGCTGTCACCCTGGATACAGTTTTTCTTAGTTTTTATTAACGCCCTCTATAACCGGTCATGCCCGACGCTGTCGGCATCCACCCCAAGCTTTTTAATCTCATGATCCAGGTGGCGCTTATATGCTTCCACGAACCGGAGCATCCCATCGAGTTGTTCCTCAGTCACCTGATCGAACACCACTTTATCCCGATCCTCGAACTCCTGATGCAGTTCCTCATGGATCTCAAAGACCTGTTCGCCCTGTTTTGTAAGTCTAAAGTAGATTTCCTTCCGGTTCTCCGGTTTCTGGTAGCTCTCAACGACTCCCTTTTCCATAAGTTTCTTTGTAATTTTGCTGATTGCACTTCTGGTCATATAGAAAGCCTCAGCAAGCTTTGTCACATTAGAGTCCGTATTTTTCCCAATATATTCGATGCAGTGCACTTCCGAAGGCTTATACCCCTTCAGCAGTCTTTTCATCTTATACTCATCCAGAAAAATCCTCTTATTAAACAAATCCCAGAACCCGCCAAAAACCTGTTCTTCCTTACTCATGCCCCAGCCTCCCATTTTCCACGTGCTGCTTTATATAAAATATTTTATCTAATCTTCTATATCCCACTGTCCCTATCCTTTACTTCCCACCGCCTCCGCATTTTTTCCAGCGCAGCCGGTGCCAGCGGACCTTTCACAGCCTGGGCGGAAAAGAGAGGGCGGGCGGCAGTTTGGAATTGGTGAACTGTTCGCTCCGCCGCTTCTCCGGCCTTACGCCCAGCCCCTCAGCGAACCGTGAGCCAATTCCAAACTGCCGGCCGCCCTCTCTTTTCCCCAACTGCCTGCGCAAAGTCCGCGTCCCCCCGTCCAGCCCTAATTCTGACTAATTACCGGCACAAACACCCGGTTACTCACCGGGTCCATTTTCCCCAGCTCTGCTTCCACGTTTTTTACCGCTTCCTCGCAGAACTGATCCTGGCTGCACACCAGCACCTTGCCGCGTTTATCCGGCTTCTCATACGTTCCATCCGGTTTCAGTATATGAGCCTTCACATTGTCCTCCAGCTGAACCTTTAAGACATGCATGACCTGTTCCTTTAAGGATTCCTCCTCCACAGGGAACATGATCTCCACACGCTTATCCAGGTTTCTCGGCATCCAGTCGGCGCTGCCCATATAGATCTCCGGACTTCCGTCATTTTCAAAATAGAAGACACGGGCGTGTTCCAGGAAATTACCGACGATGGAGTGTACCTCGATGTTCTCGCTCAAATTAGGAATGCCGGCCTTTAAGCAGCAGATTCCGCGGATCACCATCTCGATCTTTACGCCAGCACAGGAGGCCTCGTATAGCGCGGCTGCAATCTCCTTGTCGCAGAGAGAGTTCATCTTTGCCATAATATGTGCCGGTTTCTTCTTTAAGGCGTTCTGCGTTTCACGGCGAATCATCTTTAAGAACCGGTTTCTCAGCCAGATAGGCGCTACCACCAGTTTATTCCAGTGCAGCGGCTCGGAGTAACCGGACAGCATGTTAAAGACCGCCGTGGCGTCCTCGCCGATCTGCGGGTTGCACGTCATGAGCCCAAGGTCCGTATAAAGCTTTGCAGTGGAATCGTTGTAGTTGCCGGTTCCCAGATGCACATAGCGGCGGATTCCGTCTTCCTCCCGGCGCACCACCAGGGTGATCTTGCTGTGGGTCTTTAAGCCCACCAGTCCGTATATAACGTGACAGCCCGCTTTCTCCAGCTTCTTAGCCCAGTTAATGTTATTTTCCTCATCGAAACGGGCCTTTAGCTCCACCAGAACGGAGACCTGTTTCCCGTTGTCGGCCGCTTCAGCGAGGGCCGCGATAATCGGGGAATTGCCGCTGACGCGGTAGAGGGTCTGCTTGATGGCGAGCACATCCGGATCCTTAGCCGCGCTCTTTACGAAGTTTACCACCGGACCGAAGGTCTCGTATGGATGGTGCAGCAGAATGTCGCCCTTTCGGATATTCGTAAATATGTCATCCTCGTTCATCAGAGCCGGAACCCGCTGCGGAACGTACTTCGGAGCCTTTAAATGCTCGAAGCCCTCAAGTCCGTACATCTTCATCAGGAACGTCAGATCGAGCGGTCCTCCAATCTCATAGATATCGCCCGAGCTGATGGAAAGCTCTCTCTTTAATATCTTCAGCAGGCTTTTGTCCATCTTCTCGTCGATTTCCAGACGGATGGCCTCGCCCCACTGGCGCTTCTTTAACTGCTTCTGGATCTCCTCCAGTAAATCGACCGCCTCTTCCTCGTCGATGGTCAAATCCGCGTTCCTCATGATACGGAAGGGACTGTAGGCGACCACATTATAGTTTAAGAACATGGAACCGATGTTGCGTTCGATGATCTCCTCCAGAAGGATCACGGAACGGCCGGATTTCCTGTCGGATGGAATCTCCACGATTCTCGGCAGTACGCTGGGTACCTGAACCATGGCGAACTCTAAGTCCTCTTCTCCGCTCTTCTTCTGAAGAAGCGCCGCGATGTTTAACGTCTTGTTCCGGATTAACGGAAACGGGCGGGACGAATCCACAGCCATCGGGGTCAGAACGGGATATACATTTTCCCGGAAATACTCATCTACGTAGGCGCCCTGTTCCGTGTTTAAGTCCGCATGGGTCGTGACCACACACAGGCCATTCTGCTTTAACGCAGGGAGAATTGAGCGGTTGTAGGTGGAATACTGCATGGCTACCATCTCATGCGTCTTTACGCCGATCTTTTCCAGCTGCTCGGAGGGCTTTAAACCGGCGATATCAGGCTTCGTATATTTTGCGTGGACCATGTCCTTTAAGGATGCGACACGGACCATGAAAAATTCGTCCAGATTTGACGAGGTAATGCTTAAGAATTTCAGCCGTTCAAACAGGGGCAGGTTCTTATCTCTGGCCTCACTCAGCACGCGGTAGTTGAATTCCAGCCAGCTCAGTTCACGGTTTACATAATTATCAGGATTGTAGAATCTTTCATCAATATCTGCCATCAGGACAACCTCCTCTTCTGTTTTAATACAGGCCGGATTCCGAAAATTTCCTCGAAGAAATCCGCTTTCTGGGCAAATGCCACCGCCTCCAGGGTAATATCCCCTCCATAGGTCGTGGTCACCAGCAGCTGGCCTTCCTTAACACTCAGACGGCAATCGTGAAGCTTCTGCTTATGGCTCCGGTCCATGGCATTGGCCAGCCGCAGAATCGCCGTCAGCTTGGCGATCAGTATGGTCACGTCGTTATGGGTCAGCTCACCCTTTGTATCGCGAAACAGGTCTTCATTAAATATGACCTCATTGTAATCGAAATCAATGCTGTTATAGCGCACCACATTGGCGATGATCTCACGCTCCATATGGGATAAACCGATGATCTCCGTCGACATGATGATATTATACCCCGACTCTCCCGTGTACTTCATTCCGATGAATTTTCCGCAGGAGTGGATGATGGCGGAGATTTGCAGCAGAAGACGCTCTCTCTTTCCCATGCCGTGGTACCGCTTCATGCTGTCAAATATATCGAGAACGTGTTTTTCCATGTCCGCCGTGTGGGAAGCGTGACATTTGTAGCGCTTCGCCATGTTGCGGGACGCCGCAAGGATATCCTCGGTGAAATCGTGGGTGAATTTTACCGCCCTGGTCTCCTCCGCATATTCCGCGGCAATGCCGTCGCAGAGACGGATTCCGGGTATCCAGAACATCTCGGCCCCGGTCAGCTCTAAGACTCTCCGGTAAATAATGGCCGCCGGCATTAAGAGGGCCGCGTACTCGCTGTTCACCCCGAAACGCTCTTCGATCTGATAGAGGGGCATATCCACCAGCTTCTCATAGAATGCCTTGAAATCCTCTGCGGTCACCCGGTCTACAGGCTTCCCCGTTCCGCTTCCTCTGGATAAATAGAGGATACATTCCCCGATGCCGATTAAATTCTTGATCTCACGGTCCTTTAAATACATCTTTTTAAACGTCACAAGCTCATTATCTACCAGTTCCTCGATAAGAGTATTCTCCATCCGGATGTCGGCCTGGATATTGGACATCATCTCCCGTATCCTTAAGACGCCCAGGAGAAGGTTCTGGGTGGAGATCAGTGCATCCTTATCGAACAGGGATATCTGCATGCTGCCGAAGCCCACGTCCACAATGGCTGTGCCTTTCTGAATTGTCTTGTTAAATTCCGCGTCCTTGGAGGCAATGGCCTTATAGCTGATAAACCGCTGTTCCGAGTTGCTGATGATCTGTACTTCAATCCCTGTCCGAACCCGGATCTGATCCAGTACGATCTGGTTGTTGCGGGCCTCGCGCATGGCGCTGGTGGCATAGGCGCGGTACTCTGAAATCTTGTAGGCCTCCATAATCTCCGCAAACTGCTGTAAGACGCCACACATCTCCTCCACCAGTTCATAGCTGATCTTTCCATTATTATAGGTATCTTTTCCAAGGGCGATGACGTGGCGCACATGGTCTACCCGGCGGATTCCGTATTTGGGCGAAACCTCATAGATACCGAGTTCCAGTTCAAATGAACCCACGTCGATGGCTGCGAATAGTTTAATTGCCATACTTGTCCTCCTTACCGCCCAGTACGGGCAACATCCTTTCCATTATACTCTCCTTTTGTCAGGACATGTGTCAAATTTGCGTAAAATCTTCCCGGGTGCCCATCAGGTGTGTGATGAACTGGCTGGCCGTCCTTCCGGACAGTCCTCCGTGGCTTAGCTGATTTATGTTGGCCTCCGCGTAGAGCTCCTCCAAAGGCATATTTACATGATACCGCTCCGCCAGCTCCCTTACAATGTTCTGGAACTGCTTCTTATCCGGAGAGCCAAAGTATATGGTCACGCCGAATCTGGCTACCAGTGACAGCTTCTCCTGTACGGTGTCGTTATTATGTAATTCATCATCCAACTCCCTCTTATCACTGAACTTCTCACGGATCAGATGGCGCCGGTTGGAGGTCGCATAAATCAGCACATTCCCCGGCTTCTTTCCGAGACCGCCTTCGATGATGGCCTTTAAATACTTGTATTCCAGCTCGGAATCCTCAAAGGACAAATCATCCATGTAGATGATGAACTTGTAGTTCCTGTCCTTCACCTGCTCCTGTACCTCGGACAGGCTCTTGAACTGGTGCTTGTATACCTCGATGATGCGCAGCCCCTGCTCGTAGTACTCATTTAAAATAGCCTTGATGCTGGAGGATTTCCCCGTTCCGCTGTCGCCGAACAGAAGCACATTGTTGGCCGCTCTTCCCTGGATAAATGCCTCCGTATTCTCGATCAGCTTCTTCTTCTGAAGCTCGTAGCCGATGATATCGTCCAGATAAATGTGCTCCACATTGGTGATTGGATTAATATGGACCTCGTGATCGATCTCCTCGATTCGAAACGCCTTGTTAAGCCCGAACTTGCCGACGCCGAACCGGCGGTAAAACTCCGTCACGGCTTTTCCGAAGGCGGCTACATCCTCAGACCGCTCCAGCTCCACCGCCAGCGCCACGATCTGGTCCCGGATTCTCTTGTTGAACACGCGGCTGTTGCCATTGGCCGCGTGGTAGTCTGAGAGTGCGGACCAGACACCGCTGCCCGTCGTACCATCCCCGCCGTCCAGTGTTTGGATATCGTAATCAAACAGCTCCTTGATCACGTTGAAATCATGGGCGGCCAGTTCATTCAGAGAGCCTTCGATATGGCCCACAATTTCACATGAAGTACTGTATACATTTTCGTTGTTTGCAAGGCAGAATGCTAAAAAACAATGCCAGAGATTCCCCTCAAAGCCGTAAGTCACCGCCATGTCGATCAATTGGCTGGCACAGGCATAGGAATCCGGCATTGTTCCCGGCTTGTCGTCCGGCCCGACGGCCAGAAGTGTGGAAACGTGATCAAACAGTTCCCGGTGCTGCAGATTTCGGTAGATAATGAGTTCCTGCGATTTCATAAGTTCCTCCCTATTTTTTCGAAATGGCCAGGCAGCCTACAGCCGCCTGACCGTTCTTCGTCCCTTAATAATTGCCTAAAATTCTCATGTTAGACGCTTCTTCTTCAATTCCCTTTAACGCATTCTGAATCTGCGCATCGCCCAGGTTTCCCTCGATATCGACGAAGAACCGGTATTCCCAGTTTCTTCCGGCAATGGGCCTGGATTCGATCATGCGCATGTTCACATGATTATAGATAAAATTGCTCAGCATATTGTACAGGGAACCGCTCGTGTGGGGAAGCTCGAAGCTGATGCTCACCTTCGACGCATCCTCCCGGTATATGGGATCCCTGGACAGGATGATGAACCGGGTTGTATTATTTTTGTTATGATTGATGGATGGCTCCAGTACCTTTAAACCGTACAGCCTTCCGGCTGTCTCGCTGGCCACCGCCGCCTGATTCTTCTTCCCGTCATTCAAGACCTTCTTTGCAGACGCCGCGGTGTTCTCCACACTGTACTGCGCCCAGTCCCGATGGGAGTTTAAGTATCGGGAGGACTGCATCAGCGCCTGGGGATGGGAAAATACGGTGGTAATATCCGAAAGCTCCGCCTCCGGAAGTCCCAAAAGCGCATGGCTGACCGGGATGAAATTCTCCGCCACAATGTAATTATGGTATTTGATCAGCAGGTCGTAATTATCGCTGACCGCCCCCGCCGAGGAATTCTCGATGGGCAGGACCGCGTAATCGGCCCGGCCGGCCTCGACCTCCTTCATGGCGTCTTCCCAGAACTGCACGTGATAAGCGTCCACATCACTGCCAAAATACTGCAGTGTGGCTTCATGGCTGTATGCACCTTCCACTCCCTGGTACACCACGCGGATTCCCTTCAGGGGAAGCTCCTTCACGGCCTTGAAATCCATCCTGGCTGTCAGTCCGTGTTCCGCCATCAGCTTATACTGATACCGGCGGCTGATCGTCATCATCTGGCTGAACAGTTCCTCCACGGCCTGCTTCTGGAAGCTGTCGTCTGTCATGGCCTTCACGGAGTCCAGCTTCTGTCTCTCCCGCTCTCCGTCGTAGACCGGTTTGCCGTTTTCAATCTTATATTCCGCCACGTCGCCGCATAGGCGCATGCGTTCCTCGAACAGGGTCACAATCTCCCTGTCGACCTGATCCAGTTGTTTTCTGATTTCCTGTAAATCGAATGTACTCATAAATTCTGTCCTTCTGCCAGCTGAAGCCTAAGCATGGCCTTTATCTGTTCTTCCGTGTAAGCCCCCGGGAACTTCTTCACTTCCGGAGGAAGTTCCTTTGTGTGGAACGGCTCTCCAAAGGTGATGGTCACATGGGACGGTTTGATCTTCGGAAAATGCTGTTCAAAGACTTCTGCGGTCCCTGTCAGGGCCACTGGCACCACATAGCAGCCGCTCTTTTCCGCAATCTTTAAGCTTCCCTCTTTGAACGTCAGCATATCCAGCGGGTCGTCGTTCTTATTTCTCGTTCCCTCCGGGAAAATCCATACGGAGACGCCGCGTTTCACCTGTTCAATTCCTGCAAGGATGGTCTTTAAACCTTCCTTTAAATTCACGCGGTCGAGAAAGAGGCAGTTGACCAGCTTCATCCAGGATGAAAGAAGCGGAATCTTCTCCATCTCCTTCTTGGCCACAAAACCGGTCAGGGACGGAACCGTCACATATCCCACCAGGATATCGAAATAGCTGCGGTGGTTCCCCACATAAAGTACCGCCTGGTCAGTCGGGACATTCTCTCTTCCCTTTACCGTGATCTTCACTCCCGCCATCCAGAGGATCAGCCGGAATACACACTGGATCACGGCCAGACTCTGCACATCGCGCAGGCGGCGGTTTTTCTTACCAATCAGAAATTCCACCAGCATCAGCGGAATACTTAAAATTAAAAACAGAATGACAGTTGCTGCTACAAATATAAAACGTATCATTGGTCTTCCCCTCCATTTTTACTATTATATAAAATGAAGAGTGTAATTACAAGACTTACCCGCCTTTCTTTTTCGTAATTTGCTCAAATAAAAGCCCTGTGGCGAACCACAGCGGAGCAAAATCGAGCCGTATGAGGCCGTCGATATTCGTACTCCGTCCCGTATAGTCCCAGGGACACATTCCCCGTGACCGAAGCCACGCTCCTGAGGCGTATTCCGCCACAAAAATCAGGACCATATAAAGCATACCGTGGCGGACCGCCAGATCCGACTTTTTTACGCTCAGTGATTTCCCCGGATTGAGCCAGTCGTCGATCCATTTGCCGATCGGTCCCAGAAGCGCTCCGCATCCGTAGATAGGGAACATCAAAAGGGACGTCCTCCCCATCAGCCTCCAGTCGTGCCTCATGATCGATTCCGCTGACGTAAAAAGGACCTCCAGGCACCAGCCTGTGATTCCGCATTTGCAAAAATTGACCGGGAGCTGTTTCAGCTGCAGCGCCGTGCTGCTGATTGTAAATTTTTTGAATGTTGTTGTGTTTAGTGTTGTCGTCTTCATAAGTACCAGTATGTACCCAAAGCGGTAATTTTATGAACAAAAAAAGGGGGCAAATGCATTTCCTGCATTTTTCCCCTTTTGATCGTGGATCGACCGGTATCCGGACAGTCTCCGCTATAAACAGCGGATCTCATAGAAGCGGCGACAACAGTCTGCTGCACTGCTCCTTCACCCGGATCCACAAGTCTCTCGACGCATAGCCCTCTCTGGTTATCTCTTTGCAAAGCTTTAAATCCTCAATAAAGATATTCTCCAGTTCTTTCGTGGTCTCCTCATCGTAAATGACGGCATTGACCTCAAAATTCAGCTCAAAGCTTCTGATGTCCATGTTTGCCGTGCCATAGGAGCAGACGCGTCCGTCTGTCATCACGCCCTTGGCATGGAGGAAGCCGTTCTCATACGTATAGCACCTGGCTCCCGCTGACAGAAGATCACCCACATAGGAGTAGGTCGCCCAGTATACAAACGGATGGTCCGGCTTGCACGGGATCATCAGGCGGACATCCACTCCGGACCTGGCGGCAATCTGAAGCGCGGATAAGACGGCATCATCCGGAACAAAATACGGCGTCTGGATATAGATATGGTCGCGCGCCTTTGCGAACAACCGGATATAATTGTCCCGGATCTGCCTGCTGACAGCGTCCGGACCGCTGGCAATGATCTGAATCCCCAGCGGATGAATACCTGGATCCACCTGATCCAGCCGGAATAAATCGGCGCCGGTCTCAAAATACCTCATATCCTTAAACAGGTTTTCTCCTGCCGCGTAATTCCAGTCCAGCGCGAAACGAATCTGAAGACTCAGCACAGAACCGCCCGTCAGCTTTAAGTGCGTATCCCTCCAATAGCCGAACTTGGGGTCTCTGGAAATGTACTCGCGCCCGATGTTAAATCCGCCCACGTAGCCAACCTTGTTGTCAATAACCACGATTTTCCGGTGGTTGCGGTAATTCATTCGAAGCTGGAGCCGTCCCAAGATGGGCGGAAAGAAAATCCCTACCTTCACACCGCACTGCTTCAGTTCCTCCCATTTCTTCTTCGGCATGAAACGGCCGCCCATACCGTCACAGAGAATACGGACCTCCACTCCGGCTCTGGCCCGTTCGGCCAGGATCGGGCTGATGGAATCGAACAGCTCGTCGTCCTTGATGATATAGTACTGAAGGTGGATAAAACGGTCGGCTTTTCTCAGTTCATTGCGCAGATCCGTATATTTTGCCTCGCCGTCCGTAAAAATGCGGACAGTATTGTCGATGGTCAAAACCGCTCCTGAGGTCTCTAAATTGTACAGCACCAGGTCCTCATAGTCACGGGACAGATGAGACTCCAGGCTGGTATCGTGCGTCTTTAAAAACTCCTCCTGGCCGCGCACGGTAAAATAGACGCGGTCCTCCACTTCCTTGACGCGGAACATCTTGCTTTTCCCCATGTCCTGCCCCAGAAGGAGGTAAAACACGAAGCCAAAAATCGGTATGAAATACAGGACCATCAGCCAGGTCCAGACAGATTTCGGATCACGCCTTTGGAAAAATACTATTATGATTGAAAAAATCAGATTGATGTAAATTAAATGCTCCATGATCCACGACCAGACGGCTGTGACCGCCATCCATGCTGTCTCCATATGAAGTCCTCCTTTTTCCCCTTCCTTATTCTTCCTCAGTCTTCCCCGAAATAATCCATATCAATCGTATAGACCAGACGTTCCATCTCCTCAAATGTCGTAATTCCAGCCAGAACCATTTTCACCGCCTCTTCTTTCAGAGTCGTCATCCCATGGCTGCGAATTGCGTACGCTTTCAACTCGTCTTCTTTTCTGCCCTCTGAGATCATGCGCTTCATCTCCGAATCCACGCTTAAAATCTCATGGATAGCAATGCGGCCCTTGTATCCTGTCTCATTGCAGAGATAACAGCCCTTTCCCCGGCGCAGACGCACGTGTTCACCAGGAGCCGCAGGCTTTCCGTACAGAATCTTCAGTTCTTCGGGACGCGCCTCATACTCTTCCTGACAGTAGGGACAAACCTTTCTCATAAGTCTCTGGGATACGATTCCGGCTATGGAGGCCGCGGCCAGATACGCGGGAATTCCCATATCCATCAGCCTCGTAACCGATGATGCGGCATCATTGGTATGAAGTGTGGAAAATACCAGATGACCTGTGATAGCGGCGCGTGCTGAAATCTCAGCAGTCTCCGGGTCTCTTGTCTCTCCGATCATGATGATATCGGGATCCTGACGAAGAATGGAGCGCAGTCCTGTCTGGAAGTTCAGCCCCGCTCTGTCATTGACCTGTATCTGATTAATCTTCGGCAGATTGCGTTCCACCGGATCCTCTATTGTAACAATATTCACAAGGCGGCTGCTTAAATACTGAAGAACCGAATATAATGTCGTTGTCTTCCCGCTTCCGGTCGGTCCGGTAAAGTAAATGATCCCGTGCGGGATACGCAGAAGCTGTTTCATCTTCCGGTAGTTATCACCGGACATGCCAAATGCGGCGCTGCGGTCAATCGGTGTATTCGTCGTCAGGAACCGAAGCACACCCTTTTCGCCGTAAAGGGTAGGTACGAAGGATACTCTCACGTTCATCTCCCTGCCATCCAGTGTGACTTTGAAATGACCGTCCTGCGATTTCCTTTTCTCGGCAATATCCATCTTCGCCAGAATCTTGGTGCGCGCCACAATGCCCTGATGAATGGCAGGAGAAAGCGTCATGTATGGAATCAGCATTCCGTCGCGCCTCATGCGGACAACCGTCTCATTTTCGTAGGGCTCGATATGAATATCACTGGCGTTTGTATTGTAGCCCTTCAAAAGCAGGCTGTTTAACAGACGGACGATCGGCGCCTGATCCTCATCGGAGCTTACCATCAGGTTTTCCGCAAAGGTTCTGGAAAATACGGCGTGTTCGCTGGCCAGTCTCGCCGCCGCTCTGGCATCAATCCCTGAGTAATTCAGCTCGATCGCGTGGCGGATCTGCGTCCGTTCCGCCAGAATCAGCAGGATTCTCATATTGGTCACCAGACGAATGTCCTCCAGCGCATATAAATCCAGAGGATCCGCCGTCGCCACGGTTAAACAGCTTCCTTCCATGGAAACTGCCATAATATTATATTTTATGGCCAGCTGTTTCGGAATTTTCTCCACTGCACGCTCATCGATATGAAAGAACTCCAGATCAATGACTTCGAGTCCCATACTGCGTCCCAGCACTTCCATAAGCTCCCGGTCAGTTATGTACCCAAGTTCCGTCAGGACTTCGGCCAGACGCCGGTCATTTGTCTCCGCTTTCAGTTGCTTCAGACCTTCATTCAGTTGTTCCTTCGTGATGGCGCCCTGTTCTACCAGCACTTCTCCAATGTGTATTCCCTTCATTTCTCCAACCTCAAACTTCCAACCTCGAACTGTATTTTCAATCAATTCCCATGACGCAGACTCATTGCCTGCTGGAATATCCCGGATCTGTGTAGTAAATATAGAGGGTATTTCCGGCTGTGCCGGCTCCGCCTTCCAGATCACGGCGGATTATATCTTTGCCGTTCAGCTCTAAATTAACTAATTTTACCACAGAGTCTGCGGAATATAAAGCCGTATTCGTTCGATTCTTCCACGTAATCCGGTACTTTAAAACTGGTGCATTTCCTTCTGACGATACAGGCAGAATCTCGCAGAAGACCTTTCTCTTCCGGTAAAATTCCTCTTCGCATATCGCTTCTCCGTCGCAGTAGATCCGGCCATTCCTTGAAAACAGAATTTCATGGCCGTATTCATCACCGGTCAATTCTTCTCTGCTGATCACCAGACTCTCCGCACAGGAAATCCTGTCCTCCAGATAATCGACAACCACCTGAGTCGTTCTCCTTAAGTCGTCGGCGGAGGCGCTCGTTTCAAACATGTTTCCCGTGTAGGTATACATCCGGATCAGGAAGCTCATGAGAATAAATGCGATTGCCAGGGACGCGATCAATTCCGTCAGCGTCATTCCCCGGTCACCGCGCAGACGGCCATTCCATTTTCCACTCACGCTGCACCTCACTCCCTGGATTTCGGCACCGGCCCTACCACCTTCAGGGTGACAGGCGAGGTCTCTCCCTTACCGGTCCATGACACCCCATATTCCATGATCACTGCATCCATGGAAATTGTATGATTGTTTATTTTGAATCTGAGTTTTGTCTCTTTCGTTCTGATCGGTTCCTTTTCCAGTTCCAAGCATTCCAGAGCAGCCATATACTGTTTTCTCATCACGGTTCCCCTGCCCAGGGAAGAATGAGCCATTCCCAGGCATTTCAAGAATATCGTGACCGCAATCAATAGAATGGTCCATGCCGCCAGAGACTCGATCAGAGTAAAACCAGAGTTTGATTTGCAGGGGTTTTCTGTATTATTGTGTCTTGCCATGTTACTGTGTTTATCCATATTACTGCGCCTTGCCGTTTTACCACATTTCACGATTTGCCTCCCATTCGCGGTTATTCCACTTATGCCATCCCGTTAATTTATAAGCTGTGGTTCTCCCCGTTCATACCCGAGGACGATCCATGGCTCTTCCTCCGATTCCGGATCGTTCTGGAGATAAACTGTCATGATCTCGGTGCTGCTGCCTTTCTTCGCAGCAGCGGTCAACATAAGACAGTTCTCTTCCGGCATATAGTATCCGGTCATCGTACAGCTTCCCATGGTGGCATCTAATTGGAACTTGATGGCGGAGATGGGAATCATGCTGATGATGTCTGAATCGTTGCCGCTGTCTTTTAGAGGCGGCTGGGGAGAAGTGGTGCCTGTTTCTGTGTTGATTTTGAAATCTGATTTATTGGCCGAATCCGTGTTGGATTGCGCGTTTAGTTCTGCTTTTGGTTCTGTGCCAAATGCTCCATTTGATTCGTTTCCAGGCTCTGCTCTGAATTCTCCATCTGGTTCATCTTCCAGTTCCGCGCCTGACTCCTCATCCGGTTCGTCTCCCAGCTCCGCATCTAACTCCTCATCCGGTTCGTCTCCCAGCTCCGCATCTAACTCCTCATCCGGTTCGTCTCCCAGCTCCGCATCTGCCCCGCCACCCATAAATCCCGAAATTTCATCTAAAATGGCATCCCGCAGCTCTCCGGAACCGTTGCCTGTAAAGTCTGCAGCCGCAGTCTGTACGATGGAACGTGCCGTTAAATACGCCTGCCTGTCATTGTACTCCCTAAGACTCTGCCGATAATACGCTGAAGTGGCAAACAGAATCGCGGTCACCAGAATCATCAGTATCATGACCATAACTACGACCCAGCCGAGTACGTACCCTTCTTCCCCGTTTTTGCGCCCTGCCATTTAACCACCTCATTTCAGTTTTCTGTCTTTCAGGGCTCACTGATGATTTTCATATCGCTGTATTCACCACTGTTTTTCACTTCCTCACTGTTTTTCACTTCCTCACTGCGTTTCACTTCCTCACTGCTTTTCAACTCCAGCATTAAGCAAGTCACCGTCATAGACAGCGTTTCACCTTTGACGCTGCCATCCGTCATTTCTTCCGTTCCATCGGCCTTATCCTCTATGCTGTTTCTGGAATATGAAGTCACAGAGATCCAGTCTCTGCCGTATGCCCAGTCCAGCAGCCGGTATAAATCTTCCATTGCTCCTGATGCCTCTACATGGACAGTCGCCTTATGGATGTTATATCCTGTTTCCGCCGCATCCTTTGTTTCCAGAACCGAAACATCTTCAACCTTAATGGTCTCGGGTACAATTTCAAAGGAGGTCAGATACTCTGCAAGTTCCGGAATCAGCATGGAATTGGTGCGGTACGGCAGATAATCCTCCGTATTTTCACCGATCACGCCCTGTTCTCTGCCAATCTCCTGCTCCAGGACAGATTTTCCGGTCAGATCGTTCTCGGACTCGCGTTCCTGAAGCTGTATAATTTTCAGTTCCGCCTCTGTCCTTACCCGTTTCATATCGGATGGAATTTTCACCAGATAGTAGACTCCCGTTAAAAGCAGAAGAACTACCGCAATATAAACCAGTACCTTTTCTCTCTGCGTCAGTTTTCTCATGGTTCCCTCCTTATTCCGGCATTTTTAATACACACTCCAGTTGAAAATAATACCAGCCATCCTTTTTCTTTGTCACCGGATTGACATTGGTAAATCCGGAATACTTTACCTTCGAGAACAGTCCGCTCTCTTCCAGTCTGTGCGCATAAGCTGATATTTCCTCATAGTTCTGTGAATTTCCGTTAAAAATCAGCGAGCCATCCATGTATTCCGGTTCGGAAAGCTCCAGGCTTCCGCCCGCCGCGTCAAAGATGTACTTCCGCACAGCGCTGTTCATCTTCGCAGTCTTTACCGCCTCTTTCTTTACTGCAGCCTGCCCGGCCGTCAGGGTTCTCAGGGACATCAGTTTCTCTTTCAACTGTTTTTCTTCGGCCAGCGCCTCTTTTCTCCCTTTTTCAGACATGCGTTCTTCAAGAACATGTATCTCTTCCCTCATGTTTCTTACAGCAATCTCGTTATTGGCCGCAATCCCCAGGAAGATACTGATAATTGCCGCAGGTAAAAGACATGCCCCAAGAAAACGGGACCGTTCCTCTTCCCTGCGCCTTTCCTTCTGTTTCGCCGCTCCAATGAGATCCAGAGACTTACGTCCTCCCAGCAGACTGCCGGTGACATACATATACTGGCCCATGGCATAGCTGATGCCGTCTTTCGCTGTAATCAGCGCTTCATCTCCGGGCACCGTCACGGTGATATCCTCATTTTTCACAATGCGGGGAATGAGGCTGTCCAGTTCTTCTTTCCCCAGCCCGCAGAGACAGACAAAATCCAGTTCAAATTCATCTTTCTGCATCTTGCAGAAATGGATAACGGACCGGATCACCTTCGCCATCTCTGCCGTACTCTCCTCAGTTCCTCTCTCATCAACCAGACGCATACGGTTCGTATACGTATAGACACCATCGATGTAAAGCGATGTCATCATATTCCGTCCATCCGCGATTGCCATAATAAATGTCTTATTCCGGAAAGACGGCAGGAAATCAACCAGATTATTCAAACCATCTACTGCGACGTCAATCGATTTCAGCTTCAAACCACATTCGGAGAACAGGCTCTGGTACTCAAGAATCACACTGCGTTTCATCGCCACACAGAGGATGGTACACCCTTTGTTATCCCTGTTTTTCCTCCTGATGATGCTGTAATCATAGACGTAGCTGCCCTTCTCTGAGGGCAGAATCAGATCGGAAATCTCCCGTCTCACCAGTTCCAGCATCTGGCTGTGAGGCATACGCGGAGCTCTCAGCACCTTCGTGATAATCTGGTTTCCGCCCATAGTCAAATAAACATGCCTGCGGTATTTACCATACCGCTTCCTGATTCCGTTCAGTACCTCCTTTACAGCTTCCTCTTCTGTCACAACGTCGTTGATTAAGGCGCCTTCCTTTAAACGGATGCTAAGGCAGTCCATAATCTCTATCTTTTTCCCTGACCTTCCAAGCACAGTCCTTATCTCATTTTCCCCTAAATAGACTGATAATCTCATATGTGCCCTCCTGTTTAAGGCCTTATCCGATACTCTGATAATACTGGTAAATGGGAACCATCACAGACAGCATCAAATAACCAATGATGACTGCCATGATAATAATCATAGTCGGCTCCAGAAGCGACAATAGCCGCTTTATCGCTGTCTCTGACCTTATTTCAAAGGATTCCGCGGTGCGTTTCAACATGGAATCCAAATTACCGGATTCCTCTCCTATGTAAATGCTGTGAATTAGTTCGGGACAGAACTCTCTGATCTGAGACAGTGAGTCGGAAAGAAGCATTCCGTTTTTCATATCCTCCATTACCTGACAGAGCCGTTTTTTCATATAGAGGCTGCCCAGCGCATCCGCAGTCAGTTCCAGTGCATTAATAAATGGAACGCCTCCGCCATACAGGAAACTGAAGGTCCTTGCAAATCTGCCAGCCATGATCGTCCTGAGAAGTGTCCCGATCCCCGGAATATGAAGCATCATTTTATCCTTCCATACCACTGCGCCAGGCCGGGTAAATACTCCGGCCAGAATCACTGCAGCCGAAATAATGACCGCGGCGATATCTGTAAAATAATTCCGAAGCCCGTGGCTTACTGCCATCAGAATCTGCGTGGAAACCGGTATTTGCTCCATGGATTCGAACAGCTCGAAAAAGCTGGGAAGGACGGCGGTAAACAGCAGGAGCACCACCGCAGTAACGGTCAGAAAGAGAAAGGCGGGATAGACCATGGCGGTCCCGATCTTCTTCCTCGTCTCATCTTCCCGTTCGAAGTACTCTGCCATTTTCCCTGACGCCTCTGCGAGGCCGCCTCCCGCTTCCCCGGCGCGCACCATGCCGATGAGAATAGGTGGAAATACGCCATCCTGCATCTCCATCGCCTGAGAAAAATCCACGCCGTGCAGGATCATATGATAGAGTTTTCCATAGATCTCCCTTAAATCTTTTCTCGATTCCTTGACACTGATTAAGTTCAGCGCCTGCGCCAAAGGTATTCCGGAATTCAGCATGACTGTCAATTCACCCATAAATCGTGACAGAAGTCCATAGCCCAATGGACGCCTTCTGCGCTCTTCTTTGACCTTCACCGGATACAGCCCCATGGCCCGGATCTTCGTCCACGCCTGCTCAAAGTCCTGAGCCTGAATCTTCCCTCTCGTGCGCCTGCCGTTAATACTTTTCGCTGTATATTCGTAATCCGCCACAAAATCACCCTTTCTCTCATTCGGCAGTTCCAGCATTTTACCACGTTCAAGAATCTCTACCATTAATCTTCCGGCCTCTCATCCTCTTAAAAACCCCAGATACCAGGCCAGCAGCTTGTCTCCATACAGAAGGGAAATCACGACACCCGCCGCCAGAAATGGACCAAAAGCAAAATGCGATCCGCGCCCGGCCTTATGTGACGCCAGCAGCCAGATTGCATAGCAACCTCCAGACACCACAGAGAGAAAGGCGGCAGCAATGATCCGCGGTCCTCCAAGTATAAGGCCGCAGACAGCCATCAGTTTGATATCACCGCCGCCAAAGCTTTCCGGAACGGCAAGCGTCATGAGATACATGGGCAGGCTGACAGCCAGCCCTCCCATCGCTCTGCTTAAAAGAGTGATTCCTGGCTCCGTTACAAGAGACAGGAACGCAGGAATGAGAAGCGCGGCTGTCATCCGGTTCGGAATACGCATGGTTTTAAAATCCGTATATGCGATCGCCGCTAAAATCAGACATACCATCCATATCATGACTGCACGGAGGCCCAGTCCACCGCAGTGATACCAGGTTATACCCGCCAGAAAAAGGGCCACCGCAGCTGCGACGACCCTCCTGGGAATACTACTGCCCATATGCTCCTCTTCAGTCTTCATAGGTAACGCCCTTTCCGCCGGTGATCGTAATCTTCTTCCCATCTTCCGGGGTATACTCTATTTCCTCAACTTTGTTTCCGTCCAGCGTTATCTTAAAGCTGCTTCCGCTCTCCACGTCATTGCCAAGAAGCGCCTCCACTCTGGCTATGTATTTGGAACCGTCGCCTCTGGTATACTCGACAATCGAGGCCACAGCTATTCCATTATTCGTGCCTTCCTGTTCCAGAGCCGCAGCCTGTGCCGCAACATAGACATTCCGGGCCTGCGAAGTATATGACTTCTTTCTGGCATCACTGATAAACCCACTCATGGTCGGAATAGCAACCGCTGCCAGGATTGCAATAATGACCAGAACTGCAAGCACTTCTACCAGCGTAAATCCATTTCTGTCTTCTCTAATGTGTTTCCATCTGTTCATCTTTGGTATCCCTTTTTCATTTTCTGTCACGGACTTCCACTTCGGAATCATTCTTAATCTCTATTTGATAATCCTTCACATCGTAGATCATACCGTTTATCTTGCCTGTCGCCGGGTCATAAAAGATGCCCCGGATCTGTCCGCCTTTCGTAACACTGCCTTTCAGCATATCGTATAAAGCGTTCTCTTTACTCCCTACCTCCGGGTAAAATATCTCGTTATACATTTCGAAGTCATCGATCATTCCATCGGCAGCAAGCCGGTCAATGACATACGACTGCATGGCTGCCTTTACCATAAACGTCTCCGCCACATACGACTTTTTCTTTGCATCATCGATAAATGCATTCAGCTCGGGAACGAGATTCGCTGCAAGAATCGCAATGATGGAGAGCACCGCAAGCGTCTCAATTAAGGTAAAGCCCGCATCATCCTTTTGCATACGTTTTCGTTTGCTTTTCACCCATCTAAATAAACTGGTTTTTTTCTTCATTATAATAGTAGTCAATCGAGGCCAGTCCACTGGTTATCTCTTCCTTATCAAGGCCCAGCGACAGACAGCATTCCTCCAGAGAGGGGTAATAGTCGCGAAGCTGTGTATTTAAGAAACTGAGCAGCATGACCGGGTCTTTAGGTACATTTGCCATTTCCGATTCTCCTGTTCTATATCAATGCAATTCATTCTAGCATATATCTCCGGTATTTTCAACGTGCAGAAATCGATTACGGTGCTGCTGACATCAATTTACGAAGAGAATTTTAAAAAAGCCTATACGAATGAAAAAAGTCGTGATACAATCGTTTTCAGCATCATAACAGGAGGAAATTCCATGAAAAAAATATTAATGCTCGGCACTGGCGGCACCATCGCCTGCAAACGCGGTGAATCCGGCTTAAAGCCTCTGATCTCTTCGGAAGAGCTTCTCTCATACGTCCCGGATGCGAAGCAGTTCTGCCAGGCGGAAAGCCTTCAGATACTCAATATAGACAGCACCAATATGCAGCCAAAACACTGGCTCACCATGGCGGAGGCCATCGAGGCACACTATGAAGAATACGACGGCTTTGTCATCTGCCACGGAACGGATACCATGGCCTACACGGCCGCCGCACTCTCCTATCTGATTCAGAATTCCCCCAAGCCCATCGTCATTACAGGCGCTCAGAAGCCGATCGATATGGAAAATACGGATGCCAGAATCAACTTGTGTGACAGCCTTCGTTTTGCCAGCGACGACCGTTCCTGCGGCGTCACCATTGTCTTCGATGGAAAAGCAATTGCGGGTACCCGTGGGAAAAAGGAACGAACTAAGAGCTATAATGCATTTTCCAGCATCAATTTTCCATATATTGCCATGATCCAGGATGGCCACGTCATCTTTTATCTGGATGAAAAAGAGCATTTAACGGACCATGTTCAGTTTTATCGCACGCTGAACCCCAATGTTGCCCTGCTGAAACTGATCCCTTCCATGGGCGCCGATGTGCTGGATTACATGGCGGGCCATTATGACGCCGTCATCATCGAGTCCTTTGGTGTAGGCGGACTTCCCTCCTATGACAGCGGGGATTTTTACAAAGCCATCGAGAAATGGATTTCTCTCGGCAAGACCGTCGTCATGACCACTCAGGTAACCAATGAGGGCAGCAACATGTCTGTCTACGAGGTCGGGCGTTCCATCAAAAAGGAATTCGGTCTCCTGGAGGCATACGATATGACGCTGGAGGCCACGGTGACAAAGCTGATGTGGATTCTGGGGCAGACGCAGGACGCGCATGAGATTCGTGATATGTTCTATCGCACAGTGAATAAAGATATTTTATGGCGGGGTTGAGATCACCCCGTGCTAAGGAAGTATGGCCGCTGAAGCGACCGCACTCCGGCGCGAGAGTCCGGCTCGCCGG
>OAVK01000506.1_pt1 | contig 20248 bp, 16 predicted proteins | sample 1495301 | NCBI WGS metagenome assembly OAVK01 (sample SAMEA2580094, study PRJEB22360) | human gut metagenome | biome: human gut; feature: human-associated habitat; material: faeces | place: Denmark | collected 2008/2010
GTATAAAAAGGGATAAATCCTTTTCATGATATCCATTGAGATACAGATAATGGAAAAACTGCCTCAGTTCACTTAACAGGGCAGCAACAGAACGGCCATGATAACTGGCAACGGACGCAATAAAGGGGGTGATATGTTCCGGCTTAAGCATACGAAAGGATTCGACCTGCTCCTGCTGGAGGAACTTAGTTAGGCGCCGCAGTGTTCTGGCATAGTCTGTAATAGTAGACAATACACATCCGTTTGCCTCTAAATGCTGTAGGAATAGGTCCGTAATAGCACAAAATGGGGCAGGGATTGTTTCCGTATCTGACCGGACCAGGCTCCAATACTGCAGACGGCCCTCTTTATAAAACTGGTAAAGTGTTTGAAAAGCTTCCCGTGCGGTGCGCTGATTGCGCGTAAGTTCTCCCTGCAATTCTTCAATTCCATAGACCTTCTTCAAAAAATCATGCCAGTCCTGTAGCTGGAAGTCTTCTTTATTGGAAAACTTAAGATAGCGTTTCCAGACTTCCCAGCGATGTCGGATAGTAGAATCAGAATAGCGGAGTTTCCGGAGCTCATTTTCAGCTCCAAGCATAAGAGAATATAGCGCAGAGTCTGATTGAAGATTGGGTTTGTTCATTTGTGTTTACCTCCGATAATTATGATAGGCTTAGCCTTCCATTTGAGTAAACACTACCCACATTAAAAATACAATCAGAATTATGGAAAGTAAAAGCCCTGTAAAGCTTATCGTTGCTTGAATTTTCTTAGAAACTTTCCATAATATATAACTTTTCATAAAGAACGTCACAGCACCAGCGCCGATGGCGCAGAGGTGGCCCCTTTAACGGAATCAACTCCCAGAAAGAGGTTCGTTTTCCCTTATAGGTAGGATAGCTGATCACATAGGAAATCCCTAATTCCTCCCACCGTTTTTTCTCCCTTCTCACGTAATAGACGGTTTCCGGATAGTCCACCGTTGTGTGGTTATGTATGATTTCAAACGGCACTCCTGATAAATAGGCCAGTTCCTTAATCACATTGGAATCTTTTCCGCCGCTGTCACACACCGCAAAACCTTTCGGGTCATTTTGTACCGCCCGATCGGCCAATACTCGGATTCTTTCAATCGCAACCTGTACTTTATCAATTTCACCAAACAATGTAATATCGTCGAGGATGACACACCTCTTTCATTGTTCGCTGTCTCTTATCTTGTCACAAAGTCTCGATATCCTTGAAGTTCCAAACATAACCCGCAATTCATGCGGGAACCCTGTTGCAGGCTTTGCCTGCAAGCTGTTTTCCTGGCGGGTGGAACCCGCCTATTCCTGCCTTAAGCCAAAATCTGAGATTTTGGTACTAAGTCTTTGATGGACCGCAAGCGGTTCCATCACTCGCTGCGCTGCTTCTAAAAACGGAAAAGAATCTGGTCGGCGCCCTCACCTGTACGCTTCCTCTCAGGACATTATTCCTAGCGCTCATAACCATTTTCCTCACTTTCATATAGATTTATCAGCGCCAGACCCGCTTGAGTCTGGTAATCTGCCGGTATGATTCCCTCCTGGTACAGAGAAATTGCCTGATCTGCTCCGACAATAATATGATCGTATATCTTTATCGCCAATGAACCGAGTGCCTCCCTCAATTGATTTGTAATAGCAATATCCTGGTCACTTGCCCTCAATGTATTCCCAGGGTGGTTATGTGCCAGAATAACCGCCACCGCGTCCAGCTGAAGCACTCTTTTTAGAAGTTCACGGGTAAAAAACGGAGACTGGTCTACGGTCCCTTCCGAAATTTTCTCACAGGATATGACTCCACCACCGGAATCAAGATATGCACAAAGGATCATCTCCCGTTCCCTGTAGTACGCCAGCTGTGAGATAAAATATTCCTTCGAACTCTCACTTCCACTTAGTACGATCCGTTCCTTCCACTCGGTCTTCCTCAACGACTGATATGCGTTTAAAAATTCTCTTAACTGAAGGATCTTTTTGTATTGTGCTTCCGTTATCCCTACCGCCATTGGATGGTCAATAACATGCAGCAGATCAAACTGTTTGGAATACTCCTCTATTTTTCTTTTACTGATTCCGGTAATTCGGCTGAATCCCTCCATGAAATGTTCTCGGCTGGTTCGGACTGTCTCCATGACACATCCCTCCCGTTGTATGATTCCAACATTGCAATCGCCTCCAGTTTTCTTTCTGTTTCCATAGACAGCCCCAACACAGGGTAATCTTTAAGCAAAGCAGTTAATGGATGCTTCTCTAAAAAAGTCTCAATCTCCATCTTCTCCTCTTCATCAACCTCCAGCAGCGAAATCAGGAGACCGGACAGCACTCTCTCTGTATGCTTTTTCTCTATCTTCGTTTCCTCTGTTTCTTCCGTCACCGTTCCATTTCCTCATCTTTCATTTTCTCCTGCTCCGGAGAAGGGTAATATTCCATCAGGTCCTGATTAAAGTCTTTCAAATGCGGCGTCTGAATCGCCGTCCAATACCCCAGTTTCTCATATTTCTTTTTCATTTCTTCCGCTTTTACCTGTCCATGATTGTGAGGTGTCCCATCCGGAAGATGGCCTTCCGTGTCATTGTCGTAACAGAAAACGATCTCCTTAATCTCCGGGTGGTTCTTTAAAAATCGTTCCAAAGCCCGGTCCGACAGGCAGCCTTCTGAAACGCGGTAGTCCTTCGTCCAATCGATCCCAAACCGCTTACAAAGCGTCGCATGACTGATGGCATCAATCGGCGCTTCAAACGCGTATACCCTTTTACCTCTGCCCGGCATAAGAAACCCATACGTTTTATCAGAATTCTCGATATCCTGCCGGAATCCCCCATGCAGTTTCATTTCCCTCAGAGAACAATAACGGGGCGTATCCTCCTGATCGTAGCCCACAAATGCACAGTTGACATATTTCTTTCCATTGATCTCCTGTCTCACTTGAAAGATCCTGCCCTGATCCATCAACGCATAGACAATATCCTCATCCAGTTTCCTATCGCTTATCAGATATTGTGCGGCCCGATTATTGTTTCTATCACGGGGCGGCAGAACCATCTCTTTCTTCGTTTTCTCTTTAACGGGTCCTGCAACTATAATCGTGGAACCGTAAGCACGGCTTCCCAGGACTCTCTCCATGGCTTCCACCTTGCTCAGACCAAAGTATTCCATGGCAAATTCTACGATATTTCCATGTTTCCCCGTTGTGAACCAGTGAAATCCACGGCCATGCTTAAATAAATACAGTCCGCCGCTGTTCTTTACGTGGACCGTATTTGCATCACCCTTTTCAAGAATCAAACCATTTTCCATTGCAAAATCAATGATATTCGTATTATAAATCTGCTCCACTTCTTCTTTCGTAAATGGCATCGGTTTCTGCTTTGTTACCATTTCAACCTCCTCATCGTTCCATACATTCCTCATAAAAACTCTCTGGTTCGCTTTCAAGCATTTCATCAACAGGAGTATCTCCAGACTGCTTATTTTCTTCCATCTGGAATTCCAATTCCAGCGCCAGATGAACCTGTTCCTTTAGCAGTTCCCTTAATTTCTCCTCATCTTTAAATGGTTTGGACAGTTCCATCTTCGCAGCATTTAACTGTTTCTCCAAATCCTCCAATTTCATTTCCGATCTCCGCATTCTTTCATCCAGTTTTCCGATCGTATTCTCAATCCTTGTGATATTTCCCATACTTGACGGACCTGCGGTAAAACCATATACGCCTTTTCCGGTCAGCTCAATATTGATGATACTGTCGATACCACGAATGAAAGAGATCGTAAATCCTGCATAGTTTCCAACTACCAGAGTATCTCCCACACTTTTTCCCACTCTTCGAAGCAAAAGTTCCAAATGTTCACTGGCATCACTCCGTCCTCTGTGGACCTTATGTTCCAGAGTCATAGAAAAATCTACTTTCCTGTTTTTTTGATACCGTTCCGCATCAATTCTGTATTTCTCAATCTGATCCCGGCATTTCTCGATTTGGCTCGGATAACTGAAAACCACATCATTTTGGAGTTCCTGGTTTTTGGCTTTCCAGGATGCTTTCAGAGTCTGTAAGCGATAGATCTCATTATCCACTTCCATCTTATGCTTCATCCTGGGATCTGCCGCCAGCGTCTTAAATTCCGCATATTGAAGCACGGTTTCATCAATATCGCCACAGCTTCTGGCCGAGGACCGCCCGGTCATGATCTGGCTGATGTATTTCTGTTTCTGCTCCAATATCTGCCACAAATAGGCATCAAACGTCTGCTCGGTGATATAGTTAAAAATGGAAATCTCCTCATTCTCATTTCCCTGCCTGAGAATCCGCCCATTCCTCTGCGTTAAATCAGCGGGCCGCCATGGTACATCGAGATGATGCAGCGCAATCAGCTTATTCTGGACATTCATTCCTGTCCCCATTTTCTCCGTACTTCCCATGAGTATCCGGATCTCTCCGTTCCTTACCTTTTCAAACAGCTCCGCCCTGCGGGTGTCGGTATTATAATCATGAATAAATGTAATCTCCTGTTCCTTCACCCCCGCGGCTGTCAGCTCCTCTTTGATTGCCTGATAAAAGCTATAGCTGCCATCCTGTTTCGGGGTCCCTTTATCACAAAAGATCAACTGCGTAGACTTTTTTTCTTTCGTTTCGTGGTAAATAGAGGCCACATTTCTGGCACATGCATTCAGCTTAGTGTCCGGATTGTAAGGAATCCTGGAGTCTAATATCCTGGGATCGATGGCTAAAAGTCTGGCTTCATTCGTCAGTTTTAAAAAGTTGTCCTCTGTACTGTCCACAATTCCGTTCCGGATATCCTCTGCCCGCATAACCAGCTCTTCCATCTTTTCCTTCTGTTCCGGCGTAATCATAGTCTTCACTGCCTGAAATACCCCGGTCTTCAGCTTGGGGACCGGTATCTCCGGCAGCATATCCGATGTCTTAATATCGGCAACCAGCGTAAACATGGACATCAGTTCCGGCAGGTTATGGAAATGGGCAAACCGGTTCTTCATCTGATATCCGGTTCCCTCCGGCCGGAGTTCAAGCGAAGATTCGACTACCCCAAATGTACTTGCCCAGGAATCAAACAGAAAGATCCCTCTCGATTTCAGTTCCGACGGCTGCAGCGCCTTCTGCATCACATACAGCTCACTCATAGAATTTGTAACCGGTGTACCGGTCAAATAGACCAGCCCCTTTTCACCGGTAATCTCATTGATATACTGGCTTTTCATATACATATCCATGGCCCGCTGGCTGCTCTGTCCCCCAACTCCGGCTACATTCCGCATTTTCGTGAAGCTGTAATTGTTCTTATAAGTATGGGCTTCATCGATAATCAGACAGTCCACCCCCAGCTGCTCAAAATTGATGGTATTGTCTTTTTTATCTTCGTTAAACAAATGGTCATAACGAAATTGCAGATTTTTTTGAAATGCATAGAGTTGTTTTAAGGTCCAGCTTTTCCCTTGCCTGCTTTTCTCCTCTGAAATTGCATCACTGAGCTCAGCCATCTCCTCCTGAATCGCTGCAAGCTGTTTTTCCTTCGATAAGTTAATTAATTCAAAGCTGCTGTGAGCCATAATAATCGCATCGTAATCTCCGGTCGCGATCCGGCTGACAAACCGTCTCCGGTTCTTCTTTTCCAAATCCTTTTTCGTGGCAACCAGAAGATTGTCCTGGGGATAGAGTTTCATATAATCGGCGGCCCACTGACCTACTAAGTAGTTTGGCACAGCGATCAACGGCTTATTGCATATCCCCAGCCGCTTTCGTTCATGGGCAATCACAACCGCACTGAATGTCTTACCCGCTCCAACCTCATGAGCGGCAAGAACATTGGCATTTCCATAAATACCACGGGCAATTAAATCTCTCTGATTTTTCCTCAAAGAAATAGCACTGTTTAAATCAGGGAACATTAAGTTATCGCCATTAAATTCCCGTGGGCGCACGTTGTTAAACCGATCGTTATAGAGTTTTGTGAGCGCATCTCCCCGTTCCGGCTCCTCGAACAGCCAGCTTTCAAATTCCTGCTTAATCTGTGCCTGCTTCTCTCTTGCCAGCAGGGTTTCGGTACGGTTCAGCACATATTTCACTTTATCTTCCCCTGTATCCATATCTACGTACTCCACCCGGTCTTTCACCTCCACGGACCGCAGATTTAAAGAGTTTTCCAGGATTTCATAAGCATTTTTTCTTGTAGTACCATACGTTGCATTGACACATACAGAGTTTGGTTCCGAGCTTTTACCGGTAATATGATATTCGCCGGTATAGGTCGCAAACTCGATCGCGATTCCTAAGCTTCCTCCTCGAAGGCCATTGGCGGTCTCAAATTTTTCGTACATAAATGATTCATAGTACTCCGTCGGTATCCAGGTAGATCCCAGCGTAAAATTAATATCTTCCGGCGTCAAAGGCTGCGGCTGAACCAGTTGCAGCGCCTCTACATTTCGGTTAAAACGTTCCGGCTCATCTTTCGCATAAAAAACAGCTTCCTTCAGCTTGTCTTTGACATAACCGCTCAAATATTCTTCCGCCACCACCCAGCCGGCATAAGGCTTTCCATAATACATGGCCGGGTCCTGATAAATCCTTGCTCCCAGTTCCGCTATGATCTCGCCTTTGCTGTAATTTCCCTGGTCCGGCGTGTGATAGAGATATTGCATATAGTCCAAATCGACACAGCCCTTCATGTTGAGAGATAATTGAAGCGCCTCCTCTGCACTTCCTGCCCGTTTCGGAATCATTCTGGGTCTCACCGTCGCCTGATAAAATACAACGGCCTTCTGAAACTCACCCTTGATCTTTTTTCCGTCACTGTCTTTTTTCGGGTCCTCAATGGAACGCAGCAAGGGACTGTCGCTGTCTTTTGCAAAAGCGGATATATTAGCATAAGAATTCACATACCCATACCTGGCCGTAAACCGGTCGTATACCAGGTTCGTTTCTTTTAAATACCGCTCTAATCCACGGTCAAAGTCCGCAGGAAATCCCTCCGCAATTCGTTCCTCTTCTGTCCTGGATTGAAAATTGATTAAGTTCCACAGCGCCTCCTTTACCTCCAGAAGCCCTTTTATCCGCTCTTCCTTCATTCCGCCGATGTTCTGTAAGTACATTCTGGAGTCTTCCCGGTAGTACAGTCGGCCTTCGATCAGGGCATAACAGCCATTTTTCACCTCAGGGATCGCCGGAAGCCAGTCTTTGATCTCCGTATCACCCTCCGCTGCAAGCTCCACATCCGGCTCACGATAAACTGCATGTAATTTCCCTACGGCATTCTTCAACAGATCATCCAGCGATTGATCTTCAAATGGCATACAGCTTGTAGAAGTCTCATTCGCGTACATACTTGCGTCAAATGTCATCGTACCCAGCATCATTTCCGGATGGTCGATAAAATATGAATTGATGGGAACGCCATTCTCATCTTCCTCTACCGATAGCCAATTGATCGCCTGCTTATCCGGAACAATCTCCTGCTCCCGCTTCTGCAAAAACAGAATATCCGTTGTCGCCGTCGTTCCGGCCACTTTATAAAATGCATTTTTCGGCAGGCGGATCGCTCCGATCAGCTCTGCCCGCTGTGCGATATAACTGCGGATGGTAGAATTTTTCTTATCCAGGGTAAACTTCGACGTAATAAACGCGATGATCCCTCCAGGGCGCACCTGATCCAACGTCTTTGCAATAAAATAGTCATGGATGCGGAATCCGTAACGGTCGTACCGGCGGTCACTGATCTTAATAGCGTTAAATGGAATATTCCCCACTGCCACATCGAAAAAGCTATCTGAAAATTCAGTATCCTCATATCCCTTTATCTCGATGTAGGCATTGGGATATAATTCCTTTGCAATCCTTCCCGACAGCTGGTCAAGTTCTACTCCGTAAAGAGTCGATTCCTTCATGCTGTCCGGCAAAACCGAGAAAAAGTTCCCGGTTCCCATGGCGGGGTCTAAAATATTTCCTTTGAGGAATCCAAACCGTTCCAAAGCTTCATAGATATACTTGATGATCTCCTGCTCGGTATAGTAGGCTGTCAGGGAGGATTCTGCAGCACTCTGCATTTCTTCTTCATTCAGAAGGTTTTGCAGGGTTTCATATTCCTTTCCCCAGCCGCTCTTTCCTGGCGTCAGTGCATTGGCAAGGCCGCCCCAGCCTACGTATTTAGCAAGAATGATCTGTTCTTCTGGCGTTGCATGGCAGTTTTCCTGCTTTAACCTTTTTATCAGGCGGATTGCTTCGATATTGTTCCTGCACTTTTCTTTCGGACCGCCATCGTATAAATGGTGATTTTCGGAGTAGATGTAGTTGGCTCTGGCTATTGGTGGGTTTTCTGAAATTGGAGTTTCTGTACTTGGCTCTTCTAAAATTGGCTCTTCTGTAGTTAATCTCTCTCCGCCTGCTTTTCCAGCCTTTTCCCCAGTTTCCGCTGATTCTTTGGGAGCTGGTACTTCCAAAGTGTTCTCATCCGCAATCTTTTCCCCTGTCTCTCCATCTAATGCCTCTAAAATACCGCCCACGTCATCTGAATTTGTTTCGATTAACCCCAGGCTAAAGAGACTAAGCTGAGAGTCACCATTTCTCTCGAAATCTCTGATCTCTGATGCACTTTGTCCTGCCACATCTGGCGGTTCCTGCTGAATATTTTCCGGCTCATATGATTCTTTTGAAGTCCGTATATCGCCGCTGGCGTCTGCCTCATTTTCTACTGCTAAAGGTTGATCCCTGCTTTCCTCTTGAGAAAGTCGCACATATTTCTCTTCCTCGATCAAGCCTGCAATCGTAGCAGCCACTTCATTCCATGTAAGTTGAGTAAAATCATACTCACCAAAATAAAACAGCATGGCCTCATCTCTTAAAACCACTCTGGTCTGTCCTGATCCGTCCTCAGCATTTCCATATGTTTGATACAGTTCGTGAATCGCTCTTCCTTTTTCAATCAGGGAAGCATCTGATCCCATAACCTCATATATCTTTTTATATAGCGCTTCCGGATACAAAGTCGTATCCGTTAAAATGTTCAAATAAAACTGCCGGATCTCTTCATCGCTATATCGTCGCGGCACAAAAAAAGCACGCCCCGATGAATCTTCCTCTCCATCAGACCGTGCTGCTTTTCTGTCCTCTATTCTATTTATCTCATCTGGCACACCACTTCCCGAATAATCACTTCTTCTGCGGTCATCATCAAAAGATTCATGTGCGCCGCCCGGTTCATCATATCTCCCTTCACCGGCATCGGCTGATTCTCCAATAATTTCTGTATCAGCTGTTCTTTCCGCTCCTCCGCTTCCTCGTCCACTTTCGTTATCATCCGGTTGATCTCTCCGCGCATGATTAAATCGGTCACCCGTTCCGGATGGTGATCCATCATGAACTCCTTCCAAATTTTCCCGTATTTTCCGGCCGGAATCTGATCGTACTGTTTCTCTCTCGATATGCTTAAATTCGGATACAGCATTCCGTCCTCTCCCTGGGTATATTCCAGAGGCATTAAGGCTTCTTTGCTCATATAAACGGCTCCTTTCTTCCTTGATACTTTCTATTTCCTGATAGACCTGTCTCAAAACAGTGCGCGCAATCGCAGTCGAACAGGCTCCAAGCTGCATAAACAATTCCAGACTGCCATAATGACTAATATGGTCGAAGGCATCCTCCCCCATGATTTCTGTGGATAGCCCACATTTTTTGAATATGATATAAATGGCACTGTTTTGGACGTAGGCAGCAAATTCATCTTTCACCGCTTCCAGCGGCGCACCATATAAGACGGATTCCGGCTCCCGTACTGTAAAATCTTTCATGTAGGGAACTAACTTCTTCTCTGTATGCTCTATGGCCATCTGAACCAGTGCTTCTTCAATGCTTTCGCCCTTGACTCCATACTCTTTTTGAAAACGCTCCAGCAGATCAGATTTGTATTGATTTTCGACCTTCCATATCAATTCCATTGTTTTCTGGAAGCTCTCCAAATCTCCGTGCGTATCCGCAAAATCAAAGTAATATGTTAATTTTGCCTTCGGATCGCTCATATCCAGCACAGCAATCGCTTTCGAATATTTATTAACATAGCGGCCAGTTCTGATATTCCAGTCCTTCATCGTGGCAATCAGCCCGGCCTCCGGCCTCTGCATATACACCAGCACATTTTTATCGAAAGACAGCTTATAAAATTTAGCTGCGCTCGTCAGAAGTCCGGTCCATTCCTGTGGATTCTGTGTCAGCAGTTTGACCGCATTTTGATAAAGCTCATTTAAATCAGTTACCCTGGACAACGGCCTGCTCCTTCACCTCGTCTCTGGAAAAATACAGTTCCAGAGCCTTCTCAATCGTCTCCTCAATCTCCTTCCTGCTTTGGACAGGGGTAAAATAGCGGGAAATAACGTTCGGTTTCAAATGAAAAGTCTTCGACTTCGCCGCCTCCAGTGTCTCACTCTTCTCGCCTGACAAGATCTCCACTATCATTTTTTCAGTGAGATTTCCTTCCTTTGCACAGGAATGAAACAAAGCTGCCTTTTTCGTGTCAAGCCGATATCCACCTTGCAAATACTCTTCCAAAATCTCCTGATACTCTTTACTCTCAATAAAGGAAATATCATAAGCGGCCAGAAATGTGATTTCACCACGGTCAAAGCGCTCTAATAAAGGTGGAATCAATCCCGCGATCCGGACATATTTGGCAACCTTATCCCGATTTAACCCGTATTTTTCTCCCAGCTTTTCATCTGTCCGTAACTTCGTCACAGTTTCTGACAATGTTGAAACTCCAGCGGCTCCCGGCATTTCCTCTGTCTGCAACTTCGTCACAGTTTCTGACAATGTTGAAGCTCCAGCTCCCAGCATTTCACCTGTTCCCAACCTCGTCACAGTTTCTGACAATGCTGAAGTCCCATCGTTATCATCTGCATTCAACAATGCATCTATCTCATTGATCAGATCTGTACGTTTTCCCTGACTTTTTAAAGCATCATAGTGCTGCTTTAAGCAGAACGCACGCTCAGACTCTCTTAAATCGGAGAAAGAACGCTGTCTTAAATTTGTCTCCGCCATAATCAGGACAGCCTCATCGTGGGACAGATTCTCCTTTATCACAACGGGACCTTTCTTTAAACCGGCCAGCATTCCTGCGTTTCGTCTGTTATAACCGCTGAGAAGAATATATTCATCTCCTCTATGCCATAGAATCAGCGGCTGTAAAATGCCATAAAATTTTATGCTGTCCACCATATCTTCCAGGCGTTTTCCCGTATACAGCTTGAATCGGTGCTCAGAAAAATGTTTCATCTGGTCGAACTCCATCTCTGGTGGTTCCGGACTGACAGGTCGCATCTCATTTCTTTCCGCTGTTTCTTCTCCTGCTTCTTTATTCCGTGTAACCTCTTTTACTGGAAAGTCCAGAACATCATCTGCGCTCTCCAGACTTACCGACAGGAGTGAACTCTTTGTTGGGATTTTCGGAATTCTAGTTGCCACCCTCGATCACCTCCTGTGCAAATCTCTCATATGCCACAGCCGCCGGATTCGCCGGTTCCAGCTCACAGATCGTCATTCCCGCATCTACGGAATCCGCAACCCTGACAGATCGCGGAATTGTATTGGAAAAAATATGTACCTTTTCTCCCAAAGAGGTCTCCACCTGACTTTTCACTCGTTTTGATACTCGGGTCCTCTGATTGTCCATCGTAAAAAGGATTCCCTCTATTTTCAGTTCTTTATTGCAACGGCTTTGAATCTTATGGTAGGCCCGAAGAAACGCGCTCATTCCCTCCGCTGCAAGTGTCTCGGATTGTAACGGTATGATAAGGCTGTCCGCGCAGATCATAACATTAATCATCGGAGTCCCCATCTTTGGCATACAATCAATAATAATGTAGTCATAGCTGTCCCGAATGGTATCCACGAATTCTTTTAACTTATATTCGCAGAACGTGGCATCACTCATCAGCTTTTCAAAATTGTCGAGTTTCTCATTGGCAGATATTAAGTGAACACCGTTTTCTGTCTGAATGACATACTCACCTGCCTCCGGCAACGGTTCATCCATTACCAGTTTTTTCAGAAGATCATAGATGGTAAGTGGTAACTGCTCCGGGCACAGTACTCCGGAAAGAAGTGTACTGTGCCTCTGGCTGTCAAAATCAATTAATGCAACTTTATATCCCCTTTTCGTAAGTAAGTACGAAATAGTGGTGGCGGTAGTGGTTTTACCCACCCCGCCCTTCTTATTTACGATACCGATCACCTTTCCCATTGTGGTAATTCCTTTCTTGTAGCTTCAATGTTTGGATAAAAAAGAAAAAACGAGAACTGCCCTCCTTCCACTGGTAATTTTACTTCTTATTCCGCCATCTGGTGTAAGATCAGGGATAAAAAGCAGGCAATAAAAAATAGGGATAAAATCAGAAATCGCTCATAAACACTGCCGTTTATAACAATTTTCCAACTTTATCCCTAGTATATCCCCTTCACCATTTATCCTGTTTCCCTCCACGATCTTCAATTCGCTGGCCGTCCTGCTGCTTCCCACGGTAGCCGAGGCCCAGTCGGAAGGTAACGAACGGCGGATCGCAGGCACCATCTCCATGTCCCTGCGCTACTGCCTGTATGTGGGAATCCTGTGCATCGGAATCTTCACCCTGTTTGGCAACGATCTGGGCGTCAGTGTCTTTAAGGATGAAAATGCCGGCTCCTTTATCATGACCTTGGCATGGCTCTGTCCCTTCCTCTATCTGGTCACCACCATGGGAAGCATCTTAAACGGCCTCGGAAAGACCTCCACCACGTTTATTCAGAACGTGACGGCTCTTTTCGTCCGCCTGGCCTTCGTGCTGTTTGGCATCCCGAAATTCGGAATCATGGCGTATCTGATCGGTATGCTGGCCAGTGAGCTGCTTCTGGCCCTGATGCACATTTTCTCCCTGAAAAAGCAGGTCTCCTTCTCCTGGAATGCATGGGATATGATTGTGAAACCAGCCCTTCTGATGGTGATGGCGATCGGAATCTACTATGCGGCAAGCTCCGTCTGCGATCCGTTCGCGGCGCTTCCGCTGTTTATCAAAACCGGCTTCCACATCCTGATTCTGTCTCTCTGCTATCTTCTGCTTCTGGCCGGAGCCCATTTCTTTAAGAGGGAAATTCAGGCGGAGTAAACAAAGTATACAAAAAAGGCGGTTACTTCCATGAGAATTCCATCTCCTGGAGTAACCGCCTCTTTTCATCTACTCATCTTTTTATCTTTTCATTTTTTGGCCTTCCCACGCTCTCACATTCCCGGGCCAATCGACGTAATCATCCCGGTTCCGGCGCCACTGCTGCTTCCCGGTGCGGTCGATGAGCCTGGCCCTGCCGTGGAATTCGTGTTCTGCGTTCCCGCGGAGGGCGTCAGCGGCGACGGCTCCACGATCGGAATATTATCATTTCCGCCTGGCACCGAAGGGCCAGAGGGTGCAGATGGGTTCTGAGTATTCGAGGAATTCGAGCCGTTCTGTCCCGTGGGTGTGTTTTCAGGTGACGGCACCGATGCCGCCTCCTTAGTCTCGCTCTCGGTCTTTGAGCTGCTTAAATACTTCTTATATATATAAGCGTCCCCGCCCTTATAGGAGATCCGCATCCAGCCGTTGGCCGACTGGCCCGTAACACTGACCTTCTGGCCTGTTCCAAAGCTGGTGAGAACGTCGGACTTCGTCGTATAGCTGGCCCGTACATGGACGGGCTGAGTCACATACATGGTCTTCTGAACCGCGGTTACGGTGTAGACCGGCATAGCCTCTGTCTCCCTGGGCTTCGACTCCTGAGACGGAGCAGATGTTTCCGCCTCGGGCGATGTCTCCGTTTCGGAGGACGGTTCGGGATCCGTCTCATTCTCTATCTTTATCGCATCGGTCTGCGCTTCCGTCGTCACACTCTCACTGGCCGCGCCATCCTCTGTACTCTTTGTGTCTCCTCCGTTCAAGACAGACGAGCAGGATGTGATCATCACAGCCGTTGTCATTGCCAGGATAATTCCCGGATACTTTTTCATGTCGGTCACCTCCGCCTGATTTTCAGAGTACTCTCCGAAACTCAGCCACAAAGAGGGGCGCAGGGGAGTTTCCGGGAGTGCTCATTCATCCTGGTTCAATACCAGATGCTCTCAGTATATCATCCCGGCCGACGGTGTGCAACATCCGGCGGGCCATCTTATTCTGCATCTTATTCTCCATCTTGTTCTGCATCTTATTCTGCATATTATCCTGCATCTTGTTTTTCACCTTATTTTGCAGTACGATGCCAGATTAAGAAAAATACGGCGCCAAGCGCGCACATTCCTGCCCCACAGAACATAGCGGCCGGAAGGGCGGCCTGGGCCGCCGCGCCGAACAGCAGATTGGTGGCGATTCCCGTTCCCTCCGACAAAACTGCGTAAATGCTTAAAACGGTGGCGCGGTCTGCCGCCTTTACATGGCGGTTCTGTATCTCCGTCTGAAGCGGCACGAAAAGGCTGGCCGACAGGCGAAGCAGCACAACGCCTCCCACCGCAAGCACACCGCTTCCGGTCAGGGCCAGTATCACACAGGAGACGGAGGCTGCGCCAAATAAAAGAAGGGCAAACCGTTTCATACCGATTTTCCTCGTAAATCCGGCCGAGCAGACTCCGGCCATTCCGCTTACGGTTACAAGGATATAGATATATCCCATATTAGCCGGTGCTATCCCGCACGCCTCGTATTTCAGCTGGTTTAAAAACACCGTGATGGTCTGGTTCGTCTCCGCCAGAAATGCCATGCCCACCAGAAGAAACAGGAAGCGTTTATCACTCACCACTTCCTTCAAACACGTCAGGAACCGGCCTTTCACCGGCTTTCTGTCCTCTTTTTCCTTTACTTCCTTTAGCCCGAAGGCCAGCGCCGCCGCGGCCGCATACGTCAGTACGGTCAACAATCCGGCCATCCGGTAATCATCGCCGATAGCGACAGAAAAGATCAGAGCCGCAGCCAGCAGGCCTGCGGTATTTAAAAGGTTATAAACGCCGAACACCTGGTGGCTCTCCCCCTCGCGGCATGACAGGTACAGCAGGCTCACGTCACAGCCCGACATGCCCGCCATCACAACGCTCAGCATCACCCGTTCCAGAAGAAATCCGCCGAAACCGTCGGCCTTCCAGAACACCACCTTAGATACCACATAGATCAGGGAAATGATAAAAAGAGTGTTCTTATATCCGATCCTGTCGGCCACTACGCCCCACGGCATCTCCAGGGCGATGCACAGGGCAAGCGATATGCTCTCAATTAAAGTTATTTCAAATACGGTAACTCCCGCCGCCTGCCGGTAGAGCGTGGCGATCGGTCCGTAAAACACCATTCCCTGCAGGAGGGAAATCCCATACATCAGATAGATATTTCTTTTTATCTTCATACTTTCTGCTCCATTTTCATCGATTTCACAAATTTCATAACCCGGCGCCCGTTTTACGGTACGCAAAATAAGCCCTGTGATCTACAGTGCCAAAACGCATGGTAATTCTGAAATTGTTATTTTCTACGTGGGATTGTATGGATTAAAAAAAGAATGGGTTTTCATAAAGGACCTCCGTGGCAGGCCGTTCCTTCTGAATGATGATAAAACGGCTGCTGCAGGGTAATTATTATCAGCCTGCGTTTTTTTAGTATACCATATTTTTTAGATGCTGTAAAGGAACAGACCTCATACAAAAAAGAGGATACGGAAAACCATAACGCTTTCCATACCATCTCTTTTGTCTGAGCCGTTTCGAGTAACAGCTCCTTACGACAGCTCTTCAAAATACGCTTCAATATATTTCATGGCTCCGCCCACTGCCGCGGCTTTTCTTTAAATAAACCGTGTCCTGCTCGAACATATTATAGCCGGCCATTTTCTGGCTTAAGTCAATCATATACGGTTTTAAATACTGGCCGATGTATCCTCCCAGTATGATGTCGCAGTCAAAGGCCATCCGCAGATTCGTCACCGATATTGCCAGATAGCTTAAATAGGAATCCCATATATCCCGTATGGCATCGTCGCCGTCTTCCAGTCTCTGGAAAAACAGCTCCAGGCTGTCATCCGTGTGATCTGACAGCACTCTGGCCGAGCAGTACGCATCCATGCAGCCCTTTTTTCCGCAGTAACACTTTTTTCCTTCCGGCGCTATGACCATATGGCCGAATTCCGCACTCTTAAAATTGTCCCCCGCATAGATTTCCCTGTTCACGTAAATCGCACCGCCTACGGAGTTGCTTAAGGACAGATAAACCGCGTCACGGTCCCGGTGGACAAATTCCGCCAGTGCCGCGCTGTTGGCGTCATTTTCAAAGGATACCGGATACCGGATAAACTGGCTGACCACCTGAAATTTCACGTTGTCCAGATGCAGTACGTGGGAACGGACGATCAGTTCCCGGCTCTGGTCGATCACTCCCGGTATGGAGATGCCGACTCCCAGGATCTTATCCGGCGCGGCGCCCATGTCTTCCAGGAAACAATCCAGCTCCTCCGCCAATGCCTGGTAGTAATCGAACGAATTTTCAAAATTCTTCTTGATGCGTCTCTTCCCCGTTATGGCTCCCTTTAAATCCAGCGCGACCATGCTGATATGGTTTAACGTAATATCCAGCCCGACCGCCATTTTCCATGTGGCTGTGATAGAAAGCGTCTTTGCCTTTCGGCCTCCTGTAGACTCATACTCTCCGATCTCCCCGACAATTCCGGCTTCGGTCAGTTCTTTCACATTCTGTAAGACCGTGGGCATACTGATCCCCAGCTCCGCAGCGATCTCCGGTTTGGACGTGCTGCCTTTATAGCGGATAAATTTTGCGATCTTGACTTTATTCAGCTTCTTCTTTTCTATCATGGAATCGTCTCCGATAATCTTCTTTTATGAATCGTTTTATATAAGTATTATACAAGAGGGGGCAGGGAAAGGCAAGGCAAAAATACCGAGGCCGGACTTTCCGCAAAAAGTCCGGCCTCGGTATTACATACATACTTTTTTTGATCTGTCTTACTCCAATGCAAACATCGCCATTGCATTCAAAACATCTTCTTCCATCGCATCGATCGCTGCATTGGCTAACTCATGGAAATACTTCACGTTTTTCTCCTCCAGAAGCTTCTGCACGCCTTTTACACCGGCGTTGGACATGTAGGAGAAGTAGTTGATTTTCCGGATTCCGCAGCGGATGGCTTTCTGGGTATCTTCCACGCTGATTCCGGAACCGCCGTGCATGACGAGCGGAACACCGGTCAGCTCTCTGATTTTCACAATGCGGTCAAAATCCAGTTTTGGCTGGGCGGCATAGAAGCCGTGTACAGTTCCCACCGATGCGGCCAGCGCATCAATGCCCGTTTCTTTCACATATTTTGCGGCCAGTTCCGGGTCCGTATAGGCGCCGCCCACGAATTCCTTTCCCTCATGGCCGGTCACGATCCCGATCTCCGCTTCCACGTTGGCGCTGTATTCCTGAGCCATGGCAACGGTCTCTCTTGTCATGCGGACATTTTCCTCGTACGGCCTGGAGGAGCCGTCATACATGACCGCTGAGAAGCCCAGATCCAGGGCTTTCTTTACATAGTCCAGGTCCTCGCCGTGATCCAGCATCACACAGACCGGCACGGTCGATTCCTTCGCCATGCGGACCATGATCGGCCCGATCACGCGAAGCGCCATCTCCGGCTCATGAAGCTGGGCGTGCTGGATGATGACCGGCTCCTTCCGTTTTTCCGCGGCCCGGATAACGGCCATTAAAATCTCCAGATTGGGCGTATCGAACGCGCCCACACAGCAGCCTCGCGTCTGGACAGCTGCAAGTACCTCATTCATATTTACTAACATTCAGCCAGCTCCTTACTTTTCTTCATACAGTTCAATGATCGCGTCATCCCAGATGACAAAGGCCAGCCGTACTCCCGGACCCGCGTCGACCGGTCCGAAGATGATCCGGTCCGCCTGCTTCGCATAGCCGTCCAAATCATCTACCCGGTAAGCCACATGCGGCTGCTTGGAAAGGATCTCCGGAAACGGCGTCCCCTCCTCAAACTTTAAGTATTCGATCTTAAAATCATAGTCGTCCACATTGCTTACCCAGAACTTCATGGCCTCATTGTAAACCATTCCCTCTTTCCTGTTCAGCACAGGGATTCCAATATGCATATATTCTGCCGCCATAGGGACCTCCTCCTATTTTTTCAGATACGGGGTATTGCACGGTGCGTTCCAGTAGTGAAGCAGCTCGTCATCCATTCTTGCCATAAACATCTGGAATCCGCCCTGCTCCTGCACGGTCAGCAGCTCGCCTACGTAGTTTGCCACGATCTCGATGTTCTTCTCTTTTAAATAGGAAACGCATTTCCGGTATATGATAAACAGCTCCATCAGCGTGGTGGCGCCTGTGCCGTTTAAAATCAGCATGATTTTCTCTCCCGACTTGATATCCAGATCGGAAATCAGGCCATCCAGCATAATTTTGGCCGTCTCATCGGCACATTTCAAAGGCTGGCGTCCGCCGCCGCCCTCTCCGTGCTGTCCCATGCCGATCTCCATCTCATCCTCGCCTAAATCGGCCAGAAGACTTCCCGTTGCCGGGTGGGTCGCTCCTGTCACGGCCACAGCGAGAGTCGCCATATTATCAGCAAAACGCTGTGCGATCTTTGCAACCTCTTCCAGGCTCTTTCCCTCCGCGGCCGCGGCACCTGCTATCTTATAGGTAGGAATACATCCCACCAGGCCCCGTCTGTCGTCTGCGTTGGATCTCGGTGCGTTGGCAATATCCTCCTGAGTCACCACCTTGACCACATGCAGGCCTTCCTTAGCACACCGCTTCATGGTCAGGTTGCCGGTCAGCATGTCGCCGGCGTGGTTGAGAACGATATAGAGAACGCCCTTTCCCTTATCTGCCATCCGGATCGCATCCACACACGCCTGCGGTCCCGGTGCAGCGAAGACATCTCCTACCACAGAGATATCCACCATTCCTTCTCCGACAAATCCGCTGATCGCGGGCTCATGGCCCGATCCGCCCTGTGTCACGATCGTTACGCGGTCCGCATCCGGGAGCTTCCTGTTTATGACCATACGCTGGTCTCCCAGCTCCACCAGCTCCTTATGGGCTTCTGCAAATCCTTCCAGCAATTCAGGTGTCAGATTTTCCGGATCATTGATAAATTTTTTCATTCTCATCATTCATTTCTCCTGTTCTAAGAATTATCGTCATGCTTCCATCAGACCGTCATACAATCCCCTGAAAAACAGCGACGTGCTGACTGCCCCCGCATCCGGGGTTCCTATGGTCTGCTCCTTGTAGCTCCTGGCCCTTCCATACTTCGATACGTACTGCTCGCTGTCTTTGGCGCCCTGCTCCGCCGCATCTGCCGCCGCTTTTAAGATATCCGGGATTCCTCCCTCCACGTCTCTGGCCGCCAAAACCGCCGGAATCAGGGCATCCATCATCGTCTTGTCCCCGGTCCGTGCCGTCGTAATGTCCTCCATAGCGGCCAGGCAGCCTTCCAGCATGGCCTTCAGCCCCTCGCTGTCGATGGCGTCGCTGCCTGACAGCGGATCTGACAGCCCTCCGATCATCGTTCCGTAGAGCGGTCCGGCGCTTCCGCCCCCAATCTCCATCGTATCGTCTCCCAGGGACTGGAGAAATTCCTCAATATCGTCGTCCTCCCATGCGTCCAGGTTTTTGGTGATGAGTCCGGCGATCTTGCCGATGGTGACTCCGTGATCCCCATCTCCGAAGCGTGAATCAATCTCGCTTAAGCGGTCTTTATTCGCGCACCAGAGCCGGGCCACACCACGAAACATGCTGGTTATCTCAGGCTTTGAAAGTAACATATGTAACCTCCTTTCTCTTGTTTTTATCGTTTGTCATAAATAAAGACTATCATTTTTACATATCATTGTCAATAAATGGATTTTATTTCGTTATTTTTTAACAGTTTTGCACAAAAATATGGTGTGTAAATGGCTTTAAAGGCCTTAACACACCATATCTCAGTTACATATGTAACTCATTATTCAGTTCTGCCGCCGCACTCACCACATTTTTCGGTGCGACTACGTAGTTGACATATCCGGTCCTTAAGACACCCGCTAAGGCTTTCGGCTTCGTGTTGGCCGAACAGATTCCCACCACATAGCGGACCTGGCGCAAAAGTTCCAGGGGAATCTGGATAGCATAGTCCGTGTCCGAGCGGATCACCCGCCCTTCCTCCGTCACAAAATAATTCAGTATCCGCCCCACCGCCTTC
>OAVK01000507.1_pt1 | contig 20236 bp, 20 predicted proteins | sample 1495301 | NCBI WGS metagenome assembly OAVK01 (sample SAMEA2580094, study PRJEB22360) | human gut metagenome | biome: human gut; feature: human-associated habitat; material: faeces | place: Denmark | collected 2008/2010
AATTTGCCAGAATTTGTGAGGAGAATCATGCCGGACAATCCCGCCGCTTGCATCCGCCGCTAAAAGATCCAGCATCAGATCCGTTTAATTATGAATTTCATTACAAGGAAGTACTGCTGTCAGCAGATGGAAAAAGCTTTGTGGACAATCCACATGATATGAAAGGCTATAGAAACCTTGCCGCCGGACAAATTATTATGGATATGGAAGATGGCTATGAAATATCGTATGAGTATCGAATTAGAGGAATGAATACGGAAGATACCGAAGAGTACGTTGTAGAGGGGGGAAAAATTACTCCGTATTATAGAGCTATTCCATCAAGCACGGTGTCTGACTCGGAGAAACAATATACCTACGTCAGCAATGATCCGAAGGAACTTCCTGTCATACCAGATTTTCCGAAGGATTATGACTGGAAAAAGCATAAAGAAACCACGCTGCATGTATCTTCGTATGTTACAGTTCGTTCCATAAATGACGGGAGCACCTATAGTTATTATTCAAGATTGAGTTCTGTTACCAATCTGGATAAGGAGGTGCCGGACTGTTATTTTCTTACACCTACAGATCTTGAGGGATATACGATTCAGAAAGGTGACAGCCTGCGGAAAATTGCACAAAAATACTATGGGAACAGTGATGAATGGGTTTATATTCTACAGAGAAATCTGGACTACATTCCTGATGCAGATAGGATTCAGCCAGGTATGTTTATAGTAATTCCAAATGCACAATCATTCAGATAAATGCTTGTGAAATCTATGAAAAAACTTATCTATATTAAAGAAAACATATATAATAGGAGGCACAAATGATTTTACATTGCACTAAGAAATCCAGATGGGAAAAAATTAGACACAAAAACACATGGGGAGAGGATTTGATTGCGGCTGATGGCTGTATCCATTGCAGCTCCGTCGAATACTTTTGGAGGGTGGCACCTAACTTTAAATATGTAACTGATGATATGGTTTTGCTTTGTATAGATGAAGATAAACTAATATCTGAAGTACGTTATGAAGATAGTGAGAATTGTGGTCGTTTTTACCCACATATCTATGGTGTAATCAATAATAGCGCAATCATTAACACGTTACCTTATTTGCGTGACATCAATGGACATTTATTAAAAATCCAGAATTGAGGTATATAGAGGACAAATAGATTTTATTCGCAAAATGAGCATAATTCTATGTGATGTAGCAGAGCCAAACGCCCTTGTCAACGATGAAGTGAACGGGCTGCGTCCATCGCTGACAAGCCCGTATATATTTAATGAGATGTATAATCAATAAAAAAACACGATTGATCATTTCTTTGACCAATCGTGTTTTTTATACCAACTAATTTGAAGTAACCGTGAAAGGAAGTAATCTATGGCAAAAAATCAGGCAGTATCTGGTCAGAAATCAGCTGAAACGTCACCTATGAAGATTGATGTAAAAATTGGTTCAATTATGCCAAGTGGGGCTATCCGTGCAACCGCCAGTGTAAATTTGAATGACAGTTTTGCAATCAGAGGTGTCCGGCTTCTGGAAAGTGAAAAAGGCATGTATATCGGTATGCCAAGTTATAAGGCCGGTAACGGAGAATACAAGGATATCTGTTTTCCTGTTACAGCAGAATTCAGGAAACAGCTTCAGGAGGCTGTGATCGAGGCATATGAGCAGTCACTGACACAGACGCAGAATGCCGGTATACCAAATGGGCCAAAGGATAATATGCAGATGGCGCCAGCAGGGCAGGCTATGTAAAGATAATGATAGAAGCTGCTAACATGAAGACTGTTCAAACTGTTTTATTTGTATTTCTTATGGCTGGCGCTTCCTGGTGGGATATTCGTAAACGAATTTTTCCAGATCATTACGTGCTCCTGCTGATCCTGGCTGCACTGATTTCTTTCGATCAGTGGAAACTTACCGGGATTTTGGCAGCCATTCCGTTTTTTCTGACTGCACTGTGGATTGGAGGCATTGGTGGGGGAGATATTAAATTCGTGGCGGTATCCGGATTGGTTCTGGGATTTGGAAGAACTTTTGTCGGAGTATACGCAGACGAAGGCATTACAGGGACCAGTACAAAAAAGCGGGATGATTTCAAACGATTAATCCGGGACTGCATGGCAGGCCGGATTGATTTGATTATAACGAAATTGATAAGCCGGTTTGCGCGGAACACTCTGGATTGTTTGATGTATGTGAGAAAGCTAAAAGAGATTGGTGTTGCGGTGTATTTTGAGAAAGAAAATTTAAATACAATGGATGAAAACAGTGAGATGGTTCTGACCATTCTCAGCAGCCTGGCTCAGGAAGAGAGCCGTTCTATCAGCACGAATGTGCATTGGGGCATTGCCAAAAGATATGAGAAAGGGGAAGTACGGGTCAATACAAACCGATTTCTGGGATTTACAAGAAATGAGCAGCATGACCTGATCCCAGATAATGAAGAGGCCATTACGGTCAGAAGAATTTTTCGTTATTATTATGAAGGAAACAGCGTGGGCGTGATTAAGAAACGGATGGAGGAAGAAGGATTCGAAACGGGAGCAGGGAAGAAACAATGGTGGGCTTCCGTCATTGACAGGATATTGGACAATGAAAAATATATGGGAGACGCATTACTACAAAAAACGTATACGGTAGACTTCCTTACTAAGAAACGTGTTAAAAATACGGGACAGCTGAACCAGTATTACGTAACTGACTGCGTTGATGCGCTCATACCGAAAAAAATCTATTTTAAAGTTCAAGAAATGAAGGCAGAGAAAAAGACACTGGGAGACCGTTCGTCTAAGCAGCAGAATCAGGTAAAGGGAAGAAGAAAAAGCAAATACGTTTTATCAGATATCCTGGTATGCGCAGAATGCGGCCATTACTATCGAAGAGTGCCATGGACCAACAGGCAGGGAGAAAAACGGTACGTATGGCGTTGTATTAATCGTTTGGAGCATGGAACGGAGTACTGTAAAAATTCGCCGACGATTGATGAAAAAAAGATACAGAGAGAGATTATGCAGACATTGGGAAACTTAAGTGCCGACTGCAGCGAGGAAGAGGAGATGTTAAAGGCAAAGCTGCTGGATCGCAGAGCGATATTTTACGAAGCATATGACGACGATGAACTGGAGCATATCGTGGAAGCACTGAATGAGCGATATGAATACTACCAGAAGATGCTCTCTGAGCCTGCCGCTGATCGGAAAGATGTGGCTAGAAGAATGCGTATTATAGAAGGGGAGATTCGGGACATAACGGAGGCAAGACAGCAGATAGCGGTTTATCGGGATTATAGACAAAGGTCTGGGTCATTTGTGAAAAATGATGAGGTTAAAAAGCGGTACAGGGATTTTGATGATGTGCTTGTTCGGCGGTTGGTGAAAAGGGTGGAGGTTGTTAATCAGGATAAATGTAATGTGGTGTTGAATTCAGGTCATACGATTGGGGTTTCGATGGAGATGAATACATAAGAAAAATGGAGGTTTAGTCTGGTATCCCTGAAAAATGGGATACCGGAAATAACTCATGGATTGCAGAATAAAAAAGAAAAAGCATATATGCATGCTGAGTTTTGTGTGTTTGTAGAGGTTATAAATGCTATGGTATCTACTTAAGATATATAGAAGCTTATAACGGTTAGCTGAATTGAAACTTTAAATTCTGTATGCAAGAGTAAATTCCACTCCCTCTTTGAAAGTATATTTTTTTAAAAGTTTTTGAGAGACAGATGCTGGATTTCGTGCTATAATTGGGACAAATTTCTGGGAAACTTTCTGTTTTGGGGTATGGTAAAGAGACCTCTGGAATTCTGGTGTGTAAGACTAAATTCCACAGATCGGCTTGAGAAAAGATATTTACCGGCCTGGCGGTGGTTTCTGATGTGATTTTACTTTTTCAGCAGCTTGGGTGACAGCATTATTTCATCGGGGGCGATGAATTTTAGCTGCAAGGCCTCGAGTATATCGGGGCCATATTTTTTTAGTGCCAGCTTGTATGGCGTTTCTCCGCCGAGGTTTTCTCGGGGAGCTGAATTAATATGATTCACAGCTTTTCTGATATCCCACTGTGTCAATGGTTCAAAACCGGTACCTTTTGGGAGAATCATGCGAAGCATGGTGTGGACGTTCTCGATGCCGCCTTTCTGGTTGCTGCGCATGGGGTCACAATAATAAATACTGGTTCTCTGCATGCCATCCGGAGCTGTTTCCAAACGGTCCGGAGCCCCGAATTCTCCGCCTCGGTCTGTCAGGATCAGGGGAAACACAGAGATAAATCCATAAGCCCCGCCTAACGATTTCTGTATCTGTTCAAATACAAGCCGGACAGCGCCGGGAGTACAGCGGTTCATGAGATGTGCAAGAAGCAGCTCTGTATCGGGAAAATATAGGGTAAGGATACATTTTAGAGAGCGTCTTAACAGATATACCGAGTTCCGGATGGTTGGTGAGGATCATGTAGGGGGACTGTCCCTGTTTGATCAAAGGAGTGACAACCGCATCAATGTGGTGCATTTCGGATCTGGATTTATTAACACCAGCCCGGGAAGAGGAAGGGAGTTCTTCGTAATGGCGCTGGGCAGCATGAGCATTGTAATCATACTTGGTTGGTAAGGTGCACAGGTTTTTCTTTGTGGTGTAGCCATTACAGGCAAAGGGAGCCCTGTACAACCGTCGGCAGGATTCCTTCTCAAACCGGGAGCACACCATGTTACATTTATGGCAGGAACGGCATAAAGTATCACAGATGATGAGCTTCTCACATGCATTTGTCTTTTTGCAGCGGAATCTGTGGATACAAAAGTTATAAGGATTATTAAAGCTTCCCTTATTCCAAGTGTTTTGGATCCAATGTAGCTTGATCTCCTTGGAGACAGTGGTCGGATCCTTGCATAGAAATTTTGTTATATCTTTCAGAGAACGGCCCTCATTTTAGGAGTGTTCTATGTAAAGGCGGTCATCAAGGGTAAGGTGCTTTTGATTGCCTGGGATTAGCTTGGACATAACGTACCTCCTATATCACCGCCAGAGCAACGACAAAGAGGTTACTATAAAACTGCAATATGGTCAAGACCTGTATGAAAGATTTAATTCTACTTGTGTAAGACTTAATTCTACTTGGAGACAAGGGAGTGGAATTTAATTTTTCATTTCAGGTAAGACAAAAATAATTAAATGTGGTAAAATGTATAAAAAGTAAAGTGTTATTACATATTTATAAAAATTATTAGTGCTTGTATAAGGGTATAAGTTTTTGAGGTGTCTTAACAAGAAGAATACTGCTTTCTGAGGGGATTAATAATTTGTTGACATTTTATTGTTTGATATATTAAAGAAAAAAATAATCGGAGGGACATAACAATGGCTAAAGCAAAAAAAGAGACAAAAGATCAGCCTGTCGAGCAGATACTGTGGGCATCTGCTGATAAGCTACGTAAAAATATGGATGCAGCAGAATATAAACATATCGTACTCGGTCTTGTTTTCTTAAAATATATTTCGGACAACTTTTCTGAGTTGTACCATAAACTTGTAGTCGGTGAAGGTGACTATGCTGGTGCAAATCCTGATGATCCCTATGAATACCGTGCGGAGAATGTATTTTATGTGCCGCCACAGGCTCGGTGGGACTATCTCAAAGGGCGAGCTAAGTTACCGTCCATTGGAAAAGATGTTGACGATGCCATGGAGGCAATCGAGAAGGACAACCCTTCTCTTAAGGGTGTATTGCCAAAAGAATACGCGAAGGAGAAGTTGGATAAGCAATCCCTCGGTGGTCTAATTGATATTATTAGTACTATAGCCCTTGGAGACAGTGTTTCCCGATCCAATGATGTACTTGGCAATGTTTACGAATATTTTCTCGGTCAGTTTGCCCTTGCGGAAGGCAAAAAGGGCGGACAATTCTATACACCACGTTGCGTTGTTCAGTTGCTGGTGGAAATGCTTGAACCATATGAAGGTCGCGTTTTGGATCCCTGCTGAGGCTCTGGAGGTATGTTTGTTCAGAGTGAAAAATTTATTGAGGCGCACGCCGACCGCTACAATGGAAAAGCCAAAGAAATTGATAAGTTATTTGATAAAGTTGTATCAGTTTATGGACAGGAAAGCAATCAAACAACTTGGCGGTTGTGCAAGATGAACCTTGCCCTACGTGGTATCGATAGTTCCAACGTAAAATGGAACAACGAAGGTTCTTTTCTTAACGACGCGCATCCCGACCTTAAGGCTGATTTCATCATCGCTAATCCACCTTTTAATGATAGCGACTGGAGCGGGGAATTGCTACGTTCGGACGGGCGCTGGCAATACAGCCGCGAAACCCCGCCGCCAGCAGGCAACGCTAATTATGCTTGGATTCAGCACTTTATTTATCATCTGAATCCAAAAGGTTCAGCAGGTTTCGTGCTAGCCAAAGGCTCACTTTCTTCTAAAACTAACGGCGAAGATAAGATACGTAAAGCACTTGTTGATGCGGGTTTGGTAGATTGCATCGTCAATCTTCCTACAAAGCTCTTTCTTAATACGCAGATTCCGGCCTGCCTGTGGTTTCTTTCTCGTGCAAAAGAAAGTGACCCGAAACACCCGCGGCGCGGTAAAATTTTATTTATCGACGCTCGAAACATGGGAAAAATGATAAACTGCCGTACGCGTGAACTTACAAACGGCTCGGCAAGCCCAGAAGAAAATGATATTAAGGTCATTGCGGATACATACCATGCTTGGAAATCTGGTGAAGGTTATAAGGACATACCAGGTTTTTGTAAGTCTGCATCTGTAATCGGTGACGATGGTGTTGCTGCACTTGATTATGTTCTTACACCGGGCCGATATATTGGTCTTCCAGACGATGAAGATGATTTCAATTTTACTGAGCGAGTTAAAGTACTTACTACCAAACTGGAAAGTCAGATGACTGAAAGTGTTGAGATTGATAAACTCATCCGTGCAAACCTTGCGAAAGTAGAGGTAAGCGTAGATGAGTGAATGGAGAGATGTACAACTTAAGGATGTTTTGCAGCCGAAGGGTTATATTCGTGGTCCTTTTGGCTCTGCATTGCGGAGAAATGATCTGTTAGACCATGGCATCCCTGTTTACGAGCAGCAGCATGCAATTTATGGCATCCGAGATTTTCGCTTCTATATTGATAATGAAAAATACGAAGCGATGCGGAGGTTCGCCACAATAACTGATGATATTATTATTAGTTGCTCTGGAACATTAGGGAGAGTGTCCAGAATAAAGGCAAATGATCCTAAAGGGATTATAAGCCAAGCCCTACTGCTGCTACGGGTGGATGCGCAGAAAATCCGTTCACGTTACCTTCAGTATTTCCTTTCGTCAAAAGAGGGCTTCAATGCGATGGTTTCGCGTTCAGGTGGATCTGTGCAAGTCAATCTTGCGCGACGAGAAATAATTGAAACAATCCCTTTTGGTCTGCCAGATTTGCAGGAGCAAGACCGAATCTTGGGTGTCCTTTCATCATTGGATGACAAAATAGAATTGCTTTGTAACCAGAACCGTATACTTGAATCTTTAGCGAAGACCTACTTTCGGCAATGGTTTGTTGAAAGCAAAACTCAAACAGGAAGGCTCGACAGTATTGCCAACATTACGATGGGTCAATCTCCTAAAGGTGACAGTTATAACGAAGAAGGTCTTGGCACTGTGTTTTTCCAAGGGAGAGCTGAGTTTGGTTGGAGATTCCCAACCATTCGTCTCTATACGACATCACCGCAACGTATGGCTCAAAAGGGTGATATTTTGATGAGTGTGCGTGCTCCCGTAGGTGACATCAATATCGCTATAATGGATTGCTGTATTGGACGAGGACTTGCCGCCATCCGTAGTGAGTACCCAACATTTACCTTATACGCCATTAAAGGGCAGGGCGACCAATTGGAGATTTTCAACGGCGAGGGTACTGTTTTTGGGTCAATTTCAAAAGATGGACTAAATGGTCTAAGCATTCCAATGCCCTCTAAAAAAAGAATTCAGGAGTTCGAAGACCGGTTTTCTATCCTTGATGAGAAAATTAAAGCAAACTCAGAGCAAGTCCTTACATTACAGAAGCTCCGCGACACTCTGCTCCCGAAACTCATTAGTGGCGAGATTCGCGTAAATCAATAGGAGGTGAACGTGAATGGCTAAACTGTGTGAATCCGCAGTAGAAGAAATGGCTATCGAAGAACTGCAAAGCCTCGGCTATACCTACATAGCTGGCGTAGATTTTGCGCCTGACGCTCCAAACTCTGACCGAAATAGTTATAGTGATATTCTGTTGATCAGTCGTCTTCAATCGGCACTTTTAAAGATAAATCCCACTGTTCCTGCTGAGGCGGTGCAGCGCGCGGCTAAAAAACTATCCCGTATAGCAACTTCTAACTTGCTTGCGGATAACGAAGAATTCCAAAAAATGCTTGTAGACGGTGTGCCTGTGGAATACCGCAAAAACGGAGACATCAAAGGTGATTATGTTCATGTAGTGGACTTTGAAAATCCTTTAAACAATGAGTTTTTAGTGGTTAACCAGTATACCATCGTCCAGAACAATAATAACAAGCGCACTGATGTATTACTATTTATCAATGGTATTCCTCTTGTTATCTTTGAACTGAAAAGCCCCACCGATGAAAATGCAACCTGTTACAAGGCTTTCGAGCAACTGCAAGCATATAAAGCTACAATACCGGGTTTATTTACATATAACGAGATATGTATTGTGTCCGACGGGTTGGAAGCAAAGGCAGGTTCACTCACAGCTCCCTATTCCCGCTTCAGCGTGTGGAAAACAAAGGATGGCATAAACGAAGCACCAAAGTTCTCGGATGAGCTGTCAACACTGATTCACGGGTTATGTACCCCTGAAACACTCATTGATTATATTCAGAACTTTGTAACCTACGAGAAAACGCAGACCGAAGACAAGGTTACACATATTGTCAAGGTGGAGACCGTCAAGAAAATAGCTGCATATCACCAGTATTATGCAGTAAATAAAGCGGTCGCCAGCACAATGGAAGCGTCAAAGGCTGGGGGCACTAAAAAGGCAGGCGTTATTTGGCATACGCAGGGTGCAGGTAAGTCTTTGTCAATGGTTTTCTATACAGGTAAAATTGTTCGAAGAATGCATAATCCAACAGTTTTAATTATTAACGATCGCAATGACCTTGACGATCAACTGTATGATACATTTGCGGGTAACAGTGGCCTTTTACGTCAACCTCCCAAACAGGCAGAAGGCTGCGAAGATTTGGAAACGCTACTGAAGGTTGCATCTGGCGGAATTATTTTCACTACAATCCAAAAGTTTATACCTGATAAAGACAAATCGGTCTATGAGTTGCTATCTGCCCGTGACAACATTGTAGTAATAGCAGATGAAGCACACCGTACCCAATATGGGTTCAATGCCAAACTCCGCGACATTAAAGAGAACGGAGAGGTTGTCGGCCAACGGATTGCTTATGGCTTTGCAAAGTATATTCGCGATGCGCTCCCTTATGCTACATTTATAGGATTCACAGGAACACCAGTCGAAAGGCAAGATGCAAACACACCTGCAGTGTTCGGCAACTACATTGATATTTATGATATTGCACAAGCAGTAGAGGATAAAGTTATAGTTCGCATTTTCTATGAAAGTCGTCTCGCCAAAGTTAATCTTACTGAAGAGGGGAAACAGCTTGTGGAGCAGTTCGATTCCGAGCTGGATGAGGTAGGAGAAGCAGACGAGGCCACCGCCGCAAAAATGAAATGGGCAAAGTTGGAGGCCATTGTTGGCAATGAGGAAAGAATAAGAATTCTTGCGAATGATATCGTCACTCATTTTGAAGAACGGCAAAAGGTAATTGAGGGAAAGGCGCTTGTTGTCGCAATGAGCCGCCGTATTGCAGTTGCTCTATATGATGCGATTATCAAATTACGCCCAGAATGGCACAATGACGACCTTGAGAAGGGTATTATCAAAATCGTCATGACTTCTAGTAGTTCAGACGGTGCAGCAATTCAAAGGCATCATACTACGAAATCGCAGAGGAAAGCTCTTGCCTTAAGACTGAAAGATGAAAACGACCCATTAAAAATAGTTATTGTGCGCGATATGTGGCTCACCGGCTTTGACGCTCCGTGCCTGAATACGATGTACATTGATAAGCCAATGAAAGACCATAACCTTATGCAGGCTATTGCCCGTGTCAATCGCGTGTTTAAAGATAAGCCTGGTGGCCTGATAGTAGATTACATTGGAATTGCTACAAATCTAAAAAAGGCACTAGGATTTTATGCTGAGAGCGGTGGAAAGGGCATACCTGCTGAAACACATCAGAAAGCCGTTGACATTATGTTGGAGAAACTAGAGGTCGTTCGTGGCATTTTACATGGGTTCGACTACTCATCGTTCTTCTCAAGCGTAGTCAGGGATAAGCTGTCACTTATATTGAAGGCGGAAGATTTTATCCTCGGCATATATGACGGCAAAAACCGTTATGTTCGTGAAGTTTCACTATTGGGGCAGTCCTATGCACTGGCAAAACCTGATCCTGCAACTTTTGAACACGCTGAGGAAATAGCATTCTTTCAAGCAGTAAAGGCTCGTCTGACAAAGTTTGAAACCAGCGGTGGTGGCGGTGATGAAAGCTACGATTCTGTTATTCGCAATATTGTCAACTTAGCTATTTCCTCCGATCAAGTTGTAGATATCTTCAGTGCTGCCGGGCTAGAAAAACCTGAACTTTCTATTCTTTCAGAAGATTTCTTAAAAGAAATTGAAGGAATGAAATATAAAAATGTTGCAATTGAATTACTCAAAAAGTTACTCTCTGATGAGATTAAAATTCGTTCTAAACACAATCTCGCAAAGTCAAAAACCTTAATGGAAATGCTTGATGGCGCAATAAAAAGGTATCAGAACAATCTGCTGACCACTGCTGAAATTATTGAAGAGCTTATTCGAATTGCTCGTGAAATTAATGCAGCGGATAAACGTGGTGAAGACATGGGGTTATCGGAAGATGAGTTGGCGTTTTATGATGCACTTGAAACCAATGATAGCGCGGTTGCAGTATTAGGCGATGAGCAGTTACGTGCGATTGCTCGTGAGGTTGCTGAAAAAGTTCGGAGTAATGCAACCATTGACTTTGCTATTAAAGAAACAGCCCGTGCTCGTATCATAGTTATGGTTCGCAGGGTATTAAACAAATATGGTTATCCACCCGACAAGCAGCCTGCTACTATTGACCTTATAATGAAACAAGCTGAAAACCTTGCTGATGTTTGGAGTGTTAAATGAGTTAGGGTAGTATTTAAGAGTGGTTATTTTAAACAAAACGCTGAAAGAAGCGGGAGTTGACGATTTTTATTGAGGTTCAGCATACAGAATCTCTATAAATAACTTTAATCAATTCCTCGTTAAAAATATCGAGCGCTATGTGTATTCGTGAGCGAAACTCGAAGAATTTCGCATCAATCACGTATTCTATTAAATAGTATTGAGGCTGGGGTTCGGTTATTAAAATGGTGTAAAGTATAATAGGATGAGATTAAAAGAGGAGAATAAATGGGTTATAGCTTTTTAGATTTGGCAAAAGAAGTATTAGAATACGAAAGCATCCCGCTGTCAGTAGAAGAAATTTGGGAAGCTGCTGGCAGAAATGGCTTACTGGAGAAACTGTCATCCTCCGGTACCCCCCCTTTCCGCACTCTGTCAGCAAGAATATATGTAGACCTTAAGAACAACCAGGATACTATATTTGAACAGGTAAGTAAACGCCCCGCAAAGTTCTTCCTGAAAGGTCAAACGGCAGGATTATAAACCAATGCAAACGTCCTTAATAGTTTCCATATCTGCCCGCTCCACCTGTGAAAGTGTATTCTTTTTGTATTTTCTATACTCTGCCTTTGCCTTTTTCATTGCCTGATCATGACTCACTTTTCCATATCCCGCAAGCAGCTTTCTATTACCTGATAATAAAATGGCATCCAACTGGTCAACATAATCTTTCATTCTTACGGTCTGATTTTGATGAATCTACATTTCAAATGTTAATGTTTTTAAACGGATTATAGGTTGGTAGTTAGTAAAAGGAGGTTAATACTATTACCTTTTAAAAAATATATGCGGATGATGAGCTGGCACAGGAGTCAATGATCCGGAAAATCCGGATAGTTCAAACAGAAGGTTCTCGTCAAGTGAATTGCGAAGTGATTCATTATAACTTGCAAATGATCATTGTAATCAGCTTTAAAGTGAACAACAACCGTGCTGTAAGATTCCGCAAATGGGCAGGTCAGATCGTTAAGGATTACACAATTCAAGGCTGGACGATGGACAAAGTGTTCGAAACAGATTACAAAAGTTTTACTAAGAAAACTAAGTGGCGCCTTTTGTCTGTTGTATAGATTGAAAGAGAGTTAGAGCAATTGTGCTACAACAGTGGCTATGCTGCTGAGAAAGTTGAGTAAATTATAAGATAATTTACTAATTGCCTAAATGATAAATCTTGAGGGAAATGAGGTGATAAAATGAATTTAAGTGATGATATAGAAAAAAAATCTCAAATGCTTATTTATACCACCGAGGATGGCTTGACAAAAATTGAAACGGCCTTTGACGGCGATACCGTCTGGTTGTCAAAGGCTCAGATGGCTGAATTATTTCAAAGGGATCGTTCAGTAATTTCAAAGCACATTAAAAATGTTTTTGAAGAAGGAGAACTCCAGAAAGCAGGCAATGTGCAAAATTTGCACATTGCAAATTCGGACAAGCCGGTAGAATTTTATAACCTCGATGTTATTATTTCCGTTGGCTATCGTGTGAAGTCAAAGCGTGGTACACAGTTTAGAATTTGGGCAACCAGTATTTTGAAGGAATATATGCGGAAGGGATTCGCTTTGGATGATGAACGGTTGAAGAACCTGGGCGGTGTCGGCTATTTCAAGGAATTGCTGGAACGCATCCGAGATATTCGTGCGTCAGAGAAAGTGTTTTACCGCCAGGTACTGGAAATTTATGCTACCAGTATTGACTATGATCCACATGCAGAGATTTCTATCCGTTTCTTTAAAAAAGTCCAGAATAAAATTCATTATGCGATTCATGGACAAACTGCAGCAGAGGTTATTTATACAAGAGCGGATGCAGAGGAAGAGTTTATGGGACTGACTACCTTCGCAGGAAAACAGCCTACATTAAAAGAAGCCGTTATAGCGAAGAATTATCTGGATGAGAAAGAACTTCGCGCTATGGGGCAGTTGGTATCCGGATATTTGGATTTTGCAGAGCGCCAGGCAGAGCGGGAACAAGTTATGACTATGCAGGACTGGTCAGACCATCTGGACCGTATTTTGACAATGAGTGGAGAGCAGTTGCTAGAAGGAAATGGAAGTATTTCACATAAACAGGCAGTTGATAAAGCAACAGATGAATATCGGAAATATAAAGCAAGGACACTTAGCGATGTGGAACAAGATTATTTGAATTCACTTCATTTTTTGCAAAAGAAAACAAATGAAAAGTAGTGTACCAGGTTATGGCACAATATAAAAACAGTACGAAGTTGAGACTTGAGAGAAAGTAGTAGGACTACGTTGGCAGAAGGAAAAATACTTTCGCCAAGGCATTATTCCGTCTTTCCGGCATCCGAATTACAGCCTCAGCAAATGTCGAAGTGGTGATAAAGATGACGTTTTGTGGTCGAAAGGAAAAATAGAGAGGTTGCACCACGAGATGTTGTGGTTTTGGAACGAAAAACAGGCGAAAAATATTTCTTTTGAATGGAAAGAAATATCCGATTTCAGTAACAGGAGAAGAATGTAGTTATTGTTTCAAAGAAAGAAACGAACTATGTCATATTATTTTAAATGTGATGCAATGAAGCAAGGCAGAGTATGGATATTTTGGGACTAAAACTGTATCAATATGGGGCTACGGTGGAGTTCTTTATTCATGCTACATTGAATCAGATATCACGCTACTCGCGGATAAGAAAATGTCCTGAAATTTTACAGACCTTAGATAAAATTCTCTCTGCTTTAAATGGGTGTAGCACGTCAGCATATAAAATGAGTTATGACTGGATGAAAGAGCATAACAGATGTTTTCTTATAGAGTTTCCAATGAGGCTGTGTAATATGGAAACTTATGCTCCAATTGATTATGATGGAGCTTGATACGAAATCGAGTCTTGTTTAACAGAAAGTGGATTTGACAGAGGTGATTACATAATGCATCAAATACCTCAAAATATATTGGATAACATGATGTTTTTGAAATGGTTATTGAGTATTTATTTTTATGATTCAGAGAAAATGGGTTCATTATTTCCGGGAGGATGTGTTGAACCAGATAAATTGAAATGTATAGAAGTGAAAGAAATATAAATAAAGATTCCCAATGTGTGCGGAGGAAACAATGATAAGGAAAATTGAAATAGTAATGGATGATTATTTTGAAATATTGAAGCATGTAAAAAAAGAATCACAGAGTCCCAATATAGATTAATGACAGCTGCAAATGTAGAAAGAAATATTTTGTTTTGGAATATTGGACGTATTATCGTAGAGCACAGTAGTTGGGGAAACAAGTTTGTTGAAACATTATCAAAAGATTTGCGTATGGAATATCCTGGAATTGAGGGATATTCTGTCCGGAATCTGAATTATATGAAGTAGTTTGCACTTAGGATTCCCACTGAAGAAGTTTTGCACCAAATGGGTGCAAAAATCAGCTGGAAAGCAATTCGAAGATTAATTGATAAAACGAATGATTTGGAAGAACATCTATGGTATACGAAAGAATGCTTAGAAAACGGGTGGTCAAGTGCAGTTTTAGAACACCAGATTGAAAGCCATTTATATGAGAGACAGGTATTGGTGGATAAAACAACAAATTTCAAGAATCAATTACTCCAGCCGCTTGATGAGCAGGCTGAAGAAATTATCAAAGATCCTTATATTTTTGATTTTGTGCGTCTGTACGACCATTAAAAGAGGTTGAGTTAGAAAATGAATTAGTACAGCAAATTACTAAACTGCTCTTGGAATTTGGTTCAGGATTTGCTTTTATGGGACATCAGTACCCAATTAAGGTTGGCTCAAGGGAATTTTTTATTGATTTATTGTTCTGCAATGTAAAACTCCACTGTTATTTTGTTGTCGAACTAAAAACTGTGGAATTTGAACCGGAATTTGCGGGAAAGTTATCGTTCTACTTATCGGCCATTGACGGAGAACTTAAGGGGAAGTATGATAATCCAACGATTGGTCTGCTCCTATGCAAAAGAAAGGATAAAATGGTAGCAGAATATGCTTTGAATGATATAAATAAGCCTACGGGGATCAGTGACTATAAATTGTCAAATGAGATATCGGCTGCTTTGAAAGAGAGTCTGCCTACTGTAGAGGATATCGAAAAAAGGATTAACGACTAATTTTGCACCCGGTGGGTGCAAAATTAAACTTGGATAAAGAGAGGTCTATTGATGGCAACGATAGTGCAGCCTAAAGGAATAGGAAAGCATCTTTGACTTAGAACTAAAGGTAGAACATTTATTCTTTATGAATTCATCAGTGAAGGATAAATTGAGAACACCAAAACACTCAATGGCCTTCCAAGTGGAACGAGTGATAGAATCAAGATTAGTATAGTATTTTCGAATATTTTCAACAACGAGGATTTGATAGTTAGTATGCCTGCTGTAGTTGGTAGGTGACATAACAAATGTCGCCCTTACTCCAAATGTTTAGCGCTTGTATGCAAACTGTACTTCTTAATAAATGGGCGCGAAGTTCTGCTTTTTGAATGAAGTTGTTAAGTAATTTTGTAAAAAAGTGGGGCGCTTTAATAAAATGAAATTTGAAGGCTTTGAATTTACTGGACTAGTGATTCTGAGAAAATATTAATTATTTAGGGGGAACACAATGAAATTATTTAAGATGATAGTCAGTAATTACAGGTGTTTTGGAAAAGAACCTACGGTTATTGAATTTGATGATTTAACCGGTTTTGTTGGTCATAATAGTAGCGGAAAGACTGCATTAATTACAGCTTTATTAAAGCTGTTTGGTGACAAAACTTCAGATAGACTTGTGGAACGTACAGATTTTTATATCCCTGTTAGTCAATGCCCTGAAAGTGTGATTAAAAATGAGTTATTTATAGAAGTGTATTTTACATTTAAAAAATCGTTAGAATCGGATAGCTCGATAGATATTCCTACTTTTTTTAATCATTTTGTTGTAGATGAGCCACAAGGTAGTCCATATTTGAGAATTAGACTAGACGCTACATGGGAAAAAAGTACTAATCCAGAAGGTATTATTGAAAGTCATATACATTATGTGACCACAGGCTCATTACAGATAAAGGAGTCTGATTTACAAGAGGCAAAACGTCAAGACTTAGAACGAATAAAGATGATTTATATACCTGCGATTAGGCAACCTAACGAACAGCTTAAAAATGTCTCAGGTTCTATTATGTACAGATTACTCAATAGTATAAAATGGTCAGATGAATCAAAAAACAAAATTCAGCAGAGAACAGAATTGGTGGAGAAAGCCTTTTTTGAGGAAAAATCCATAGAACTATTGGCGACTTCCTTAAATACACAATGGAAAGAATATCACAAGGATCAAAGGTACTCCAATGCAAAAATCAAATTTAATAATTCTGATTTAGAAACTATATTAAAGAAAGTTGAGGTTACCTTCTCACCTACTGAAACTACGAGAAGCTTTAAAAGTGATGAACTTGGCGATGGACTCAGATCCTTATTTTATCTCTCTATCGTTGATACTTTGATTGATATAGAAGAAAAAATCATGCAAGAAATATCTATAAATGGGGCCTCTGAGTGCTTTGATTTACTTCCTCCGATACTCACAATTGTAGCAATAGAAGAACCGGAAAATCATATTTCGCCCCAGATTCTTGGAAGAGTGATTGAGCGTGTGAAGGACATCTCAGCTAATCCAAATTCTCAATCAATAGTCACTTCACATTCTCCATCAATTATAAAGAGAATTGATCCTTTAAATATAAGATATTTTAGAAACTGCAGAGAAAAAGAGTGCTCTGAGGTTACTGAAATTACGCTTCCTGATAAAGAAAAAGAATCCAGTCAATTTAAGTATATTAAGGAAGCTGTAATAGCGTATCCTGAATTATATTTTGCGAAATTGGTTGTATTAGGCGAAGGCGATAGTGAGGAAATAATAATCAGAAAAATGCTGGAGCTTAAAAATACTCAAATAGATTCTGCAGAAATTTCCATAGTTCCATTAGGGGGACGTCATGTTAATCATTTTTGGCGATTGTTAAATGATTTAAATATTCCATTTATAACACTGCTAGATCTTGATCGGGAGCGAAATGGCGGTGGTTGGGGGCGAATTAAATATGCCATTCAGCAACTTATAGATAATGGATATGATAAAAACAAATTATTGGAAACTACTGATGGCATTATGAAAGATGAACAATTTAATGATATGAATAATTGGAATGTTAATGCTGTCGAAACTATGGAAGGTTGGATTGCAATGCTTGAAAAATATGATGTATATTTTTCAAGTCCGCTTGATATTGACTTCGCAATGCTAACAAAATTCAAAGAGAAATATATCGCTACTTTATCTAGTGGTGAAGGTCCACTTATAAAAGGATATGGAAAAATACAAAATCCAGAAATACCAGATGGAAGTGGGGATGAGTATCAAGAATTACTGAACAAAAGAATTGCATCTGATGTACATGCTACTTTAAAAGATGAAGGCGGAGATGGGTCTACATATAGTGATGGTGAAAAAGAGTTAATGATTTGGTATAATTATTTCTTTTTAAATAGAGGGAAACCTACGACACATCGTGTGTTGTTTACAGAAAATGAAGATATCAACTTTAATAGCTTCCCAAGTTGTTTACAGAAATTTGTAAATGCGATTATAGACAAATCAAAATAATGGCTAAAAGGAGGTGCGAGAGGTGTGGAAAAAGTGTGATGATTGGATGCCGGCTGACGGATTTATTCTAGAAACTGCTGCATTAGAGGTTGCAAAAAGCAATTGTAATAATCTTGTGGTGGCTGGTCCCGGTGCCGGAAAAACAGAACTTTTGGCACAAAGGGCGTGCTATTTATTAGAAACAAACACTTGCATGAATCCCAAAAGAATACTTGCTATTAGTCTTAAGAAAGATGCTGCATCTAATTTAAAAGAGCGCGTAGAAAAAAGATGTGGTAAAGAGTTAGTGGCAAGATTTGATTCGATGACATATGATGCATTTGCAAAATCAATGCTAGATCATTTTATGAATGGATTGCCTATAGAAATAAGACCTGACATTAACTATGAAATCGATTTAACTGGCAAGAAAAGTAATGGCAAAAGCAGCATTTCTTTTCAAGACATATCGAAATTGACTACGCAGATTATTGGAACAAACCCATTAATTAAGCGTTCGCTGCAATTAACCTATAGCCATATTTTTCTAGATGAATTTCAAGATACTACTGCTATACAATACGAATTGTTGAAAATTTGTTTTTGTGATTCCGCTGCAGTCATAACTGCAGTAGGTGACAGTAAGCAACGGATTATGCTTTGGGCAGGTGCAAAAAAAACTGTTTTTGAAGATTATCAAAAGGAATTTTGTGCGGTTAAAAAGACTTTACTAATGAATCATCGGTCTGCTACTCGTTTAGTAGAAATACAAAAAGCTATGTATGCAAATCTTAATGAGCAGACAGTTGATATAATTCCTTCATCAAAATGGGGGGATGATAGCGGAAATGCATACTTGAGATTTTTTGACGATGAGAAGTGTGAGACAGAAGTAATATGCAATGAAATCATAAACCTAATAAAAGATGGGACGAAGCCAAGAGATATTTGCATCCTTGTTAAACAAACGGTTGATGTATACAGCGTAAATATTATAAACTATTTGGCTAATAACAATATAAAGGCGAGGAATGAAACACTATATCAAGATTTATTGAAAGAAGAAATTGCGCAGATATTATCGTGTATTATTATACTTACACAATCTAAGCGACATCCAAATGAATGGCAAAACATCATTAACTTTTTTTCAGAGTTAGAGTTATTGGATGAAAATTCAAAAATTGAAGAATATGTTAGAGTAGAAAATGAGGTAAATAATCTTATAGCGTCTTTTGCGGATAGAATTAAAAATATATCCGAATATGAAATCTTTAGTGATAGTATAGATTACTTGCTGGAAAGAATGTCTTATGATAAGTTATCTGGTCTATTTTTTGAATATAGGAATAAATCTTATTTTGACAAGATAATTTCTGAATTTAAACGATTATTGTGGGATGAATACTTAGAAATAAACGACTGGGGAGTTGCAATTGATAATTTTAATGGAGAGGATTCAATTCCTGTCATGACTATTCATAAGAGTAAAGGGTTAGAATACGAAGTTGTTTTCTTTATAGGATTAGAGGATTCCGCTTTTTGGAACTTCACTAAACAACCTGAAGAAGATAAATGTACCTTCTTTGTTGCGTTATCAAGAGCAAAAATGCGGGTGGATTTTACCTTTTGCAAAGGTCGTCAAACAAAATTTGCAGACAAGCAAAGTAACAGTAAAATTAATGAACTTTATGATATGTTATTAAAAACCGGATTGGTAGAGGTCATATGAAATAACACTGGTAAGAATAAGACGCTTGAGCCTGTAGCGGGTTCAAGCGTCTTATTGTTGGCAGTGAAGCTGTCAGCAAAACATTTCAGGTTTCTCTTTCTGGCGTTGAGAAGCATCTCCAAAACGCCAAATTCTGTGTTATACTTTTGCTAACATATAGGGCGAGGGTGAACAGCAGAAAAATAAAAATTAGAGAATTTAGCTAGAGTTTAATCTCTACGCCAAGGCCGGATTCCGCTTTTCGGGAATCCGAATCACTACATCAACAAATGTGGAAACATGTTGCTTGCTGTCAAAAAAATAAAATTCAATGGGACAAGAAAATACTGTATAAAAATATGATTATAGGATGTGATTGACAAAGCGTGTTTAAACATAAATAGTAACAATTCAACTTCTTGCCGAGTTCTAGCTGCGTTTTCCAATTATACGGATTACAACCTCTGGATACTGCAAAGGTTGTGGGAATCGCGTCGAAAGTGAGAATATTTTATACAATGATATAACGTAATTTGGTGTTAGTATATAAGAGTGGACACAAAAAGTTGAACGATCTATAATAGCAATT
>OAVK01000514.1_pt1 | contig 19841 bp, 13 predicted proteins | sample 1495301 | NCBI WGS metagenome assembly OAVK01 (sample SAMEA2580094, study PRJEB22360) | human gut metagenome | biome: human gut; feature: human-associated habitat; material: faeces | place: Denmark | collected 2008/2010
TGGGGAGATTTGAGAGGCAGAAGAATCATGAGTTTTTGATTGAGGTGTTTGCTGAGGTAAAAAAAAGGATACCTGAAAGTATGCTGTTACTTGTCGGCGAGGGGACCAAAAAAAATTGGATTGAATATCAAGTTGAAAAAATAAACCTAACTTCCAATGTGCTTTTTCTAGGGCAGCGAAGTGATGTGGAGAATCTTCTGCAAGCAATGGATATCTTGCTTTTGCCTTCAAGGTATGAAGGGTTAGGAATTGTACTTTTCGAGGCCCAAGCTGCCGGCATGAAGTGTTTTGTATCAGACTATGTTCCGAAAGAATCTTCTGCAGGTAATATAACATATTTGCCATTAAAAGATGCCAGTCCTTTTTGGAGTAGTATTATATTAAAAGAATATCAGAAATACAAGGAATCCAATATATCGCTGCGCAATGCTGCGTCAGATTTAGCAATAAGAAAAATGAATGTATCAGGTAAAACTCTTCAGATGCAAACAATAAAAATACAGAACCATTATCTGGCGAAAGAATAATGAATATACAAATTTTAATGTCTACCTATAACGGTGAAAAATATATAAGAACTCAATTAAATAGTATTTTGGAACAAGAGTATCAGGATTTTGATCTCCTTATTCGTGATGATGGCTCTACAGACCATACCTGTGAAATTATAAAAGAATATGCGGAAAATTATCCTAACATAACCTGGTATGCCGGAGAAAACCTGGGAGTTCAAAAAAGTTTTTTTGACTTGATATTAAAAGCGAATTTAGAAAAAGATTATTATGCCTTTGCTGATCAGGATGATAAATGGCTGCCCGGAAAAATCAGCAGGGCTGTTTCTATATTAGACACCTATTCGAAAGAGATTCCGGTGCTGTATTGCAGCGACAAGATCATTGTCGACGAGGAATTGAGACCGCTAAAAATTACAGTCAGCCGTGTAATGAAGAAACCGAGTTTTGGAAATGCGCTGGTGCAGGATATGTGTACCGGGTGCACCGCGGTGATCAATAAGGCTTTGCTGACTCTGATGAGAAACCGGATCCCGGATTATGTAATTATGCATGACTGGTGGTTTTATTTAACAGCCTCCTGTTTTGGGGAGGTATATTACGATGAAAAGAGCTATATTCTATACCGGCAGCACGGGAATAATACGTCTGGTGCGATGGTGAGCAGGCATGAGTTGATCCGTTACAGAATCCAGCAGCTGTCAAAACCAAGGGGCGAAATTTACCGTCAAGCGCAAACTTTTTTAGAAGTATTCAACAGGAAATCCCCCAAGTGCGAAAAATCAGGAGTTAATCCTCCGACGATATCGCCCACAAACAGGGAACTCATTACAGACCTACTGAAATCGCGTGTAAATCCAGTTTATCGCTTAAAAGTCATAATGAATCCACGGTTCTTTCGTCAAAAAACGAGCGATAACCTAGTGTTAAAGCTAATTATCCTAATTGGAAAACTATAAGAAATTACGAAGATGAAAATACTCTATTTTGCCCCTTTGGCATTCGGTGATTTAAAACAGAGACCGCAGGAGATTGCGGCGGCGTTGGCAGAAAAGCATGAGGTGTGGTACATAGAACCTACCATCAGTCTCATTGGCGCATTAAAAGACAAAAGCCTTAACTGCCATGCGAACGCTTATGATCTTAGCCCCACTCTGCATGTAATTCGACTCGATGGGCGATTTGCCCTCCCGATCCGCCTTCAGTTTTTGGATCCCTTGCGATTAAATACAGTATCAGAAAGAATCCAGCTATCCAATCTTTTTAAAACATGCGATGTGATTTGGATTGGTTATGAAGTTTGGGAGCGTCTGCTTTCTGCCAGCCTTACAGGCCTTCTGGTTTACGATAAGATGGATGACAACGATCGATTGTCAACTGACCGGATAATAAGACAGTTTCTTATTCGGAGTGAAAAACAGCTAATTAAAAGATGCAGTCTGATGTTTGTTACAGCCAGACAATTCCTTGACAGGTTCCGTGCAGTTTCAAATATCTATCTAATTCCTAATGGAATGCGCTATCAGCTGCCAAAGCGGAATAGCACGGTGAGGAAAAATAGCAGAAAGGTATTTGGATATATCGGTAAAATCAGCCATTGGTTTGACACCAATGCTGTCATAAAGCTGGCCGAAGCAAATCCTGACTGTGACATCGTGCTGGTAGGCCCATATGATAGTTTGGATATTCTATGTCCCAATGTTAAATACATAGGAAGCGTCCCAAAAGAAGATGTGCCGGACTGGATCTGCTCTTTTGATGTTTGCCTCTATCCATTCAAGCAGGATGAATTGTTGGATACGATTAATCCGGTAAAAATATATGAATATCTGGCATATAACAAACCAGTTCTTGCGGTAAACAGCAAAGAAATGCAGGCATTTCAAGATTTGATTTACCGATACAATAATTACGATGAATTAATCTCATTGTCACATAGTGATTTAACCCTGCCATTCAGTGATGAAGCGCATAGAGAAGCCTTTTTAATTACAAATAGCTGGGAATGCAGGGTTAAACAAATAGAACAAATTCTAGAAGAAGTCAAGGAGTCTTAAAATGAAAAAAGTCATGTTAGTCTTCGGAACTCGTCCTGAAGCAATAAAAATGTGTCCGTTGGTCAACGAATTAAAAAACCGGCCGCAGCTGGAAACCATTGTTTGCGTAACTGGCCAGCATCGGCAAATGCTCGATCAGGTGCTGGAAGCTTTTGATGTAAAACCGGATTACGATCTGGCAATCATGAAGGATCGCCAGACATTGTTTGACGTTACAATATCTATCCTGGAAAAAATCAAAGGGGTCCTGGAGAAGGAACAGCCGGATGTAGTATTGGTCCATGGGGATACGACTACTACATTTGCCACTGCTCTGGCCGCCTTTTATCTTCAGATACCGGTTGGGCATGTAGAGGCCGGATTAAGAACGTATAACATTTTTTCGCCTTATCCTGAAGAATTTAACCGTCAGGCGACCGGAATTGTTTCACAGTTTAATTTTGCACCGACAGAAAAGTCGTGCCAGAATCTCCTCAGCGAAGGAAAGGCAAAAGATACCATCTACGTTACCGGCAACACCGCAATTGATGCGTTAAAGACGACAGTTCGTCAGGAATACACTCATCCAGAATTGGAATGGGCCAAGGAAAGCCGGTTGATCATGCTCACGGCACACAGAAGGGAGAACTTGGGCGAACCGCTTCATCATATGTTCCGGGCGATCAAACGGATTGTGGACGAGACTCCCGATATAAAGGTTATTTATCCGATTCACATGAATCCAGTCGTGCGTCAGGCGGCCGAAGAGATCCTGGGCGGTGATGAAAAAATTCACATTATTGAGCCTCTGGATGTTCTTGATTTCCATAATTTCCTGTCACGATCCTATTTGATCCTGACTGACAGCGGCGGAATTCAGGAAGAAGCTCCTTCTCTGGGAAAGCCCGTACTCGTTATGCGGGATACGACAGAGCGTCCGGAAGGAATCGCGGCGGGGACCTTAAAGCTTGTAGGGACGAACGAAGATACCATTTATCAGGAATTCCGGCGTTTATTAAGTGACGAAACGGCCTATGCCGAAATGAGCCAGGCAAATAATCCCTATGGTGATGGATTCGCCTGCAGGAGAATTGCGGATATTTTGGTCGAACACTTATAGAGAACAATTTAATTGGAGGCAAAAGTGAAACTGTTAAAAGAACTATATGCATATCGCGAAATGATCATCAGTTTAGTGCGGAAAGATTTAAGAGGACGATATAAGGGCTCAGTATTGGGATTCCTTTGGACATTTATCAATCCGCTGCTGCAGTTGATGGTATACACGATTGTTTTTTCTGTTATTTTGAGAGCTGGAATAGACAAATTTTACCTGTTTTTATTTGTTGCATTAGTTCCATGGATTTTCTTTAGTTCGGCCGTTACCGGTGGGGCCACCTCGATCTTAAGCCAACAGGACATGGTAAAGAAAATTTATTTTCCGAGGCAGGTACTGCCAATTTCCTATGTTACCAGTTCCTTTGTAAATATGCTGCTGTGCTTTCTGGTCATCTTTGGAGTTTTGATCGTCACAGGCTATGGCATTAATTTCGTGGCATTGCTTTATCTTCCGATTGTAATGATTGTGGAATATATTCTGGCAATGGGAATCGGCTTGCTTTCCGCAGCGCTGACTGTATATTTTAGAGATTTGGAATATATTTTAGGGATTGTAACGATGGCGTGGATGTATCTTACGCCTGTTATGTATTCTGTGGACATGGTTCCCGAACAATTTCTTCCTATCTTTAATTTAAACCCTATGACACCAATTATCATTGTTTATAGAGATATATTGTATTATAAAACAATTCCAGAGATTTCTACTCTCTTGCACGCTTTTATTCTTGGAATTCTGGTGCTTTTTGTAGGAAATATTGTTTTTTCGAGACTACAAAGAAACTTTGTGGAGGAATTATAAGTTGAAATCAGGGAATGTAATTGAAGTAAAAAATGTAAAGAAGAAATTTAAAGTATTTTATGATAAAGGAACCAGTTTAAAAGAAAAACTGCTATTTCGTAAAAGAAATCGTTATGAAGAGCGTTGGGTTTTAAATGGAATCAGCATTGACATAAAAAAGGGAGAAGCGATTGGGTTAATTGGAAAAAATGGTTGCGGAAAGAGCACCACATTAAAATTAATCAGTCGAATTATGTATCCGTCAGAGGGAACGATAGAAGTAGAAGGCCGAGTTTCCAGTCTTCTTGAACTGGGAGCAGGCTTTCATCCAGATATGAGCGGGCGCGAAAATATATATACGAACGCCTCTATTTTTGGTTTGACAAGAAAGGAAATCAACGAAAGAATAGATGACATTATAGCTTTTTCTGAGTTGGAAGAATATATCGATAATCCGGTAAGAACCTATTCTTCCGGTATGTACATGAGACTTGCTTTTTCTGTAGCCATTAATGTAGATGCCGATATTTTGCTGATAGACGAGATCCTAGCAGTTGGAGATGTTAGTTTTCAGGCAAAATGTTTTGAACGGCTTAAAGATATAAAAGCATCCGGGACGACGATAGTTATTGTATCCCATTCAATGGGGCAAATCGAACAAATTTGTGATCGGTGCATATGGATTGAAGAAGGGCTAATCAGAGAAGAAGGAATTCCCAAATTTGTAGACGATCACTATTTAACATCCATGGAGGAAAAACGTCTTGACCGAATAGAAGAAGAGAAAAAGGCCAAACAAGAAAAGCAATCGCTTTCAACTGAGACGAGTGATAAAGCTGAAACTGAAAAAGCTGCGGAGGTTTTGCCTTCTTTTTGTGGTTCCAAAGCGGTACGGCGTGGAAACCGGGTTATTGAATTTACAGATGTCGTTATAAAAAATTTTCACGGTCAGACAGCGGATCTGTTTCAAACCGGTGAGGTGATAATAATTGAGATGAAGTACGTGAGCCATAAGCCGAATATATATGCCAATTTTACGATTGGTATTACCCGAGATGATGGCGTTTACTGCTATGGCTCCAGTGTTTTGCTTGATTCCAATCATACTGTGATCGCTAAAGATTCTGGTTCTGCCCTAATCGTTATAGAAAAGAACTCGTTACTTCCAGGTAAATATTATTTGGATATAGGGGTACAGGCTGCTGATTATACGCCATACGATACAATATGCAGCGTTGCGGAATTTCGAGTTACTCTGCCAGTCATAAGAGAATTCGGAATATTAAGTATTGAGCACAGTTGGGAAGTAGATGGAACTCAAATAGAAAAAATTTCAGTGTAATTTATTTTTGAGCGGAGGAAATATTTTGAATAAATTGATAAACAGTGAAGAATATTGGAATAATCGTTTCCTGAATGACTGGAATAAATATTCCGGCGAAGAGCAAACCGCTTTTTTTGCCAGAATAACATGTGAACTTCTTCCTAAATGGCTGATCAAATCTATTCGTTTAAATAACTATACTATTTGCGATATGGGCTGTGCCTGCGGCGAAGCGGTAAATGTATTAGCTCAATTTTTAAATACTGAGGTAAGTGGTATGGATTTTTCAGAAGCGGCCATAAAGGCTGCCAAACAGAATTTTCCAGCCTATCATTTCGAACAGGGCGATGTCTCAAAATTGGATAAAGATGTAAAATACAACATAATCTACTGTTCTAATGTATTGGAACATTTTTATAGATTTGATCAGGGGGATGTGGCAAAAAAACGGCCCCCCGCCGCTAAAGACTATTTGATTTTACAGATGCCATTTCGTGAAAATCTGAGCATTGATGAACATTTTTATAAATTTGATGCTAATATAATCCCTTTAAAAATTGCAGACTTTACCTTGGTAAATCTGGAGACAATAGACGCCAGTGAAATTCCTAATACTCTTTATCCGGATCAACAAATATTACTGGTATACTCCTCACATACAGAAGATTTTAAGACTGCCAGAGTGAGTGATATTTGTTCTGGCGTACAGAACTCTGACTTAGTTGAGTGGAATAAAAAGAGTGAGCTAGTCTGGAAAGATAAAATTAACGAAATAGAAGCAGCTCAAGAAGCAATAATGCACGCGTTACAAGCCAATTATGAGAAGTTGAAAAATGATTACGCTGCTGTAAATTCTGAATTTAATAAAAGAGAGGTTCTCATTGAAAAAATTTCTAAAGAACTGACAGAACAAACGAATACAGTAATTTCATTAAAAGAAGAATTAGCTACATCATTATCCCAGAAAGAAAAAGAGCTTTCTCAACTTAAAGCAAAATTTGATAATCTGCTTTTAGAAAAAAATGAATTATCTGAATTGCTTCAAAAGAAAGAAAGTATTATTTATCAGGCCCGGCAAAAATGTATTTACATGGCATCCACGAAAGCGTTCCGTGTCATGCATTTTTTATTCCGTATAAAATATCAATTTATGAAGGGCAGCAAAGAAGAAAGAGCGAGTTTTAAAAAATGGTTGATTTCTAAAACAGAAGGAAAAGGTGGAGATTCTGAAAGAAATTACAATCCTATTTGGTCTGTTATTAATATTTTAGATGAAGAAAAAAGCTGTAATAAACAAAATTTTGCAATACCTGCAACGGAAAACTCTGGTGGAACACCTTTAGGAAAACATCTCGAATCAGAGGAAATTCGTCTGACATCTGAAGGTGGAATTGCAGCATCAGAATACGCTTTTATAAAAAATGTTTTAAGTTCTCATCAGGATAAAAAGATTTTGATTTACCCTCACGTTGTATATTGGGAACCACTGCAGACACCTCAGCAGCTGCTCAAGGCTTTTGCAAGTAGTGGTTGGCTGTGCTTTTTTTGCGAGCATCCAAGCCTTACAGGAATACATAGAGAGGTGTTTCCAGATTTGTTCATTGTACATGAAAAAGAATTGTTAAAAGCGCTTGGCAATAGAGAGGTATTTGTTCTCTTAACATGGCTTGGTTCCATATCTTTTATCAATCAAATAAAAAATAAGCAGATTTGGTATCATGTATTAGATAAGCTGGATTTGTTCCCATATTATGACGAATATTATTTAGAGCTTCACCATATTATGGCGCAGCAGGCTTCTTATGTGAGCTATGTAGCTACTCCTTTGGCAAAGTGCCTTCAGAATAGGAAAGATTCGATCTACTTGCCTAATGCAGTCAATCCGGAAGACTTTCTTAATATTCATGAAGACTATATACCAGAGGATATGAAACCAATTCTTGCAAACGGCCATAAAATAATTGGATATTATGGCTATCTGGCTGAATGGATGGATTATGAAATGGTTAGGGGAATGGCTCTTAATAGACCTGACTATGAATTTGTTTTTATTGGCAAAGCAATTTATGATACTTCTAAAATTGAGAATATTCCCAATATCCATTTACTCGGGCTGAAGCCATATCAGGAATTATCTGATTATGCTAAGTTCTTTGATGTTGCAACGATTCCGTTTGTAATCAATGAAAAAATGGATTGTGTTTCACCAATTAAATTCTATGAGTACTGCGCTCTAGGGCTTCCGGTAGTAACCAGCAAGATGAAAGACATGAATAACTTTATATGTGATTTTGTCGCTTGCGCAGATGGGATAGACGAGTATTTATTTTATTTGGATAAGTTTACAGCTGAAGAGTGTAAAGAAGCAGCACAGAAAAATAGCCCATTAATTGCGATGCAAAATACTTGGAATTCTCGTATGAAGGTTATGGAAAATGCCTTTAATCAGGAGCAGCAGACCATATTAAACTCAAATTATGAAAATTATGATGTTATTATCCTGGGGGTAATCGACTACGATTTTCGCTATCAGAGACCTCAGCATTTTGCAACTCGCTTTGCGGAAAACGGTCACAGGGTATTTTATATAAATGCCAATCATTTTAATCCGGATTCTATAACAGAAATTCAAGATAATTTAAATGTGATCAATCTCCATAATGACAAGTATAGTGCAATCCATTTAACAGACTGGACTGAACAGGAATCCATTCTTCATTCCAAGGTAGACCAAATCATGAATAAGTACTGCATACGCGATGCGGTTGTGATTGTTGACTATCCTAACTGGATTATGGCTGCTGAATATCTGCGAAAATCATATGGTTTTAAAATAGTAACTGACTATATGGATGATTTTACCGGATTCTTAAATCCCGCAGAAGCACTTATAAAAGAAAATTGTGTAAGGCTGCTACAAATTTCAGACCATATTGTGTCTAGTTCAAAATTTCTTTATGATATTGCAAAAAAATTCAATACTAACGTAGATATTATAAGAAATGGCACTGAATTTACTCATTTTAATCAGGCTGCCATTGAACATAATAATGACAGAAAAATTATTGGGTACTATGGAGCTGTAGCAGAATGGTTTGATTGGAAGAAGGTAGTTTATGTAGCTCAGAATATGCCAGAATGCGATATTATAATTATTGGTCATGTTACAGCCGGAGAAAAACAGTTATCAAAGTGTTCCAATATCAAGTTATTAGGAGAACTTCCCTACAAAGAACTTCCAAGGTATTTAGAAAAATTTGATGTTTGTTTAATTCCATTTGACACTACTACTGATTTAATAAAAGCAACAAACCCTGTCAAATTTTATGAGTATCTTAGCGCTGGTAAAAAAATAGTTGCAACAGAGATACCTGAATTGGAACCTTTTAAAGATGAATATGTATATTTAGCGAATGATAACCAAAGATTCCTTGAGTATATTAAGCTTTGTTTAAGTAATAAAGACACTTTACTATCCAAAGAGGACAAAATATCGTTTGCGTTCCAAAATGACTGGCAAAATCGCTATGAATGCTTTTCAAAATCATGCAGGCAATCCGTACCGAAAGTCAGCATTATTGTTCTGACATATAACAATTTAAAAATTAATAAGATATGTATTCAGAGCATACTGCAAAATACTGCCTATCCTAATTATGAATTAATTATCGTAGATAATTTATCAACGGATGGAACCCGGGAATATTTAAATGAAATTGAACATTCAGATGAAAAGTTAAAAGTGATTTTTAATGATGAAAATAAAGGGTTTGCCGGTGGTAACAATGTGGGAATCAGGGAAGCAGAGGGCAGTTATATCGTGTTGTTAAATAATGATACGATCGTCACCAGAGGATGGCTTACATCAATGACAAAGCATCTGGAAAATAATGCATCTCTCGGTATGTGTGGACCTGTAACCAATTCTATTGGGAATGAGGCAAAGATAAAAGTTTATTATCATAATATAAGAGAGATGAAAAGCTTCGCATACCATTATACAACTGAGCATTTTAACGAAGAATTCAGCAATCCGAATGTGCTGGCATTATTTTGCACTATGATCAAACGTGAAGTGATCGAAAAATGTGGTTTATTAGATGAAGAATATGGCGTCGGTATGTTTGAGGATGATGATTATGCCGAAGCGGTGAAACAAGAGGGATTTACATTAGCAATTACTGAAGATGCATTTATCCATCACTTCGAAGGAGCATCTTTTAAAAAGCTTGAAGACAAAAAATTTCGAGAAATTTATGAACAGAATAAAGAACGTTTCGAAAAGAAATGGAATAAGAAGTGGATAATGCATGAAAAACGTGAAGGAATTACTTGGGATACAAATTTAGATATTAATTTGTTAAATGAAAATTGAAGTATTTTGACGACATTATCGGATCTAAGTTGTTATGTAATAATACAAAGGGAGTAGAAAAGCATGAATCCAAAGGCTGAAATTTTATTGTATCTAATACAGGTAATTCAGCCTGAGGATCATGCTGTAGTTAATCGATGTTTTAAAAGTTTCTTTGTCAGTATTATTTATGAGAACTGACGAGGGGAGAATTCATGATAAAAAAGACAAATTGTTATACCATGGCATTATTTTTGCTATTCCTTTACGTATTACAAATATTTATGCCGGTTTCTGTTAAAGTAAGTATCCCGGCAGGGGAACAGAATGTTTTAAGAATGCGGTGGGATAATTGTGAGGATGGTTATCCATTCATAGGAGAAGATGTCTATAAAAATGTTAAACTCAAACACAGTAATGAAGACGCATTTTTTATAGTAAGCATACCCGTTAAAAGTCAACAGAAGCTTCGCTTTGATTTAAAACCAGCAGACAAAGAAACGGTTTTGGTGCAGGTTTCCAATATAGCTATCAATAGTCTTTTTCACTCCAAAATCATAGATGCCGATGATATCAATTCCTGTTTTTCAGGTTTTAATGGTGCCGAGGTTAATCTAAATGATGACATGGTGGAATTTACGGCACAAAACTCTGAGGATCCTTATGTTCAAACACTTGAACGCGCAGAAGGAGAAGAAAACTGGTTCTATTTTTATAGAGCATTAATTTTTTATATTGTCCTCGCTTTCCTTATATCTGTTTTTGTAGAAAAGCTAAAGAATATTTTAAAGAAATGCTATCCAAAAATCAGAGGGGTTATTATATTGGCTTGTGAAAAGCTAAAGCTGCAGCAAGTATTTCCAGTTGTTTTATTCTATAGCTACTGTTTTATTTGGAGTATTCTTATAGAAGCCGTATCTAGAAAATCCTTGTCTTTATCTTTGATTTTTATTAAAGAGAAACCCGCTATTTTTTATGTAATTACGCCTTTGTATGTCTTTGGTATACAGTAGGATTTGTCGTAGTACATAAGCTAACATATTTTATAGTTTCAAGTGCAATCCCCCTAGCGTTTCTCACTTCCAACTATTTTTTGCTTAAAATGAGAGGAACGCCTCTTGTTTGGCAGGATTTGAGCGCTATGCAGTTCGGCATTGCAATATTTTTTGATACATATTCAAAGGATATTGTAATTATAACAATTATTGTAACAGGCATACTATTATGCTTGTTTCTTGGGCTGAGCTATCGTAAAAAAAGTAAGAACCGCCGCGTTAAAGTATGTATTGGTAATTCAATATTTTCTTTAGCCATTATTATAGGCATTTACGGGCAAATTAATTCCTCATTTGAGGCATGGAATCAAAGTGAGATCTATCTGAAAAATGGTTTGATTCTAAACTTCTTCGACTCATATTTAAAAAGTAAGGTAAAAATACCCTCTGGCTACAGTATGGAAGGAATGGAAAATATAAAAGAAGAATTAACGGGCGAACATTATGTAACTTCTACCGATCCCAATATTATTATTTTGCAGATAGAAGCGTTTATGGATCCATTAACGATTCCTGGATTGAAATATTCCCAGGATCCCATTCCTAATATGCGAAAGTTAATGGATGAATACTCTTCTGGAAACTTACAGGTAAATGTATTTGGCGGGTCGACTGTGAATAGTGAATTCGAAGTATTGACTGGCCTGCCTACTAAATATCTTGGAACTGGTGACTATCCGTATTTAACAAAAATAACTTATGAACCGATGGAGAGTATGGCACATTACTTATCTGATCGTTACCAGACAACAGCGATTCATAATTGGTATGGAGATTTTTATAATCGGGACAAAGTATTTCCCAACCTGGGATTTGAACGGTTTATTTCTAAAGAAAATATAGTAGATGGAACTTATGATAAATATTATATGGATGATTCGTGTTTTGAGGAGTACATTCCTCGTGTATTAAAAGAAAGCAAGGAAAGAGACTTTATTTATGGTATAACGGTTCAAATGCATGGTCCATATTCCACAACAAAACCGGATGCTGCTACTATCAATGTAACTGGTAATTACAAACCGGAAATACTAAATAATATAGAACAATATGTCAATACACTAAATAAAGTGGACACTGTAATTGGCCATCTGATCGAGTATTTCGATGCAACTGATGAACCCATTGTTTTCTTCGCCTTTGGTGATCATCAACCTGCCTTGGATATTTTAAATGACACAGATTTTGTAAAAAGTTATCCGGAATATGATAAGTATACAGTTCCTTATATTTGTTATAATAATTATAATAATGGGGCGGTAAACGTGGACATGGCTGCTTATCAGGTTTCATCCTATTTATTAGACTTATGTGGAAAGTCTGGCGGAATTATTTCGGATTTTCATCACAAGTATAAGGAAACAAAGGAATATGACGAAAAGTTAGAACTCATACAATATGATATTATTTCTGGGAAACAATATCTATACGATAAAAACAATCCGTACAAAAATGAAAATATGGTCTATGGATTTGATTCAATGCTCATAGATGAGGTAGAATCCGAAGAAAATTCTTCATACATTTATGGAGAAAACTTTACCCCCAGCTGTAAGGCAGCGGTAAACGGAAATGCAGTTACTCTGGAGTATATTAACAGTGGTAAAATAGCTATAAATAAATTGTTAGAACCAGGGGAAGAACTGGAAGTGTATCAAAAAGGACTTTATCGAAAAATAGGTGAATCAGTATTTTTTAGTGTTAATTAGATGGTGATCTTATAAATACGGTTGATGCTTATAGTAGTAAAAAGATTATGTCCAATCTTTATTGCGACAGGCCATATTTAAAAGCCATAAAAGCTATAAAAATTTCAATGAATTTTTATAGCTTTTATGGCTTTATTTCAGTGATACTGATTAAGACAGTTGAGAGTTGAAGGAGGAATAAAAACTCTGCCTTATATGATATCATACCAGTATATGGAAGGGAATCTGGCAGTTAAATATGTCAGCATATAACCGTTTAAGTACTTCTTTCTCTAGCTGAATCGGATTATTCTTTAGACGAATTGGATTAACAGAAGACGTCAGTAAGAGTAATTGCTTTTCGTCTATCTTCACATCAATGTTCAAATCTACCTTATCCATAATGTTTTCAAAACAAGTTACTGCATCTTCAGAAGTATTTACTCCCATACATGAAGCAATGTCGCCCAAAACATCTTTAAGATAGTTGGCCCCCCTAGGATCAATGCAGTGATCCATATGATTGTTCATATACCTCCATACAGCAGGAAGACAGAGCGCAACGGCGTGACCATGCGGAATTCCGAATAACGATGTGATTTTATAGCTCATCGCATGTGCTGCTGTAGTTTGAGTAATATTAATGGCCTGTCCTGCCAGATTGGCGGCTTTTAAAATTTCTTCATTACGGTCCGTGGCACCAGCCAAGTAGCCATCATAATTGCGGATAATCATAGAAATTGCTCTTTTTGAATATGTCATACTTTCTGGAGTTGAATTCACCGACCACATAGATTCAATAGCCTGGCATAAAGCATCCATTAGGGTAGCTTTTTTCTGGTACAATGGCAGTGAGTCAAGTAGCCTGGGTTCTAGAATCACATAATCAGGTATAATACTCTCATGTGATATTGACTGCTTTTCGCCATTATAGTAAATAACAGCAAAACGGGTAGACTCACTTCCGGTGCCTGCAGTTGTGGGAATAGCCATAAGCGGAATAGAACTTTCTTCTGGTTCCTGTTCCAGAAAATTCATCCCTTCATTCATATTGGAATATAATTTAATACATTTTGCCACATCAATAGCGCTGCCTCCGCCGATTGCAATAATCATTTCACACTTTTCCCGGCGAAAGACCCTTACTCCATCTACCACAGATTGGTAAAGGGGATTTGAAAAGAAATCATTAAAATAAACGTAAGGTATCTGCAGCAAATTCAAATACTCTTTTAGCGGAACCGACTCCTTCGAAAACCCACTGACCAGAAGGTATTTATGTATATGATTTTCTATAAGGATTTTCCCGATATGTTTGTATGCAGAGGCGCCCTCTATTATATGTTGCTTTTTCATACAGTCACCTCTATTATATAATTTCTTCCGGAATCAATGTTAATATATCTTTTATAGGCATGCACATGTCATCCGCCTCTTTAGCCCGATGATTTTCCAAAATTGTTACAGCAGCCTTCTGCATAGCAGGAAAACCGCTTCTGGTCAGCTGATTGGCATAAATTACGATATTTATTCCACGCTGTCCGAATTCCTCTTCTGTAACAGTATTAAAAGAGGTGGGAACAACAACAAGAGGAGTGGTTTTATCTTTCGCGCGGAATTTTTCTACAAACTCAAATATCTCTGCAGGATCTTTTTTGCGAGAGTGGATCATAATTCCATCTGCACCGGCCTGTACGTAAGCATCTGCCCGCAGCAAAGCATTCTCCATGCCCTTTTCCAGAATGAGACTTTCAATCCGCGCAATAATCATAAATTCCTTCGTTCGCTGTGCTTTTTTGCCTGCTGATATTTTTTCGCAGAAATGTTCTACAGTATCTTGAGTCTGTTTCACATCGGTTCCAAACAGGGAGTTTTTCTTGAGACCTGTTTTGTCCTCAATTATCACGGCGGATACACCCATGCGTTCCAGCGTCCGTACCGTATAAGTAAAATGCTCTATGAGCCCACCGGTATCTCCATCCAGAATAATCGGTTTTGTTGTCACTTCCATGATATCATCAATTGTCCTCATACGAGAAGACATATCAACCAGCTCAATATCCGGTTTACCCTTAGCAGTAGAATCACACAGACTGGATACCCACATTCCATCAAACTGATAGGATCTGCCATTCTTCACTACCATCGTCTTCTCCGCAATGAGCCCCGTTATTCCACTATGGGCTTCCAGGATACTGAGCGGTTTTTTCAACTTCATCATTTGTCGGAGGCGTCCTCTTCGGATATCCGGTATTGCTAAGCGGGCAATGGATTCCTCCAGTATTTTATAATTCTTATCTGAGCTGTATGGAATCTCGACCAACTGACCACCATATTCCTTCAGGGTATTGATGACTTCCTCCCGAATTGGCTGCTGAATACCAGTAATCCAGTCGTTGCCATGTACGACAATATCGGGGCGATAAGCGCGAAGGTTCTTAACATAACTGAGTTCCTCCTGTACGACAACGCTATCTACCCCTTTGATGTTTTCGACAATCTGTTTGCGCTCCTCGAAGCTAAGCAAGGGCATTCTTTTATAATCAATCATAGCTTCATCAGACAGCATACCGACCATCACGCTGCCCAGCTGAGCAGCCTGCTTTATCACATTAATATGGCCTCCATGTATAATGTCTGTTGCAAAGCATACGTATACCTTCTTCAAAATTCGCCCTCCATTCGTTTTTTAACCGACTCTAAGTCATCTAAAGTATCAATTTCATTGCAAAGCTCGTTCTGTACATCTAACATAAAAAGATGACACTCATCAGATATTTCATTAAATGCATTTTCAGCATAGCAGCTCCGCCTGTTTTCTTCACAGTAACGTTCCATTCGCCTGAGCCATAATTCCCAGTCTCTCTTAAGTAATTTATATAGCGGTTGGGCTGCATAGGCATCTTCAAAGTAGCTGATACCAATTTTTTTAATTCTGTTGCCCTCCACGACGGCTTTAAAATCTTTCTCCGGCAGAGGAAGAGTTGTGCTGACCGCCATACAACTTGCCTGGAAGTTTAAAATTGATTCCAGCACATGTTCTGTGAAAACCAAATCTCCATGCATGAGAAGAATGTCATCCTCTAAGCACTTTCTGGCCAAATAAATAGAATAAATATAATTTGTGCTCTCATATAAAGGGTTATGTACAAATTGATAATTTAATCTTAGCCCCAAACTTAAGCAATAATCCATTAAACTCTCATTGAAAAGCCCTGTTGTTATTACTACATCACGAACACCCGCCATATACAGAAGCTTTAACTGATGGCTGAGGATAGTCTCCTTACTGGATATCTCCGTCATACATTTAGGATGTATTTTTGTGATATCCCCCATTCGGCTTCCCATACCAGAATTCAATATTAACGCTTTCATTTCTACCTTCCCTTTGTTCAGTTCAAACTACTTAAATAAGCCATGAAGTTTTCCTTATTCTCTTTTGCCGTTGTTGTTGGCCGTCCCAGGTCATCGCGCGCACCAATGGCCGATTTAACCTCAATGAAGCATAAAACTTTACTTGCTTTAGCTTCGGCCACCGCTTGATCGAGTTCCTTAAAGTCAGATACACGAAAAACCTTCTCATATCCGCAGGACGCAGCGATCCCGCAAAGATCCATGCTGCTGCTTACGGTTGGCATTCCGCCAACCGTCTCATGGGCATTGTTATTGATTACAACGTGTATTAGATTCTTAGGCTTTACAGATCCTAATACGGCCATTGCTCCCATGTGCATTAAAACTGCTCCATCGCCATCAATACACCAGACCTGTGTATTGGGTTTATTCATAGCAACGCCCAGCGCTATAGAAGAACTATGGCCCATTGACCCTACAGTGAGGAAATCACACTGATGGCCCTGCTTATTCTGTTCCCTTATTTCAAATAATTCTCGGGAAGCCTTACCTGTAGTAGAGACAATCACATCACCTTCGGTTTTCTGCACTATATGACGAATAATATCTTCGCGCCGCATAGTATTTTCATTAGAATAGCTCACATTTTCGTCATAGGATAATGCCCCTTTTCGAACAATGAACGCGAAGCTTTTTCCTAATGCAAAACGATCTTTCGCTTCTGCCAGTTCCCTTGTAAGTTCGTCTACCTGCGTATCTTTTCCAATTACAAATGTCTTGACATCCATATCCTCTAAAAGGGTTCTGGTAACTTCCCCCTGAAAAATATGCTGGGGTTCATCATGGATTCCGGGCTCACCTCGCCAACCGACAACAAAAACGCAGGGAATGCCATATACTTTATCATTCAGCAGGGAGGCTAACGGGTTAATAATATTACCAATCCCGCTGTTCTGCATATAAACTAGCGGGATTTTTCCTGTAGACAGGTGGTATCCTGCCGCTAAAGCAGTACAATTTCCTTCATTTGCTGCAATAATATGCTTGTCACAAATACCAAATTCGTGTATCAGGTAATTACAGAACGGCTTTAGCTGCGAATCGGGAACTCCTGTATAGAATTCAATTCCTATGCTGTTCAGTTCTTTAACAAATTCTTCAACCCTCATATTTTTTCCTCTCTTTTAAGCGTTCTAAAATGTATTGGCCGCCGATCTCACCACTTTGTTTTCCGAGATAAGAAATCGTGTTATTTAAAATAGATGTAATTCTCTCTTTGTATTCATCGTCAGCTTCTAACAAAGAACATGTTGTTTCATAAACCTTATCCAGCTGATCCATTTCTAGTTGAGCCCCTACTTTATCTCTCAGAGTCAATTCAAGCGGTCTGGCTCCGATCCGATCATACTCTGGATTATTGATCTTGGGAGGAGTATTAATAAATAGAACTGGTTTTTTTGTTATAAAAGCGAATTCATATGCCGCACCGGACCAATCGGAAATCACGATATCAGAATCAAATAACGAATTGCTGCTGGTAAAGTCCAGTTCAAAATACAGATCTCCGCCTTTATAATCGCTATAACGGCTGACAATCTCGTTCATTTTCATCCCGTAACGTTTAATGTACTCCGGGTGGGGACGGACATACACGTCAAATCTCTTACCTAAAAGTTGATCTAAAAGTCTATCAAGGCAGCTATCCAGGATATTTGCTTCCTGCCAGGAGGGAGCAATTAATATTTTCTTGCGGCCTCTTTCCATAAGATTCATGTTCTCATACTGGGTAATCAAATCACCTAATAATCCATAACCACAATTAACCAACTTTTTTTCTTTTAGCCCATATAATTTTTCGGTCTGTCGTATTTCATCAAACTGAAATTCTCCCACACAGAAAATAGTATCATAATGGTCTAGTGCCCCTTTACGAAGTACCATGGTGGTGCTGAGAGGATAATGGAACATATAGATGTACTCCACATCTTTTCTCACATAGGATCTCTTTAAATGAAAATTCTCGAGATCAGGTACTGTCATAACTGCAATATCGCTGTCTATTTTCATAAAAAGCGGAATCAGCCTATTATCATCAATAAAATACGGTTTTATTTGAGGATGATTCAACTTGAAAATATCATCCGCCGGATCACTGGTAACATAATGAATTGTTACATCTGAATGTTCCAGAATATATTCGAGAACACTTTTAAAATATTTATAAAACCCATTCTTTTCAGAATAAAATACCAGCTGTTTATTTTCATCTTTACAAAAAGCCTTATAATCTGCCTTTGCCCTCACTTTGTCTTCTTTTGAAAGCCTGCGGCTTTTTTGCACTTCCTTGCTTTGAGCCAAAGCGAGTTTGCTTTTCTCCAGCGCATCGTAATCAATATAATCTTCTGGCTTATAAAGCCAATTAACAAGATATAGCGCCGCAATAGAAAATAAATTACTGGCTGTCCAATAAATTCCGACGCCGGCAGGCACAACCATCGCAAAATACATAGAGAACACTACAAGAAACAGGGCCATCCCCCATCTGCCGATAAACCCCTGCTCCTTCTGTAAAACATTTACTTGATTTTGGCAGACACATAACAGCAGTGAACTTGCGCCGGCCAGCAATGGTATCAGCAAAAGAATATCCATACTTTTAAGTGATGGAACAGCCGCCAGATTAATACCGCCAAATGACATGTTAAAATCCAGTATTTTTTGTATTACATCCGGCATATCTGCGCCGGCACATTCCAGATTTCGAAACGAATCAACAAAAAGCGGATTATGAATCAAATCAATAGCCTTCGCTTGGATCGAGCTTCCTGCCTCAGATAATCTCAATAATTCTACGGCATGGTTCGTTATTACTCCCACCACTTCCTTGGGGAGCCGCAATAAATGCTGCAGCGGATTATAAATCACCTGAAGCACGCCTAAAACCAATGGAATTTGTATCATCATTGGAATTAATCCGGCCAGCGGATGATAGTTTTCACGTTTATAGAGCTTAAACTGCTCTTCAGAAGCAAGATCGGGGTTGTCCGGATTTTGCGCAGCGATATTATTCAGCTCTGGCTGAATCTTTACCATCTTAATAGAGTTTTTCTGTACCATGATATTCAGCGGAAAAAGTATAATCTTGGTTAGCAATGTGAAAACGATGATTGCCAAACCATAATTTTTAGTAAACTCCAAGCACAGAAACATTAAGAGGCCTAATGGTACGCCAACAGTTACGTTTAGAAAATTATTCATGATGGTCACCTGTATGACCCTTAACGGCCATATTCCTTAAATAACAAGTATTATTATTTCTTTTTCTTTTCAGCCTCTTTGGTCAGCTTTTTCTCTAAATGTTCCATCTTCTTGGTTCGAAAATATCTCTTGATTTTCTTCCAGAAGATACCGATGGTAGCGCCGGCCGCAATAAAGACACCGGCTACAATCTGAATTAAGTAAGTGGTGGTCGCCGGGTCGATGTAGGCATAGGCGGTCATGCTGAAGAGCAGGGTGAAAAGGGTGAAAAAGTAGGTGAATTTTAGAGCTGTTGTTTTTTTCATACTAATCTCCATTCCGCGCGCCTTCGGGCGCGGCACAAATAGTAATGAAAGA
>OAVK01000515.1_pt1 | contig 19775 bp, 22 predicted proteins | sample 1495301 | NCBI WGS metagenome assembly OAVK01 (sample SAMEA2580094, study PRJEB22360) | human gut metagenome | biome: human gut; feature: human-associated habitat; material: faeces | place: Denmark | collected 2008/2010
GTGACCGCCGCGTGCACTTTACCCTTGTGTCCCCGACAGCCCGACTACGATGGATGCACGGCACAGCCCGCACACGACACCGGACTGACAGAGTGGAAAACCACCAGGCCACGTCACGCAGGGACGGGGCCGCCATAAAAGCGGAGCCGGCGACATCCTTCAGGGTTGATTCAGGGGGCCTCCGCCCCCTGCTGTTCGCTACACTGGCCGGATTGCTGACAGGGCATTGCAGACAAGACTGATTTCTGCGCGCGCTTCTGCCATGACCTCATGTAACAGGGTTAAATCCATCCACCGGCGCGGAGGCTCCCCGGGAATACGCAGCACATCACACATCTGGCCACATGCCAGGATTTGATCCACTTTGTCACTGATAACAAAGAACTCCACGGCACTGTAACGCGCCCCTTTGTTCAGGATAGCATCGAGCACCACCGGTAGCCTGTCGTCATCGTCGTCCAGCCAGCAGGGCAAATCGTTTTCCTTCACCACCAGACGGAAATTTCGGGTCTGCCGGTAAAACAGCGTTTCCCCGCGCGTGGTCAGCGCTGCCTGTATCCGGCGTGCATCTTCCCGAACCTGCCGGGAGATATCCCGCACAGCGCGGGACAGGCAGTCCGTTACCGCCTGAATCTCCGGCTCTGTCAGCCATTCCCCGGCCCAGGGAAAAGTTATCCGTGTCCCGTCCTCCGGAAGCTGCGGGTCGTCGGCATAACGGCTGCCGGACAAAATAATCTGTGCCTGTGTTCCGGTTATTTTTGTCATGGCACGTTGCAACGCGGCGGGTACGTCACCGACACAGAGCAAAGGCAGCAGGTGAACGATATCAACTGCATCCAGACGGACATAAATGCTTATCCATCCCGGTTTGTGCGGAGCACACTGTTCAACATCGGTATGGTCGGGCCATCCATAATCAGCAATCAAATCGCGCGCACGGCGCATCACAAGGGCGTTTAAGGTGGTGGTTTCCTGCATAATGGGTTCCTCTGAACGGGATCAGTCCACGCCGCCGGGGCGGCGTGGGGATTCAGTTTTTCAGTAAGGCGCGCACTTTCGCCGTATCAGCCAGGCGGCGGGCAACGCTGTCCGGCACCGGATGGTTGTCATCCCGGGCGGTCCATTCCCTGTGCCATAACGCCTGTTCGGCGGTCATCAGCAGGGTTTCAAGCAGGTCAGCCGGCACCATCACCGCCGGAACGGCTTCTTTCACCTGATCAATCAGGTCCATCACCGCACAAGAAGGCACTCCAGAATCAAGGCGCTGGTCTTCCGGTATGGCATCTATACGCGCCAGCACCGCCTTTATGTCCTGTTCAGAAACGGCACATTCAATGCCGTCAGCCAGCCCTTCGATATCCGCTGGCGACCAGATAATCAGGGTCAGCGGGGTTTCTGCGGGATACTGCTCACTCAGCAACCGGCAGAGGGTTTCACAGGTTCCGTACATGTTTTTTCTCCGTTAATTCTGTGGGGCGGCAACGCCGCCCGTCGTCAGTCCTGAAAACTCTCGTCCAGCATGAGGATCTGATTGAATGCCTTATCCAGCAGTTCACTGGCACGGCGTAAACTTACCCCGGCGAGCCGCTCCGGTAGCCCGTCATGCCGGTAGTGATACTTTTCTTCCAGCACTTTCATGGTGGTTTTCAGGTCACATAAATTGTTTGCCAGCCCGGCAATATCGTGGCGCAGGGCCTCATGTCCGTCGTAGTTCATCACGCGGCCTCCGGATAAAAGACGTCGTTGGCGGCCGGGCGCTGCATGGCGCGCTGCACGGCTGACAGGCGGGTAATCCCGGCTTTGTGGTACTGCTCCATCAGCTCAATGCCGATATAACGGCGCCCAGCCTGGACGGCGGCCACACAGGTGGAGCCGGAACCGGCAAACGGATCGAGAACAATGGCGTTCGGGTGTGTGAAGCTCTCGATCAACGGTTGCAGGCTGGTAACAGGTTTTTCGGTCGGGTGGTGGCGGTTGCCGCTGTATTTCCAGCCCAGCACATCCGGTAACGGGTCCTGCGGCAGCGCCGGACGGCCTTTCGCCAGGATATAGGCGCATTCATGGCGATAGCCGACATAGGCCGATTTCGACGAGTAGGTTTTGGTGAAAACCAGATGCCCGACGACACTGAATCTGGCACTTTTCCACGCGGCCATGAAACGATCGACGCGGTTCCAGCCGTAGAAACTGACCGTCAGTGCGTCTTTTTTCAGGACGCGGTACATCTCATTGCAGGCGGGTTGCAGCCATTCATCAGTTTTGTCACCGGCAATACTGCGCCCGGAACGGTCACGGAACCCGACCAGATACGGGGGATCGGTGAGGATGAAATCAACGGCTCGATCCGGAAAGCCGGACATAATATCGACGCAGTTACCCAGGATAAAACGGGACATAGGGACACCTCGTGGTTACAGGGGGCATCCAGGAGGACGTCGGTACGACGTCCGTTCCCTGCTGCCCGGAGCCTGTACGCCGCGACCGGTAACGGGTCAAGCTGACCGTGGAATACCGCAGCCGTCAGTTTTTTCGACGGCAAGGATATGCCGCGAAAGCGGCTTGAAGGGCGCTCCTTAAAGTGCGAGTGGATGGCGTAAAATTACAGCGACGCCGGACAGGAGCGGAAAAACCGCCCGTCCCGTGTCGGCCCGGGCGCGGCACACTGGCTCCGGGCAGTGGATATCCCCGCGCCAGGCGCGGCATGGATGAGGAGCAGCGCGACATCATTATTCCTCCCTGAAGTACCGGGCAGTCACCCTGCCCGGTATTCCGTCAGCGGGTGATATCCCGCCAGTCATTCCCCCACTCGTCGCGCAGTACCGGCGCATCCGGCGCGCCGGTCACTGTCCACGCATCGAGGAACTTCAGGCCACGCAGGATGCTGTTCTCCACGTCATCGAGCAGAACGATGCTGTTAAACCAGACCACGCCTGCGGCATATTCCCACCGATGCCGGTCATCCTCGCGTTGCAGCGATGGCCACCAGGTGCGTCCCATTTCCAGAACGCCCGCTTCGGCCTGCGCCAGGTCACTCGCGGAAACCAGGTAATACACCATCATTTCAGTGCCACCGACGTCGACACTCAGGCCAGCAAGCCAGGTATTCAGATTTAATTCCATGTTATTCCGGGCGGTTTCCCGCCCGCCTCCGGTCAGCCGCCAAAGTGCGCCACGTTGTTGATAATCCACTCCGGGCCGGTTACGTCCGGGAAACTGTCCTCATCGTCCGGGTCAGCTTCGCCCCACTCCAGCTCGTCAGTGATGTACAAGTCCGTTTCGCCACTGACGTACCGGGCATAACCGCAGTAATTGCAGCCCTGCTCTGCAAACCAGTGCTCCACCTCCCCGCCATACCGCTGACTGAGTTCAGCCACAACGTCCTCGCCAACCGGACTCCAGGGGGTGTCAAAATCCACCGTCAGCGTGTTCTCTCCGGCGAAACAGATATTTGCCTCATAGCCAACTGGCCACTTGCAACCGTACCGGGTCAGATAGTGGTCATATGACGACGGGACACCCGTCAGCAAACCACCGTTAAAGCCGTTCACCTCGATATTCAGACGCGTCGGCAGGACATCACGCAAATCCACTGGCTCTGCGGCAAACAAATCATCACCAGCATCGCACAGGCTGTTCCACCATTCCTCCACCGGCGCAGGCCGGAAACTGTTTCCCCAGTCAAAAGATTTTTGCTTGTACAGCTGCAGGATGACTACCTGTTCCGGTTCACTGAGGGTAGCCCAGCGGGCATGCCCGATATGGCTGTCCAGCCAGCACTGATGCAGCTTCTGGCAGGTTTCCACATCCAGCACAGCTCCGGCCATAAACATCGCCAGCCAGTCGCTGTATGCCTGGACTGAAGGCCGGTTGTCTGCAGCCGCACCGTAAGAAACCAGTTGCGGATATGGCGCGTAATGTTGCTCTGTCAGGGGGCGCAGTATCCCCGCGCAGCCTGCAAGGAAAAGCTGAATACCTTCTTTTCTGGCGCGGCGATGCAGAGACAACTCACCTCCGGCAATCCACGTTTTGAGGGCATCACTGTTTTGAATACCACTGAACATCAGTCGGTTGGCACACCAGTTCGGCATGGGAAGCTCCTTACACAGTCAGGGTGGGCAGGAGGCATCACCGCGATACCGTTCCCTGCCGCACGCTGCCTGTTCGTCGCGTCCGGTAACGGGTCAACGCCGACCGTGGAATACCGCAGCCGTCAGTTGTTTCGACGGCCAGGATATGCCGCGAAAGCGGCTTGAAGGGCGCGCCTTAAACTGGCGAGGGCATGGCGTACAATCACAACGACGCCGGGCCTGAGCGATAAAGAAGCCCGTCCCGTGTCCGTCCGGGCGCGGCACACTGGCAGCGGGTGGCAGGCTGATTCCGGCAAGAAGAACATCAGTGAGGGAGCGAAAGAGAGTTGTTATGACACGAGCCCTGTCCACAGTTAAGGGAGGAAAAGTCTGTGGATAAGCTGGACACAGCACGCTGTATTACAGGTGCAATGCCCACATGAGGGAGTTGTATTTTTTTTGCGCAAAAACAGAGGGTGGGAAATACTGACTATTTTGTCAGTCCCAGCTTTTTCATGTATTTAATGACGGATTCAGGTCGCCGCTGGTATTCACTGGCGAAACTCCCGACATCGAAACTTGATGAACCAGCCTGTTCAATAAGGTGCTGAATTTCAGCCTCTTCCCAGGGGCTACCATGTCGTGGACAGGTGTGCTTATAGCCAGCTCCGGGCGAAGACATCTTTATTAGACTGGATTGAATTTCAGACAGCGTCTGATGTTCAATATCCTCAATAAGCCCGAGCTCCTGTATCTCCCGGACGTTCTTCAGGAACTGGCGGATAAGCTTTCCATGTTCTCTGGCATCAACCACCGGCATTTTAGAATAACCCTTTTGCATTGCTGCGGGTTTCATCTTCAGCATTGGGGGTTTGAGAGGATAAATTAGTCTCAGTCCGTTCAGCTGGTACATTTTCCTTTATCCTGCCCTGTAAAAGCGCTTCGACTTCACGAGGGTAAACCGCTTTAAGCAGCTGCATCAGATCGTCAAACGATGTATTCCTGTTCAGTAACTCGCTGAACAGGAACGGAAGACGCTCATCCTGCTTTCCAAAAGCAAACCCTGTAAGCAGCGCGGCGCGCCATAAACGTCCCCTTTCCCCCTGGGGTGTTTCATCTGTTTTCTGGCAGACAAAACGGTCCGCTTCGTTGGTTTCAGGATTCAGGTAAAACGTGATTTTGCGTCGCGTATCCATTGTTTTTATCCAATAAGGTACATGCCGTTAACGAGATCAAATTGGGATGAACGAGTTTTATAAAAGCGTTCTTCCCTGACCCCACAGTGTTTCTTCACATGATCGGCGATCAATTCAGCACCTCCGCCGATAACCATTACATGGGAGTATCCCTCAAAGCGGTTGATGGCTTCAATAACCCTGTTAACAAGTCGGTGGTGAGCGTTCTCAATCGCTTCACGAACCAGTTCAATTCGTGACGTGTCATTGATACGTGATGAGAGATAAGAAGCATCGTTACGATGAATGATAATATCGTCAGCCAGATAGCTACTCCCTTTGGTTCTTGCCACGGACAGCGCCTCTTTTACCGCACCGGTGATCAAGGATACACCGAGGGTTGAATCACCATAAATACGCGAAATCCCTCGCATTTTCCCCATAACCTGAGAAATATCAAGCGTGGTTCCCCCCAGATCAACAATCAGGAGTGAATCCAGTTCGTTAAGATTTTTTACCACCTCAAAACCTGCTGGGATGGACTCGGGCATAACCTCGACATGCTTAATGGTGAAAGTCTTGCCACCATTAAGTTCGACCGGTCGCAGCAGATTCGCTTTTTTACGTTCAATGTTTGCCTTATTAGGCTGGTTATTTTTATCGTAATACTCAGATAAAGGCAGGCTCACTACCACATCGACTTCACAAGGTTCGATCCCGCTGTTAAGCAACGCATGGTGAACGGCAACAACATTCACATCGCTGTATTGCCAGGCGACGTTCGTGGTAACCACAGCATCAGGGCTGATAGGATCAAAAGAGTATTGCTCACCATTCAACATATAGTTGAACGCTTGTTGTCCACCAAATGCAACAGCCCATTCACGCTTAAAGCTGTTAGGGCTGATTGACTGCCTGACCTCATCATCCTTCCACTGAAGTTTGATATTAGTTGATCCGTCATCGATATAAATTTTCATTGAATGTCACCTGGGTAGTTGAAAACGCCTTAGAGAACAAAAAGAGATGTATTAGAGAACTATTGGTGAATTATACATAAACAACAGCCCCTATCAATAAGAAAAGAACACTGGTTGAGATAAATTAGAGAACAATTTATGCAAGTAAAGAGATGTCGGATCTGACGCTGAGCAAAGAAATATTCATCGCGAATACAACATGATGAAGCCGTCGGCATACAGAACACTTGCGAAAAAGAAAAAAGAAGAAATTATACTGTATATAAAAACAGGTATTTTAAGAGGTATGCCGTGTTACTTTTTCTTGCTCCCGAACAGGAGCCGGTGCAGTCCACTGCTCCGCTGTTCACCGAACGTTGCCCGGCGGGTTTTCCGTCGCCAGCCGCCGATTACACGGAGGAGGAACTTGACCTGAATGCCTATTGTATCCGGCGTCCGGCTGCAACTTTCTTCGTCAGGGCTATCGGGGATTCGATGCGGGATATGGGTCTGCATTCCGGCGATTTAATGGTTGTCGACAAAGCTGAGAAACCCATGCAGGGGGATATTGTCATCGCGGAAACAGATGGCGAGTTCACCGTTAAGCGCCTGCAGCTGAAGCCCCGTATCGCCCTGCTGCCGATGAATCCAGCCTACCCCACGCTTTATCCGGAAGAACTGCAGATTTTCGGGGTGGTGACGGCTTTTATACACAAAACCCGGAGCACAGACTGATGTTTGCTTTGGCTGACGTTAACAGTTTTTACGCGAGCTGCGAGAAAGTATTTCGTCCCGATTTGCGTGACAGGCCTGTGGTGGTTCTGAGTAACAACGATGGTTGTGTAATCGCGCGCAGCGCTGAAGCGAAACGGCTGGGCATAAAAATGGGAGTGCCGTGGTTTCAGCTGAAGTCGGTAAAATTTCCGGAGCCGGTCATCGCGTTCTCCAGTAATTACGCCCTCTACGCCTCCATGTCGAACAGGGTCATGGTTCATCTGGAAGCGCTGGCGCCACGCGTTGAGCAGTACTCCATTGACGAGATGTTCTTGGATATTCGCGGTATTGACAGCTGCATCGATTTCGAGGATTTCGGCCGGCAGCTGCGTGAGCACGTTCGTTCCGGCACGGGGCTGACCATCGGCGTCGGAATGGGACCTACGAAAACCCTGGCGAAGTCAGCACAATGGGCTTCCAAAGAGTGGCCACAATTTGGCGGCGTACTGGCGTTAACGCCGGGTAATCCCCGCCGTACAGAAAAACTGCTGTCACTGCAGCCGGTGGAGGAAATCTGGGGGGTGGGTCGCAGGATCTCAAAGAAGCTGAACACAATGGGGATCACCACAGCACTGCAGCTGGCCCGCGCGAATCCAACGTTCATCAGGAAAAATTTTAATGTGGTTCTGGAGAGAACGGTCCGGGAACTCAATGGAGAAAGCTGTATTTCACTGGAGGAAGCACCGCCCCCCAAACAGCAGATAGTCTGCAGCCGGAGTTTTGGTGAACGTGTCACGACTTATGAGGCGATGCGGCAGGCTGTCTGTCAGCACGCTGAACGTGCCGCCGAAAAGCTGCGCGGCGCGCGTCAATTCTGCAGGCATATTGCCGTGTTCTTGAAAACATCGCCGTTTGCCGTAAATGAGCCCTACTACGGTAATCTGGCCAGTGAAAAATTGCTCATCCCCACGCAGGATACACGGGACATCATAGCCGCAGCAGTGAAAGCACTGGACAGGATCTGGGTGGATGGTCACCGCTATGCAAAGGCGGGCTGTATGCTCAACGATTTCACTCCAACCGGGGTTTCTCAGCTCAATTTATTTGATGAAGTGCAGCCGCGGGAACAGAGCAAGAAACTGATGAAAACCCTGGATGGTATTAACCATTCAGGACTCGGAAAAATATGGTTTGCTGGGCGTGGGATTGCACCTGAGTGGCAAATGAAGCGTGACATGCTTTCCCCCGCGTACACTACTCGTTGGAAAGAAATACCCGTTGCGAGGATTGGATAAAGCCGTTTTTAGAAAGGAGACAGTGCTCGCCGCAGCCGAGCGACCGGGCATCGCCCGCGAGTGAGCGAGGAAGCACCAGGGAAAGGTACCTGCATGTTCAGCTTACGCCCAAAATCAAATGTTAGCCCTCTTCTTTGAGCTCTTATCCACTTATCCACCGTCATATTTTTATAAGATCTTTTTAAAATAGTTTTTAGGTTTACCTTTTTAGACCTCCTTTGAGCCCTTATGTACTGCGGGTTCCAGAGGATCCTTTGTGACAATTTGCCCTTTCATTGTGACAAATCACCCTCATTTACCCTATTGAACTGTGACTATCTGCCCTGAACCCTGTGACAAATTGCCCTCTGCGATCCATTTGAATCACAAACTTATCCCTGACTGTTGACTCTTTTTGATGAAATGTGACAATCTTAAAATCTGTCACATTTTAAATGGAACGGTCATGACGGAAGTTGCGGTAATAAACCATAAAAAGCGCAAAAATAGCCCTCGTATAGTTCAGTCTAATGAGCTTACCGAAGCAGCTTATAGTCTCTCTCGTGATCAGAAGCGTATGCTGTATTTGTTCGTCGATCAGATCCGTAAATCAGATGGCTCGCTTCAGGAGCATGATGGTATCTGTGAAATACAGGTAGCTCATTATGCAGCAACATTTGGATTAACCTCTGCCGAAGCCAGTAAGGATATACGTCAGGCGCTCAAAGGCTTTGCTGGTAAAGAGGTCGTATTTTACCGACCTGAAGAGGATGCTAACGGTGAAAAAGGGTTAGAGTCTTTCCCCTGGTTCATTAAACGTGCACACAGCCCTTCCCGAGGACTGTACAGTGTTCATATAAACCCCTATCTGATTCCATTTTTTATTGGTTTGCAGAACAGATTTACCCAATTCAGGCTTAGCGAAACAAAGGAGATAACTAATCCCTATGCTATGCGGCTGTATGAATCTCTCTGCCAGTACAGAAAACCCGATGGTTCAGGCTGTGTGTCGCTCAAAGTAGACTGGATAATGGAACGTTACCAGCTGCCGCAAAGTTATCAACGAATGCCTGATTTTCGACGCCGTTTCCTTCAGGCAAGTGTTGATGAAATCAATAGCAGAACGCCGATGCGGCTGAGTTATATAGAGAAAAAGAAAGGACGACAGACAACTCATATTGTCTTTTCTTTCAGTGATATAGTAGCAAACTCTCTCTAAATCATGAGGGCAGATAGTCACACTTTCGAGGGTTGAATGTCACACTTTCTCAGGGCAAATTGTCACAGATAATGGTGGACTCAGGGCTATTTGTCACACTTGGGATGGTTTTCAGCTCTCTGATACCCACGAAATCAAGCCTGAACCCCTATATTTTTTTGAAGGCAGATTGTCACTCTTAGCTAAGAGCAATTTGTCACACTTCTTTCAGGGCATTTTGTCACAGAAGAAATGTTAAACACTAACAGAGTAATTCTCCTGGTTGCCCTAAAGTTGAGTGCAATTTGTCACACTTTACATCCCGTGAAACCTTAAAGTGCATCATTGGGAAAAAATTAGTGGTATCTCTTTTCCGCCGAGGAAAGGGGGTGGCGTTATAAAGTTGCCTGCATTTTGCTTGTAGAGCTAGTTATCGTTCCTGTCGTTCCCCTTCTGCCAGGGATATCTATAACAGTGGAAACCTGGCATTAAGAGTTAGTCTGTGAAGTTGATTATCATTTTTTCATGAAATCATGCTTTCATTATTTCATTTTATTGCGATACATTTCATACCCAGCCATTATCATTTCAGTCATAGATATCCCCTGCTCCGCAGCATAAGCTTTCATTTCTTTGTGCTTAGAGACAGGTACTTTTATCTGGATAGGCTTCACAGAAGATTCAGGAGCTGCGCTTCGTCCTGTAACATCCAGAGTTGGTTCATCATCTTTTGGTGGATCAATTTTGATAGTACTTTTCGGGCCTTTCATAGAGAACCTCACACATAAAATGAATTAATGAAATCATGCTATCATGAATTAATTATATCATGAACCTCTTCAATCATTTGTTTTGCGAGTTCGTTTAAAGATTTAAATGATGTTTCATGTAGTGCGCGCCCGGCATCAAGGGCTTCGCCATAGCTTGTCTTAAAAGGTATAACCGTTTTCAGTACTTTGTAACCCCATGCTTTAATCGTTTCCTGAGCTTTTTCCCCCTGAGAAGGAGACGGAGATTTAGCTACAGCGAATACGATTTTGCTCTTATCAATCCCTTTTTTTATCAATTCGCGGGCTAGCTCGAGTGAAGGCTCAAGATCATCGATTGTCGTTCCTGTCGAGATAATTACCAGGTCTGATTCATCTGCTACGTCGAGCGATGTTGTCTCTGCAGCTGGACGGCCATCAATAATTAATAAATGGCAGCTGTCCTTCATTTTGACTGCTGTATCAACCCGACGGTAAAGAGCACAGTCAATTTGACTTAGTCCACTTTTTTCCCTTCGCTCAGTCCATTTGAATGATGTCTGTTGCTTTACATCCATATCAGCCAGATGAGTCTTCCATCCAGCCTCCGTAAATCCTACAGCCAGTGTTCTGGATTCGGTGCTTTTGGAACCACCACCCTTCTGACCAATTACTGATATAACCTTACCCATGATATCATCCTTTCATTAAATCATGATTTCATTATAAATGAGTTTGTGCAAATCAAACTATGACACAGAGTACTATGCAATAACAATATGAAATCATGATTTAATGATATAAGGAAAACATGAACATCATAACTATGTGAAATTGTTCACGATAACCAGTCATTAAATAATGATTTAATGATTTAATGATTTAATGACTAAAGGGAAAGGTGGGCAGGTATGAATAATTTCACGGTCAAACTGTATTTTGATAGCAAGTCATCACCCCGATTATTTGGCGCAGATGAACAAGATTCGTCTTCGATACAGACTGAATTTCAACAAGCATTGAAGAAATCACGCGACTGTAACTCGTATGCTGTCTGTTTATGTACAGGCAGAGAACTACCGCTGGCTGTGAAGTTAAAAAATGAGAAGCATCATCTGGCACGCTTCCCTCTCACTGGCAATAAACATAAGGATGAGTGTCGTTTCTATAGCCGCCTCTCACCTGAAGGTGCGCAAGGCACTTACAACAATGATGCGATCACTGAAAAGCCAGACGGCATTATCAACGTAAAGCTGGATTATGCTTTGCAGACAAAATCAGTATCTGATGATATTCCTGCAACCCCTCTGACTGGTGATGCTTCCCGTAAACGTAAAAGAGGCACAGTGTCTCTGTGCGGCCTAATGCACTTGCTCTGGGAAAATTCAGGATATAACCGATGGTTTCCAAAGATGGATGGAGTGAGGTCATCAACATTACTTGGCTTCCATCTTTGGACTCAAGCATGTGAAATTGAAATTGGCAAAACACGATTGTCAAAGGTATTGCTTACGCCTGCAGTGACCGGTTCAAGAGATAGTGCTCGGAACAGTGGGGCTGTAGAATTCGCCAGGCAGAATAAATGCAGGATGGTAGTCGTGGCCGAACTGGCAAAATACTCTGATAAATACATCTCAGGGGTAAACCGTCTGCCTGTGAAGGATTTTGCAGGTATGCCTTTTCTTGGTCTTGATACCTCCAGATGGAATTCTGCCATTGAGAGATTTCCACATGAATTCAGTGGCTGGAAAAATGGATATAAAATTTTCATCATTGCTCTGACAGATGTGCCCAGCGCTAAGTCAGCTCAGGTTCGCCAGCTTGCCATGATGATGACGAGTGAGCGCTTTATACCGCTTGATTCGCAATATGAAGGCACGATGGAACAAAAATTATACGAGTTACAGCGGTCCTTTTTTAAACCACTAAGATATGACTCTTCCGAGATGGAGTTTCATCCCGACTTTTGTCTGCTCGATGTGCAGTCTCAAAATCATATGCCTTTCCCGATTGAGGTGTGGGGGATGAAAGCCGATGCTTACATTGCTCATCGGCGCGAGAAAGAAAGATGGTACAACCGTGAATTTGGTGAGAAAGGATGGTGGTCCTGGGACGCAACCATAAGCGATAAGTTGGCTATTGATTCATCCTTCCCATCAAAGAAAATATCTGGCTACACTAACTTAATGAAAGAATGAAAGAATGAAAGAATGAAAGAATGAAAGAATGAAAGAATGAAAGAATGAAAGAATGAAAGAATGAAATCATGATTTTGTATTGTTTTTTAATGACCTTCTCTTTATAAGAAGGCCTGATACTTCCAATGCAACAAAGCTTTCAAATTGTTGTACGCATGATGAAATACTTTCCCGGGCCGGTCTTAATGATGTTGATCATCGAGCCATCCTTGTTTACACCAACACACTGAAAACTATGTCTCTCGTAGCCATTGTCGTAGATGGTTTTTCCTTGCTCTAGCTTCACAATCCCGTTATCGATACAGGAAACGACCTCATTTTTTAACGAAATATCGTCGTTTTCATTTTCATTTAAGCACTCGCTGTAATATGAATGAATTTCTTCCGGATAGGTATTGTCGTCGTGAAAAGACAGAGCTATTGTTCGTTTTGGGTCAGATATTTTTTTTCAACATGGCCACCGCATCAGCTTCCGGCATCTGGAACTGAACCCTGTGGCGTGCAGCCACATCGAGTGCAAACACCTTCGTGTACACTTCCGTCGAGCTTATCGACTTATGTCCCATCAGGCTCTGCAGCACCTTCAGCGGAATACCATTGTACAGCATATGCATGGCATAGGAATGCCGGAAAGTATGTGGCGTCACCGGGACGGAGAACGTCACGCCATCGGCTGCCGCGGCATCTACCGCTTCATTCAGCCAGGTACGCACTGTGCGGTCGGTAATTTCCCAGATACGTGCCTTCTCCATTCTGCCGGTACGTTTATTGCGACGCTCGAGCGGGATTTTCAGCGTGGCCACCATCATCTCCAGCTGGCTGACGTACTGTTTATCTGAAAGCGGCACCAGACGATGCGCCTGATTGCCGGCAGGCATTCTTCCGGCTGTTCTGGCCGCCTTTTCCGCTCTCTGTTTCAGGGTTGCCAGCTGCACAAACGAATAGGGCGGAGCCAGCGAAAAATCAGCCCGCGTCAAGGCCAGCGCTTCATTGATCCGTGCGCCGGTATTCCACAGAGTGGCCAGCAGCATTTTGCGGTGCAGATCCGGCACGTAATGGAGCAGGGCGCTCACTTCCGGCGCCAGCAGATACTTCGGCAGTTCGTCCTGGACGATCGCCATCTGACGCAGGGCCAGAGCGGCCGGATAATCGATGGCCACGGGTAGCAGGATTTTTTCCTGGGCGTAAACCTGTCCGGGAATAGAAGGGTAATTCATGATACCTCGGGTGTTTCATCACTTTCTGGTGAAAACGTCTGGCACTCCACGGAGCCATGAAAAGAGTGGAACTCATCCAGCGTAACCAGCACGCGACGACCACTCTTCCGGGGAAACATTCTCCGCATCTCAGGGGTAAGCTGGTTACGTTCCCATCCGTAAGGAAAGATAATGCTGTAGTCACTTCTCTCAGGGAAAATATCAGGGCCTGCGACGATACGAGCTACTTCCTGATTCAGACGCTCTCCACGCCAGCCATAAGCTGCCAGCCGTTTGCGGATACGACCGATCGGAAAACGTTTATCAGAGTGACGGGGAAAGGTCATTTTCCCGTCCTCACCTCGTATGAGGCCAAACATATCCAGCGACTGCCGGCAGAATATTTTTCGACCGAGAAAATACCCACTCATTTTTTCCATTACAGACTCCCGGAGTAATCATTTTATCAAAGTAAGTTACGCAGACTCACAATCGAATTTTTCCAGATGCAGGAACAAGCTCATCCAGAGTGCTGGCACAAACTTCCGTCAAAATGACTTCCTCATGCTTAGCAATGATTTCGCTGACAGGAACCGAGCCTTCGAGCGTCCGGGTGTTCCTTGGGGGAGTTACAAAAATCCAGTCACCTGACATCTGAGCTCCAGCAACATTATCCTCATCGTCGCATTCTGATGGTTGCCATTCCCCGACTTCCTGTCCTTTATCATTGAGTAATACCGTGATGGTATCTCCACAACCTGAGGGCGAGTGCCGCATAGAAATATCGCCATACTCAGTCTCTAACTGGTGTGCAATCCCCCTGAGCTGGTCGAGCATTCCCATATCCACATTTAACAGGTTATTGTTGTCATCTTCTGCTTCGTTATCTCGCTGCAAATCATCCATTAATATCCCCCCGCTTATCCGGATATCAGAATCAAAATTTTTCCATTCCCGGTGTTTATTTATTGTTGAGAAATCCCGTCCTGCCCGACCTTCAGGGTGGACATGTTGTTTGTACTGGCGTGAAAGAAAGCGTTCTCATGTCAAACGGCTTCTTGCCTGCAGGCCTCAGCGTTTTTGCTGCAGTCATGTCAAAAAAGCGAGAGCCAGAACAAACAGCAGCGTCAGTATCTTGTCCTGCGTGGACAGTCCCAAAAACATCTGGATGATTCTCAGTAATAACTCACACATATCAACAAGCCCCTCATGATTCAGAATCTTTGAGGTCCGATAGTAAGGAGTTTGTACTTTGCGTATTTTGTAAAGTCCGGTAATGCCTCTGTCGAAGACTGAGCGCGCTTCCCCTGACACCGAATGAAACCATCACTCAGAGTAATCACACTCCCCGGCATAATATTTTGCCACGACCATCCTTTTCGCACGGTGCTGACTCTGTCCGGACATTTCTGTGTTAATTGATGCCGGCATTATCACCCTGAGTGACAGTACCGGGCGCATTCAGAATTTTCCCGACGCTCTTAGGAATTTTCTCACACCTGTAACACGGGTGATGATAACCATTGATGTAGTCCCTTACGAATATCATAACTCAGGTGATAATAAGTAGACGTATAACTACTGAGTTAAATTACCGGATGGCTGTTTTCGGGTGATCCGATTTTTTGCCTATTCACGACTTTCCGGAAGTGTACCACGGTCAGGGAATAAGCGAAGCGGTCTTTTCCGCCCCTGAGAACCTGGTCAGATAAAGAGGAATTAACACAACATATAGAAGATAATTCCGCTGATAGAGTGGCATATGTTGTGTTTCCTGGCCGCAGTGCGCCGGCGTGTGGAGGAAAGATCCGAGACTGCCTTTTTTCGGATCCCGGATGACAAAACGCATGATATTTCCTGTAAATGCAATTATTCATAACATTTATATTCATATATGTTAAAAGTGCGAAATTAGCATCAGTTGTTGGTTATTATTAAGATTTCAGCAACAAACCGTATCCCACCCGCTTCGTTAAAAAAACCGAAGGTCATCAGAAGCGCTCACTGATCGTTCCGGGCTGAGACGGTGGCAGCGTCACGGGTAATGTCTCTATTTTATTGGTCGTGAGGAAGGCCGGATAATGGCCAAACTAAGAAGCCATAGCATTGGGGGCAGCCTGCTGATCTGGTATGATCGAGCAGAGGCTCATCTCAATGAGCAATCCCCGCAACAAATTTTTTCGGGGTGCAACAGACCCTTTAGTGTCCAGGCCTGAAAAAAAAGAAAGCACGGTCTCTGAGAGACTACGGTCCTTACGCAACCATACCGGTTAGCGAGCTTTATATTTTCATTATGACTATCTGTATAACAGGGGAATGAATGTGATTAAAAAAATATGCGAAGTGATTGATGGAGAGTATGTCTGTGACATTGATATCAGTGTGGAAGAATGGAAAACTTTATTAACAAATGATAAAGTTTTTGACACAAAAAGTATTGCAGCGTTAAAAAAATGGTTTATTGAGCCAAATCATTCCTGCACATGCTTCGATATTGGTAAGAAGTACGACCTGCACAGCATGAGTGCTAATGGAGTCATAAACGGACTGGGTGGCAGAGTTCAAAAAGAACTTGGTAGATTCGAGGTTAAAGGTGTCGGAAATATCGCATCCGGTACAAAATTCATTACCGTAATGAAGAGTAAAGAAATCGGCGGAAAACCCAAAAGAAACTTATGGACAATTCGTGAGGAACTTGTTCAGGCAATTAACGAACTGGATTTTTTTGGTACAACAGAAATGGCCAGCAGTGAGTATTACTCTGACGATGAGTTGATCAATGCCATAGAGAAAAGTAATATCTTTGACAACGTTCAGACGTTTGAATATACAGGGGAAGCCAAACCAAAGAAAAATGCAATAGAAGTAAAAAATGGCCTCTCGTATCCCAGGAGTAAAGGCGTATCCCAAAATGCGCTGAATAAAGCAGGTTACAGATGTGAAGTCGATAGTGACCACCCAACATTCAGAAGGCGAAATTCATCCTTAAATTACACAGAACCTCATCACATTGTACCTATGTCCAGGCAAGATGCTTTTGACACATCTCTTGATGTTGAAGAAAATATCATATCTCTGTGTTGCAATTGCCATAAACAAATTCACCTTGGTCAGGGTTATGAAGATATGCTGAAAGAAATATACACTGCGCGAAAAAGGTTATTAAAAAAAGTTGGTATTGATATATCACTGGAAAACTTGATTCTTTATTACAAAATGGAAAGTAAGTGAGATTCAAACGAGAGTGATACCTTCGTTTTATTGGTCGGGATGAACAGCAGATGATGTTTCCGGCAAGTATCGGGTCCAGAAACTTTCTGTTAAAAAAGAGGTAAAAGTAGTCTTGAGCCCTGACTGCGAATTGCCATTGCGCATGACCAGAGAACAGGACGAACCCCTGCCAAACCCAGGCATGAGAAACACCTTTAAAACATAGACTTAATTAAAATCAGCAATTCCCATCGAAATAATAAGCAAGCAGAATTGGCTCAGGTGAATTTCACTCGGTGCAGTGCATGCGTTGGGGGGGGTAAAAGGAAAAACCCGAAATGAATCGGGTTTTGATTAATTAACGATTAACAGGTTCCCGTGCCCGGGAACACTCTGACTGTACGCGCAATATATTATTTCCGCAATCATTATTTTTGATTACCAAGCCATTTATTCATCTGCTCAATTTCACCTTTTTGAGCTTTAATGATGTCCTGCGCGAGCTTTCTCATTTCCGGATCTTTTCCGTATTTTAGCTCGGTCTCAGCCATTGCTATTGCCCCTTCATGGTGTGCTACCATGCCTTTCGCAAAAGCCTTGTCGGGATCGGACTCTTTTACAGCGGCCATCATTTTGTCATGCATACCTTTCATGCCGGACATATATTCCTGTGACGATGCCGATGAGGATATATCTGACATTTTCATTTCTGAATGTTCTGCGGAAATCGCTGGCAGGGATAACATCAGTATAACAAAAAGCGAATTTGTGATTTTCATATAATAAACCCTTTCAGATGGTTACCGGATAAGTTTAGCTGAGTCAGACAAAAAAGCCCCCTGAAGGGGGCAAAAAATAACAACATATCCGTATAAGGGACAATCTATCAAGGAAAGGGTAACCGCACGGAAACTTCAGTTGTCATCAGCCCGCATTGATCATGCGGCGGTGTGCATCAGCCATAGCCTGATGGGGGCCGGACTGACCGTTATTCGTAAATTCATGGGCAACAGCTGCTCTTTCATGTTCATTCATCGCCGCAAACGAAGTCGCCGGACGGGAAGCGTTAACGGTGCCAGTTCCCATCATCTTCTGATGACTTTCCGCCATTTTTTTATGTGCATCTGCTGAACTATTGTTCATGGTTTCATGAACAATAATAGCCTGTTCATGCTGATCCATACCGGCCATCCGTGGGGCTGCCCCCTGGATGGCGGCTGGAGTTGAAGAAGACTGCATCTGATGGGCCGGAGCCTGAGCATTATTGACACGCTCATGGATATTTACGGTTTCAGTGGCCCAGGCCGTAGAAATTAAGCTCAAACCTAACACTGATGCTAAGACGATATTTTTCATGGTAACTCTCCATTTCTGAATTAGTGATGTCCGTGAATTTCGATCTGTGTCCTCAGTAGTACAACTGACAACTCTACAGACCTTATTCCGCCGGGATGAGGCTTTAATACAACTCCTGGCTTGTGCTGATGCCGTGTATGGATGAAGTAATAATGCCTTCCTGATAAGTTGCACTAATTATATCGAATGGCTTCTGTTTGCTGCATGACAGGCTAATGACATCTTTGTCATTTAAATCTTTATTCTCAGTACTGGGTTTCCGGAATCATTTTCTCCAGTCTGGGCACGGATAGGATAAAACGAGTTGAACGTACGTCCGATTCCACCTGCACTCTTCCGTGATGTGCTTCCACGATGGACTTCACAATCGCAAGGCCGATGCCGCTGCCTTCTCCTTTTCGTTGTCTGGACGGATCTACCCGATAAAAACGGTCAAACAGCCTTGATAAATGCTCTTCAGGGATTGGTTTCCCCGGATTTTCAATCACAAGGTCAAAAAAGCTCTCCTGCTCTCTTATTGAGACGGTGATTGCCTGTCCCTCCGGGGTATAACGCAGGGCATTGGATAACAGATTATTGATCGCCCTTCTGAACATTTGTGGATCTCCCTCAACCAGGCAGGGCATCCCGTTAAATTTGAGCGTGATATTGCGTTCTTCGGCCCAGGCTTCGAAAAACTCGAAGACTTTCATGACTTCTGCTCTGAGGTCAAACCGGACCCTGTCAGGTATCAGCTGATTATTGTCCGCCTGCGCCAGGAACAGCATGTCGCTGACCATTTTGGTCATCCGGTTATACTCTTCAAGGCTGGAATAGAGGACATCCTCAAGTTCCTTCTGGGTTCGATCCTGACTCAGCGCGATTTCAGTCTGCGTCACCAGATTGGTGATGGGCGTTCTGATCTCGTGCGCGATATCGGCAGAGAAATTGGCCTGGCGGGTAAAGACATCCTCAATCTTTCCAATCATATGATTGAACGAGATAACCAGTTGCTCCAGCTCAATGGGAACGCGTGTCGGTTCCAGTCGCGCATCAAGATTCTCGGAGGTGATGTTTTTAATGGCATTGCTGACATTACGAAGGGGCAGGTGCCCCTGACGGACAGCGATTCGAATGATCAGAACAATCAACAGGCTTATCACGACGGCAATCGCAATCAGGTTCTTTTTCAGCGCATCGAGGTAATGGAGATGGAAATTAATGGATAGGCCAGTCAGCATGACATAGTTCTGCTGTTTGCCCTGAAATATCGCCTGACCAGAGGAGGCGATAATCCTGTATGTTTCCATCTTCATTTCGGACCCGGTATCCATCGGTCCCGCAGGATCCTCCACCGTCCAGAGAAAGACATCCCGTGCGCGGCTGTGCTCGCTAAAATCTGCTGAATTCACTGCCGGGCGTAGTGCCGCCCCCTGAGCTGAGCTAAAGAGCACTTCACCCCTGGGATTGAGGAGCAAAAGGGCAACGTTGCGGTAGCTGGCAATTGATTCCTTTATTTTGCTTATTTTTTTATCATCCGGATCCACCGGGGACTGCAGTATACGGTTCAGTGTGGTGCTGATTTGTTGAAGATCGCTGACATCCTGCTCGGCAAAATGATTTTCAACAGAATGCAGCATAAACCAGGTGAAGGCGATAAAAGCCAGTATCGTGGACAGGCTGATAAAAAAGGTCAGCCGCAG
>OAVK01000516.1_pt1 | contig 19737 bp, 18 predicted proteins | sample 1495301 | NCBI WGS metagenome assembly OAVK01 (sample SAMEA2580094, study PRJEB22360) | human gut metagenome | biome: human gut; feature: human-associated habitat; material: faeces | place: Denmark | collected 2008/2010
TTCCATCAGCGTAATGGTGTAAGCCAGAGAGGTACTTTTGAACACCAGCACCACCTCGTTGGAATAAGAAGAGAGGGCGCGTTTAAAGGCGTACGGCAGCAGAATCGCCAGCGTGTCTTTCTTGCTCATGCCCAGCGCGCTGCAGGATTGCCACTGGCCGTCAGGGATGGCGCGGATCGCACCATAAAACAGCTGGGTGGTGTAGGCTGCGCTGTTGAGGGACAGGGCTATCATGGCGCACAGCCAGGGTTCAGAAATCAGATGCCACAGCACCGGGTAGTTCTGCAAAGAGGGGAACTGACCTGGACCATAGTAAATCAGGAAGATCTGCACCAGCAGCGGCGTACCGGTAAATAAGGTGATGTAAGCGCGAACAATCCACACCAGTACCGGCGTTTTCAGCGTCAGGACGATGGTGAAAACCAGCGCCAGAATCAGCGCCACGACGATCGAAGCCGCCGTCAGCGTCAGGCTGGTATGCAGCCCTTTCAGCAGTTCGGGTAAATAATCGAGCATCAGCCTGGTCTCCGTTCGAAGCGCGTCGCACGCTGGTCAATACGTTTGAGGATGTACTGACTGAGCAGGGTGATGACCAGATAGATCGCCGCCGCGATGATGTACCAGTTAAACGGCTCCTGGGTGCGCGTGGCGATGCTTTTGGTTTGCAGCATCAGATCGTTGACGCTGATTAAACTGACCAGCGCGGTATCTTTCAGCAGAACCAGCCACTGGTTGCCGAGGCCCGGCAACGCATGACGCCACATTTGCGGCATCACCAGACGGAAGAAGATCGCCCCTTTCGATAGCCCCAGCGCCTGGCCGGACTCCCACTGTCCCTGAGGTACCGCCTTAAGCGCTCCGCGCAGAGTTTGCGAGGCGTAAGCGGCGTAAAGCAGGGACAACGCGATGGCGCCGCACAGGAACGGACTGACGTCGAAGTTTTCAATCTGCATCTGTACCGGAATCTGCACAAAGCCAAGATTGATCGTAAAACCGTCGGAGAGCGTAAGCAGCAGCTGTGAGGAGCCGAAATAGATAAACAGGACCACCAGAATCTCCGGTAGTCCACGCAGAACCGTGACCACGCCGGTTGCGAGCCATGCCAGCGGGCGCCATTTCACTGACTCCAGCACGGCAAACAGCATCGCCAGCACAAGGCCGATGATGAGCGCGCAAACGGCAAGGCCGACGGTCATCCCGGCGGCACTTGCTAATGGAAAAATTTCATTCATTTAGCGTTACTTCTGAAACCATTTGCTATAGATGGTCTGGTAAGTCCCATCTTTTTTCACTTTTTCCAGCGCAGCATTAAATTTCTGCTGCAGTTCGGTATTGCCCTGACGAAGCGCAATGCCCAGACCGGTACCGAAGTAGTCTTTATCGGTGACTTTATCACCCACCGCGGCCAGCTTCGGATTGCTTTTCAGCCACTCGGTGACGACGGCATTATCGCCAAACACGGCATCAATACGGCCATTTTGCAGATCCAGCTTCGCATTCTGGTAGCTGTCGTATGGCACGGTGGTGATTTCAGGGTGTTTGTCGTTAATAAATTTCTGGTGCGTGGTCCCGTTCTGGACGCCGACTTTTTTGCCTTTCAGCTGTTCGAGGCTGGTGTATTTACCCTGCTGGCTGACAAACAGCGCCGAGTTTTCGTAGTAAGGGGTCGTGAACAGCACCTGTTTTTCACGCTCAGGCGTGATATCCATCCCGGCCATCACCGCATCGACGCGGCGGAATTTGAGGCTGGGGATCAGGCTGTCGAAGGCCTGGTTGGTAAAGGTGCAGGTGGCATCAATTTCTTTACACAGCGCGTTGGCCAGATCGACATCAAAACCGACAATTTTATTGTTGGCATCAATCGATTCAAACGGAGGGTAGGAGGCCTCAGTGGCGAAACGAATGGTCTGGGCGGCAGTAGCTGACAGGCTCATGCTGGCCAGGATCGCGGCAATCAGTACTTTTTTCATCGTCATTTCCCCGAAAACATCAATGTGAAAGATAGTTTTTAAACGCGTCGGTCTGAGGATGCGTAAAGCAGCTGGCATCCCCTTGTTCAATGATGTGACCATTTTCCATATACACCACCCGGCTTGCCGTTTTACGCGCCACTTCCACTTCGTGGGTGACGATAACCTGCGTAATGCCGGTACCGGCCAGTTCGCGGATAATGCTGACGATCTGAGCGGTGATTTCCGGGTCGAGTGCGGCGGTAGGTTCATCAAACAGCAGAACCTGAGGTTCCATCATCAGCGCCCGCGCAATGGCGACGCGCTGCTGCTGGCCACCGGAAAGATGCAGCGGATAGCGATCGCTGTAGGGCTTGAGACGAAGACGTTCCAGCAGTTTTTCGGCGCGAGCGAGCGCCATGTCTTTACTTAACCCCAGCACGCGGCAGGGGGCTTCAATCAGGTTTTGCTGCACCGTCAGGTGCGGCCACAGATTATACTGTTGGAAAACCATACCCACGTTCTGGCGCAGCTCACGAATGGCTTTGTCAGAAGGCGCTTTGGTAAAGTCGAAGTGGTTACCGGCGATATGTAATGTCCCGGAACGCGGCATTTCCAGCAGGTTGAGTACGCGAAGCAGCGAGCTTTTCCCGGCGCCACTGGGGCCGAGCAGCACCAGCGTTTCCCCCTGCGGGCAATCCAGCGTGATGTCGAACAGCGCCTGATGCGCGCCGTAGAAGCAGTTAATGCCGTTTAGTTTAATACTCATCTGGGCTGTCTGATACGAATAGCTATTGAGGCCGCAAATACTACCTTTGACAGAATAGTTATGCAATATTTATGCGTTAAAAGTTAAATGTAAACCACATTTACCTCTAAACTTAGCACAAAATATGGGTTCGTGGGGTGGGGAGGCACAAATGTCGGCATAACCTGGAGAAATACCGACATTTTACCGGGGTTATCGTTTCAGCGGCGTGGGTTCCACGCCCTTATCCGCGTTTTTCAAGACTCTGTTGCAGGGAACCGGCCGGGGCATGGGAGTTAATGCCAAGATAACGCACGTCGTCGACGGCCCAGCACTGGCCTTCCTGAATCATCAGCACTTCATCCTGCCAGCTTTGACTGCCCTGTTTTAAATCGACGCGCAGAGGGATATTGCGGGCATCGCGGTTTGGAATGGTCGAGGCGCTGGCCACGCTGGCGCTATCGGCCGGGGTTGTCGAGCTGGAGAAGAGGTTCGATTGCAGCAGCGAGCTGCGTGACGGATCCTGGCGGGCATCGTTTAACAGTTTGGCCAGATCGTCGCTGAGATAAGGACGCAGGGCCGTCAGGTCGTTGTTCCGATGCTGGACCTGATAATCGTAAAATTTCTGCGCCACCTCATCCGGCCCACCTTCGATGCAGGCCCCGCTGCGGGTGCCATTATCTTTATAGGCGGGTGTGACGGTGGTACAGGCACTCAGCGCGAGCGCGCACGGGATAATAAAAGCAACGAGTTTGTAGCGCATGATGATTTCCTTATAAGCTCACTACGTTATTAGTTTCTGTTCAAGCATAGCGTACTGGCTCCGGAATGTGCTTGACTCTTAGAGCTCAGGCAATACATTTTTCCCCAAGTGTATTTTGGCCCATGCGTTGTCAGCGATCGCGCTATTTTTTATCAGCGATCACACGCTATTTATTTTCGCCAATACAATCTGTTTTCCGTAAAATGAAAACTATATATCTGCTTAAATATTCAATAATCAGTTGCGATAGGATTTATATTTAGAATAGGATCCTGTCTCCTCAGGTTATGGTATTTGCCATTTCAGAACCAGGCAGTGCTCACCCTCCTCACGTACTCCCTGTCGGTGTCCGGACGGGCGGCAATAATTACACCTGCCGGGACAGGATCTAAGCACAGCCCGTCGCTGCGATGGTATTATTATTTAATAGCAAATAATAAACTCCAGTGCGGGCAAAATTATTACCTCGCTTTGTGAAAAAAAACGACCGGACGGTGAACCGGATGATGATTATGCGGTATATTTTTCCGATACCGGCAGGCAGCGCTATTGGCTCGACGGGTTTAAGGGGCATGACGTCCATGTTGAGCGTCTGGCCGTATCGGTGTCTGATAATATGCAAACGGGAAAATCCCTCGTTTCCAGCCGGCTCGGGATGGAAAGCCAAACTGTACACTATAAAAATATGGCAAGATCATATCAGAATCGATTTCTTTAACGCCATTAACGATTCGCTGCATATTATTGATGGCAATACTTTGCCCTTAAAGGGAAATTGCGCTCATATTTCCCCATTCCAGGCGCGTGAACTCACCAGTCAGGAGCGTGTATTCTTATTGCGTTTAATTGTGTATGAGTTCGTAAGGCGGCGCCCGTCATATCCCGTGGCAGGCATCACGCTGGATGAAGCGCTTGCACTTCTCTACGCCAGGCTGGCGATTCCCGCAGCGCTGGGGCGAGAGTAAAGGCATCTTGCGCCCGCGCCGTCTGGCAGACTCCCGCCAGATCGACATCTTCCGTACCGATTTCATAAAACCGAGTGCACTCGTGTGCGCAACACTGCTACAGACCAACCCAGAGAAGCTCGATATGACTTTTTTCCTTGGCCGCCTGCCAGCTGCAGGGTTGTAAATTTTAGTCTCGTTTTTATCTCCGCAAAGTATAGCCAACTCGCCTGCGCCAGAATGAACTTCGGTTGTTAAACATCATTTCGTGGCGTGGTACCACAATCATTTCGGCGGAATTTAAAATGTGTCGATCTGAATTTGAGTATGCTGGTCTTGCGCGGGGCGCTATCTGATAATGATATGCAGGGGCTGTAAATATTAAATGCTATCTAAAAATAAACCTTGTCAGGAATACACAAGGGGGATTATCGCCATTTGGCGATAATCCCCCTTCAGAAAGAAAAGTTAATTATTTTTTCTTATAAATATTGGCAGAAACATGAAGTTTCTTGTCGGTGTTGCCGGAAGACAGAACGACAACATCAGCACCTTTTTCTTCAGCTTTTTTCAGCAACTCTGCACGCGCATCGCCAGGAGCGGTCTGGCCTGTAGAGGAAATGGTACCCACTTTTTGATACTGGGTCTGCACTTTGGCGAAATCTTCTTTGGACAAAATTTCCGCTGAGAATGCGTTTGCGGTTAAAAACAATGCTGCACCTGCCACTAAAGCTGCATATTTCATATTTTTAATCTCCATTGTTTAACTTGCTATCATCATGCCCTTGTTTTAACTAACCAATGAGCGGCTCCAGATTGAATCAAGTGAATTTTTTTTTCAAGCTAAATACTACAAAACTATGATCGCTAACTCGTGTACTGATAAGGAAAAGATGACTCCGGGGTTATGATTTGTGGCGTCTTTTTTCAAAAGAGTAGTTAAGACTCTACTTAATCTCATTTTAAACAGTGGTTAGTATAAATTTACCTTATGTATTACGGCTGTGAAATTTGCAAAATGGCACCGGCAGACAGCGTTGAGTTCATGGTTTATCATGAGTCAAGCCGCTATCGACATTGGCGGAAGGTGGTTTATATAAGGATCTGACTGATGGCCCAACTCACCGTATGTTGGGGGATGACCTCCCGATGAAACGTTCTGGACTTATCGCGCTCTTACTGCTGCTGGCCGGTTGTAGCGCAGAAAAAGGGATTATTGACCGCGACGGTTACCAGCTCGATACCCGCCATCCGGCGCAGGCAGCCTACCCGAGAGTGAAAGTCTTAGTCATTCACTATACCGCCGATGACTTTGACGTCTCCCTGGCGACCCTGACGGACAATCAGGTCAGCTCTCACTACCTGATCCCCCAGCAGCCGCCGTTGTATCAGGGCAAACCGCGGATTTGGCAACTGGTGCCGGAACAAGATTTGGCCTGGCATGCCGGAATTAGCTTCTGGCGCGGCAGTACGCGCATTAACGATACGTCTATTGGCATTGAACTGGAGAACCGCGGCTGGCAGAAGAGCGCGGGGGTGAAAAGCTTTACACCGTTCAACCCGGCGCAGATTAACGCACTGATTCCGTTGGCAAAAGATATTATTTCCCGCTACCACATTGCGCCGCAAAACGTGGTTGCCCACGCCGATATTGCCCCGCAGCGTAAGGACGACCCCGGGCCGTTATTCCCATGGCGGCAGCTGGCCGGGCAAGGTATTGGCGCATGGCCGGATGCCAGTCGGGTGGCGTTTTATCTCAACGGTCGGCCATCGTATCAACCGGTTGATAGCGCTGAACTGCTGGATACGCTCTCCCGCTATGGCTATCAGGTCACTCCAGAGATGACCCCGGCGCAACAGAAACGAGTCATTATGGCCTTTCAGATGCACTTCCGCCCGGCGCGCTGGGATGGCGTCGCCGATGCTGAAACCCAGGCCATCGCCGATGCGCTGCTGGAAAAGTATGGCCAGGGATAACCTGAGGCTAGCGGTGTAATTTCCCGTGGTCCTTCAGCCAGGCGGCGGTGCGAATAATGCCGTCATCCAGCGTGACCACGGGTTGATAGCCCAGCTCTTGCTGAGCGCGGGAGATATCGAGGGTAAAATCAAAGTTCAGCTTGGAGACGCCGTAGTGGGTAAAGGCGGGTTCCCTGGCGGACTTGTTGCCAAAATGCTCCATACTGCGGGCGATAATATCCAGCATCGGGTAGGGCACTGAGCGGATCCGGCATTTAATGCCCAGTTCATCAATCAGCTTCTGCACGATGCTGTGCAGCGTGCGCGGTTCGCCGTTGGTGATATTCCAGGCGCGGCCAGAGGGCAAATGATCGCACTGTGGCTGGCTGGCGAGCCACATCGCATGTACCGCATTTTCATAATAGGTCATATCAACCAGCGCGCTGCCGCCGCGCGGAAGCAGGACGCTACCGTAGTGCTGCATCATTTGCGCCAGGCGAGGAATAAACACTTTATCATGGGGGCCGAACAGGCTTTGCGGACGCAGAATGGTAAAGCGGGTGTTGGGGTTCGCCTGGGCCAGCAGATGAATGACCTCTTCGCTGGCCGCCTTGCTGCGGGCAAATTCATTGGCGAAACGCTGCGGACGGAAATCTTCCTGCACATCGCGATGATGGTGATAATCAAAGTAGAGCGACGGGGATGAGATATGAACGAAATTACGCACGCCCCAGGCAACGGCCCACTCTCCGAGACGACGGGTAGCCCGCACGTTAGCGAGATCAAAAGCCTGCTGTGTACCCCAGGGAGAGGTAAAGCTTGAACAGTGCCACAGGGTATCGATACCGGCGAGCATCACTTTGGCCTGCGAAGAAACCAGTTCGGTTAAATCAGCAGGCACAAACTCGGCGCCCATTTTGCTCAGAAGCTTGCCCATCGCTTCATTACGCCCGGTGGCTCTGACGCTGATGCCTTGATGACGCAGATATTCCACCGCGTTGCGGCCTAATCCGCTGGTCGCACCGGTAACCAGTACCTTCATATCAACCTACTGTCCCAGAAAAGAATTTCGTGCGCATTTTTCCGTGATTCTCCTCATGATGCAATGAGAATGATGAAAGAATGCCACACATACTGCCTATTTGCCTGTGATTTGTTCGGCCAACCGGGCAATGCGTCGCGCCATGCCGCGAAAGATAAACAGATGCGCCGGGATCATCAGCAGCCAATAGAACAGCCCGGGCATGCCGTGAGGATGCCACCAGGCGCGGACATCCAGTTCGCGGCGATCGCCTTTGTCGCTCAGCGTAAAACTCAGGCGTCCAAGACCCGGCGCTTTCATGCCGAATAATAAGGTTAGCTGCTTTTGCGGTTCGACGATAATGACCTTCCAGCTGTCCACCGTATCGCCGGTCCGTAGGTTGGCACGATCGGGACGACCTTTCGCCAACCGGTGGCCGACCAACAGGTCCATCGCCCCGCGGATCCGCCACAGAATATTGCCAAAGAAGTAACCCTCTTTGCCGCCGATTTGATTGACCACCTGCCACAGCGCCGCCGCGCTGGCGTGGGTGCTCACCGTACAACCGGCCTGTTTAGGATAGTAGCCATACTCCGGCCGCCAGCGGGCAAACGCCTGGGCGTCATAGCCCCAGTCGCTGGAGTTGGCGAGCTGCTCTTCCTCTTTTAGCGTGCGGCGCACCGCTTCATCAAAGGAGAGCAGCGTCTGGGGGATCAACGCGCGCAGGGCGCGATCGTCGGCGATCAGATCGTGCTTTAACCCCTGAATCAATGCCCGGGCGATAGTCGGAGGGACCGACGTAATCACGTTGAGAAACCACACCGAAATCCAGCGGGTGGGGAAGGGGATCGGGATTAACAGGCGATGTTTGCCGCTCACTGCCATAAAGCGAGTGAACTGCTGTTGGTAGCTTAATATTTCTGGTCCGGCGGCCTCCAGTACGCGATGAGCGCTGGCCGGATGGTGTAGCAGCTGCACCAGATAATAGAGCAGGTTTTCCAGAGCGACAGGCGTCGTTCGCGAGCGAACCCAGCGCGGTGGCGTCAGGATCGGCAGGTTGTAGACCATATCGCGCATCACTTCGAAAGCGGCGGAGCCGGCGCCGATGATAATTCCCGCCCGCAGTTCGGTGACCGGTACGGCGGATTCCCGCAGAATGTCGGCGGTGATTTGCCTGGCGCGCAGATGATCCGATTGTTCAGCTTCCGGCGCCTGCAGGGAGCTGAGAAAAATCAGCTGCCGGACCGGCGTGACGCGCAGGGCATCGCGAACGTTGACCGCGACCCGACGTTCGTGCGCAATAAAATCGCCGCCTTCGCCCATCCCGTGCACCAGATAATAAACGGTATCCACCTGCGCCAGCAGGGCGGAAAGCCCCTGCGGCTGGTTAAGATCGAGCGGATGGCAGCTTACGCCCGGAAGATTGAGTTTCTGCAGCCTGTCGACATGGCGTGCCGCCGCCAGCACCGGGTAACCCTGCTCGCTTAATGCCTGCACCAGATGCTGGCCGATATAGCCGCTGGCGCCGAGCACCAGAATTCGTTGCGACACGCCGGGCTCCTTAGCGCTGCAAAAATGCCTGCCAGTGGCCGACGACGTCCGCAAGCTGCTGGCGGCTGACATCCAGATGGGTGACCAGGCGCACGATCGGCGAGGCATTGATCAGCACGCCGCGCTGCTGCATAAATGCGCCCAGCGCTTCGGCGTGTTCCTCTCCCACGCGGACAAACACCATGTTGGTATCATGCCGGGTCACGTCGGCGCCCATTGCGCTGAGCTGCCCGGCCATCCACGCCGCATTGTCGTGGTCCTCTTTTAACCGTTGGACGTTGTTTTGCAGGGCATAGAGGCCTGCCGCCGCCAGAATACCGGCCTGGCGCATGCCGCCGCCGACCATTTTCCGCCAGCGGGTGGCGCGGCGAATGTACTCGTGGCTACCGATCAGCAGCGAGCCGACCGGTGTGCCCAATCCTTTAGAAAGACAGATAGTAAAAGAGTCGCAATATTGGGCGATATCCCGCAGCTCACAATCGTATTCCACGACCGCATTGAAGATACGCGCGCCGTCAACGTGCAGCGCCAGATTGCGCTCGCGGGTAAATTGCCAGGCTTCTTTGAGATAGTCGCGCGGCAGAACCTTACCGTTATGGGTATTTTCGAGGCTCAGCAGGCGAGTTGGGGCAAAGTGGATATCGTCAGGTTTAATCTTCGCGGCGACTTTATCCAGCGGCAGAGTGCCGTCTGCGGCGGCGTCTATCGGCTGCGGCTGAATGCTACCCAGTACCGCCGCACCGCCCGCTTCATACAGATAGTTATGCGCGCCCTGGCCGACGATATACTCTTCGCCGCGCTGGCAGTGGCTCAGCAGGCCGACCAGATTAGCCTGGGTACCGGTGGGCAGGAACAGCGCGGCTTCTTTACCGGCCAGCTGGGCGGCGTAGCGCTGAAGTTCATTTACCGTTGGATCGTCACCATACACGTCGTCTCCGACCGGGGCGGCCATCATCGCCTCCAGCATGGCGGGTGATGGGCGGGTTACGGTATCACTGCGTAAATCTATCACGGCATTTCCTTCTGGGTGGCTCATCCCGCAGGCGGCTGTGGCGCGCCTTTTCTGACCCCGGCGACAGGCGTGGTGCTGTCGTCGGGGATTCTCGGGCGCGCCGCATCACGGCATCGGGCATGATTTCAGGTATTAACTAAAAGAATGTTTTACCTGAGCCAGTTGGTTTTCGCCAGTTCGATTACCTCATCGCCGCGTCCGCTGATAATGGCGCGCAGCATGTACAGACTAAACCCTTTGGCCTGCTCCAGTTTGATCTGTGGCGGAATGGCCAGCTCCTCTTTGGCGACGACAACATCCACCAGTACCGGACCATCGGTACTAAACGCGGTCTGTAACGCGCTATCGACCTCGCTGGCTTTTTCGACGCGGATCCCCGTGATCCCGCAGGCTTCAGCAATGCGGGCGAAATTCGTGTCGTGCAATTCGGTGCCGTCGGTCAGATAGCCTCCGGCTTTCATTTCCATTGCCACGAAGCCGAGGACGCTATTGTTAAAAATGATAATTTTTACCGGCAGCTTCATTTGCGCCAGCGAGAGGAAGTCGCCCATTAACATGCTGAAACCGCCGTCGCCGCACATCGCCACCACCTGGCGATCCGGCGCTGTCGCCTTGGCGCCAATCGCCTGCGGCATGGCGTTAGCCATCGAACCGTGGTTAAACGACCCGATCAGGCGGCGTCGGCCGTTCATTTTCAGATAGCGGGCGGCCCAGACGGTTGGCGTCCCGACGTCGCAGGTGAAAATTGCGTCGTCGGCGGCAAAATGGCCGATCTGCTGCGCCAGATACTGCGGGTGAATCGCTTTGTCGCTTGGTTTCGCCAGGTCATCGAGTCCTTTACGCGCTTCGCGGTAGTGCTCAAGGGCTTTATCCAGAAACGCGCGGTCGGTTTTCTCTTCCAGATGCGGCAGCAGCGCGCCGAGCGTGGATTTAATATCGCCGACCAGCGCCATATCGACTTTGCTGTGGGCGCCGATGCTGCCGGGGTTGATATCAATCTGGATGATTTTGGCGTCGGTGGGGTAGAAGGCCCGGTAGGGGAACTGGGTTCCAAGCAGCACCAGGGTATCGGCATTCATCATGGTATGGAAACCTGAGGAGAAGCCAATCAGTCCGGTCATCCCGACATCATAGGGGTTGTCATACTCAACGTGCTCTTTGCCACGCAGGGCATGAACGACAGGGGCTTTTAATTTCGCGGCAAATTGGACCAGCTCGGCGTGCGCGCCGGCGCAGCCGCTGCCGCACAGCAGGGCGATATTGCTGGAATAGCGCAGTACCTGCGCCAGCTTTTTGATCTCCTCTTCCGGCGGCGTGACCGTCGGCAGCGGCGCAGCGTACCAATGAGTGCTGGCGTTCTCCGGCGCGGCTTTCAGCGCCACGTCGCCGGGCAGCACGACCACCGATACGCCACGGTTAATCACCGCTTTGCGCATCGCTATTGCCAGCACCTGCGGGATTTGCTCTGGCGTGGAGACCAGCTCGCAATAGTGGCTGCATTCGCGGAACAGCTCCTGCGGATGGGTTTCCTGAAAATAGCCGCTGCCGATTTCACTGGAGGGAATATGGGCGGCGATGGCCACCACGGGAACGTGGTTGCGATGGCAGTCAAAAAGGCCGTTAATCAGATGGAGGTTACCCGGGCCGCACGAACCTGCGCAAACCGCCAGCTCACCGGTTAACTGCGCTTCGGCGCCTGCCGCAAAGGCGGCGACTTCTTCATGTCGGGTGGGCATCCAGGCAATGGTGCCCATCCGGTTCAGGCTATCGCTCAGTCCATTGAGGGAGTCGCCGGTGACGCCCCATATGCGTTTTACGCCGGCCTGTTCAAGTGTTTTTGCTATGTATGCCGCCACAGTTTGCTTCATGGTTCTCCATCTCCTTTTTGTGATAACGCTTACAAGCTTAGATGAAACTGACCGTTCCGCCCGCCGGTCCCCCTCATTTTCCGCTGGTATTATTGTTCGCCAATCCCGCATATTGTGTCGACACACCAGACGGTAAACAGGAATCATTTCAAATGGTTAAATCGCTGTTAAATGCTGTTAATAAAATGTTTTCGCATGATGATGTCGGCAAACTCTTGTTACGACTTGCAGTGGGTGGGCTGATGCTGTTTCACGGATTGCATAAGCTTGTTGCTGGCGTGGACGGCATTAGCGGTATGCTGGTGGCCAAAGGATTGCCCGGTTTTATCGCCTATGGCGTACTGGTGGGGGAGGTGGTTGCGCCTTGTCTGCTGATTCTGGGGATCCTTACCCGTCCGGCGGCGCTGGTACTGGCGTTTACGATGATCGTGGCGTGGCTGATGGTGGGAATGGGCGAAACCGGATCGCTGGATAAAACCGGGGCCTGGGCAATTGAGAGTCTGGTCTATTTCTTTATTGGCGCGCTGGCGATTGCCTGTCTTGGGGCGGGGCGTTTCTCGGTGGTGGGAAATTCGGTCTGGCGATGAGGAATTGCCGGATGGCGCTGCGCTTATCCGGCCTGCAGCGACTCTCGTAGGCCCGGTAAGCGTTAGCGCCACCGGGCATTTGTGTCGGGTGGCGCGGTGTTGACCCGACCGACAAAACGACAACGGCTCTCGTAGGTCGGACAACTCTACGATCAGGCGAGAACCAAATCCCCCTGCGGATGGCAGGAGCAGGCCAGCACGTAACCCCCAGCGATTTCCGCATCGGTTAACGTCATGGTACTGCTGACGGTATATTCACCGGAAACCACTTTGGTTTTGCAGCAGCCGCACACCCCCGCGCGGCAGGCGACGGTCACCGGCACCTGGTTGCTTTCCAGCGCCTCCAGCAGCGTGGTACCGACCGGTGCATAAAACGCCTTCGCCGGCTGCAGTTTGGTGAACTTCAGTCCGGCGGTGGCCGCTTGTGCAACCGGCGTAAAGAACTTCTCTTTAAAGAAGCTCGTTACGCCAAGGGCGGTCACTTCCTGCTCGACCCAATCCATATAGGGCGCAGGTCCGCAGGTCATTACCGTACGGGTTGCGAGGTCTGGCACGCTTTTCAGTAACTCCGTGGTCAGACGCCCGGCGACAAAACCGTGGGTAGCGTTATTTTCCGCCACCAGCGTCACCGGGTACTGTCGCCACTCATCGGCGAAAATCACATCCTGAGGCGAGCGAACATTGTAAATCACCTGCACATCGGCCTGTGGACGATATTTTGCCAACCAGCGGCGCATCGACATAATCGGGGTCACGCCGCAGCCGGCGGCCAGCATCAGGAACTTGTCTTCCGCTTTATCTTCACAGGTGAACTCACCCATCGCGTCGGACAGCCAGAGATAATCACCGCGTTTGAGCTGACGGGTCAGCCACTGTGAGCCGGCTCCCTCGTCAATCCGGCGAACGGTCAGCGTAATGTATTCGCTGACCCCCGGCGTCGACGAAAGGGTATAAGCGCGCAGCGTCTCTGCCGAATTGCGCACGCTCACCAGCGCGTACTGCCCGGCACGGTACGGATAATAGTCGTGGCAGAGCAACGAAATCGTCCAGACATCCGGCGTCTCCTGATGGATGTGATGAACCTGCATCCGCCACGGGCACTGATGGGTTGGCATGGTCATTCTCTCGCTCCTTACGCGCTTAGCAGCTGCTGCATGTCTTCTTCTACGGTGGTCACTGAACGCAGGCCAAACTTCTCATTGAGAATCGCCAGCAGGTCCGGCGTGAAGAAGCCCGGCGCGGTTGGACCGGTCACGATGTTCTTCACCCCCAGCGAAAGCAGGGTCAGCAGAATAACAATCGCTTTTTGCTCAAACCAGGAGAGCACCAGCGAGAGCGGGAGATCGTTGACGCCGCAGCCCAGTTTCTCCGCGAGGGTGACCGCCAGAATAATCGCCGAGTAGGCGTCGTTGCACTGACCGGCATCGACCAGACGCGGCAGACCTTCGATATCGCCGAAGTCCAGTTTGTTAAAGCGGTATTTACCGCAGGCCAGGGTCAGGATCAGGCAGTCATCCGGGACGCTGGTGGCGAAATCGGTGAAGTAGTTACGTTCACCGCGCGCGCCGTCGCAGCCGCCGACCAGGAAGATATGGCGCAGTTTTTCACGGCTCACCAGGTCGATAAGGGTATCCGCGGCGCCGAGCAGCGTCTGGCGACCGAAGCCGACGGTGATCAGGTGTGGAATTTCGCTGTACGGGAAGCCCGCCATCTGCTGTGCCTGAGCGATAACCGGAGCAAAATCATCCCCCTCGAGGTGATTGACGCCCGGCCAGCCGACAATGCTGCGGGTCCAGATACGGTCATCATAGGCGCCAACGGTCGGGTCGATAATGCAGTTCGAGGTCATCACGATAGGGCCAGGGAAGCGGGCAAATTCTACCTGCTGATTTTGCCAGCCGCTACCGTAGTTACCGATCAGATGTTTGAATTTACGCAGCTCCGGATAGCCGTGCGCCGGCAGCATTTCACCGTGGGTATAGACATTGACGCCGGTGCCTTCGGTTTGTTGCAGCAGATTGTAGAGATCTTTCAGGTCGTGGCCAGAGATCAGGATGCACTTGCCTTCGGTCGCTTTGACGTTGACCTGAGTCGGGGTCGGATGGCCATATTGAGTGGTTTCACCGGCATCCAGAATGCTCATTACTTTGAAGTTCATCTGGCCGATTTCCATTGAGCACTCCAGCAGAGCGTTCAGATCGGCGGGCCAGGTGCCTAACCAGGCCATGATTTTGTGGTACTGCGCATAAATGTCATTGTCGTACTGACCGAGAACGTGCGCGTGCTCCATATAGGCCGCTGCGCCTTTCAGGCCGTACAGGCACAGCAGACGCAGGCCGAGAATGTTCTCGCCAATAGCCGCTTTGTCTTTGTTGGGGGTAAATTCCGCCGCCTGGCGCTGCAGGTCGCCGAGATCGTCGCTCACCAGCTGCAGATCGGCCATCGGGTTATCGACGCTGGCGGTCGCATCAACGCTCAGGCATTGTGCTTTCAGCGCATCGCGCATGGCAATCGCCTCACGCGCGTAGCCAACAATACGCGGGGAATCGAAGTTAACGTTGGTCAGCGTGGAGAAAAATGCGCGCGGGGCAAAATTATCAACATCATGATTGATGATGCCATATTCACGGGCCTTTACCGCCCATGCGGACAGACCTTGTAGGGAAGCAATCAGCAGATCCTGGAGATCGGACGTTTCTGCCGTTTTACCGCACATACCCTGCGCGTAAGAGCAGCCGTTCCCTGCCGGGGTACGGATGGTTTGTTCACATTGCACACAAAACATGGTCACACCTTTTTTAAAGTTATATTTGATATACATGTTTAAGGTTATGCCGGTAAAAGAAGGGAGAAAAGGTATTTCTGATACAATTTAAAGGGAGATTGATTTAGCGCAAATTTGGCCGCGGTGGGCTACCGCCACGGAGGTACAGATCAAGACCAGGGCGATGTGCCCCCGGGCGCGGCGAATACCATCGCCGGGGGCAGAGTGAGGGCGCTGAATGCTTCAGGCCGAGAAGAGGGCGATCAGCACCGGCACCAGCAGGCTCAGAACAAAACCGTGGACGATGGCGGCAGGGACAATCTCGACGCCGCCGGAACGCTGTAAAACCGGCAGGGTAAAGTCCATTGAGGTGGCGCCGCATAGCCCTAATGCCGTGGAGCGACTGCGGCGAACCAGGCCCGGGATCAGCATGATGGCCAGCAGCTCGCGGGAAAGGTCGTTGAAGAATGCGGCGCTGCCGATGACCGGTCCAAAGGATTCAGTCATCAGGATCCCGGAGAGCGAATACCAGCCGAACCCGGAGGCCATGGCCAGACCGGTCTTCAGCGGCAGGGTTCCGGCGGGGCAGGTCGAGAATAAAGGCGTTAATCACCCCGCCGGCTAATGAACTCGCCGTGACGACCACTGCCACAATCATGCCGCGACGATTAAGTACTATTTGCCGTAAAGTCATTCCATTATTTCGCAGCTGAATACCAATCAGGAACAGCAGGAAGATCAGCGTATATTCGCTCGCCTCGGTGGCATGCTGTAAAAATGACAAACCGCTCAGACCAATCAGGAAACCAATAAGCACCACGCCGCACAGCTGCAGAGATTCCATGGCCATTGCGACGCGCGAAGGTAATTTCTCCTGCCGGTGCTGGTGACGCCACGGCATTTTCTGCTCGAGCCACATTAATGCGGCAATATTACACAGCAGAATAACCACCACGCTGACCACCGCATAATGAAGAATAGACAGCAGGTTGCTGGAGAGATTGTCGAGGAAGGCGAGACTAATCCCCATGAAAAAGAGGATCACGTAGACAATCCAGCTCAACAGTCGCGTAATAAGTTTTAGTACTGAAGGGTGACGCAGAGGAATAAGGTAGCCGGCAACCAATGGCAGCAGAATGATTAATAATCCCGAAAACATGAACGATCTGGTCCTTGCAGAATGAGGTGAGCGCCACTGACACTACCCAAATCAGAGAACCGAGTAAAGCTGTGCCTGAAAAGAAAGGCCCGGCATTGCCGGGCCTTGCGTGAAACCAGATAAAGGGTTAATTGCGTTTTTCCAGCAGAGTACGGTACAACACGCCGCCGAGGATACCGCCGATAACAGGCATCACCCAGAATAACCACAGCTGCTGCAGCGCCCAACCCCCCTGGAAAATCGCCACGGCGGTGCTGCGCGCCGGGTTAACCGAGGTATTGGTGACCGGGATGCTGATCAGGTGGATTAAGGTCAGCGCCAGGCCAATCGCGATGGGCGCGAAGCCGGCCGGTGCGTTTTTATCCGTTGCACCATGAATCACCAGCAGGAAGCCGCAGGTCAGGACAATTTCAATCACAATGGCGGACAGCATGGAGTAGCCGCCAGGCGAATGTTCTCCGAAGCCGTTGGAAGCAAAGCCGCTGGCTGCGGCATCAAAACCGGTTTTACCGCTGGCCACCACATACAGAACGGCAGCGGCAATAATACCGCCAACCACCTGGGCAATAATATAGCCAATCACGTCCTTCGCCGGGAAACGACCACCGGCCCACAGACCTAAAGTGACCGCCGGGTTGAAGTGTCCGCCGGAAATATGACCGACGGCAAATGCCATGGTTAATACAGTTAAACCGAAGGCTAAAGCCACCCCGGCAAACCCAATTCCCAGCTCCGGGAAGGCTGCGGCGAGCACGGCGCTACCGCACCCACCAAACACAAGCCAGAATGTACCAAAGCATTCCGCTGCTAATTTTCTGAACATAACCACCTCAAAAGAATAATGTAAACGGGCACGGATTGTGTGCCGATCTTTATTTATCGACATAAAGGATAACGATAAAAATAAAGCGACGCTATTTTATGGACGATCGTCATCCTGCGGCTAGCTAAATAACTAGATTTAATTTGATTTAGGGCAATGTGATCTTAATCCTTGCACCATTGGTGATTGCACAAAAGTGTAGAACAAAAATAATAAAGATAACCACTTTGGCGAATGAATTATTTTCAAAATAAATAGCACGGTTAATAATCATAACCTGGGCAATGTCACTCGTCGGCTCGGGGCCGCGTTTGGGCCGGTAGTGTCATGTTTACGCATGTCTCGCTATACTGCTGATTATTGAAGGAGAAAGTGGTGACTGAGCGGAGGAGATATGCATCTTGAGCGGGTAGAAATCGTCGGTTTTCGCGGCATCAATCGTTTATCGCTGATGCTGGAGCAAAATAACGTTCTGATCGGCGAGAATGCATGGGGTAAATCCAGCTTGCTGGATGCGCTGACGCTACTGCTTTCGCCGGAATTTGAGCTCTATCACTTCGTCCGCGATGATTTCTGGTTTCCGCCGGGCGATGTTCAGGGACGTGAACATCATCTGCATATCATTTTGACCTTCCGCGAGAATGAGCCAGGCCACCATCGGGTGCGCCGTTTTCGTCCGCTGAGCGACTGCTGGGTGCCCTGCGAGGATGGCTATCAGCGCATTTTTTATCGCCTGGAAGGCGAACTGACCGATGACAACAGCGTCATGACGCTGCGCAGCTTTATCAACAGCAGAGGCGAGGCGCTGGCGCTGGACGATATTGACGAAATGGTGCGCCACCTGGTGCGGCTGATGCCGGTTCTGCGTCTGCGCGATGCGCGCTTTATGCGGCGCATTCATAATGATGCCGTTCCGCACTCGCCGCAGATTGAGATAACCGCTCGCCAGCTGGATTTTCTCTCTCGTGAGCTGGTGAATCACCCGCAAAATTTAACCGATAGTCAGATACGCCAGGGGCTATCGGCTATGGTGCAACTGCTGGAGCACTATTTTGCCGAGCAGAGTAGCGCGCAATCTCGTCACCGCCTGATGCGTCGTCACTCGCATGACGAACAGCGTAGCTGGCGTTACCTGGATATTATTAACCGAATGATTGATAAGCCCGGCGGCCGTAGCCATCGGGTGATCCTGCTTGGCCTGTTTTCAACCCTGCTACAGGCCAAAGGGACGGTAAGGCTCGACCGCGACGCGCGGCCTCTGCTGTTGATTGAAGATCCGGAAACGCGTCTGCATCCCATTATGCTGTCGGTAGCCTGGCATTTACTGAATTTGCTGCCGCTGCAGCGCGTCACGACCACCAACTCCGGCGAACTCCTGTCGTTGACGCCGGTGGAACACGTCTGCCGACTGGTGCGCGAATCCTCGCGCGTATCGGCCTGGCGGCTTGGGCCTGGGGGGATGAATGCGGAAGACAGCCGGCGCATCGCTTTTCACATTCGCTTTAACCGCTCCTCCTCACTGTTTGCCCGCTGCTGGCTGCTGGTTGAAGGGGAGACCGAGACCTGGGTTATCAACGAACTGGCCCGGCAGTGCGGGCATCATTTTGATGCTGAAGGGGTCAAGGTCATTGAATTTGCTCAGTCGGGGCTGAAGCCGCTGATCAAGTTTGCCCGTCGGATGGGAATTCAATGGCACGTGCTGGTCGACGGCGATGAGGCGGGGAAAAAATATGCGGCGACGGTTCGTGGCCTGCTCAACGATGATCGCGATCTTGAACGCGAGCACCTGACCACGCTTCCGGCGCTGGACATGGAGCACTTTATGTATCGCCAGGGCTTTAACGATGTTTATCATCGGGTGGCGCAGCTACCGGCGAATGTGCCGATGAATATGCGACGGGTGATTACCAAGGCGATTCACCGCTCGTCAAAACCGGATCTGGCCATTGAGGTGGCGATGGAGGCCGGTCGCCGCGGCGTGGAGTCGGTGCCGACGCTGCTGAAAAAAATGTTCTCACGCGTGCTGTGGCTGGCGCGCGGTCGGGCAGACTAAGCGTGGTGACAATAAGAATGATTCAAATTTAGCGTTATGTTTTTACCCTCTGCGGATAGAATCACCACCTGGCTCTGCGAGTGAAAACATCAGGAATTTTTATGAAGCTCAATGGAAAACGCAGGAAAGTCTGGTGGCTGCTGGTCGTTATCGTGCTGGCGCTGGCCTTCTGGGGATGGCGGATACTCAATGCGCCGCTGCCGCAGTATCAGACATTAGTGGTGCGTAAAGGCGATTTACAGCAGAGCGTGCTGGCCACCGGCAAACTGGACGCCCTGCGCAAAGTCGATGTCGGGGCGCAGGTGAGCGGACAGTTAAAAACGCTGCGCGTGAATATCGGCGACAAGGTTCAGAAGGATCAGCTGCTGGGGGTGATTGACCCTGAGCAGGCGCAAAACCAGATCAAAGAAGTCGACGCGACGTTGATGGAACTGCGCGCCCAGCTGAATCAGGCGCGCGCCGAACGTAAGCTTGCCGCGGTCACCCTGGCTCGCCAGCAGCAGCTGGCCCAACGCCAGCTGGTTTCCCGCGTACTGAGA
>OAVK01000529.1_pt1 | contig 19438 bp, 15 predicted proteins | sample 1495301 | NCBI WGS metagenome assembly OAVK01 (sample SAMEA2580094, study PRJEB22360) | human gut metagenome | biome: human gut; feature: human-associated habitat; material: faeces | place: Denmark | collected 2008/2010
TGGACCGCTGTGCCCCACCCGGGTCAGGACCCGCCCGACAGCCAGTTTCGAGGTGGGTTCGACGATCCGGGCCACAACGACCTGCTCGAACACCTGATCGGCAACCGCGTCGAATCCCAGGCGGCGATAGGCCCTGTCCAGCACAGACCACAACAGGTCCGAGGCCGTCGAGACGACCTGCGCAGGCCTGGCAAGCGCTGAACTCTCATGGCGTGCAGAGTCCTCACCGGTCAACCTGTCCTGGACCACGGGCTCGGTGAACGACTCCTTGACCGCAACCGGGATCTCCACGCCCAGGTCCAAGGGCTCCTGGCCGCTCAACTGCTCGATCCTGGCCCGGGCAGTGGTCTTGAGTACCGCCAGTTCCTCGTCACTGTGAGCCGAGCCCACATGCTCCACGATGATGCGCCTGCCCCGTCGCTTCTCAGCGATCTGGACCGCCACCGCACCCGAACCCGTGCGGACCGTCCGGACATAGGTCATGACCCCCACAATATGGGCCCCCAGGACCGTCTTAGTGCCCCAAAACAGCCACGATCGAACACGAAACCCGTAACCAGACCAACACACCCGACCGAACCCCGAAAAACTGCATCAAGTCAGGTTTCAGGGTGATCGGCGAGTTGGGCAATCCTTGCGGCAACGCGGCAATGTCGTTCATGCGTACAGTCCAGCCAAGCCCTTCCTTTGCCAAATCGTCCGAGACGAGGTTCTTGTACGACAGGAACGGGACACCACAGCCTGCAGCTTCCAGATAGGTCCCCGCGGGGTCCGACTGGCGGTGGGGCAGAACAGCGAGGTCGATGTCGCGCTGGAAGAAGGGCATCCACTCCTCGCTGAAATCGACCATGCCGTGGTTGATGATCGAGGGATCGCTGTCGTCAACGAGATCGGCGAGAGCGCTACCGCCGAACAGGTGCAACTCGAGCGGGCGTCGAGTGAGTTCGCGAGCGTGGCGGAAGGCCTCCAGCGCGGCGTCAAACCCCTTTGGATACAACCAGCGTCCGGAGAATGCCAGTCGGAAGACATCGGAGTCCGTATGGGCGTCGCCGCGGACGTCATTGCGGCGCACTCGTGTGTCGTAGTACATGACGTAGCTGGGATTGACCCGACCATACGCCTCTGCTGCAGGGCGACCGTTCAGCTGCAGGCCTGCGGCTTTCCTGAGAGTCGAGCGCATATGTGGTTCCTTGCGAATCAGCCCGAAAGCCTGGCGAGCCGCATCGATATGGCTGTGCGCATTCGAGTGGGCCCATTGCAGGCGGGCGCGCAGGGGATTCTCAACGATGATCACGACGGGCATGGCATCGTGGAGGTGGGGGATCTCACGGTCCATGACGGTGAGATCCGTCAGGACGACATCAGGGTTGATGTCCCGCAACGTGGAAATTCGGTCGGGGGTAAGTGTCACATCGAATGGCAGTGATGCCATGCTGCAAGTCGTCCCAGCCATCCCGGTGTGTTCCGTGCGAGTGGCCACGAGGACCATGTCTCCGTCCCACAGACGCGCATATTCCTCGAGCCCGGAGAGGGTTTTGGGCTCGATTGAGATTGAGTCTTCAGTTGCGGTTACAGGAACGGCAGGGTGAGCGCAAGTGTCGGCATGATCCCTCTTTCGCGGACGGTGCTTCAGAAAGCAGCTTCGCGGGCTGGCCGGGTATGATCCGGGAACCTGCGAGGTGAACGGGCAAGATACTGGGCGGGGCTCACCCCTTTTTTCCTGACAGGTCTCCCAGCGCCACCAGGTGGGCGAACTCCTCGCTCTGGGTCTGGACTTCCTCGAAGGTGCCGCTGGCGTCAATCTTCCCGTGCGAGAAGAAGATGACCTTGTCGACATTGCGGACGGTCGAAAGTCGGTGGGCGACGATGATCATCGTCATCTTTCCGTGCAGTGACTCGATCGTCTGGGTGATCCTGTGCTCGGTCTCGTTGTCGAGGGCGGAGGTTGCCTCGTCCATGATGAGCAATTCAGGTTCGCGGTACAGGGCACGGGCGATACCCACACGCTGCCTCTGCCCACCAGAGAGGCGGGATCCGCGCTCTCCGATCGCGGTGTCGACCCCGTCAGGGAGATCATCGATGAAGTCGTCCAGCTGGGCCTGCTTGATGACTCGGGACAATTTCGCCTCGTCGATCTCGTCGCGGGGCTGGTCGAAGGCGATGTTCTCAGCCAAGCTGGCGTCCAGGAGGAAGACCTCCTGTGGGACGACGGCGATGTTCTTGCGCCAGGACGCCATCGCCGAGGCGATGTCGGTGCCGTCGGAGCGGATGGCGCCGGCTGCGGGGGAGGGCAGGCCGAGGATGAGATCAACGAGAGTCGACTTCCCAGCGCCGGAGCTTCCGGCCAGGGCGACCGATTGGCCGACGGGAATGGTGAGCGAGATGTCGTCCAGGACGAGGGGTCCGTCCTCGTAGTGGAAGGAGAGATGGTCGACCGTGATTTCCTTCTCCAAGGCGAGGGGTGCCTCCGTCGTGGACGAGCGTTCGATGCGCAGGGCCTCGGCCGCACGGAGGTCATGGCTGAGGGCCTCCAGGCCGGGAAGACCCATGCGCATGGTGTTGAGAGCACCCAAGAGGGCCGAGATGCTTGGGAGGATCCGGAAGCTGGCTGCGCCGAGAACAGCGATCGAGGCCATCATGCTCTCGCCACCGGAGACCTGCATCGTCACGATGACCAGGATCGTGATGCCGATGACGAAGAGGACTTCCAGCAGATATCGCGGGAGGCTGCCGTAGAAGTTTCCGTCGCGACTGGCTCGTGCCGCACGGATCTGCGAGTCCTCGTAGTGATGAATGAAGTGGGGCTGGGACCCGCGGATGATGACCTCCCGGATACCGCCCAGCGCGTGCAGGGCGGCTTTGTATCCCGCTCTGGAAGCGGCGAGTGCCTCAGAGCCTGCGCGGATGGACCGCGGCTTAATGATGCGCGAGTAGATCAGGGCGGCTCCACCGATGTAGATGAAGGCGAAGAGAGATGGTAGCGGTGTTGCGATGAGAAGGGCGATGGCCACGAAGAGGATGGTGATTCCTGAGCTGATGGCGGACATCGCACCGCCCAGCAGGTTGGTGTACACCTGACCAACCGATGGGCCGAGAGTGTTCAGGAAGGAGACCGTCCCACGCTGTGCATGCAGTGAGAAGGGTGCGTCCAAGTAGTACTTCATCAGCTTCACGGATGCCTTGGCCTGGGTGGTGGTGATGAAGGTGTTCATCCACCAGCCGAAGAAGATGTTGAAGGCGTCCTTGATGATGAAGCCCCCGAAAACCACTGCGCCCACCAATGCGATCGCGTGGCCACGGGACGAGTCTCCTGTAATAGATGCGGTCAGGTTCCCGATGGGTCCCATGGTGTGAAGATTTGCGCCCATGAGGAGCTGGGACAGAGGAGCGACGGCCATGACGGCTGTCATGTCGATGATGGAGGCAATGGATGAGCCAATGATGCCCATGACAGCTTTGCGTCTGGTTGGGTGGTCGTAGGCTAGGCGCAGCTGCTCCTTGCTCGGCATTGGTCTCCTAGGTGATGCGTGACCTCGGCGGAGCCACGGTTGGTCTTGTGCGGTGTGTAGGCGCACTACTCTGGTTGGCTGGACATGTGTCCTGCAGACATGAGTTTAGAAGGGAATGTTGCATTGTCGCACATCGTCATGATGGGGGGAGGCCTGCCCCAGGTGGACCCTCCGAGCGCGGGAATGCGCTACGTCCGCGATGTGGCGAGAGTACATCGTCGGTGGGGCCAGGTCGTTGCCGTCGCCCCGTCGGATCCACTCGGCAAGGTTCTCGAGGATGTCCGCGGCGTGGTGCCTCCTCGACGTGAGCACCCTGCCGGTTCCATTCTTGACCGTGCCGAGTTGCCCGGACGGTTCGAGAACGCGATTCGGCGTCTTGATCCGGCCGCGCTCCCGATGCGCTGGCTGCCCTGGTTGCTCGATGGCGAGGGGCGTCGCCTGATCGAACAGGCCGACGTCATCGATCTTGAATGGCTGGAGTTCATACGTCTGGCCCCGATTCTGAAGCGTATGAATCCGCATGCACGTGTTGTGGGGACCTTCCATGACGTCATGAGCCAGCTCTTCTCTCGACGGGCCGACGAGACCTCGACATCTGCCGCACGGCTTCGCTGGAAAGCCATCACGGCATGGACGAGGATGCAGGAACGAGCGGTTCTCCGGCACCTCGATGCAGTGGTCACTCTCAACGAGAAGGATTCTGATCTGTTGCGTGAGCTCGGGGCGGCCGATGTGGAGGTCATCTGTCCTCCTCTAGGCATCAACGAGACTGCCCGTGAACCCGAGGGACACGAGGTGCTGGTCGTTGGCTATTACCGTCGCGACGTCAATGTCGAGGGAGCCCAGTGGTTGGTCGAACAGGTGTGGCGGGCCGTGCGAGCAGCGGTTCCCGATGCCACTCTCACTCTAGCTGGAGGCGACCCCGATGATCGTGTCAGCGCGCTCGCCTCGAGCGAGAACGGTATCAGCGTGACGGGGTGGGTTGACGACCTTGACCCTCTCTACGCCCGGGCTGCGGTGGTGGCGGTTCCACTTCTCATGGGATCAGGCGTCAAGTTCAAGACGATCGAGGCAATGTGTGCAGGGGTGCCAGTGGTCTCCACAACCATCGGCGCGGAAGGCGTCCACCGTTTCCAGGACTTCGGACTTGTCGCCGACGATCCGGATGACTTCGTGAATGCGCTGATCGAGACCCTCACCGATGGCGACCGCAGTGAGAAGAGAGCGGCCGAGGGCCGCGTCATCTCCCTCGACCACTACTCATGGGACTCCTTCGAGTACAAGGTGGCGTCGGTCTTCCACCCGCAGAGATTCCCGGAGTGATCCAATTCCCGCAGTGATCGCCGCCGGGCAGGAACCGTCCGACCGTCATCCGCGAGGCTTGCGCAGACGGTTGATGATGCGGCTCGGGTGAGGCAGCCCGACACCCATCATCGCCGCGTACAGCGGGGGGGGCCGATAGCCGGTGTGGGGAGCCAGCCGTTTCGCGACGGCTGCCCGGCCCCTCATCGGCATGCCGGCTTTCCAAGACCTCATGAGGAGTTCCCAGAGTCGGGCGCGGATCCTCGCGTCGTGCTCGGGCCGCAGGCCTTCGGCATTGAGCAGCACCCGGGTCAGTGCATCGAGGAATCGCGGATTGCCCGACTCGAACTCCTGGTGCCCCAACGACGACTCCAACTCTCGGAACACGACCAGGGGCTCGTCAATGGACTCGAACTTCCACCGGGCCCCGAGGCGAGCCCACATGTCCAGGTCCTCGAAGAAGATCTGCGGATCGTAACCTCCGATCCGTTTGACGTAGTCGGTGCGAACCATCGCGGAGGGGGCCGGAATCCAGGGCGACTCGAGGACGGTGAGGAAGACGTCCCCGACCCGGTCGGCGCGAGGCGGCCACCCGTAGGACTCGCTGAACCGTTCGGGTTGGCGCTCCATGTCTCCGTTTTCCCGCCATGCGTCGGAGTAGACGACGGCGTAGTCGTCCGGGAGAGTCTCGAACAGCTTGAGTTGGCGTTCGAGCCGGGTCGGCATCATGTAGTCGTCGGCAGAGATGTACGCGTAGTACTTCGTGTCGACCATGTCCAAGGCCTCGTTCAGTGTTCGGCACAGGCCGACATTGAAGCGGTGCGGTATGACGGTGGCGTTGAGGTCCGAGGCATCAGCGAAGCGTTCTGCAATCTGGACAGAGGAGTCCGAAGAGCGGTCATCGAGGATGATGACTCGACTAGGGCGCAGGGTCTGCTTCTCGATGGACTCGAGGCACTGGGAGATGTAGCGCTGGTGGTTGTATGACACCACGATGATTGTGACGAGGTCTCCGAGGTGATTGGTCATTTCAACAGCTCCGCGAGTTTGGATGCGGCGGGGGCCAGGGTTTCGTCCCAAGCCGTCGGAATATTGCCCTGCTGGGCGCGGGTCGCCCTCTCAATGTCGGTCATGCGTGCGACCTCGACCATCCGTTCCGCGAGTGCCTCGGGGGTGGGAGCACCCAGGCGAATCAGCCCGGAGTAGTGCTCGAGGTCGGTCTTCGTCTCCCATCTCGTCGTCACCACGGGAACCCCTGCCATCGCGAACTCGAGGGTCGGATAGTTCGGGTGTGGAGCAAGCATGGGGGACAGACACATGTCATAGGTGCCAAGCGAGGCGAAGTAGTCGTGGGCCGCCATCTTGCCGTGGCGGATGAGCTTGGTCCCGTTGCGGAACCTGACCTCGGGAACTTCGGTGCTGCCCGCGCAGTGGACCTCCCAGCCGGTCATCTCGGGTTGGCCCAGGGCGAGGTCAATGGCCGCCAGACCGGTGCGGAACAGGTTCCGTGCCACGCCGGGGCGTGCGTAGAAGAACAGCTTGTGGGGGTCATCAGGGCGTTGGGACCGTGGGATGGCTGGCAACTCCACAGCAGGTTCGAAGAAGCAGGCGTCCGATGCGTCGAAGTAGTCCTTCGTGGCGAAGAACTTCCGCAGCTCGGAGGTGTTGAAGATCGGTACGAACTTCCCGCTCAGGTAGCTGACCTCGGCGGCTACGAAGTCGTCGGAGTTGCTGTAGAAGATGGGTTCATAGTCCTGAATGAGGTAAACGAACTCTCGTTTCCGGTCCATCCTCGAGATGGCGACGGCGTCCCACCATGCGCTGACGACCAGGATGTCGTCCTCGTGGAGGGGAAGAACATCGTTTGTCCGGTCGCGGATGTCAACCGAAGTCACCTTCACGGCGTCGGGAGTCAGCCCCAGGGCACGGAAGGTGTCGCACGCATTCGCGTTGGTGGCACCCATCGTCTGCGCGATGACCAGGGGCCTGCCCATTTGCTGTGCCAGTGCGGCCGCGACACGAAAGAGGGTGGCCATGCCACCGAAGATGGCGCTGGTGTCCAGGATGCCGAGAACGACGATCGACGGTTGCCGTGACGTTTCCTCGGTCTTGATCGGTCGTGTGAGACGACTGCAGCCGTCGAGGTATTGCTGCGCGGTGGGGCAGTCCAGCCCCTTCATCGCGAAGTCGATCTTGTGAGAGAGGGAAGCCTGGACCCAAGACATCCGCGATTCCGTGCTGTGGGCCGTAGCTCCAACAATACTGGCCGCCTTCCGCGAGGCGCGGAGCGCGAACTCAGTGAGGGTCGCTCGTGTATCCACTGTTCCTTCCTTCATCCATGGGGGTGAATTCCTCCGGCCACGTCTGCCAGTCCAGGACCGGAACAGCAGTCAGTTCCCCAACGGGCTTGTACCCGAAGTCGAAGTCGACGTCCTGATGGCCGAGGATGCAGTTCCACGTCTCCTCCACGCGGGTGTCGATGGTGTCGGCCATCTGCCACCAGTGGCCGTCGACTTCATCGCCGAGATTCGCCATCCGAAGCCGCTCGGCACCCTGAAGGACCTTCCGGCGAAGCTGTTCCTTTGACCGCCACGGAAAGTGTGCCATGTAAAGATCCGAGTGGGAGCCGGGGTACCCGGGAAGGGCAACGTGATGGTTCCCGTCCTGCACCTCGATGAGGGGGTGGCTGCGATATGCGATCTGGGCGATCGGGTGGGGTTCGACCTGCATTCGCCACATGCCGGAATCGTCATCGGTCGGGTAGAAATTGTGGATGGTGGCGGCGATGACGGGGTGCACGTTCCGGGCGAAGAACTGACGAAGAGACTCGCCCGGCGCAAACCAGCGCTCGTCCGCGTCGAAAGGGATGACCCAGCGAGCACCGGCCAGCCAGGCCACGCGGCTCAACCAAGTCACCTTCGAGCCCTGGTAGAAGGCCTTGGTGGTATCCCTCACGACGGTGACCGGCAGAGTGCCCGACAATTCGCGCAGGAGCTCGAACGTCCCATCGGTCGACATGTTGTCAGCGATCAAGACGTGGTCGCACCCCTGGTCGAGGTGATGCCTGACGGTCGACTCGATGATGTCGATCTCATTGAAGACAAGCGAGACGGCCCAAAGCTGATTCCGACGGCCAATGTGAGCAGGCGGGAGCTTGCCTTTCATGCCCCGGGCAACCGCTAGATCCCGCGCCCGCTGGTCCTTCTCCCTCCAGTGCCCGAATACTCGGCGCGTCAGCTGCAGGTTGGACCGTATTGACTCAGGGAGGTGGCGGGAAATGGCGCTCCGGGAAATGCTGAACCCCATCGTGATTTCTCTCTTCTGTCAGAGTCACTTATTTGGTTTCGTGGCAGTGCATCGGTCAGAGACGCACCTGGCCCGATTAATGCCCAAGGGCCGTGCTGGCTGAAGGCGATGATTTCATCCTTTGTCATGGGGTCGCTAGGAAACGACGTGTTCTCTGATTCTGTCCGCGAACGCGTTCGGTGAGAAGTTCTCGGCGTGCCTGAGCACTGTTTCCTTGTCGAGCGGATTCTCTTGCAATTGGTGTACGGCCTGGGTGATGTCGTCAGGTGTCGCAGAGGCGAAGAACCGTCCGGAGACACCATCCACTACGGTGTCGAGATATCCACCGGCATGCAGGGCCAAGCAGGGAGTACCGAACGCGAATCCTTCGACAGGAGTCAAACCGAAATCCTCCTTGCTCGGCGCTATGACCGCTGCCGCATGGGCGTAGGCCCATCGCATTTGAGCATCACTGATGCCTTCGAAGAAGGATACGTTGGCAGGGGCGAGGTCATGCAATTCGGTGCGCAGCGGCCCTGACCCAATGACGACCAGGTGCTCGTCAGGCATGTCGGCGAAAGCGTGCAGCAGGACGTCGACATTTTTGTAGGGCATCAGCCGACTGACTGTCAGGAAGAACGATGGAAGGTTCTCCGACCCCGGTAGGGGCTCCTGTGGGCCGTCCGGATCCAACGAGTACGGGGGATGGACGACAGTCGCCTCGATGCCGTAGACGTCACGAATGCGGTCGCGAACTACGGTCGAGTTGCACAGGTATTCGTCGGCGGAAGCGGCAGCCTTCTGGTCCCAGCGTCGCAGAGGCGGGGTGAGGGCCCTGAGGACGATCCCCTTCGGCGAGCGCCACCACTTGTCGCCAAGATAGTCATCGGCCAGATAAAGAAACCGCGCGGGGGAGTGGCAGTAGACCACCTTGCGACACCCTGGTGGGGTTTTCACCCCGTGCGCGAAGCCGGTCGTCGAGACCAGCACCGTATCCGTCCCTGCTGGCACCTCGGTGTGGTCGAAGGCCCAGTCATAAAGAGGAAGCCCGGCGCGGAAGTGGCGTCGCAACCAGCCGATCCGATTGAGCGGGGAGGTGATGACCTCGTGGCTGGCGAAATCGGGGTAGGTGAGGTCCGGCTCGTACACCGCGGTGACAATTGGCGCCTCAGGGAAGATCGTCGCGAACTGGGTGACGACCCGCTCGGCCCCACCCCGTTGGGTGAGGTAATCGTGGGCGACGGTCACGTGAGAGGCTCCGTGACTGGGTTCCGGGTCGACGTCTGCCAAGATCTCTGCGAGACGGACTCGTCCGGCTTCGGGGGAGAAGTTCAGCTGCCAGCGGTCACGAGCGGCGTCCAGAAGACCCTCGTCGTAGGCCTCGGCGGCCTGCTCGATGACATCGGCCAGGCTGACGGTGTCATCAGCTTTCGCCACGAAAGGATGGTCGGGGCCGGCGACCTCCTGCAGCGCCCCGGCATCGGTGATGACGAAGGGGCATCGCGCCGACATCGCCTCGGAGACGACCAGACCGAAGGACTCGGGCCACACGGAAGGGAAAGCAGCCAGATCAACGGATTGGAAGAACTCGTCTCGATCCATCCAGCCACGATGGTCGACGAGGTCTCCCAGATCCGCGATGCGATCGGCGACGAGTTGGGCGTCGGCCGGGTCGACGAAGCGGGATTCCCCGGCCAGCAGCAGTCTGAATCGTCCGGGATGACGCCGCTCCAGCTCCGCCATGGCCTCGCAGAGCCTCGGAACTCCCTTGTCGGAGGACAGCCGGCCGAGGAATCCAACGGTGAGAGTTCCGTTCGTGGCCCTCGGTGCGCGATCGCGTGCCGGAGGATTCCAGTTCCACATCACCCGAGCATCGAAGACTGCCTCAGCCATTGACGCCGAGGGAACGACCGTTGCCAGAGCCCCGTGACGGGCCACGACGGCCGGGGCGCGCAGCTTGCCGAGTGGCCGCTGATGCAGGTGGACGACCCGGTCGGGGTGCCCTGAGGTGGCGAAGGTTGGGCGCAGCCCGTTGCACCACAGCAGCCCGGCGCGCTCACGCGCGTCCCAGCGACGCAGATTCTCCAGGTACTTCACGGTGGTGTCGCCGTGGATGGCTATAACGCGGAAACCACGACGACGGGCCTCCTCCACCACGTCGCCCGGGTTTTGAGGGGCAACGACGGTGACGTCACGTCCCAGTTCGCGGGCAGCCTCGGCGATGGCCAGCATCATGACCTCCCCGCCGCCCATCGTGCCTTGGTTGGAGGCGATGGTGAAGGTGTTCATCCCGCGACCTTCCGGTAGATCTCGGAGATACGCTCGGCCATTCCTGCCACGGTGGGAATGGCGTCGGTCAGGGTGGGACGGTTGTCTAGATGGAGCCCCTGGCGAATGGCAACCTTCGCAAGTGACTCGGCGTCGTCAGCCTCGGCGATGCACCGGGGTGGAATGATCTCGGGATTGCCCCCGACCGGGCTCGCGGCCACGCCCATTCCGAAGGCGAGGGCGTCGAGCAGGGTGTAGGAGCAGTTGTCGGACTTCGAGGGCTGCACGATGACGTCATGGCTGGCCATCGCTTCGTCAGGATCAACGAAGCCCGGGAAGCTCACCTTGTCTTCAAGGCCCAGGTGGTGAGTCAGATCCTTGAGGGAGGCTTCCTCGTCCCCGGTTCCGGCCACCGTCAGGGTGGCTTCCGGGTGCTCACGGGTGATGTGCTCGAAGGCACGAATCGTCGCGGAGATGTTCTTCTCCTTCGACAGCCGCGCCAGGGACAGCAGCCTCAGACCGGGCTCGCGGGACGGCAGGGTGGCGGGACGGTCGACACCGTTGAGTATGACCGGTGCCTTGGTGTGCCACTGGCGACGCATCTCGCGTTCGGTGGCCGCGGACACCGCGATGACCCTGGAGAACCGGGTCAGCCGGAGACGGTGTGCAGTCTCCATGGTGACGGCTGAGGCACGGTTCGAGTGGTACATGAACCGGTCCGTCGGGATGGTGTGTTCGGTGGACACGAGCTTGATTCCGGTGCCCACCGAGGCCATCGTTGCCAGAAAATCGGCCTTGGCCAGGTGGGAATGGACGATGTCAGGCCCGAGTTGCTGAATCGTCGCGCGCAAGGATCGGACCGCGGTCCCGGTCTCGACGGGAAGGTCGACGACCTCGACGTCCATCTCCCGGAGCCTGTCGGCGAGAGGGCCGGAGGGGCATGAGACGACCATCCGCCAGCCGGGAATCCCGACCTGAGCGACGTCGAGGACATGTCGGGCCACCCCGGCGAGGCTGCTCACCGGGGACACCCACAGGGCGGTCGGTCGGTTCATCAAAACCACTGCTCCAGGCGCTCGAGGGCCGTCCAGAATCCCTCACCGTTGTTGACGTGCCCTTGCCAGATCTCCGGGATGAAGGTGACCTCGGGGGCCAGCTCGTCTAGCTGTTTGGCAGTCACCGGCCAGTCGATCTCGCCCTCACCGATCTGCGGGCCCTCGCCGTCGACGCCCTCGGCGTCGACGATGTGCAGGTGGTCGCTGAGCGGTGCCAGTTCGGCGATGTACTCGCTGAACGGGATCTTGTTGAAGTTGGCGGCCAACTTGGAGTGGGACAGGTCGAGGGTGAGACGACGTCCGTACTGGTTGCAGAACTCGACGGTGTCGTCGAGACCCATGAACAGGTTGTGGTGCTGCTGTCCACCCATGAGCCACGGGTAGGGCGGCAGGGTCTGCGAGGTCAGACGGACACCGTCCTCGTCGATCCGATCGAGTGCCTGGGCGATCCGGGCGTACATGGCCGGACGCTCCTCGGGGGCCACGAAGGCGTCCTTGGTGAACCCGCCCATGGTGCAGATGACGACCGGGGGCTCCTCGGCGTCGAACCACGTGTCGAGGTCACGGGCGATCTGGATGACCTTCTGGACCTCGGCGATCGAGCGCTCCCAGATGTCCTCGTCGGGGGAGGCCAGGTTGATGATGAAGTCGCCGGCGTAGAGGTCGGGGCAGTGGACGGTGTAGGTCATCCCGTCGAACTTGCGGTGCTCGAAGGCCTCGGCGATCTGCTCGGCCGTCATCTCCACGTCCTTGTAGGACAGGTGGAACTCTAGGAAATTTGGGTTGGTCTCGGAGTGGGACAGCAGCTTGCGGGCGTCGTGGTAGCGCACCGGCAGGCCCCACGGGCGACGGAAGGTGTAGTTGCGACCCTGGGCGACGGCGTCGGTCAGGTCGGTGTCATAGAAGAAGTCACCGGCGTCGATGTCGCGACGCATGGTGCGACCGACCAGCTCGTCGAGGTGGTCGGGCTGCAGCCCGCGGCCTGGGGACTTGACGGCCACGGCGTCCCGGGTGATGACCTCGCCGTTGTACAGGGCTCGGGTGGACACCAAGGACTTGGCGAGGTTGGCGCGGTTCATCATCTCGCCGGTCGACACCGAGCGGGCCTTGTCGGAGCCGAGCGCCAGCTCGACCTCGCGGGTGCGGTCGACCATCTCCGCGAACTCGTCGGGGAGCAGGGAGACCTGGTGGTCGTTGCCCTCGAGGGTCTTGTCGATGGTGAAGTGCTTCTCGATGATGTGGGCGCCACGGGCCACCGCTGCGATCGGCACGTGGTAGCCGCGCTCGTGACCGGAGTAGCCGACCGGGCAGTTGCCCAGGACGGCCAGACGGTCCATGTAACGCAGGTTGACGTCCTTGAAGGGTGCCGGGTACGTCGACTGGCATTGCAGCAGAGCGAATTGAGCCCCGGCGCTGCGCAGAACGTCGACTGATCCGAGGATCTCGTCCTCGGTCGACATGCCCGTCGACATCAGCATCGGCAGGTGCTCAGCGGCACAGGCCCGTAGCAGGGAGTGGTTAGTCATGTCAGCACTGGCGATCTTGAGGGCTGGGACGCCGTAGTCGGCCAGCACTGTGAGACTGGGGAGGTCCCACGGCGTGCAGAAAGCGTCAATGTCGACGGCCTTGCAATGGTCGAAGACATCGATCATCTGCTCGGGGCTCAGCGAGAACCGGGACAGGAGGTTGAGGGTGTATTGAGCGCCGAGATCCTCGCCCGCGGTGGCACCGTCGGCTTGACGGTACAGAGCGTTCATGTCGCGCAGCTGGAACTTGACGGCGTCGGCCCCGGCCTCCTTGGCGAGGTCGACGAGGTGCTTGGCCAACGCGACGTCACCTTGGTGGTTGTTGCCGATCTCAGCGATGAGAAGACAAGGGTGGTCATCGCCAATGGTGTGACGACCGATGGTCATCTCGGCGGCACCCTCAGTGCCGTGAGATGGCCACGCTCGTCAACGAGGGGGATCACCTCCACGCCGGGCCGAAAGAGTTGGGAGATGGTCGAAGCATCGGCATCAAGAGGTGCATGGATGCAGTCACGATTGGCAGCCACCTGCACCGGCGTCGTCATGTCGCCGTCTGGTTCGGAGGTGATCCAGCGACGGAAGTCGCCGTCGGAGAAGGACCCGGTGAGAATGCCGTGTTCATCAACGCAGAAGACGATGCCCGACTTGTTGTCGGTGATCTTTGTCAATGCGGTGAGGATGGTGTCCTCACCAAAGACGGCGAAGGGTGTGGTCTGACGATTGACGATCATGGGCGCGGATAACCTTCTCTTGGGCTGGGCATCGGTGAGGTTTGGCGTGTAAAGTGTTGCAGCTCGACGGCTGCGACATCGAAATCATGTGGGGAGTCAATGTCGATTCCCTCGATCGGATCCATCACGAACAACTCGATGCGGCCACCAAGACGGTTGTGGGTGTTCTGGTAGACCTCGGTTTTCGTCAGGTAGAGCGAGCCAGTCTCGCGGTAACGCAACTGGTCAGGCGTCATGTCCTGGCGACGGGGACGGTTCTCATACGAGTAGTGGGCGACGACCTTCGGCTCCTTCTGCCAGATGAAGATCGGTTCGGGAACGACGCCCACCATGGAATCGGCGCCGGAGGATGCGAACTGCGTCAAGGCGCGTCCCATCGTGTCGGGAAGACGCAGCGGGGAGGTGGCCTGCAAGAGCATCACCTGGTCGGGACGTTGCCCTCGCGTGGTCAGGATCTCAATGGCGTGCTCAACGACTGGCTCGGTTGCCGTGGTGTCCTGGGCCAGCACGGCGGGACGGTCAATGACACCGGCGCCCACGCGCCGGGCTACCTCGGCTATCTCGGCGTCCTCGGTCGAGACGTAGACGTTGAGGCCCGGGGTGGCGAGGGCCTGCTCGATCGTCCATGCCAACAGGGGTTTCCCGGCCAAGTCCTTGAGGTTCTTTCGGGGGATCCCTTTGGACCCACCCCTGGCAGGGATAATCGCGAGGGTTGTCGGACTCACTGGTCCTCCTGTGCGGTGCTCGTCATGCCGTGCTCACTCAGCTCGTGAAGAGCGTCGTCCCAGGCCGACGCTTTGGCTCCGGGTTTGTCCCACCCGGCAACGATGAAGTCCTTGACGGCATTCGGGGTTGACCAGGTCGGCTGGGGAACCCCCAGGCTCTGGGACAACGACATGTCTGCACAGGCGTGATCGATGTCGCCGGCCCGTACCACGTCAACGTGACTGATCCCAGAATCGCGATGAACGGGAGCGCCATCAATGCAGTACTGCGCCAGCTCGGTGAGGGTCGTGCGTACACCGGAACCCGCATTGAGAATCCGCGGGGACCCCAATTGTGGCGGATTGGCGACCGACCAGGCGATCATTCGAGCTAGATCGTCAACGTGGATGAAGTCGCGGGTCTGGTTGCCCTCACCGTAGACCGTAATGGGGCGGTCTTCTTTCAGCATCGCCAGCCATGCAGCTAACACGCCAGTATACGGGTTGTGTAGAGCTTGGCCAGGGCCAATGACGTTTTGTGGCCGGTAGATCGTCACAGGGATGCGATCGGCAACCCCGGACAAAATGGCCTCAGCCTCAGACTTCGTCTCGCCGTAAACACTCAGGGGGCGGTGCAAGTCGGTTTCACAGGAGTCCTCTGGGGTCGCGTCAGGGCTTGAGGGGGTGCCACACTCGACGGTGCCGTCAGGAAGACGCCAACGGCCACCACCATAAACAGCCCGCGAACTCGTCATGATGATGGGACAACCCCACCGGAGCGCCGATTCGGCGGCCAGCCGGGTGCCGTCGACGTTGACTCGACGGTACCGGTCGACCTGATACATTGACTGTGCGGTGCCGGTTTCCGCCGCGAGGTGGATGATGAGATCTGGACGGCTCAGGCGGCTCCATGTCTCGGGCTCGCAAACGTCTTCCTCAACGACCTGCCCGGGGAAACGCTCCCGGTCAGCGTCAACGTCGGTGTGCGTCTGTGGCTCGAGAATATCGAGCGCGATGAGATCATGACCGTGCAGGCGACGAGCCACATACTGGCCGATAAACCCGGCCCCTCCCGTGATGACAATGTTCACTGGTGTGTATACCTCTCGGATGATTCGCGATGGGGTGGATGAGACGGTGAGTGCAGTCGGTGGCTGAGCCGCCGCTGTAGACCTGCGGCGAGGCCTGCCCCTAACCAGCCGCCTGCGGCGTTCTCGACGGCGTTCGACACCAGAGGGCGCCGACCTAGTTGGGAAAAGGCATACTGAATTGATTCAGAGCCAGCCCCGATAATCGTGGCAGAGATACCCCATATCCACCAATGTACCTGTGGCCACCCGAGAGTTGCCAGAAAGGTGAGGGGAAGGAGCATGAACGCGTTGAGGGCGTGATCCCCGATTGCCGCGACCTGTTCTCCGCTGAGTGGACGGTTGCTGATCGGAACGACGCCGCTGGTCAGTCTGTTCCCGATGCGCCACTTGAGGGTCCCGATGTGGGTACCCATCGGGACAAGCACTCCGACGCCGACAGTGACAACGTAAAGACACGTCAGGGCCCGGGCAACCTGCTGGATTCGTGCGACCATCAATACGCCCCTGAGGAGGTGAATACTGCGCCGAACGTCTTCGCGAGAATACTGACATCCTGCAGGATTGACCAGTTGTCGACGTAGTAGAGGTCCAGTCTAACGGTGTCCTCCCAGGACAAGTCGGAGCGGCCGGACACCTGCCACAGTCCGGTGACGCCGGGACGGACGTCCAGGCGCCTGCGGACGTGGGATTCGTAGGCGGCGACCTCATTTTCGAGGGCGGGGCGCGGCCCCACCAGCGACATGTCGCCACGCAGCACGTTGTAGAACTGGGGAATCTCGTCAATGGAGTAGCGTCGGTGGAATTTTCCGCACTTGGTGATTCGAGGGTCGTCCTTCATCTTGAACAGAACACCGTCGGACTCGTTTTTGTCGGCCAACAGCTTGGCCTTGATCTCGTCGGCGTTGACAACCATCGAGCGCAGTTTGTAGCACTCGAAGACTCGGCCTTTGCGTCCGACTCGACGTTGCTTGTAGAACACAGGACCGCCATCCTCATGTTTGATGGCGATAGCAGCGAGAAGGATGATTGGGGAGGTGAGAATGAGTAGGAGCAGCGATCCGATGATGTCGAAGGTCCTCTTGAGCCAGCCACTGGCACGTTCGGCCTGGGGCTTCTCGATGTGCACCAGGGGTAGGCCCGCTACTGGGCGGATATGCATGCGCTGTGTGGAGATGTCGGAGAGGGCGGGAATAATAATAAGTTCGGTGTCGTGGTTCTCGAGAGTGCGGGCCAGCCGATTGAACTGGTAGGACCGCGAGAATGATCCTTCGGTGAAAATCACCGCCGCAGCGCGAGTGTATTGGCACGCGGCCACGACATCCTCAGGCGTCCCCAGGACTGGCACGTTGACATTGTGACACCTTTCTTGCCCACGGGCTAATACGCCAACGATGTCATACCCCAGCCATTTCTCACGCTGGAGTACTTTGGCCAGATCGTCAATATGGGTGCAGTCGCCGGCGATGATGACGCTGCTACGGAACCGGCCGCGGCGTCTTTCGTGGTGCAACCAGCGCCTCATGAAGAACCGTTCGAGGAGTAGGGCGGGAATGCTGAAGAGGAACAGTAGGAAGTAGAAGCCACGGGGCAGTGGATACATGAACAGGTATGCTGAGACCCCGAGCAGGGCAGCTGTGATGGCCGAAGCCTCAAAAACGGCGCGGTACTGCGCCGCGCCTGAATCCAAGTATTTTGTCCGGTACGCGCCGACGAGTCCCATGATGACCAACCATGCGAAAATGATCCCCCCGGACCATGGAAGGACATTGTCCTGCACGTCGGTGTTCTTTGGGAATATAGTCATTGCCGTTCGTGCTCGCACTGCGATGAACGACGCCAAGGCGATGATGATGAAGTCGGCAACGACGATGCGCACCCGGTACTGACCAAGATTGTCTCGGCTGTGGTGTCGCTGTCGTGGACGGGGACTACCGGCTGGATGCGGAGCGACTGCGTGTTTGGGAGGGAGGAGGCTCGGTGATGACATCAGCCAAGAATCTCCTCTCTGATGCTGTGGACGGGATTCGTGATGGGCACACCGTTCGGGGTGTCATGTGCTGCTGGCAGCACAATTCCTCTCAGGCGCAGAGTATCACCTGGCTGCTGATCATCATCATATGTCGATTTTCCACAACTCTGCTTGAAGGCTGAGGCCGTGCGCCGCGCGCATCAGGACCAGGCTTCAGACCTGTGTGTAGCTGGTCTGAGAGCTGATAGTGTCAACGGGGATCTCTCGTGACGGGTCCGATGGAGAGTTCGGCTACCAGTTTCGTGTGCAGTAAGCTAGCGGCCAGCAGCTGTCACTGGGCACGTGACTTGACAGTCACGGAGTGGTCATGTGAGGATTTTCCCGGTATGTGGCGCGTCGCGTCCGATCCCGACAGCGTTACCTCGCATCCATGGGAGAGAAATGAACAACAACCTGAGTCGACGTAACATGGTCAAGGGTGTGGCGTGGGCTGTACCTGCAGTAACTGCCTCGACTGCGCTGCCCTCGGTAGCTGCCAGCCAGGACTGCGTGTACACGGGGGAGCATTGGAAGAAGGGCTTCGTTACCCCCGAGCTGGTGGCACGAAGGGAAGTACGCCCGGGTGCGAAAATTACCACCAGCGGTATCTATGCATCCAATTTGGATGGCGACATCATTAGCCCGAGGAATCTTGCCAAGGTTAAGAGTAATTACCCTTGGGTCTCCGAACTGGTTGCCATCGCTCAGAATGGTGACGGCACTGCTGGTAGTTTGCTGCATGTTGACTTCCCTGGCCCAGCCAGTTGTGTGCAGTTCTTGCTTCATGACATCGATTCACAGGGCTCAGGCACGAAAGATCACTATCGGGATTCTGTGACCGTTACAGCTGATGGTGCACCGATCACGGCGTCCCCTCTTGAGCCAGAGTTCCTGCGCGTCACTGACAATGGAAGTAATCGTGTCAAGGTTGAGTCTCCTTTCAAGCACGGGGAGGGGATCGACAGAACTCATGAGTGGAATATGAACCGCCACACCAAGGGAACTGTGCTCATTACGATCAAGGGTCCGATCAATCGTTTCTCCATCCTGTTCCTAAATGAGGACACTCTCGAGTATACCGAGCACAATTACCAGCAGATAGCTCTTAGTACCATCCGCTGGTCGAAGGATCCCTGCGGCTGCGAGGTGTGAGAGGCATCGGGCCGACATCATTGATCGGGGATGGCCCCGGATATGAGAATTGGTGCCAGAAAGACGAGGGATGCCCTCGTCTTTCTGTCTTTGTCCTGTCGTTGCGGCTGAAGAGATTCGCTCAGTACAGGTAAAGCTCGCGCATAGCGATGATGGCTTCGCCCGCTGAGCTGGGATGTGGTTCTGCGTCTCGGCGTCACAGGGTGAGCTCACACTGCCCACTGGGCATGGATCCCCAGATCAGTCTGGACGACGCACCCTGGGCCACGCAGGGTGAGCGAGCTGTCTTCGACGTCGCAGCTTCCCCTCGCCACAGTGTGGGCTGGATCGTCAACCAGACCCGCGACCGTGACAGGAGCATCGCTTCGATTCGCCACGACGATGACACCGGGACGCCTCATGACGACGGCATCGGGGGAGATCACGGTCATCGTCGTGGCCGTCAGGCTATGAGCGACGTGGGGTGGAAGTGATGCGCGGATCCCTAGCAGAGTGCGGTACCAGTCGAGCATCCGTGCGTGTTCTGGGTCGTGACGCTCATCCCACTTCAGTCGCGCTGACCGGAAGGTCATCATGGCTTGAGGGTCTGGGATGGCCCCGTGCCACGCCATCTTCTGGAATTCTTGACGGCGTCCAGCAGTGATCAAGGGGCCAAGATCAGGGCCCAGGTCGCTGAAGAATGGGAATGGGGTTGAGGCCGCCCATTCCTCGCCCATGAAGATCATGGGAGTGAAAGGCCCCAGTAGGTACAGTGCGGCGGCTGCCGCTTGAAGATTCGGGTCGGCTCCGTTGTGGCCCAGACGGTCT
>OAVK01000531.1_pt1 | contig 19346 bp, 29 predicted proteins | sample 1495301 | NCBI WGS metagenome assembly OAVK01 (sample SAMEA2580094, study PRJEB22360) | human gut metagenome | biome: human gut; feature: human-associated habitat; material: faeces | place: Denmark | collected 2008/2010
CTGCTTTCTTATGGCTGGTGGTTTCAACAAGCAGCAGACGTGATTTAGTATCCACCCAAATGTTTGTTGTGCTGTATTTGCTGAAAGCCTTTGGTATGAGCTCAGCGAGGACTGCATCGTTGACGGCCTGGATCTCCATTTTCTTTAGCCTGCGGTTTTGCTCTTTCTCCAGTTTCTGAACCCGGGTTCGCACGATTTCTTTGATTGACGCGGGAGGAAGTATTTTCGATTCGTGCTTAACAGTCAGAAGAATGAGATTATTTGACTCATGCTTTAACAGCTCGACATCTTCACCCAATGGCGGGATCCATCCCGACCGTGCCATATCATTAGGCCCGCAGGGAGTGTATTTCAACTCGTTTAACTGCTCATCCAGCTTGTCTAATTCCAGTGCTTTTTGGATGCGGTAAACTACAAGGCTTTTGGGTTTAAATTGGCTCATCGTGGCCCTCAGCTGTTGCTTGATTAATTTTAATAAGGTCAGAGACACGCTCGCGGATCACGACGCACTCCCAGTAAGTCAGAGGCTTTGAGCTCAGCGCTTCTTTAAACTGCGCAACGGCTATATCTGGTGTAATCCGATATTGTTCGGCGATATCCTGACAAAATTTCTCAGTCTGCGGGTTATGCAGCTTTTCAGAACAATGGAACCGTTTCATGCCGCAGCTCCCTTTTTCGACATATCCGCTAATTTGACCGCGAAGATTTCTGATGCTGTTTTCCCATCCCCGCTGCCTTTAAATATGCTTCTTCGGGCCGTCACACCATGTATAGCGAAGTCTTGATAAAGCTCACGAATATCTGGCGCGTCGTGGCATGATGCGATGACATGAATCCCGCGCTCAGGCAGCGCCTGGAGCAGTCTGGTAAGCTCAATCTGCATGGCTGGTGTAAAACCGCTGGCATGGTAAGCCGTGAATTTTCCGGGATTAACATAGGGTGGATCGCAGTACACCACATCACCCTGGCGGGCCATTGACAGCGTTGTCTGGAAACCGGCGCACAATAAAGTTGCTGAGGACATTTTCTCAGCCATTGCGTATAACTCTGTCTCTGGGAGATAGGGGTTGGCGTAATAACCCCAGGGGACGTTAAAGATACCTTTCCGGTTGTATCGGCATAGTCCGCGATGGCCAAACCTATTCAGATAAATAAACAGAGCGGCCTGAGTATCGCTTGCACTATCATGATTATTGAACTGGCTTCGCAGCTCATAATAGACGTCCTCTGAACGCCCGAGACAGTAAAGGCGTTTAAGTTCAGAAAGTACCTTTTCAGGTGACTTAAAAATACTCTGATATGTATCGATCAGGTCGCTATTAATATCGGCCAGAATGTATTCTGGATAATTCGTATTCATCATTACAGCGCCTGAACCGCCAAAGGGCTCAATAAGCCGACCACCTTTCGGCAGTACATGCTTAAGACTCGCCATAATGTTGTGTTTGGCTCCTACCCACTTCAGAACGCTTTTCATTTCATTCTGGCTCCAGAATATTAGGACGCAGTGTTCGCGACCAATGGGAGCGAGATGGCATACTGCCATCCCGTCAGGAAGCTTGTTTTAAAGTTATCACGGCCATGAAATTGGCTATTTCGAAAAGGCCGACAAAACGGGAGCGTTTTATCAGACTCGGACTGGCATGATGATGTCGTAAATGTTTTTGTTTACTGAGATCAAGATGCCCGTCGTTGTATCGCGCAAAGCAATCTGCACGGCTTCTCCTTCTTCCGAACACGCCCCCAGGCTTGCCAGCGATTCCAGCAGGTAATCAGCATTCATACCGATATCAACCATTGCTTCGGGTTTGCCTGCCTCTTTCGCAATGTCCATCACCTCTTTGCAACTGATTGCATTTGTGCCGGGTGATTTAAGTTGTAGGGCGTTGTCTTTGAATGACATCACGCAAACACTGGTGTTGTTTGGTGAACCCTCCTTAAGCAATGGGGTTGCGCGTTTTAGAGCGGTGGTGAGTTCAGAAGGATTAACCTTAAACAGTTCTGTATTTTTGGCTACCGTGCTGGCTACTCGCCTCCAGTCCGGGGAACGGCCATCGACAAGATTTGAAATGACTGTATGGCTTCCGAGCGTAAATGCCAGGTTTCGGTTGCTGTAGTCAATTTTGAATTGACCCTGGCTACCGCTCAGGATTTTATGGAGCACCGGTAATACCCCGTTGGGTAAAATCACACCTGCATTCGTGTTACTGATTGAGGTTGGTGCGGTCGGATATTGAATCTCATCGCTCACGTCATCGCTGAAGTCGATATCATGAGAACTGACTGCCATACGATGTCCATCAGTGGCCACAGCAATAAATTGGCCATTATCGATGCCGAGATAGACCCCGTTCATATAATGTCGGACATCGTTCTGCGCCGCTGCGTGGCTGACACGCTTGATAATCTGACTCAGCATCTGCGTCGGAAAGTAAACACTGTAATTATGTTCGAGCGTCTCTACCTGGATTTCGGGTATATGGTCTAAGCAAACCGGGATGTTATAGGAGTTTTTGTCGGTGCGAATGACAAGATGGTTTTTTGCCGCATGGAAACGGACGTTAATCTCATCTTCACCACGCATGTTGCGGATTAAAGAAAAGAGTTGTGTAGATGGTACTGATACGTCCATATCACCATTGACCGCCGATACCGTACCTTTAGTGGTGATTTGTGCAGAGTTTAAGTCAATGCCAAGAGCAGAAAGACAATCCCCACGTAACCGCAGCGTGATCATCTCCAGTACCTTCATTGCGGGAGAACGGCGAATAACCATACACGGCATTTCGATTATTTTGAGAAGTGCGTCAGCGGAAATATCAAACCCTGGAAGCTCTTTAAATGATAAGCGTCTGGTCTTTGGTTCAACTGCGTCAACTGTAGATGCGTCGGTCATTTTAATGTCTCCCATAATTATCCGTGATAAATAAATCGTACCCCCGGTCAATCAAGTGACGAATAGCAAATTCTGTAAAAATGCAGTTTATTTGTGGTGGTGGCGATAACCTAATTCAAACGCGAACTGCCATTGATATTCATTTAGCGCATATCCAAGGGATGTGATGGCCTCAACGATTTCATTTATAATGTGGTTGCCTGAATTCAATCTGCGCTCGTAATACCAACCTATATCAAATGCGATTAGCTGGAGGCGGAAAAGATGGATCTGGGGAACGTAACCGGTAACACAGCTGAGCGCCTTTATATAAATAAGTTCCCCTTCCATCTCGGACAGAAAAACCATATCAAGAATATTGGGCGCAAAATTCGTCATGGTGTACATAAATTGAGCTTCTTTACGGAGTCTCGCGCAACACATCGGATACCTTAAAGTAGCCGAGTCGATGCATCATTTTATTGATCTGACCTACTTTGCCATCTGCCCCTTCATATCTGCTTAACCGGTGAAGCAATATACGCATAGACATCAATACACTGTCTGATGCGTTATCACCACGGGTAAGTAGTTTATCAGTACTGTCTGAATATGACCCCGTCAGTGCAGCACTCACCAGATCCCCGGCAATTGCATCCGGGTGGCACAATGCCATTAAGCCGATAATCAATGCCTGCCGATTAAGTTCTGTTTCGGTCAGGCCTGTTTTTGAAGTGAGTTCTGCTAGTAAATTATCAGTGCTCATTATCATGATCCTTTTGCTTGTGTTCTCCCGGTTGAACGGCGGAAGATTCTTTACTACTGCGTGAAAAAACATCCGCGACCAGAAATTTAGCCTTCTCTGAAGGGCTCATAAATTTCCAGAGTTCATCAGGATATTCATCGGCCTGCTTTTCAGATTTTTTCAATCGGGAGATTCCTTTTAATTTTGCAGCCATGCGACTCCGTCCATACGGACGGATTGGCATTGTGAAATTCTGCTGCGAACTATCAATCAGACCAGTAAAGTGACGACCCATATAAATACCTCTAAGTGCAGTAGTTATTTTTCCCGATTTACGTACCAACTTTTAATGTCATACTACGGGATAGCATTACTGCAACGAAATATTCAGGGATTGTCTACGGCGTTTTGAAGGTGTTATCCATTACCGTTTTACTTCTCGCGACCCAGTCATTTGCATCACTGCAATTGATGTTTGCTGCTACGACCTGGCGGGCGGATGTATAGATTGGGCTTACATAACCACCATCCCCGGCAACTACCAGCCGGATGCTGTTGAGATATGCGTATACAGGATCCTGTAGGATTGTAGAATCGATGGATGCCTGCTGTTTGCAGCTGTCGCTACGCATCTTAACAACATCAGTTGCGACCATGACACATTCAGGGCATTCATTTTTAAGCTGAATGAACTGAGTTGGTGTCTGCCCCGCCGCTGGACTTCCATCGGCTCTCAGAGGAATATTAGCTTCAGCAATATTGATGCAGAAAGATGAACCCGCAATAAGCGCCAGCAATAATTTCTTTTTCATATAACCTCGCCTTATCTAATTCAGATTTATCGAACTGAGCTTACTGCTTTAAGTGGAGAGTAAGAAAAAAAAAGGGTGACAAAACGGGGGGTGTTTTTTAACCTTAATCATACCCCATATGATTAGGTTGATTATGATTAATGCCAATATGCAGTCACATGGTACTGAACATAGCTTAGAGCGCTTTTCCCGTATTCAGAAGGATGCGTTGGTACTTCTTCTTTTGTGCAAAGAAAAAGGCACTGCGATAGTGCCGTTCACCAGATTGCTGGGGTTTATTAACTCAGTTCCTGACTGCAAGGATGTCGCTGAGTCTAACCTTCGTAAATCACTCAAAACATTGCAGCAAAATGGCTATGTATGGAAGTACCGGAACAAACACGATCTTACAGTTTCATTTGAGTTAACTTCACCTGGAGAAATCCAGGCATCTTCATTTCGGGTGCGAAGATTAGAGGCATGGGGCCAGGCAGACGAGTAAACCCGTCTGCTGGTGGTTACACAGAAAGGTACTTTTTACTGATAGTTAAAGCACTGCGTCGTCGCAACGCAATTGGACGATTATCAGAAAGTCTGGAAGCATTACTGGCGCGAATGAATATGCGTTTCATCCTGCGGTCAAAATGTTGATCTGACCAGCCGAAGGGATACGTTCCCTTAATACCATCTACGGGCCCGGCAAGAATGCGAGCGGTTTCACTACGAAGAGCACCACCCCTTAATCCAAATGAGCTAAGTTTATTTCTTATCAGACGGGCAGAAAATTTCCTGGGCTTTAAAACACCCTTAATACAGTACAGATGTTTACTCATAGCATTACCCTTTTATTATGGGAACGATTAGCTGCGCTGCATAAAGTTGATGGATTGGCGTTTATTTTCTTCGATTATCCTCATTGCCTCTTCAAGCCATCCGGCATCTTCCCCCAGGCTGGTTAGCTCTTTGTGTTTTAGTTTGAGTGCAAATATCGCGTCATCAGCACCGGCAGTAAACAATTCTTGTCGGACTTGTTGTGTACTGGTTGTACCATTTATGACACCAACCATGTAATTCACGATATCAATAACCTGGGGGAGTAAATCTGGATCCTCATGATTAATCTCCTCGATACTGACAAACGGCAGTAACCGGTCAATCAGCATATGGGCCAGGTTGGTTATATTTAGCAGGAATAGGTTATCGTTCTCGATGTCGCTTTTGCTGTTCACTTCTGATGCGGTAAACGACTGAACCAGCCGATTATATTCACACTGCCACTCCTTACAGGCACTGATCATCCAGTTCTGTATCTCTTCATCAGATGCGTTGGATGATGGAATGTCCATTGCAGCAGGAAGAACTTGATCCCACGGGTACACGTGAGAATCAATCATCACGCCTTCCGCGTTACGCATTAGCTCAGATAAAGCCACTATGATGCGGCGCATCAGGTGGTTCTCAGTGAGAAGAGTAAACTCTTGTTTCGATGCACCAACGAGCTCGACGTTGAGTCCAGTCAGCGAGTCGTTAGTGTTTGGCATAGTAGCAGGCCTCCAGCCCTAAAAGATGATTATGAACCAGTCCGTGGTTGCAGGGTTTAGTTGTGTCAGTCAGCGTATCCGATTTTACGCTTTTGTCTTGATCACCGGTGTTTACTGAGGGTAGTAAAGTTTTGACGACGTTTTTCATAAAGACCTTATACTGTCACGACAGTCATATGTAATTTTAGATAAGTTCTATAAGACATCTCAAAAAATAATGGTAATCCGCGAGCAGATTACCATTCAGGCATTCATCTATCATAATATGCTACGGTTATTATTTTATAATACCGCACTGCTTTGCTATCTCGATAACATCGCCATTTTTTATGATGATACCCAGAGTTTGTGCATCCTCAATGTGGCTAGTGGCACATCCACCGACAGATTTTACCTGCTCGATGAGACGCTCTGAGGCAGCAGCAGTGTACGCCAGTGTACTGTCTGGAGTGTTGAGACTGAACAGATAAAAGCCTGAGACAATTCCCAAAATTACCAGTAGTCCACTTCTGAGTATCGCCGAAAAAAGGGCCGCAACGCAAATTGCACCACCGGCATAAATAGCAGCCTGGCCATATGACATAGACCCATTTTCCAGTATCGTCTGGAGTGCGTTATTGAATTCATTCACGGCAATAATTCCCCATTAGTTATGATACAAATTAAAACAGATATGCTGCTAATCATTAAAAGGCTATCTCAGTTCCATAAGCACCAGTGCTTCCTGGAACTTCATCCTGATTTCCCAAATAATAATTTTCCATTGTTGGGGGCGAGTTGCGTGGTGTTGCTGGCCTCGCGTTCGTGTTTTGTGGCCTGCGGCTATAACTGGTATTCTGCCGGTGATCCTGCCCACGGTTCTGCTGGAGGTGACGACTCACCAGTTTATTACCGCCTACATTGACTTTGCGAAGAACATGCCCCTTCACGGGGTTGACAAGTACGTCCATAAAGAAGCGTTCTTTACCATCCTCCTTGATTAGGCGGGTACGCAATTGGGCCTCCAGGTACACTCCTGTCCCGACATGAAGATGATTGCGGGCCACATCAGCAAATTGACCAAGCAAAATGATCTGATAGTGTTCTTCCGTAATTTTCTCCAGACCAGATTTATCCTCCATTGAGGACTCAGATGTTGTTACATAAATCTTTGCGTAGATGCCGTGGGTAGGGTGTTGTCGGATTTCAGGCTCACGGCCTACAGTACCTTCGATAATTACTTTGCTATAGCCACGATTAGTCATACACCCTCCCCAGCTCTGTATCGGATGACATTATTATCAGCCTGTCCGGTCTGGTGACGAATGGTAATTCGTTAAATAATTGCACTGCACATCCATAAAAATAGTCAGGATATTAAGTTTGTGGTGAGAAGGACGGCACATCAGACAAAAAAAATCCCGGCCAGGCCGGGAAAGGTGATCTTTATGCCAGCGTACTCGCCAGCGTTCTCTTTGTTATGTCCCCATACTAAACATGTATGGCCCAGAGTGAAACAATTTTTGAAACCTGCAATGAAAATACATTGTGTTTCCATTTTGTTTACCTGAAAAGAGACGAAATGTATTATTGCTTGAGATGCCTTTTTGCCATACGTTTTAGGGTTTGGAGTATTGTTTGGTAAGCAGCGAGTTCATTTTTGTACTCAGCAATCTCCGTCTCATTCTTAACATAGTCGTTTTCAAGCTTAGCTATAGTATCAGTGTATTCTTGCATACTCTGTTCAACTTTTTTTGTTGCTGTACGAAACGCAGCGCTTTTAGTCGTTCTGATACCAACGGGGAATGTTTTCCCGATTTCCACGTCATGTTTATAGAAACTGCTGATGCTTGTATTCCAGACGCTTGGCTTTTTGTCGCTAGGCCGAATTTTGATAAATGTGATTCCAGGGATTTTATCCACAAGAAAAACAGTTTTTTCACTGCCTTCTGCCGCATTCTTTTTCATTCGAATTGTTTTTACGCCAACTTCTATTAATTCGACGCTGGTTTTTATTTTCGACGGGTTGTCTACGTCCATATCAATAAATACCCGCCAGCATGACAGGCCCTCTTTTATCGATGAAGGACACGCTTGTGGAAAATGGTCTTTGTACATGGTAAACCCCAACAACCTGAAATATGTAGGATAAAGATTAAGGGCATTTATGCTGCTTACGAAATTCGGGGCGACTCACTAATCACAGGGTGCGCTGGATTGACTCTGCGGCCTGTTGCCTTAGTGCGTTGCTGATACCAATTGCTTCAGCGAGATAAGCAAGATTATCCACCAGCACACATCGTGTCCCGGAACTGAGATCTCCAGTTACTCCCCAGCGGAGCATTTCACCAGGAGCCGGTTCATAATTATCCAGTTCACACTCAGGAAGGTCTACTGGCTCTCCCAGATAATCAATTAAGACCGGCCTGATATCGCTATATTCGGCATCAATACCAAGTGGCAGATCTTTCCTGACATATTGCCTCAGAACAAATAAATCCCTTTCGCTACATTGAGGGAAAATTCCAACCGGCAAGTTTGTGATAAGAATAGCTGCACCTTTTGAATCGCCAATTTCCTGAACGAGTTTTGCGGCGCACCAGACCGCCCCCTTCAGGAACTCCAGATTTTCATGCGATTGCTGTAATGACATATAACCTCTTTCTTATTGTCTGGCCCGCTTAAATCCATCGTTGCCATATGATTTAAAATACTCAGTAAACCCCTTATCGCTTTCACGAGTGTCGGCTGCGGCTTTCGAATTTGCCTCTTGCATGTCTCTTTCGCCTTTTTCCTGGCTGAGTTTCATGAAAGTCTTAATGTTATCGTCATTAGGGTCAGCCAGTACTTTCTGATAAGCCTTCTGGTAGCGCTCATCCAGGCTTAACCCTATTCCGAGACTCTGGCATCCGCTAATGCCGGTTATGAAAGCAATGATCAGAAACTTTCGTAGGTACGCACATTTCATCATTACTCCTACCGGGATGACCCGAGCATTTTGTTCCAGGCCGTAATCAGTGACTGAATCCCAGAAGTGGGCACAGGAGCAACCCATTTACAGCAGCTGAACCACAGGCGGTTAAACCGGTGAGGCATTTTCGTGATGTAGTTTTCCTTATACTCAAAGTTGTATTTATCACCAACGATGCGCGGAACTTCTTTGCAGAACGGACAGCGTTGAGCACCCGCGCTCATTTCAGGAACGATGATGAACTCGGTTTCCCCCAGCGTATCTGGATCCCACGGTTCGCGTTCACGCCAGCATGTGCCTTCTGGGAGCACGATATTCTCGTCGCATACGATGTATTCAAAGGTGGGAAATAACAGTTGATGAACACCGTGTTTACGCCAGCGCACTAACGCCAGAAACTCAATATGTTCTGAGCTATCGGCTTCCCGGGGAACAATAAAACGGTATACACCTGCTTTAGTCGGTAACCCTTCGCCCCGGATGCCAACTGGAGTCCAGCTTGGTTCTGTTGAGATACGGCGTAGTGCAGTCATAGTTACTCCCATTAAATTTTCTTCGTTCAATTTCCAGAATGAATCGATCTTTAAATCACTCTAACGGTAACTATTCCGATTACGAAATTCCGTTACCTTTAGGAATGATCGTGTTAACAGCCAGCATTGCATTTTTGAAGAAGTGTGCATTGCTACTTCTTAACTTAACAGAAGCATTAGAACTGACCGGGCTCAATGCCAGTAATGCGGTGCTGCGTCCCAGCCAGCGATAATATGAGAATAAACCCCACGAATTCAGGAATTCTCGTTTCATAATTGACATCAATTCAGATCTATCAGTCTGGTTAACTTTTGGGAACGTAATGAAAACTGCGCTATCCGGGTTCCGGGACAACCAACTGAAAACCTCTTCATTGGTGTAATAATACTTACCTTGCGTAAACACTCGCCCATTAAATCCTAATCGCACGACTGAGGACGGTATAATGTTATGGCAATAATCGAGCATGGGATATCCCATTTTCATCTGAGCGATATCAATGCGATTATCGCTCGGAATGCTTGCAGGTGCATTTGCATTTTTGAAACCGCGAGTACTGATCGAGTAATGACCGTCATCTGCATTCTGATAAACCCAGAATGGCTTGCAATACTCTTCTGAGTCTATAGCGGCTGTAAGATACGCTTCATCATAACTTTCAAATAACTTTTTTACTTTAGTCTGGTGGTCTGCAATATTTCTGGATTGAAGGTCTGGCCTGATTTTTAAAGGAATAGAATACACCGGTTCAAATGCCTTGACCGTATGGCCAGAACTCGTATGGTTTAGCAAATACCCAACCCACTCACGTTGAATTCCTTTTCCTATATACTCGCCGCTGTTCGCCCCTGCGTTGGTATCAAAACGCACGATAGATGTTCCACGCGCAGAAAGCATATTTTCAAATTCAGCACGGATAATGTTGGTATTTTTGCTAGTTAACGAATTCTGGAGATCATGCATATGTAGCCACCATTCATGTTTCAGCTTCGACTCTCACTATAATCACATGTTGAAATTTATTGTTACAGTGAGAATGAGGACGTTTTGCACCCAAAAATAAATAGCTTTTTCAACCGCAATTTGTGGGCATAAATGGTTTTTCTTAGCGTAAAAAAATAGCCGACTATGTCGGCTATTGTGACGATTCAACAGCTGGTGGTCAGAAAATGCACATCGAGGCGTATGCCGTCTTCTGGGAAACTTCAGTAGGGTTACGACCAATGAAAATACTACGGTTATTTTCTTTCTCGCTACGCATGAAGCGGTAGAGGTGGATGGCTACTCCATGAGCTTTCTGCACATCACGTCGGTGCAGCACAAGGTGCATTCTTTTTGGTGGTATGTGTGGGAAACGTTTCGCCAGAATTCGTCCAAGCACGTTAAGTGATTCACTGTTCTCGCGTAGCTGGTAAAGGTCTTCCACGATGAAAAAGATGTTATTCCCCCTGTCGAGTTCGTCAGGTACGGGGCACACTTTTAATCGGCACTCGATGACTTCACAACTCCAGTCACGATGAGGCAGAGACATGATGATGTTTTCTTTCTGCAAGACATTCGACATAAATCCCACCTCACGGTAAAAGCTGTATCAGTTTAACTCCCAAAACCCTTCGGCTGTGGGTTCTGCATTACGCACCGGCTCTCAGATTCCTTAAGGCTTTGATCCAGTATTATTCTTGAGAAATTTGAGTTCAGAACTACCCGGCTTCCCTTTTTGGGCCGTCTTGATAAATTCCCGCTCTTTGAAATACCACCGTTCAACAATTTGTGAAGATAGCGTATTGGATTCCAAGGCATAAGCCTGCAACTCCCTCCATGCAGCTATGTTATGCGGTTTGTATTTTGCCAGCTTAATATCCAGTTCTTCTTGCCAAGATCTGGCGCGTTTTGTAAAAACCTTTCGACCCAGCATTGGGAAAACCAAGAGCCCTGCTATATTGCCGACGAACTGTACAGACCAGTCAGAGGTTATGTAAAACCATATCCCGGCATTAACCGAAACCAGAACCAATAACCATGTTCCATACGCTCGCTGAAATGGAGGGAAGCAGTTATCTCGCCACATTCGAATACTTTTTCCAATGCTGTTCAGCAGGTTTTCGTTTGTTTTCATCAGTTATCTCTGTTCCTCTTCAGCATAGGCCGTTTGTATCAATTCAAACCTGTTCACCCTGACTACTTGAAGAACTATCTGATCGGTAATGCACCTAACCGGCGTAGTGCATCAGTAACCTCGTCTATGCCGAATAAAGACATTGGCGGGACTTTATCTCCAGAGATTGAGCAGGCTGTACACAATGCATTGTATGAGCTTACTCGTTCACGATGTAGAGACTGAAGGCTTACGATCAACAGATCTCGCTCTGGGCCCGTGGTAGCTCCTATAAGGTCAAATAAACTTTGTTTAACCACTTACGTAATCCTCCGTCAAAATCAGTCAAGAGTGCGCTCATTCTCCTCAGTTTCATTTTTTAATGAACGGAAAAGGTCGACAAATCAGGCGGTATTAAAGACACCATCGTCTTTTAGTCCCATCCGTGTGTATACATCATTAATATGCTTGTGAATATATTGAAGATCACTTGCCTGCTCATGCTGTCTGATACGGTCTTCATGGCGAGAATTGGATAACCGAATGCAACGTTCCCGTTGTTCAACAATGTACTCAGTACACTGGGTATGTTCAAACATGACCTCTCCCCATTGCCTGGCAGCGCGGAGATACAACCCTCTTTCTTCCAGGTCCCGGGCAAGTATCACCGATTTGGTCGCTGGTATCTGGTACATTTCTTCAGCGAGCAGGAACGCTGCTGCACATTTTCTTTGTCCCATATCTACCTCTACCCTTTGTATAGAGTCGACATCTGGGCAGAAGTGAATGAGATTAACTCTTCAACCTGCCATTCGCTGATACTCTCCTGGTGGATAACCGAGTCCAGAAGTGAGCAGAAGACCCGACCTTCACAGAAGGCATCGAATAAGGTTTGCCAGGCACCGGCGAATCGCCCGGCCAGTTTACTTCGCTGACGTTTACTGCGGCAGCGATGCAATTCTTGCTGAAACAAGGATTCGTTTTCCGCACTGCTTTTTTCATGCAGAGCATCCCATAACTGGTTGAACCGTGTTTCAGTACAATTTCTGGCCGTTACCATCGTCATAATATTTCCTTCAGAGGCGGTTAAGCCTGTATCAATGTTGCTATTTGATATCTATTTTCCACGTAATATTCAGGTGACGAAATCTCAGCTATAAATCGCTGATGGCTAATTAGTCTGACCCGCATTTCTCCCGGTTGTACGCCCCACCAGGTAGCACCCATTCTTTTGACATGTTAATGACGGGCAATGTATAGACCGGATTTACCGCTTGCAGCAGCGCTTCCTCATCCGTGATATTAATAGGAGAAATATTCTGGCTTAGATCCAGAACATTTATTCGTTTACGACTGATAGTGACCCCAAAGCGGTTTTCATAGTTGGCCATTGCGTGAATACGCTCGGGGAAATAATGTTTGATGGTTGCCCATATGCGAGCACTGTTGTATATACACGTTAAGCATGAACTGCGACCCCATCCAAGACGATACGGTACTGGGGCTGTAACACGATGTTTTGCTAAAATCTCCCAGACTTGTTCTTCAGACCATGCAAGTACTGGCCTCCAGGCATCAACTTGTCTTTTTTTGCAACTGCTGGTATGTGGCTCCAGTTGTAAGTAATTGAATCTATTAGAGCTTTCCGCTCTCCTTTCCCCCGTAATAAAAAGCACCTTTTTTCCGTCAAAGCGTCTCTGATTTGTGAGTGCTCGCCGACCAACATCAATTTTTAGTGCTGATGAGCACCAACGTGTTTTAAGGCTTGGTGATTGCTGAGGGAACCGAAGTCGCGTGGCGGGAGTGCTTCGCTGGATATCACGTTCCGCGATTATTAATCCATCTGGGGTTTCGATACATTGCGGGCGACTGTAGCCATTCTCTTTCAGCATCTCACCTTCCATTCCTCCCTGAAGCCAGGAGAACATCAACGGTATCTGAAATGTTGAAGCTATTTTGCGGTTGTAGTCGGCCATAAATGGCCAGTCCATTAAAGTACTTCCCTCGCGGCCATCAACATCGTGATGCCAGAGTTCCACCCTGGACAGATCGACCCCGATGTCAATTAAGTGGAGAAGGCAGGCTATGGAGTCTTTTCCGCCGCTAAGGCAAATGATTATCACGTCATAGCAAGATATGTCGATATCTGGAGCGTTCCTGTACGTTTGTCCTGATAGTGGCGTGGTGATGCCTGCTATGCTACTCAGTGCAGGAATAATAAAGTTATCGTCGATTAAATCACTCACTTGCCGCGCTCCTGCTCTGAAGTGAATTTGTCAGAATCGCAGCAAGTCTAGTCTCGCCTAATGATGAGGCCAGATCTGATAGCGCTAGTTTACCTGCTGCTTCCATACCAAGTGCCTTTACTCGACTGGTATCAAGAACTGCAATTCTTTGGCCTGTTGCCTTACAGACAAGCGCATATCGACATACGCTTAATGTGCGATGGATGATGAATGAGAACATTTGATTGTCGATTTGTGCGCTGAATTTGCAGATCACATTTACTTTATGCGTCAACCCATTCTGGATTATGATTGTTGCAACATCGTCTTTAGGCATATCTACCTCCGGCTTTTTACTAAGCCTAATACGACGCTAACAGCTGACGAAATTTGCTTACAGATATAACTTTCACTGCAAATATCGTGTTATGAGTGACTGATTACTGCTTTGGAGACAGAATGGATTTTTCTAAAACTACTGTAGTGAAACCCGGTTTAATTGGTGATAACAACGCGTATTGGGCGATGCACTTTTGCTCAATTATTGAAACCCTTTATGATAATAACCGGATGAAGGTACGTTTTAATTCCCCTCTCATGGGGAAACATACACCAACAATGAGAAACCTAAATAGCTGCGCGGAATAGTAGATCACTGAAAGGGAACTCAGCCCGGATTGTGCGATCTGATCAATCGCCAAACCAACCAAAATCACCAACCGGACTGAGCGATGCCGATCATAGTACCAATACCCCGTGGCGAACGACGCCTGATGCAGAAAGCTATTCATAAAACGCGTGATAAAAATCATGCCCGCAGACTCACGGCCATGCTGATGCTTCATCGGGGTGAACGGGTCAGCGATGTTGCCAGAACTCTCTGTTGTGCCCGTTCATCCGTTGGTCGCTGGATTAACTGGTTTACGCACTCAGGTATTGAAGGCCTGAAATCCTTACCCGCAGGGCGCTCCCGACGCTGGCCTTTTGAACATATCTGCACCCTGTTACGTGAGCTGATAAAGCATTCTCCCGGCGATTTTGGTTATCAACGTTCACGCTGGAGCACCGAATTACTGGCAATAAAAATCAATGAGATAACCGGTTGCCAGTTACATGCAGGAACCGTTCGCCGCTGGTTGCCATCTGCGGGGCTTGTATGGCGCAGGGCCGCGCCAACTCTGCGTATCCGTGACCCACATAAAGATGAAAAGATGGCGGTAATCCACAAAGCGCTGGATGAATGCAGCGCAGAGCATCCGGTATTTTATGAAGATGAAGTGGATATCCACCTTAATCCTAAAATCGGTGCGGACTGGCAGTTGCGCGGACAGCAGAAACGGGTAGTGACGCCGGGGCAGAACGAAAAATACTATCTGGCCGGCGCACTGCACAGTGGCACGGGTAAAGTCAGCTACGTGGGCGGCAACAGCAAAAGTTCAGCGCTGTTTATCGCTCTGCTGAAGCACCTGAAAGCCACTTACCGGCGGGCGAAAACAATCACGCTGATCGTTGATAACTACATTATCCATAAAAGCCGCGAAACACAGCGCTGGTTGAAAGCAAATCCCAAGTTCAGGGTAATTTACCAGCCGGTTTACTCGCCGTGGGTGAATCATGTGGAACGGCTATGGCAGGCACTTCATGACACGATAACCCGTAATCATCAGTGCCGCTCAATGTGGCAGTTACTGAAAAAGGTCCGCCATTTTATGGAAACCGCCAGCCCATTCCCCGGAGGAAAACATGGTCAGGCAAAAGTGTAGCGGTATTAGGCGCAGCTATTTAGCTGGTTCGAACCGGGTTTTTGGTTATTTTATTCATTTTTGCGATTAGTTGCGTTCGGGAATTTTGGAATAGCGACATTGCTTTTTTATATTGTAACGTTTTCAAGCTTAATACTTGTGGCTAATAAAAATAAAAACTGCAATGTTCCTGCCTTTTTGTTTTTTATACTTTTATTTTTCGGTAACACACTTATACTGGAGCAGCTAAGACAATTTATCGCTGTCATTATTGTTTTTTGTGCATTGCAGTCTAAAATGCAAGGTAAAAGTCTGAAGGCTTATATATATGTTGCTATCTCTATAATATGCCATGCATCAGCTGTAATCGCACTATTATCTTTTGTTTTAGCTGATGTAAAATCTAAAAAAACATTCATACTTTCTACATTGCTCCTAAGTATTGGGCTTTCTTTTGTTTTTGTTAATGACACGGTTATTTCATTAGGAGTGCAGTTAATCCCTGCCGTTTTTACTAAGATTCAAGTTTATAAAGAATTTGCAGTTATGAATTTCCATGTTGGCCCTTCAATAATTCTCGCAATGACATTGCTGGGTTATTATTTACTTTCATCATATAAATTATCATACAGTTATGCATCTGAAGCTACTTTCCTTCAACGGCAGATTTTCTTCGGTGGGGCTGTTTTTTTTATTGGTGCCTATATACCCTTTATGTCCAGATTAACTAGCTATTATATTGTTTTTCTTTTCTACGACGTTGCATGTAATCATGCACCGAGATATTTTAAGCTATATAAGAAAGATGTTGCATTGTTGACTTTTCTTTTTTTATTTATATCATCTAACTTTGCTTCGTATTATAAAAATGATATAGCTCCGGTGAAGTTTAGCCAACTAACATTAAATTTTGTTCCATTTGTTTCAGGAAATATTGATTATAATAAACGTATCTTTGATATTTATTATAAAAATGCTGAAATTCTATCTGGTTCTGGAAAAGGGAAGTGATCATGAAAATAGCAATGATCTTACCTAGTTTGGCGAAAAGTGGTCCAGGAATACAGGTCGAATCTTTATGTAAAGAATTTCTTAAAAAAAAATATGTTGTAGAGGTTTTCTATATACGAGAGACCGATAATGTTTCATTGGAATTTTATGGTATCAAAAAAACTAAACTTCATTTTAATAAGGGTGTAGTTGATTCATTTAGAACTTTTGATATTATACATTCCAATGGTTTTTACCCCGATCTGATAGGGTTACTCATAGGAAACTATTTAAGCAGTACTGTTCACTTTACTACCATGCATAATTTTATAAAAGAAGATATTGCTAGCAGGTATAGCAAGGCAAAAGCAAAACTTTATTCTAGTTTATGGCTGGCGGTAATAAAGAAAATAAAATATAAAATAGTATTTACGGATATAGCTAAAAAATATTATCAACCCATGATTGGAAACACTATCTATATTGCAGGAAGCGGTATTGATATACCGACAGTCGAAGGGAAAATTAATGATAAAAGCGAGATAACAGATGAGTTTACTAAAGCTATTTGTCATTTTAAAAATAGAAATTATAAAATCATAGGGACGACATCGATACTTACTTCAGTAAAAAAAATTGATACTATTATTAATGCTCTTGTGGAGCTCAAGGACTATGCAGCCATATTCGTAGGCGGAGGGAGTGAGGAAAATAAACTTATCAAGCTTGCTACCGAATTAAACGTAATAGACAGATGCTTGTTCATTGGGTTCAAAGAAAATCCATGTGTATATTTGAACTATTTTGATATTTATGCCATGCCAAGCTCGAGTGAATCATTTGGTCTTAGCTTATTTGAGGCTATCATATCTCGTTTGCCAATAATTTGTTGCGACTTACCTATCTACGAGGAACTTTTAAATGCTCATAGTTTACATAAATTTGATGGTACGACTTCAGATTTCATTAGAGTTATAAGTTCAATTGATGATCATGATCCTGATGCGACTTTTGAAGCATATAATGAAGTTAAAGAAAAATATAGTATGAGCAAGATTGCCCTTAATTATTATAACTGCTATCAGGATGCCTTGGAACATGAGCGAATTTAGTGTTTTAATGTCACTTTATATTAAAGAAAATCCGACATTTTTAGATGATTGTTTAGAAAGTTTGTATGCACAAACTGTGCAAGCTGATGAAGTTGTGATTGTACTTGATGGTCCAATTAATCAGTCGTTAAAAAGTGTTTTAGATAAATGGCATTTAAAGTTACCGATTAAACTTGTGCCACTACCAGAAAATGTTGGATTAGGAGAGGCACTTAACTGTGGCTTAGATAAATGTTCTTTTCCACTAGTTGCAAGAATGGATACTGATGATATTTGTGTTGCGCAACGATTTGAACTGCAACTTAATGAATTCTCAAAAAATAAAGAGTTAACTTTACTTGGCGGAGCCATTGCTGAGTTTGATGGTGATGTTTCTAATATAATTGGGAAAAGAACGGTAGCAATTGATTTTAATCAAATAAAGCACCTTGCGAAATTCAGAAACCCATTTAATCATATGACAGTAATGTTTAAAAAAGATGCTGTGTTAAATGCCGGTGGTTATGTTCATCACCATGTTATGGAAGATTATAATTTATGGTTAAGGATGTTATCCAGAAGCAACATTGTTGGCAATGTACCAGATATACTGGTTAATGCAAGAGCTGGCATGGGGATGTTATCAAGACGCCGTGGCTATACTTATATTAAGAGTGAGTTACAATTAGCTAAACTCAAATATAGATTAGGTGTACAAAAATTACCTGGAGCGATCTTTATATTTATCTTGAGAGCCGCACCAAGAGTAATGCCTGTATTTATATTTAAAAAAATATATGATCTTTTGAGAACTAAATAAGAGACGTTTCTGAATGGATAGCATGTAATGAATAAAAACATAATTAAAGTATTGCCTCTCTTTTTCTGCAATTGTTGTTTTGTTCATTATTTGGCTGTGTTAAAAACTATCGGTATTTTAGACACTAAGAGCATATTGACATTATCTGTGCTATTTTCATTTCTGTTATTCATTTTTTTTAAATTACCTGTAAACTAAAAAGTTTATGGTTGAAATTTAGATATTAGACTAGCAAATGGCATTTAGGTTTATATTAATGATAGCAAATTGATTTTTAAAAAGTTACGCTATCATTTACGTAGTGATATCTATCATTCATAAAAGAAAACACACCTGACAGGAGTATGTAATGTCCAAGCAACAGATCGGCGTCGTCGGTATGGCAGTGATGGGGCGCAACCTTGCGCTCAACATCGAAAGCCGTGGTTATACCGTCTCCATCTTCAACCGCTCCCGCGAGAAAACTGAAGAAGTTGTTGCCGAGAACCCGGGTAAGAAACTGGTACCTTATTACACGGTGAAAGAGTTCGTCGAGTCTCTTGAAACCCCACGTCGTATCCTGTTAATGGTGAAAGCGGGTGCTGGCACCGATGCTGCCATCGATTCCCTGAAGCCTTATCTGGACAAAGGCGATATCATCATTGATGGTGGTAACACTTTCTTCCAGGACACAATCCGTCGGAACCGCGAACTGTCTGCTGAAGGCTTCAACTTCATCGGTACAGGTGTTTCAGGCGGTGAAGAGGGCGCCCTGAAAGGCCCATCTATCATGCCTGGTGGGCAGAAAGAGGCCTACGAACTGGTTGCACCGATTTTGACTAAAATTGCAGCGATTGCTGAAGATGGCGAGCCTTGCGTAACGTATATTGGTGCTGATGGCGCAGGCCACTATGTGAAGATGGTGCACAACGGGATTGAATACGGCGATATGCAGCTGATTGCTGAAG
>OAVK01000532.1_pt1 | contig 19341 bp, 22 predicted proteins | sample 1495301 | NCBI WGS metagenome assembly OAVK01 (sample SAMEA2580094, study PRJEB22360) | human gut metagenome | biome: human gut; feature: human-associated habitat; material: faeces | place: Denmark | collected 2008/2010
GCTGCAGACGACAAACGGCTGTATCAGGGCGGCGGCCGCGTTTGATTTTCCAGCACTTCTGTCCGATGGACTGGTCCTGCTTCCGTATTTTACAGGGCTGGGACTCGGGATTTTTCTGTTTGCCAAAATTGTGGAACATCTTCTGGTCAATCATGAGCGCCAGATGTACCGCGTGATCATCGGCCTGGTATTTTCCTCGCCGGTGGTGATCCTGTGGGATGTGGCGTGGAAACAGATCGAACTCTACCAGCTGCTTGGCGGGATTTCCCTGTGCCTGCTGGGATACGTGGCGGCGGTTCGGTGCGGCGGAGAAGGATGAGCCGGCGGTTGAGGAACGGGAATACAAAAAACAGGAATACAAAAAACAGCAATACAAAAAGCCAGATGCATTGTCTGATCAGCAGAACCGATGCATCTGGCTTTTTTTGTTTCTTCTTATTTATAAAAATTAATTTAACTCGGCAATTCTTGTGACTCCCACATAAATATGGGATATTTTATACCAGGTGCGGAAATCGATGACTCCCGTTACCGGGAGGCCGAATATGGACTGGAATTCCATCCGGCGTAATGTGCGGGATGGCGCTGTAGACGGTGGCGATGGCGTCCAGCTGTTCCTGCACCTGCTGTACCTTCTGGCCGCTGGAGCCGATGGTTAAATCGTAGCCGGGCCAGGAAGCGGGGATGCCGGAAATCTGCTCGGCGGTATTGATGTACATGTCATCACCGTAGAAATAGCGCAGAATTTCAATGGGGCTGTATCCGCGCTCGCCTAAGTCGGCGGAGCCCCACTGGGTCATCCAGCCTTTGTGCTGGCAGGACACCCGGTTGCCGTCACAGTACTGGGTTAAGATCGGCTGTTTGACCTCGGGACGCGATAAGTAGTTGTCGAAAATCTCATCCACAACCTCGGAGATGGACTGGAAGATATTTCTGCCGTAGATCCATTTATGGTCAAAAGCGGTGGAAGAGGTAATGGTGAAATCGTAGCCCTGGTTGCGGTACCACTCCGTGTAGACACGGTTCAGTGTGAAGCTCATGATGGCCAGAACGTTTGCCGTGATGGAGGAGCGGGGCCAGGTGGCATAAATTTCACTGGAGGCCACATTCTTGATGTAGTCCCGGTATGGAACGTAGTAATTGGGGGCGGTTGAGTCGGTAGGAACCCCGTCATGAACCACGACGGTCTGAGGAACTACCACGCGGCTTAAGACGATCTCACCGGTTTCAGCCACCGGCTTTACTTCAGCTTCAGCAATTTTCGGCGGATAGTAGCCATAGAGCGTGTGATCCGGAATGACGATGGGAGTGTCCGGTGATACCTCGTCGGCCAGCGGCGTCATACGGACCGGCTGGATTGCAAGAGAGTCCGGCAGGATTTCCGTTCCCGAGATAGCGACTTCCGCAAAGCCCCGCGCCCGGATGGTGATGGTATATTCGGAATAGGGCTGGGTTAAGCCGGGCGACAGGCTGTATTCCAGCGGAGGAGCGGCTAAGCGGATCTCCCCGGTCTGGCCGGAAGAATTGGTGTTCGTCGATTCTACAGTGCTTTCAGGATCTCCTTTGTAAGCGATGGAAACTTCGGCATCGCGGATAGGAAAATTGTTTTCGGCAGAAACTACATTTACCTGGAGTAAGCCGGTATCAGTAGGTTCCAGTGCGGCAGCGGTCATATATTTTCTCATAGATTGCCCCTTTATTGGATGATTACTGACAGTATATGACGGCTGTCTCGCAAATGTTCCGGTTTTTCCGGAAAACGGGCTGCGGCGGAGAAAGTTTCTGCCGGGAGGGGGCAGGCGCCGCAGACCGGGAATCCTGGCTGACTGAAGGGATTCCGAATTTCCGGACGTTTTACCGGAACATGGACTCTACGTAGTTACGCATTTCATTCCGGCTCTCAACGTTTCTGGCTCCGTCTGCGAGTTCGTTCCGTCTGGATTCCGGAAGCTCTGCAAAACGGGTCAGAATGTCGGAATGCTGTGCCAGCTCCATGGTAAAGCCGATGGGCATTTCACTGTTATCTATCATAAACATCACCTCGCAGATAGTCTCTGCAGTTTTGAACCCGGTTATTCGCCGGGAATGCGATTCCTTAAGGAGGTGAATGCCACGGCCGGAAGAACCATCCATCTCAATATATAAAACAGGGTATTGTATAATATGTTTAAAATAGTCTGCGAAAAGCGGAAAAAGATAGTCAGGCAATCGTGCAGAAAACAGTTGAAAAATGTCGTGAAATCATGTATAATCTATTCAATTTGGGCTGATTTTCAGAGCGCTCAAACAACGCATAGCATTAAGAAAGGATTGGGACTTTACGTATGAAAGCTTTTTTAATACTGGAAGACGGAACCGTATTCACAGGGACCAGCATTGGTTCGAAAAGGGAAGTAATCAGCGAAATCGTATTTAATACTTCCATGACCGGTTATTTAGAAGTCCTCACCGACCCCTCGTACGCGGGGCAGGCCGTGGTGATGACGTATCCGCTGATTGGTAATTACGGAATTTGTCGTGAAGATATGGAATCGTATAAAGCATGGCCGGACGGCTACATTGTCAGAGAATTATCTAGAATCCCCAGCAACTTCAGAAGCGGGGATACCATTCAGCATTTCTTAGAGGAACAAGATATTCCAGGTATCAGTGGTATCGATACGAGAGCCCTAACAAAAATCTTAAGAGAAAAAGGTACAATGAACGGCATGATTACAACCAATGAAAATTTTGATTGTGATGAGGCTGTTGCCCGTATGAAAAATTATTCGGTTACCGGTGTGGTGAAGAAAACCACCTGCGCTGAAAAATACGTGCTTCCGGGAGAAGGAAAGAAGGTGGCGCTTCTCGATTTAGGCGCCAAGATGAATATTGCCCGTTCTTTGAATGAGAGAGGCTGCCAGGGTACCGTATATCCGGCGACGACGGCAGCGGAAGAGATTCTGGCGGAAAAGCCTGACGGAATCATGCTTTCCAACGGCCCCGGAGATCCAAAGGAGTGTACGGATATTATCACCGAGATCCGCAAATTATATGAATCAGAGGTTCCGATCTTTGCCATCTGCCTCGGTCATCAGCTGATGGCGCTGGCCACAGGCGCGGACACCCACAAGTTAAAATACGGTCACCGCGGCGGAAACCATCCGGTGAAGGACTTAGAGACAGGACGCGTCTACATCTCGTCACAGAACCACGGCTATGTGGTGGACATGGATACGCTTAAAGCTGAGACAGCCGTTCCGGCATTTGTCAATGTCAACGATGGCACCAACGAGGGATTAAAATACGTAAATAAGAACATTTTCACGGTTCAGTACCATCCGGAGGCATGTCCGGGACCGCTGGACTCCGGCTACTTATTTGACAGATTTTTGAAAATGATGGAGGAGGGAAAGTAATGCCGAAGAATCCTGATATTAAAAAAGTACTTGTTCTCGGCTCCGGCCCGATCATCATCGGCCAGGCGGCGGAATTCGACTATGCGGGAACCCAGGCGTGCCGTTCTTTAAAAGAGGAAGGCATCGAGGTGGTTCTCTTAAACTCCAATCCGGCCACCATCATGACGGATAAGGATATTGCGGACAGGGTTTATATCGAACCTCTGACGGTAGAAGTGGTGGAACAGCTGATCCTGAAGGAGAAACCGGACAGCGTGCTCCCGACTCTGGGCGGCCAGGCGGGACTGAATCTTGCCATGGAATTAGAGGACGCCGGATTTTTTAAGGATAACAACGTGCGTCTGATCGGAACCACGGCTCTCACCATCAAAAAGGCGGAAGACCGCGAGATGTTTAAGGAGACTATGGAGAAGATCGGCGAGCCGGTGGCTCCCTCCGATATCGTGGAGGATGTCAAACACGGTCTGGAAATCGCGGAAAAGATCGGTTATCCCGTAGTCCTTCGTCCGGCTTACACACTGGGCGGTTCTGGCGGCGGTATCGCAGAGAACCCGGAAAAATGTGCGGAGATCCTGGAAAACGGCCTTCGTCTGTCCCGGGTAGGACAGGTCCTGGTGGAGCGATGCATCGCAGGATGGAAGGAAGTCGAATACGAAGTGATGCGCGACGGTGCGGGCAATGTGATCACCGTTTGTAATATGGAAAATATCGATCCGGTCGGCGTTCACACCGGCGACAGCATCGTTGTGGCTCCCTCCCAGACTCTGGGCGATAAGGAGTACCAGATGCTTCGTACATCAGCTCTTAAAATTATCAGCGAACTGGGAATCACCGGCGGCTGTAACGTACAGTACGCCTTAAACCCGGACAGCTTTGAATACTGTGTCATCGAGGTAAACCCGCGCGTGAGCCGTTCCTCCGCGCTGGCTTCCAAGGCCACCGGATATCCGATTGCCAAGGTTGCGGCCAAAATCGCGCTTGGCTATACCCTGGATGAGATTAAGAACGCGGTTACGAAGAAGACGTACGCCAGCTTCGAGCCGATGCTGGATTACTGCGTGGTCAAGATGCCGCGCCTCCCATTTGACAAGTTCATCAGCGCCAAGAGAACGCTGGGAACCCAGATGAAGGCGACCGGAGAGGTCATGAGTATCTGTACGAACTTTGAAGGCGGCTTAATGAAGGCGATCCGTTCCTTAGAGCAGCATGTGGACAGCCTGATGTCCTATGATTTTACGGAGCTTTCCGACGAGGAATTAAAGGACACGCTGGCCCTCGTGGACGACAGGAGAATCTGGGTGATCGCGGAGGCGTTGAGACGCGGCTTCACCTATGAGACGATCCATGCGATCACGAAGATCGACGTCTGGTTTATCGATAAGCTGGCGATCATCGTGGAGATGGAAGAGGCGCTTAAGAAGGGACCGCTGACGGTGGATCTGCTGAGAGAAGCCAAGAGAATCGAGTTCCCGGACAACGTCATCGCCAGACTGACAGGAAGCTCCGAACAGGAGATTCATCAGATGCGTAAGGACAACAACATTGTGGCCGCGTTTAAGATGGTGGATACGTGCGCGGCTGAATTTGCGGCGGAGACGCCTTACTACTATTCCTGCTTTGGCAGCGAGAATGAAGCCGCATATACCAGCGGGCGGAAGAAGGTGCTTGTCCTCGGTTCCGGCCCGATCCGTATCGGCCAGGGGATCGAGTTTGACTTCTGTTCGGTTCACAGCACCTGGGCGTTCAGCAAAGAGGGCTATGAGACGATTATCGTAAATAATAATCCGGAGACGGTAAGTACCGACTTCGATATTGCGGATAAGCTGTATTTCGAGCCGCTGACACCGGAGGATGTGGAGAGCATCGTGGACATCGAGAAGCCGGATGGGGCAGTGGTTCAGTTCGGCGGCCAGACGGCCATCAAGCTGACGGAAAGTCTGATGAAGATGGGTGTTCCGATTCTCGGTACGGCCGCGGAAGATGTGGATGCGGCGGAGGACCGGGAGCTGTTCGACAAGATTCTGGAGGAATGCAGTATTCCGAGACCTGCGGGCCATACGGTTTACACTGCCGAAGAGGCTAAAGAAGCGGCCCATAAGCTGGGATATCCGGTGCTGGTCCGTCCATCCTATGTTTTGGGCGGCCAGGGCATGCAGATCGCCATCAGCGACCAGGATGTGGACGAATTTATCGGAATCATCAACCAGATTGCCCAGGAGCATCCGATACTCGTAGATAAGTATATCATGGGAAAAGAGATCGAGGTTGATGCCATCTGTGATGGCACCGACATTCTGATCCCGGGAATCATGCAGCATATCGAGAGGACCGGTATCCATTCCGGCGACAGTATTTCCGTCTATCCGGCTCAGGATCTGACAGAGAAGAATATTGAGACTTTAGTAGACTATACGGAGAAGCTGGCGAGAGCCCTTCACGTGAAAGGCATGATCAACATTCAGTTCATTGTGGACGGAGACGACGTGTACATCATCGAGGTGAATCCACGTTCTTCCCGTACCGTGCCGTATATCAGCAAGGTTACCGGAATCCCCATCGTGCCGCTGGCGACGCAGATCATCTGCGGACGGACCATCCGGGAGCTGGGCTATACGCCGGGACTTCAGCCTTCTGCGGACTATATCGCCATCAAGATGCCAGTATTCTCCTTTGAAAAAATCCGCGGCGCCGATATCAGCCTCGGGCCGGAGATGAAGTCTACCGGAGAGTGTCTGGGAATTGCGAAGACCTTCAATGAGGCGCTTTATAAGGCATTTGAGGGGGCAGGCGTGCGCCTTCCGAAGTATAAAAATATGATTATCACGGTCCGCGATTCCGAGAAGGAAGAGGCTGTGGACATAGCAAGAAGATTCCAGGCACAGGGATACCGGATTTTCTCTACCGCGGGAACTGCGAAGTTCTTAAACAGCCATGGAGTAAAGGCGCTGGCAGTAAGAAAGCTGGAACAGGAGTCCCCGAACCTGCTGGATCTGATTCTGGGACATGAGATCGATCTGGTTATCGATATCCCGCCGCAGGGGGCGGATAAGAGCCGTGACGGTTTCATAATCAGAAGAAATGCCATCGAGACAGGCGTAAACGTGCTGACCTCACTCGATACGGCGGCGGCCCTTGTGACCAGTATGGAAAACAGGGCGAATGAATTGACATTGATTGATATTGCAACGGTTTAAAGGGCAGACGGGCGGCAGTTACAGGTTTAAATATCTGTGGCTGCCGCCTGTTTATATTGTTAGAGGAAAAACTGTTTTACTATTATAATCGGGATAACTGGCTGTTGACAGCTCAAAAGCTATGTGGTATATTTGTAACATAAAGTTATAAATATACCACATAGAAAGGAGTAAGAATATGAAATACGGCTATGGTTGTCTGGGATTTTTATCGCTGCTGGGTATCCTGGGAATTGTCACGGAGGAGCGTACCTTCCTCGCATTCTTTGGATTTGCGGTGGATTTTCAGTACTTTTTCAGAAAGACAGATGAGATGATGATCGAGTATATGAATAAGTCCGCTGCCAGGGCATTTATGTGCGGCATGGTTTTAACTGCCGTGGTGACGCTGATTTATGCGGCGCTTTATGGGATCAGCAAGGCGCTTATCATCGGGATTGCCTGGGGGTGGAGCGCATCGGTGCTGGTCTATGCGTTATCAACTGCCTATTACGGAATAAAAGAAAGCTGGTGGTCGGGAGATGATTAAAAACCGGATCAAAGAATACCGGGCCAGGTATGATATGAAGCAGGAAGAACTGGCGGCCAGAGTGGGAGTCCGCCGTGAGACGATCGGCAACCTGGAAAAGGGGAAGTACAATCCTTCCCTTGTTCTGGCCTGGAATATCGCAAAGGTCTTCGGCGTCACGATAGAGGAACTATTTACCGTGGATGAATCGTGACGCCGTTTGCGGCAGCACCGAGTCAGATCTCTGATTTGTGGTATTTAAAGAAGTCCAGTGTCTCGGCAATGTCGGCCTCGTCTGAAAACAGGCCGATGGCCTTTCCCGCTTCGACTGCAAAATCTACATATCCGTTTGGTCTGGCTGTGATGAGACGTCCGTCGCTCACAGCCAGATTTTTGCTTGTCCGAATGGTGTTCTTTCCTTCCAGAAAACCGTATTCTTCCAGAAGATCGACGCCGGCGCAGATGGCGCAGATACAGGATTTGTCCCGGTTAAGTCTGTGAAGGAAGGCACTCAGTTCGTCTCCTCTGACATGAGCGATATCGCCGCCCGGAATGATGAAGGATGTGACTTCGTCCGGATCGATATCCTTTAAAAATGTGTCTGCCTGAACGCAGAAGCCTTCCGATGTGCGGATTGTTCCGCCGCCTGCGTCATCGGCGGAGCCAGCCATGCAGTAAGCACAGGGCTGTTCACCAAGCGTGGAATATTTCATGAAATATCCCAGCAGCACGATCTCAAAGAAACAGCAGTCGTCATAAATAAGAAAGTAGTTACGCATAGTTCCGCCTCCGCAATAAAATTGATATCCTTATTATAGGTGACGCCACGTTATTTGTATAGATAAATTGACATTCTATTTATTTGATGGTAAGATTACCCTAGATTTATAAAGAAAGGGTGAGAACGATGTAATGGTTTGTTTATAAGTAAATCAATGGAACCTGGGATGGAACGCAGCGTGCGGGCCGTCTTGTTTTGATACCCTTATAAACGATACTTTTACACCGTACACACGCCCGAAAAAGAATTTCTTTTTCGTCTGTTTTCGTGAGCGGCTGGTCGGGAGGATACGTATTGATCTTCTTCCGGAAGCTGCCGCGGGACTTAACTTGTGTTGTGGTGATGTATGGGCCACAGCTTTTTTATTTCACAGGAAGTTCGTCCTATGAAATAAAAGCCCTCCGGCGCGAGAGTCCGGCGAGCCGGACTCTTTCTTGTGTAATGGGAGAGGGCTCCTGTCTCGTAAAATGGAAACGTGCGCTTTGGCGGATGGCTGAAAGGTCTGTGGCATATAACGGGAACATGAAGAGAGAAAGAAGTGAAATGAATATGGAAATGATTTATAAATATCCGAGAACCCGCCATATCGAAGGCTCCAGAATCCAGGCGGGCGACGAGGATTTGAAAAATGTGAGATTCGAGGAGATCCGGGGAAAATTCGTGGTCCTGGAGGAAAAGGTGGATGGTGCCAACTGCGGCGTCAGCTTTGGGGAGAACGGTAAACTGATGCTCCAGAGCAGGGGCCATTTCTTAAACGGCGGCTATGGAGAGCGCCAGTTTGATCTGTTTAAGACGTGGGCCAGCTGCCATCAGGCGGATTTATATGAGATGCTGGGGACGCGCTATGTGATGTATGGAGAATGGCTGTATGCCAAACACACGGTGTACTATGACCGGCTTACCCATTATTTTATGGAATTTGACATTTTTGATAAGGAAACGAAATGCTTTTTAAGTACGGCTGCGCGAAGGAAGCTGCTCTTACAGTGCCCGTTTATTGTGTCGGTCCTCGTTCTGTTTGAGGGCAGGCTGGATTCTCTGGATGAGATGGTTTCCTGGCTTTGCCGGGCGACGGGCCGGCAGGTCACATTTTAAGTCGGAGCGGTATGAGCAGTCCCTGCGGGAGCAGTGTGAGGAACAGGGGCTTTATTGGGAACTGGTAAAACGGCAGACAGACATGTCCGATCTCATGGAAGGCATCTACATCAAGGCAGAGGACGACGGTCTGGTGACGGACCGGTTTAAATATGTGAGAAGCACATTTTTAAACACAATTCTCGATTCGGAGACGCATTGGCTCAACCGGCCCGTCATTCCGAACCAGCTGGCGCCGGGGACGGATTTATTCTCGGATCTTCCCCTTCGGGAGGAGGTGTGAGTATGGCAGATCAGCAGAGACTTGAAGATTTCTTAGAGCAGAAGGAATACTGCTTTGACGCACTCCTCGTGGAGTTTCGATGGCTGGAGGAGCTGGAAGACGTCATGCAGGACAGCACATGGCACCGTGAGGGAAATGTGCTGGAGCATACGAGGCGCGTCTGCCGTGCAGTCGTGTCAGGCGAAGAGTGGAAGGATTTAAACAGAGAGGAACGTGCGGTCCTTTATATGGCCGCCATGTTCCACGATATCGGAAAGAAGAGCTGCACGATGCGCTCTGCCGAAGAAGAGGGCAGAATCATTTCCCCCGGGCACAGCATTGCGGGGATGAAGCGGTTTCGGGAGCTGTGCTATAAGGAATTGGAGGAACGTTTTTTGATTCCATTTGCGGTCAGGGAGGAGATAGCCTGGCTGATCCGTTACCACGGGCTGCCGCTCTTGTTTATGGAGAAGGAGTCGCCTGCCGTTAGTCTTGTGAGAGCAAGGGAGAGCGTCAGGCTGAGGCTGCTCTGGCTTCTTGGGCGCGCAGATGTGCTGGGACGGGAGTGCAGCGACAAGACGGCGGCTCTGGAGACGGTGGAATATTTCAGGGCTTATGCCAGGGAAACAGGCTGTTATGATGAGCGGATTCATTTTGCTAATGAGTATACGCGATTCTGTTACTTTGAGAAACAGACCATATGGCCGGAGGAATGCCTCTACGATACGACGAAGTTCGATGTCTATGTGATGGCGGGGCTTCCGCTGGCAGGTAAGGATACGTATATTCAGGAGAATTTTCCACATCTCCCGGTGATATCCCTGGATGACATCCGGGAGGAGATGGGAGTGCGGCCGAGTGAGCCTTCCGGGCCTGTGGCAGCCGTTGCGAGAGAGCGGGCAAAGGGATTTCTGCGCACGCAGACCCCATTTGTGTGGAATGCAACCAATCTGGTGCTGGACAACAGACAGAAGATATGCCGGCTTTGCAGCAATTACGGTGCAAGAGTGAATATCAGATATTTGGAGGTGCCCTACCGGGAAGTGCTGCGGCGCAATACGGTTCGGGAGCGGAGCGTGCCGGTGGATGTGATTAACCGGATGATCCGCCGGCTGGATATGGTAGAGCGTACCGAGGGCTTCCGGGTAAGCTTCCAGCAAAATGACGGCCGCCGGATAAAATAGAGCCGGCAGGCCGATCTGAGAAAAAGGAGTGGAGAGAGATGGTGTTTTACATTAACAAACAGGCAGTGGAGATTAAGACGAGATTCGAAAACGCACCTTTGACCTCGCCGAATGAAGCGTGTGCGGCGATCGGCATGCTGTGCAGAATATACGGGCTTCCCATACCGAAAAAGCGGGAGATGGTCAGCGAGATGAAGCAGGATCTCCACCCCGCCATCGATGGGAAGCCCTCGAAGCGGGACCTCCAACCCGCTGTCAAGGGGAAGCCGATCCCGTCGGAATTCGCGGAGAAAGTCTTAAGCCTTTTAGAAGGGTATTTTAAAGATGATCCGGTGACAGATGAGATTTATGAGCTGCTGAAATACAGCTATGATGAGCAGAAATAGTGTTAAAATATAAGCGGAGAGCTGATTTGGGGGGAATAGAAAATAAACTATTATAAAACAGTAATTTTAAAAGATAATACAAAATGTTTGCTGCGGAATGCGCGGGAAGCAGATGCAGAGTTGGTTCATGATAATTTTCAGCAAACACATGGTGAGACCGATTTCCTGTTGACTTACCCGGACGAAAACAGTTTCAATATTGAGCAGGAGAAAGCTATTTTGCTTGAAAAAGAAAACAGCAGGAATGAGATCGAATTATGTGCATTTGTCGGTGAATATTTAGTCGGGGGAGCTGGAATTGAAAAAGTCGGTTCAAAGGATAAGGTAAAACATCGGGCAGAGGCTGGAATCAGCATAGCGAAGGCTTATTGGAATAAGGGCATCGGTCGTGCACTCATGGAAGCATGCATAGAATGCGCAAGGCAGGCCGGCTACCTGCAATTGGAGTTAGAGGTAGTCAGTACCAATGTGGGCGCGATCGCACTATATAAAAGCGTGGGATTCCTGGAGTATGGCAGGAATCCCAGAGGGTTCCGTTCCCGCAGTCAGGGATGGCAGGAAATTGTGCTCATGCGATTAGAGCTTGACTGATTAAACGGGGGGAAGTAAATCGTAATTCCACTAATAATGGCAATGGTCAGAGTTCTGACAATATCTGCAATGCAATTTCTTTTGCCTTTGAGCTGGACACCTCCGCGCCCTCAGTCTCGCCTAAATAAACGCTGAAATACACGATTCCGCCGTGGGTGTCTGCGAAGCCTGTAAACCACGAATCGACTGCAACACCAGCCATTTTGCCCAATCCTGTTTTTCCATAGACGGGAAAACCGGTTTCGCCCTGGTCAGTCACCAGCATTACCTGTTTTAATTGCCGTATAGTCTCCGCGCGGTAAACGGTATCCGGTCCGAAGATCCGTTCCATCACGTGTACCTGCTCCGATGCGGAGATTTTCAGCGAGGATTCTATCCAGAAGCCCGTCAACGCCCGATTATTATTGTTTGTGTTCAGGCGTCCCTCCCAGTCGGAGATATCACAGTTCCCGTATTGTAACCGGTTTAGCTCTGTTTGAAGGAGATCCGGTCCGATATCATCGATCACCTTTCTGAAATACCAGACGCAGGAAGTACGAAATGCTTCCGGAAAGTCAATGTCTTTGTTCCACGCCTCGTTCCAGAAGCTTTCCCCGCTCCAGGAACGGACGGAGTCTTTGGGATCGATGAAGCCGTTTTCCAGACCGATCAGGGAGGAGATGATCTTGAATGTGGAACAGGGAGAACGCTGGAGGCTGGCCAGTTCCGGATTGAAGATCATTGTTTTGCCTGCGGTTGGATTGTAGAATACAGCCGCGCCGTTCAGGCCTTTGAAATGGTGAGACCAGTCGGGTTCTATGATCGACGGTGCGGGAGGTGCGGTAACGGTGGATTCTTGTGTGGGGGATTCTGTAGCGGTGGATTCCGGCGCGGACAAAAGACCATTTTCCTCTATACTTTCCCTATTTGACTGTCCTAAGGCCTCAGTCCCGTTCGCCTCCTGCTCCACCATTTCATAAGGCGGAGTGCTCTCCTGAAAATTCTTCATACCAGAGCACCCGGACAGGGAAGTTAAACATAGTACGGACAGAATGCCGCTGATTCTATAGATACGTCTGATTCTTCTTATGGTCATATTTGTTCCTCCGGATTTGTTTCACTGCGTTTGCTTTACCACATTTGCTTCTACAGAGAAAGTTTTTTATAACAAAAAAATGCTGACCTCCCATTTAGGAAATCAGCAATCTCTTCTAATGGAGATGACAGGGCTCGAACCTGCGACTTCTTGCGTGTGATGCAAGCGCTCTCCCAGCTGAGCTACACCTCCATAGCAACTATTTTACCACGTTGACGGAAAAATGCAAGAAAAAAATGGAAAATTAATCATAATTTATCCTGTAAAAACACAATTGAGCGGCGGAATCGTTCCCGCCGCTCTGTGTTATTGCGCAGTCTTTATTTCTTTACAAACTGCTTATCGAATTCCGGATTGAAATAGTAGAAATTCTTGGAATCCAGATTGGACTTAATCTTCTCCAGCGCCTCGCCGAATCTCTGGAAATGAACCACTTCACGTTCACGCAGGAACTTGAGCGGTTCCCTGACTTCCGGATTGTCGATGATACGGATCAGGTTGTCGTAGGTGGTTCTGGCCTTCTGCTCGGCTGCCAGGTCCTCCGTTAAATCGGTGATGGCGTCGCCTTTGGACTGGAACTCACAGGCATTAAACGGGACACCTGCTGCGGCGGTCGGCCACAGAGCTGTGGTGTGATCGACGTAGTAGGCGTCAAAGCCAGCAGTCTTTACCTGCTCCGGCGTTAAATTTTTCGTCAGCTGGTAGACGATAGCGCAGATCATCTCCAGATGGGCCAGCTCCTCCGTACCGATATCCGTTAAAAGTCCGCCAACTTCCTTGCATGGCATGGAGTAACGTTGGGAAAGATATCTCATGGAAGCAGCCAGCTCTCCATCAGGACCACCGAACTGGGTGATGATGAGAGATGCCGTCTTCGGGCATGGCGTCGAAATTTTTACTGGAAACTGAAGCCGTTTTTCATAATTCCACATTAGACAGTACCTCCTTCCCACGGAAGCGGACCGTCAGACCAGGTAAAATGCTTCTGTCCCGGATACTTCGTATGGGTTTCTGATTTGTTATTGGTATCGGGGCAGACACAGTCAACCGTCAGCGGTTCAAAATTCTCCGCGTACGTCTGCATCAGCTGTTTTCTCTGCTTCATGGCGTCGCTGAATGCCTTTAAAGCGTTGTCGTCAAGAGGATGGGTGTCAAGGAACAGGGTCAGATCATTGACTGTGAAGCTGATTTCATTAATCTGTTTTAACATCGTTTCGCGGTCTGCCATTATTTGCCACCTCCAGTCACATAAAACGGTAAGTCGAGACAAGGGAAGATCGTTCCGTGCTGTAAAGCGGCAGCAGGCTCATATGGCTGCTCCCAGGGCTGCATCGGTACTGTCGCGATAGCCAGTGTTAAAGCGGCGGCAGGTGTACTCTTGTCACTGCCGGATTTTCCGCAGCCACATGAACTGTTTGAATTTAAATTCATAAGAACACTCCTTTCATGTTGCATTGTAAAGTATCTTCTCTTCTAGTATCTGCCCGGAAGATAAAAATACGATGCAAAAAATATGCCAGAATAACCAATTGCCTTATTGTATAATGGACCAGAATAAAATATAATGGTAGATATCACTAGGATAACAGGAGATCAGAACATTGAATGACAAGAAATTTGCAGTATTAATCGATTCGGATAACATTTCAGCAAAGTACATCAGCTATATTCTGGCTGAGATGACAAAGTATGGTGTCATTACATACAAAAGGATATATGGAGACTGGACGAGCTCTCAGATGGGAAAGTGGAAACAGGAACTCCTGGAAAATTCAATTACACCGATTCAGCAGTTTTCCAATACCGTGGGAAAGAATGCCACCGACTCTGCGCTGATTATCGATGCCATGGATTTGCTGTATACCGATAACGTGGATGGATTCTGTATTGTTTCGAGTGACAGCGATTTTACGAAGCTGGCCAGCAGACTCAGAGAGTCAGGCAAAGAAGTAATCGGTATGGGAGAGGATAAAACGCCGAAATCATTCCGTGCAGCCTGTACCGTATTTACTAATTTAGAGATCCTGCTTGACCAGGATGATGAGAGCGTAAGCGGAGTAACGGTAGGACGGGAAGTCATCGAACAGGATATCGCCTCTATTATACTGGAGAACGACGATATGAATAAGGCTACTGGTCTGGGAGAAATCGGGAATCGTCTTGTAAAAAAATATTCTGATTTCGATGTCAGAAGCTATGGTTACAGCTCTCTATCGAAATTTCTGGAGGAAATGGATAGTTTTGAACTGAAGAAATCAAATAATGTAGTGACGGTTCGCATAAAGGACAACCGCACCAGGAAACAGGAGCTGGATGATTACGCCATAAAGCTGGTGAGAAACAGCGGAAAGAACGGCCTGGAGCTGGCAGCTCTGGGCAACGGCATGCACAGGAAGTATGGGGATTTCAAGGTCAAGGATTACGGCTACTCCACATTTTCCAAGTTTGTGCAGAGTATCAGCCAGTTAGAGGTCCGGGAAAATAAGACAAACAACAAAGTCGTCTTCATCAGACAGGAGTAATACGGAAGGAAAGAGGGAATAACGATGGTACGTTACAGCTTTGGTACAAGGCTGACCAGACTTTCCGACGGAGAGAGACGAGAGGGTGATGACGCCTGCATTACGGTTATGACGCTGGAGGAGTTCCGGGAGGCGAAGGAGACGTACCTTCACCGGAAGGTACTGGTGCATTCCATGGAGAATATCCATTACTGCAAGGCGGAGGCGTACGGCGGCTGCACGATGGGGACTTTTATGATTCCCAACAAGAATAATCTTTTGGGAGAAAAGTTTTCCTTCGGCTTCTATGTGACGGACAGTGAGCTGATTCTGCTCGACGAAGGGGATATGCTGACTGAGATTATCAAACGGATGGAGGACATTGCGTCGAAAGAAGGGACTGTCCATGCCCATGCTGGAGAGGAGAGGGCGAAGGAAAAAGGGATGCCTGCCGCTCCCGCGGAGTTTCTGATCCTCTTAATGGATTATCTGATCCGCAACGATGTGCTTTTCCTGCAGAAGTATGAGGCGAAGCTGGAGGACATGGAGGACGAGCTGCTGGATCATCAGCCGAAGAATTTTTATGAAACGGTGATCGTGAGCAGAAAGGAACTGCTTGCACTGCACACCTACTATGAACAGCTGATCTCTCTTGGAGAGGAACTGGAGTCCAATGACAACCACCTGTTTTCCGAAGGGGAATGCGCCGGTTTCGGCATGTTCGCCAGCCGGGCCAGCCGCCTTCACGATCATGTGGAAATGCTGCGGGAGTATGTATTTCAGATTCGGGAGATGTACCAGTCTCAGATTGCCTCCAATCAGAATCAGATCATGAGCTGGCTGACCGTGGTGACGACGATCTTTCTGCCTCTCAGCCTGTTGGTAGGCTGGTACGGCATGAATTTTGCCAATATGCCGGAGCTTCGCTGGAAATACGGCTACGCAGGGATGATTCTCCTGAGCGTCGTAATTGTGGCGGTCGAGATTTGGTTTTTTAAAAAAAAGAAGATACTATAGGAGAACGCGATGGAAAACAAGGAAAAAGGCTCGTTTGTCGGCAGTGTGCTTCTGTCTTCCCCGGTGTGGGATGCAGAAAAGTTAAAAAAGGATTTGCTGGATGAGTGGAACATCAGCGTACCGGACGAGGAGGGGACGGATAACGACACCATCGTATTCGAGGCAGATAATTATATGGTAGCCATCAGCCTGATGCCGGCACCCGTGCCTGCGGGAGAGGCGGAGTATTACGCCAAGTCCAATTATTTCTGGAAAGGCGCTGTGGACGCGGCCAGTGAGCACCGGGCCCATATCCTGGCTGCCGTGGTCGGGGGAAGGGAAAATGATCCGTTTGCAGCCGGCAAGCTTTACGTAAAGATTTCTTCGGCCTGCTTAAAGCAGGAGAATGCGCTGGGAATTTATACCAGCGGAACCGTGTTTGCGCCGGAGATGTACTGCGCCGTGGCGGAAGATATGAAAGAGGAAGAAGAGACGTATCCGATTTTAGACTGGATTTATTTTGGCCTGTATCAGACGGAAAAAGGGATGAACGGGTATACATACGGCATGACTGCTTTTGGGAAGGATGAGATCGAGGTGTTGGAAAGCGCGGCTGCGCCAGCCGAGCTTCACGAATTCCTCTTTGATATTGCGAGCTATGTGCTCTGTGATGATGTGCTTTTAAAGGATGGGGAGACCATCGGCTTCACGGAAGACGAGAAGCTTCCGATCACCAGGTCGAAAGGCGAGGCGGTGGAAGGCGACAGCATAAAGATCGCCTTCATGCCTGCTTAAGAAATCAGGAACCGCTTACCAGATGCCCAGAAAACTCTGCATGGACAGGCTGACCAGGGAAATTCCGATCCAGCAGCACAGGCCCAGAAGAATCGGTTTCATTCCTGTTTTTACGAGGGTGACCAGGTTGGTATTGGTCCCGATGGCGGCCATGGCCATGATGATGAAGAACTTGCTTAAATCTTTCAACGGTCCCGTAACCGTGGCGGGGAGATGAAATACGGTGGTCAGTACGGATGCGAGAAGGAAGAACAGAACGAAAAACGGAAATATTTTTGCGATTTGAAAGGTATTTCCGGAGCCGCTCTGTTCTTTTTTTGTGCGGTAAAATGCCAGGAACAGAGTGATTGGTATAATCGCCAGGGTTCTGGTTAGCTTAACAATGGCGGCGGCCTCCAGCGTATTGCTTCCGTAGATGCCGTCCCATGCAGCAGCGGCGGCCGTGACGGAGGAGGTATCATTGATGGCGGTGCCGGCAAACAGCCCGAATCCCTCGTTGGAAAGCCCTAAAGCGGCGCCGAGCGCGGGGAAAATTAATGCGGCGGCAATGTTGAACAGGAAGATAACGGAGATAGACTGTGCGATCTCCTCGTCGTCCGCCTCGATGACCGGCGCAGTTGCCGCTATGGCAGAACCGCCGCAGATGGAAGAACCGACGCCGATTAAGATGGCGCTCTTCGTCGGGATCTTCAAGAGCCGGAAGAGCAGAACCGCGATGAGAATCGATGTGGTGATGGTGGCCAGGATGATGGGGAGAGACTGCCTTCCCTTTTCCAGAACCACGGATAAGTTCATGCCGAAGCCGAGTAAAACGACGGCGTACTGGAGGATTTTCTTTGATGTAAACGCGATTCCGGGGCGGAAACGCTCCTTTCCCTTTATAAATGGGGCAATAGCCATTCCGATTAAGATGGCGCAGACGGGGCCGCCCACTACCGGAAAGAGTCTGCCTAAAAACCAGGCTGGAATGGAGATGGCGAGACAGATCAGAAGCCCTGCGGTATATTTTTTCATAGTTAAAAATTCCTTTCCTGTTCGATATCATTATGAGATCATGGGGAATAAATTTATTCCAGCGGGCAACGGGTCAAACGCATGCCTGCATGAAAATTTGACTGACCATGGAAACTGTTACCATTATACAGAAGGATAACCATAAAATAAAATTCTAAATATTTATTTATTGATAAATATATGTTATGATATAGGAAAAGCAACGTATTTTACAAAAGGAGGAAAGTTCAGATGCTGGATTTTCGGATGGATACATTTCTCGCCGTATGCAGATGCATGAATTTTACAAAGGCGGCGGAGGAATTGAACATAACACAGCCTGCTGTGTCGCACCATATTCACTGGAGGAACACTATCAGGTAAAGCTGTTTGAGTACAGCGGTAAGAAGATCGGACTTACGGAGGCGGGGAAGATGCTTCTGTCGGCGGCGACGACGATGCAGCACGACGAGCTTCATTTAAAGCAGGCGCTCAAGATGTCGGATGGCGGCGGGCGTCGTCTCGTGTTCGGGGCGACCATGACTGTGGGAGAGTACGTTCTCCCGGAAGCACTGATGCGGCTTATGGACGCCCAGCCGGATATTTCTGTGAAAATGGTGGTGGCCGACACCCAGGATCTGCTGCGGAGCCTTGACGAGGGGGAGATCGAATTTGCAGTGGTGGAGGGCTTTTTTCAAAAAAAGGAATACGATTTTCTCGTTTACGACAGAGGGAAATTTGTGATCGTGGCTTCGCCGGAATACCAGTTTCACAGCGAGGGTAAGGTGATCGAGGATCTGACGCAGGAACGGTTTTTTATCCGGGAGCCGGGATCCGGTACAAGATATGTGTTCGAGCGGTATCTGGAAGGCAAGAACCTTCTGATTCACGATTTTGAGGACCTGATGGAGATCAGCAACATTGGCGCTATCAAGAGCCTGGTGGCAGATGGACGGGGAATCACATTTTTATATGAGGCCGCTGTGAAGAAGGAACTGGAAGATGGCCGGTTGAGACGCGTGGAGCTGGAAGACTTTGAGCTCAGCCACGATTTTACTTTTATATGGAGAAAAGACAGCATTTACTCCGAATATTACCGTGAACTGTACCGTCTGCTCCGGGGAGAATGACGGATAGAATGACGGAGGGAATGACGGAGGGAATAACAGCGGGAATAACGGGGAGATGGAAGAACGGCGTGGAGCTGGGCCGGATAGTCTCTGCTTTATCGAAAACACTCTTGACAGAATTAACTGTATCTGTTATTGTTACAGTGCAAACTGAAATGATAAAAGTTACAGTTTGCTGCGGAATGCAGTAAAGTGTGTGAAATGGAGTGATAAAGATGAAGAGAGGCAGATCGAGGAGACGCCGCCGTCAGGCCAGGCTGGTGATTTACGGTGGAACGGTCATTTTACTGGCTGCGGTTCTTGGAACGGCAGGTCTGGCTGTTGGGCGGAGATCCGGCGGCAGAAGGCCGGAATCCGCAGTGGAAGAGAGCAGCACGGCCTCTGTGGCGAAACATCTGGCAGGGACGGTAACGGCTTACGAAGGCACAGTCGTCGAGGGGATTGACATTACT
>OAVK01000539.1_pt1 | contig 19086 bp, 19 predicted proteins | sample 1495301 | NCBI WGS metagenome assembly OAVK01 (sample SAMEA2580094, study PRJEB22360) | human gut metagenome | biome: human gut; feature: human-associated habitat; material: faeces | place: Denmark | collected 2008/2010
TAGTTATGGAATCCTGGAAGGTCAATCTCATCTCCGTCTGGTTTGGTTGCTTTTTCACCGGCCTGGCGATCAGTCAAATTCTGCCTTTTTTGCCGCTTTATGTTTCCCAGCTCGGCGTGACGTCTCACGAGGCTTTATCGATGTGGTCGGGGCTGACATTCAGCGTTACCTTCCTGGTGTCGGCTATTGTCTCCCCCATGTGGGGCAGTCTGGCCGATCGAAAAGGGCGCAAGCTGATGCTGCTGCGCGCCTCCCTGGGTATGGCGATTGCCATTCTGCTTCAGGCCTTCGCCACCAACGTCTGGCAGCTGTTTATCCTGCGTGCGGTGATGGGGTTGACCTCAGGCTATATTCCGAACGCGATGGCGCTGGTGGCCTCTCAGGTGCCACGGGAACGCAGCGGCTGGGCGCTCAGTACGCTATCGACGGCGCAAATCAGCGGAGTTATCGGCGGGCCGCTGCTGGGCGGCTTTCTGGCCGACCATGTTGGGCTGCGGGCGGTCTTTTTTATCACCGCGATTCTGCTGACGGTCAGTTTTCTCGTCACGCTGTTTCTCATTAAAGAGGGTGTCCGGCCGCAGACCAGCAAGGCCGATCGCTTAAGCGGCAGAGAAGTGCTGGCGTCGCTACCTTATCCGGGACTGGTGATTAGCCTGTTTTTCACAACCCTGGTCATTCAACTGTGCAATGGCTCTATTGGTCCGATACTGGCGTTGTTTATCAAGTCGATGGCGCCGGACAGCAACAATATTGCCTTTCTCGCCGGGATGATTGCCGCCGTGCCCGGGGTTTCCGCGCTGATCTCCGCGCCGCGTTTAGGCAAACTTGGCGATCGCATTGGAACCTCGCGCATCTTGCTGGCTACCTTGTGCTGCGCGGTGGTAATGTTTTTCGCCATGTCGTTCGTCACCACCCCGCTGCAGCTGGGCGTCTTGCGTTTCCTGCTGGGCTTTGCCGATGGCGCAATGCTGCCGGCGGTACAGACTCTGCTGCTCAAATACAGCAGCGATAAGGTGACCGGGCGTATTTTCGGTTATAACCAGTCGTTTATGTACCTGGGAAATGTGGTCGGGCCGCTGATCGGCGCTTCGGTATCGGCAATGGCCGGTTTTCGCTGGGTCTTTATTGCCACCGCCGTTATCGTGCTGATTAACCTTTGGCAGCTGGCCGTGATGCTGCAACGCAGTCGCCGTACCGCCGCCTAGTGCCTGTCTCCCGGCATTTACGCCTGCGCGTAAATGCCGCGTTCAGATCTCTCCCTTCCGCCCATCGCCGGAAAATGTCGCACTGATCACAAATTGATCATTTCTCTTCTTTTCCCTCTTTAAAATACAACTGTTACGCGTATACAGTTACGCATAACAGCACATGAAAAAGAGTTTTTATGAAAAATTTATTTGATTTATCCGGCAAGCGCGCGCTGATCACCGGCTCCGCCAGAGGTATTGGCTATCTGCTGGCGGAAGGCCTGGCGGAGTATGGGGCCGAGATTATTATCAATGACCGCACGCAGCAGAAAGCGGACGCCGCGGCACAGGCGCTGTGTGCGCAGGGCTATCGTGCGACGGGCGTGGCTTTTGATGTCACCCGCAGCGCCGAGGTTGAGCAGGCCGTTGCGCGGATTGAGGCGCAGATCGGGGCGATTGATATTTTGATTAACAACGCCGGGATCCAGCGTCGTTATCCCTTCACCGAATTTCCTGAGGATGAGTGGGACCAGGTTATTGAGGTTAACCAGAAAGGGGTTTTCCTTGTTTCTCAGCAGGTGGCTAAATATATGATGAGGCGCCGTTCCGGGAAAATAATTAATATTTGTTCAATGCAGAGTGAATTAGGTCGTAAGACTATTACACCGTATGCCGCATCGAAAGGGGCGGTCAAAATGCTGACGCGTGGAATGTGTGTCGAGCTGGCCGAATATAATATTCAGGTTAATGGTATTGCGCCGGGTTATTTTGCCACAGAAATGACCGCGGCATTAGTTAACGATAGGGATTTTTCTGCCTGGCTCTATCAAAGAACCCCCGCCGCGCGCTGGGGAAAACCGGAAGAATTAATTGGCGCCGCGGTCTATCTGGCCTCCCCGGCGGCTAATTTTGTGAATGGACATCTGTTGTTTGTTGATGGCGGGATGCTTGCCGCCGTGTGAGTCGAGCGTCGCCTTTTAGCGGCCGCACTCCGGCCGCCAGAAAGCTGATGAAGATATAAAATAATGAACCCAGTTTGATTATGCACTTTATCTGAGGATGGCATATGCAAATGCTCGCGAAATTACCAGCGCGTCGCTGGTGGTATTTAATGCCGGTAATTTTTATTACCTATAGTCTGGCGTATCTCGATCGTGCGAATTATGGTTTTGCCGCCGCTGCCGGTATTGAAAGTGATTTAGGAATTACCAAAGGAACGGCATCGCTTATTGGTGCTCTCTTCTTCCTGGGCTATTTCTTTTTCCAGGTTCCCGGTGCCATGTACGCCGTAAAACGCAGCGTGCGAAAAATGATTTTCTTCAGCCTGGTATTATGGGGCTTTTGCGCGGCGGCCACCGGGTTTGTCAGCAATATTCCGATGTTAATGGTTATTCGCTTTACGCTCGGGATCGTCGAGGCGGCGGTGATGCCGGCGATGCTGATTTATATCAGCAACTGGTTTACCAAAACCGAGCGTTCACGCGCCAATACCTTCCTGATTCTTGGCAACCCGGTGACGGTATTGTGGATGTCGATTGTCTCCGGCTACCTGATTCAGTCCTGGGGCTGGCGGGAAATGTTTATTATCGAAGGCATTCCGGCGGTGCTATGGGCTATCTGCTGGTGGATTCTGGTGCGAGATAAACCGTCGGAGGTCTCCTGGCTGAATGCGCAGGAGAAACAGGTTCTGCAACAGGCGATGGATAGCGAACAGAGCCATATCAAACCGGTGCGCAACTATGGCGAGGCGCTGCGTTCACGCAACGTGATCATGCTGTGCGCTGTCCATGCGCTGTGGAGTATCGGGGTTTATGGTTTCATGATGTGGATGCCGTCGATTCTGAAAAATGCCGCGCAGATGGATATCGTTGCCGTCGGCTGGCTGGCGGCGGTTCCCTATCTGGCGGCGATTTGTCTGATGCTGACGGTCTCCTGGCTGTCGGATAAATTCCAGAATCGTAAACTGTTCATCTGGCCGCTGTTGCTGATTGCCGCCGTGGCGTTCTTCGGTTCCTGGATGATCGGCAATCAGTCTTTCTGGTTCTCCTACGGGCTGCTGGTTCTCGCCGCCGCCTGCATGTATGCGCCATATGGCCCCTTCTTCGCGCTGATCCCGGAGCTGCTGCCGCGCAACGTATCGGGGGTGTCGATGGGGTTAATTAATAGCTTCGGCGCGCTCGGTGCTTTCCTTGGCGCCTGGCTGGTGGGCTACCTCAATGGCATCATGGGCGGGCCTGGCGCGTCGTACACCTTTATGGCCATCGCGCTGCTGGCATCGGTGGTGCTGATGTACAACGTGCGGGCCAACGACGATCGAACTTCTGCGCTGATGACGACAAAAAAGCTTGCGGGTTAACAGAATCGAAGCGGCTGTGGTAAGGTTCTCTGCGAGCATATGAGTCGTTTGTCGCAGAGAACCCGATGAAAAACAACCGGATGACATTACAGGATATCGCGAACCTGGCCGGACTTAATAAAATGACGGTCAGCCGTTATTTACGAGACCCGGGCCAGGTATCGCAGCGTAGCCGTGAATTGATCGCTAAGGTCATGGAAGAGAACAACTATATTCCTAACCGGGCGCCGGAAATCCTGCTCAATGCTCGCAGTAAAACCATCGGCGTGCTGATTCCCTCCTTTCGCAACCAGATATTCGCCGATGTGCTCGCCGGCATTGAATCCGTCACTTCCGCCCACCAGTATCAGACCCTGATCGCCAATTACGGCTACGATCCGCAGCGTGAAGAGCGCGAAGTGCTCAATTTGCTCTCCTACAATATCGATGGGCTGATTCTCACCGGTAAGCAGCACACTGACCGCATGATCCAGTATGTCCGCGCCAGCGGCATCCCGGTAGCGGAGCTGATGGACATCGGCGGGCAGCCGCTCGATATCCAGGTGGGGTTTGATAACGAGAAAGCCGGCTGGGATATGGCTCATGCGTTTCTCGAAAGCGGCAAACGAAAAATCGCCTTTTTTGGTTCGATGGACGATCCCCGCGATCTGAGTCGTTTCCGTGGGACTGAACAGGCGGTGGCGGCCTGTGGCCTGAAGGCGTATCACATCACGCCGCGTACCATCTCCTCGGTGGCGCTGGGCCGTCAGATGTTCCTGCAAATGCAGCAATCGCACCCGGATATTGACGCGATTTTTTGTACCAATGACGATCTGGCGGTCGGCGTGCTGCTGGAGTGTCAGGCGCAGGGGATTGCGGTGCCGCAGGAGATAGCGATTGCTGGCTTCCACGGGCTGGAAATTGGTCGCGCGCGGCTGCAAAAAATCGCCAGCGTCATTACTCCTCGTTATGACATCGGTAAAACGGCGAGTGAAATCCTGATTGCCCGTCTGGCGGGGAAAGACGCGCCAGATAGCGTGAATTTGGCCTATCAGATATATTATGGCGATACGTTATAATTATTACCGGAATAGCAATATTCTTTTTTATTATTATCTATTGAATTTAGTTATGAAAAGTATTGTTCTCGCCTTGAGTTTATTCCTGGTGGCGATCGTCGAATGAGCAAAACGTTTCGCTTATTATATTGCGAGACAAACAATCATTTTTAAAAAATAATACTGGTATCCGAAGGCGAATGTATGACATAACTAGCAAATAATGGAACCCGCATAAGGATACAGTGCTGTGAAGAATCTCATTGCTGAACTACTGGTAAACCTGGCGCAAAAGGAGGAAGAAGCAAAGGAACTGACGGTGCAGGTTGAGGCGCTGGAAGTTGTCGTGACGGCGCTGCTTCGCCATATGGCGCAGGATGCGCAGCAGGCATTAATTAACGATATTGAGCACGCTATTGAGCAGGCAAGCCCCGGTCCGCTGGTGGACGATCGCGATGCTCAGCTGTTGCAGCAATATATAAAAAAGCTGTTGCGGCATCCGCGTAGTTAGTTCTTTTGACAGGACATGGATGCTGTCATTTTACTGTCATCTCGCTTTTATAAAGTCTCCCTCGTTTTGTTTTTTAAGTATTTTTACATGGAGACGACAAAAGTGAAATTAAATGCCCTCGTTATTGCCCTGTTACCTCTGCTGGGCTCCCCGGTTATTCATGCAGAAACCACGGCTGCCCCGGTTCTGGAAAATCGTGCCGCTCAGGGCGATATCACGACGCCCGGCGGCGCGCGCCGTTTAAGCGGCGATCAAACTGCCGCGCTGCAGGCCTCGTTAATCAACAAACCCGCAAAAAATATTATTTTGCTGATTGGCGACGGGATGGGCGATTCTGAAATTACGGCGGCGCGCAATTATGCCGAAGGCGCCGGCGGTTTCTTTAAGGGCATTGATGCGCTGCCGCTGACCGGTCAGTACACGCATTATTCTCTGGATAAGAAAACCGGCAAACCGGATTACGTCACCGATTCCGCCGCGTCCGCTACCGCCTGGACAACCGGCGTAAAAAGCTACAACGGCGCGCTGGGGGTCGATATTCATGAAAAAGATCATCAGACTATCCTCGAGCTGGCGAAAGCCGCAGGGTTTGCCACTGGCAACGTCTCCACGGCAGAACTGCAGGATGCCACGCCTGCGGCGCTGGTTGCACACGTGACTTCGCGTAAATGCTACGGCCCGAGCGTCACCAGCGAAAAATGTCCCGGCAACGCGCTGGAAAAGGGCGGTAAAGGCTCAATTACCGAGCAGCTGCTGAATGCCCGCGCGGACGTGACCTTAGGCGGCGGGGCAAAAACGTTCGCCGAAACCGCGACGGCCGGCGAATGGCAGGGCAAAACGCTGCATGAGCAGGCCATTGCCCGCGGCTACCAGATTGTCACCGATGCCAGCTCGCTGGCCGCGGTCAGCGAAGCTAACCAGGGCAAACCGCTGCTGGGCCTTTTCGCCGACGGCAACATGCCGGTGCGCTGGGAAGGGCCGAAAGCCTCTTACCACGGGAATATTGATAAGCCGGCGATAACCTGCACTCCGAACAGCAAACGTGACGCTTCCGTTCCGACGCTGGCGCAGATGACCGAGAAAGCGATCGGTCTTCTGAGCAGCAACGAGAAAGGATTCTTCCTGCAGGTTGAGGGCGCCTCTATCGATAAACAGGATCATGCGGCGAACCCGTGCGGTCAGATTGGCGAAACCGTCGACCTTGATGAAGCGGTACAAAAAGCGCTGGAGTTTGCCAAAAAAGAGGGTAACACGCTGGTCGTTGTCACCGCTGACCACGCGCACTCCAGCCAGATTATTCCGGCCGATTCCAAAGCTCCGGGCCTGACTCAGGCGCTGACGACCAAAGACGGCTCGGTGATGGTCATGAGCTACGGCAACTCGGAAGAGGAGTCGATGGAACATACCGGCACGCAGCTGCGCATTGCCGCCTACGGTCCGCATGCCGCAAACGTGGTGGGGTTAACCGATCAGACCGATCTGTTCTACACCATGAAAGCCGCGCTGGGTCTGAAATAAGCCGCTGCCGATGGCGAATTGTGGCCATCGGCTGGTTTTTTTCCCATCAGCGACCAGACTTACAGAGATTGACTGACAAAAGGATGGTGTGATGAAAATAACATTGTTGGTAACCCTGCTTTTTGGTCTTATCTTTGTGACGGCGGTGAATGCCGCGGAAAAAACGCCCACGCCCCAGCAGCAAAAAATGACGACCTGCAACAAAGAGGCCTCGTCGAAAACGCTGAAAGGGGACGAGCGTAAAGCGTTTATGAGTCAGTGCCTCAAGAAAGATGCGCCGGCGCCGGAAAGTAAGGGGCTGACGCCTCAGCAGCAAAAAATGCGCGAGTGCAACGCTCAGGCGACCCAGCAGTCTCTGAAAGGGGACGATCGTAATAAGTTTATGAGCGCCTGCCTGAAGAAACAGGGATAAGCGTGCCCGAGTCGAAGCAGACGGCGTAAAAACGGGTGAGGAGACTCCTCACCCGATATCAACATGAGGCGGGGATCAGGAGCGGCTGAGCTTCTCTGATTTTTCCATGCATTTGACCATGGCCTCGATGACCGCAGAGCGGAACCCTTTCTCCTCCAGTACCCGCACGGCTTCGATGGTGGTGCCGCCTGGCGAGCAGACCATATCTTTCAGCGTCCCCGGATGTTCCCCGCTTTCCAGCACCATCTTTGCCGACCCCATCACCGCCTGAGCGGCAAATTTGTAGGCCTGAGCGCGTGGCATACCGCCGAGAACGGCAGCGTCCGCCATCGCTTCAATAAACATGAAGACGTAGGCCGGCGCGGAACCGCTCACGCCCACCACCGGGTGGATCATCGGCTCAGCGATAATTTCAGCCTGGCCGAAGCAGCGGAAAATCGTCAGCGTTTCGGCGACCTCTTCGCTGGTCACCAGCGCGTTAGGCGTCACTGAGGTCATCCCGGCGTTAACCAGCGACGGGGTGTTCGGCATCGCGCGGACGATCTTGCGATCGTGGCCCAGCGCTCGTGCCAGCTGATCGAGGGTGACGCCAGCGGCAATTGAGATAACCAGCGAGTCTTTATTCAGACTGGAGGCGACTTCGCTGAGCACTTTAATCATGATCCCCGGCTTGACCGCGCCGAAAATGATATCGGCGACCTGAGCGACTTCCTGTGCGCTCTGCGCGGCATTGATGCCGTACTGGTCGTGCAAGGCCGCCACTTTGTCCGGCGACGGGGTATAGACCCAAATTTGCCCAGGCTGCACCTGTCCGCTGGCGATCAGACCGCCCAGAATGGCCTTACCCATATTCCCGCAGCCGATAAAGCCAATTTTCTTCTCCATCACCGTTCCCCTTTGCTTATTTTGTCGTGAGTTCTCTAGCTTATCACTCCAGCGCTTCCCCGGGGGACAAAAGCAGGTGACAATGATGGCTCCCTTTTTCGTCGACAGGAGCCGGAATGGCTATTTGGGTTGATGCGGACGCGTGTCCGAACGTCATTAAAGAGATTTTATTCCGCGCCGCCGAGCGTACGCAGACCTCGCTGACGCTGGTTGCCAACCAGCCGCTGCGGGTGCCGCCATCGCGGGTGATCCGCACGCTGCGCGTGCCGCAGGGGTTTGATGTGGCCGATAACGAAATCGTCCGCCTCTGTGAACCGGGCGACCTGGTGATTACCGCCGATATTCCGCTGGCGGCGGAAGTTCTGGCCAAGGGCGCTGCAGCCTTAAATCCGCGCGGCGAGCGCTACAGCGATGCGACCATTCGCGAACGTCTGACGATGCGGGATTTTATGGAAACGATGCGGGCCAGCGGCGTACAAACCGGCGGCCCGGATAGTTTGTCGCAGCGCGATCGGCAACAATTCGCCGCCGCGCTGGAGAAGTGGCTGTCAGAGACAAAACGCCCGCAGGGTTAAACCCAGCTGTCGTCATCGCCGCCGAAATCGTCGTCGTTACCCATACCCGCGTCGAAGTCAGAGTTCCAGGTGTTGTTATCCGCGAGGAACTGATTATCGTCCTGACGGAACGGATCGTCCGCGGCGGACAGTTCCTGCGTCTGGTTAAGGTCAGGCTGCGGTTTTTCTTCAATAATATTGACGATTTCCTGCGGATGCGAGCCGCTGAACATATTGGTCAGCATGTTGCCCAGCACCACGCCGCCTGCCACACCTGCCGCCGTTTGTAGCGCGCCGGCCATAAAGCCGCCGCCGCTGCGCGCCGCCTGCGGCGCATAGTTTTGCTGCGGCATTTGCGGCGCATACTGCGGTTGCGCGCTGGCCTGAGGGCGGCCATATTGTTCGGCCCCGGGAATGGGGTCGGAGCCGCGGCTCTGACCGCCGCCAAACAAGCCGGAGAGGAACCCGCCGCTGCTCGGTTTTGCCGCCTGTAGTTGCGTCACCTGGCTTTCCAGCGCCTGGATACGATCGTTGAGCTGCTTGATGGCGGCTTCCTGGATCAGTATCGTTTGCGCCATGTAATAGGGCGCGGCGGGCTGCTCTTTCATGTGTTGCGCAATCCGCTCCTCGGCGCTGGCATCGCGCGAAGCGCTCTGCGTCCCGGCCTCTTTCAGGCGGGAAAACAGTCCATCAATAAGGCGTTGTTCTTCAGATTGCATGGTACTTTCCTCTGTCATACTGGTCGTTTAGCGTCAGAGTGCGACTGAACGCGCCATGTTGTAAATATGTTGATGCGTAAAGCTATGCATAAATGTGTTACCGTTTACGCCAGCCAGCGGCTGAAAAATAACCTTTTTGAATAAGTAAATCTGGAATAACACTTAATGCAATGATAGGTTTACGCGATAAATCCTTTTGTCATCTGTGGTGAACAGGTTTTGTTAGAGCGATGTAACGTTTGTTTTACGATTATTGCCGGCGATTTTGCCGGTGCCATTGCTTACTCTTCGTATTCATTTTCCCGCGATATGCGGAACCAGGGGGTCTTCGGTAATGACATTGCCAATCTTTCTCATCGGGCCGCGCGGCTGCGGTAAAACGACAATCGGCCATGCGCTGGCGCGGGCGCGTCATTACCAGTTCACCGATACCGATCATGCGCTGCAGGAGCGCGAGCAGCGTACGGTCGCGACTATTGTTGAGCAGGAGGGCTGGGCGCGTTTTCGTGAGCTGGAATCAGAGGCGCTGAAAGCGGCCACGCGGCCGGAAACGGTGGTTGCGACCGGCGGCGGCATTATTCTGGCTGAAGTTAACCGCCAGTTCATGCGCGAAAACGGCGTGGTGATTTACCTGCAGGTGCCGGTTTCGGCGCTGATCGCCCGCCTTGAAGCGTATCCGAAAACCGAGCAGCGGCCGACGCTGACCGGCAAACCGGTACGCGATGAAGTCGGCGAAGTGCTGGCGCAGCGGGAAGCGCTGTATCGCGCAACCGCGCATCATATTATCGATGCCACCGCGACGCCGGATGACGTCGTCGGACAAATTCTGGCGACGTTGCAGAATGTCTCTGCGCCGCAAGAGGCTCAATGCGCCGAGACCGCAAGGGAGTAGGGGGAGCCGGCCGCGCGGCGAGTTAAGACTTTACTGACGGTAAACGACGCAGGGGCCCCTATACTTAATAGCTCTGATCGCCGAAGAAGGAAGAGCTATGCCAACCCAACCTCCATATCCGAGAGAAGCGCGTATCGTTGCCGTTGCGAAAGGGCCCGCAGGTCAGGGGGAGACCTGGTATCAGCTGCGTGCCGATTTCCCGACGCCCGATTCACTGATCAGTGAACACCCCACCGAGCAGGAAGCGCTGGACGCGAAACAGCGCTACGAAGACCCGGATAAATCATAATCTCGCCCGCCCGGAATTCTCTTTACGCAGAGTAATACCGGGCCTCCATCACATTTTTAATTCATCAGCCCTGCTGATGATTCTCTAAGGTACGGATTTTTCAGGCACGCGCCTGAGGTCACATCAATCTTTACATTCAACGGCGGCGGTAAGCTGCTACGCTTCTGGACGGTTGATTTTTAGTCAACAGGGGGGCGAAGTGGTGTGCAGTAAGCCTGTGCTGAAGCAGTGGTAGTGAAAAGGTACGTGATATGAGTACAACGATGGCAATTTTAACCGTTGGCGTGGTACCGGTGGCTGAAGTTTTGCCGCTTTTAACCGAACATATCAGGGAAGAGCAGATCACTCATATTAGCCTGTTAGGCAAAATGACGCGTGAAGACGTTATGGAAGATTATGCTGTTGATTCCGGCGATGAATGCCTGCTGACGTTATTGAATGACAACCAGCCGGCCGAGGTTTCGCGCCAGAAGGTCGAGCGTGATTTAAAGCATATTATCGCGATGCTCGACAGGCAAGAATATGATGTCATTCTGTTTTTGAGTTCCGAAATGCTCAGCGGCCTCACGGCGCGCAATGCCATTTTACTGGAGCCGCAGCGGATTATTCCGCCGCTGGTGGCGTCGATTGTTGACGGTCATCAGGTCGGGGTTATCGTTCCCGTTGAGGAGGTGCTGCCCATGCAGCGGCAAAAGTGGCTTTCGTTAGATAACGCGCCTTACTATGCGTTAGCCAACCCGATAAGCGGCAGCGATAGTGATTTATTGAGCGCCGGACGGGCGCTGCTGGAGCAGGGCGCCGATGTGCTGGTGCTGGACTGCCTGGGTTACCACCAGCATCATCGCGACGTATTGCAAAAAGCGCTGGATGTGCCGGTTCTGCTGTCAAATGTGCTGGTTTCCCGGTTGGCTGCAGAACTATTAGTTTAACATGGTCCGATAGATTAATTTTGCGTGACAGGGGCAAGGAGCGCCCCCTATATTGAGGCTTCAACAAAAGATCATAAGGGCTTGTTTATGCTTCAAAGCAATGAATACTTCGACGGAAAAGTGAAATCGATTGGCTTCACCAGCAGCAGCACCGGTCGCGCGAGCGTCGGGGTGATGGCAGAAGGGGAATATACCTTTGGTACCGCGCAGCCGGAAGAGATGACGGTGGTGAGCGGTGCGCTGAATGTGCTGCTGCCGGGGGAAACCGAGTGGAAAGTGTATGCCGCCGGTGAAGTGTTCAATGTCCCAGGCAACAGCGAGTTTCATCTGCAGGTGGCTGAGCCAACCTCTTATCTGTGCCGCTATCTGTGATTCATCGCCTTCCTGCTGCGGCAGGAAGGCATGTTGCCCGCTTTGTCGGGCGCACCCGGCGCTGATTAGCGCTGTGCTTCTCCGCCCAGAGCTTCCACCAGATTCTGAATCAATGCCGCCAGTTCGCCGGTCATCAGAATAAAGTCGGCGTCAAAACGCTGAGCGAAATCTTCGCGGTCAATATCTTCATTCTGGTCACGCAGTTCGTCGCAGAACTTCAGACGTTTGATTGAACCATCATCGCACATCAGGAACTGAATACGCTGCTGCCAGTCGAGCGCCAGTTTGGTGACGACTTTCCCGGCTTCAATATGCACGGCGATTTCATCGCTGACCAGATCCTGTTTCTTCGCCCGAATGACGCCGCCGTCTTCAAGCATAGCTTTCAGTTCGGCTTCATCCAGCAGCTGGAAACCTTGAGCAACGGTCCCGGAGCGGACCCATTCGGTCAACGTCAGCTCGATCGGGTTTTCCAGCGCCAGCGGAACGACCGGCAGAGAACCTAAGGTTTTACGCAGCAGCGCCAGCGTATCTTCCGCTTTCTTGGCGCTGGCGCAGTCGACCATGATCAGCCCGTTGACGGTGTCGATCCACATCATTGTCTGGCTGAAACGGCTGAAGGCGCGCGGCAGCAGCGAGTGCAGCACTTCGTCTTTCAGCGAATCTTTCTCGGTTTTTTTCAGCTTACGGCCCTGATCGGCTTCCAGCTTGAGGATCTTCGCCTCCAGCGCCTGTTTGATCACCGGTGACGGCAGGATCTTCTCTTCTTTGCGTGCGCAGATCACGATCTGGCCATTTGCGGTATGCGTCAGCGCATCGCTGTGCGAACCCATCGGCGATACCCAGCCGGTCTTCGCCATATCCTGGCTACCACAAGGGGTAAATGTCAGCCCGGCCAGCTGTTTTTCCATCTCCTCGGCACGCAATGAAATCTCGCGGCTGAGACGGTAAACCATTAAATTTTTGAACCACAGCATGATAATTTCCACGGCGTTGTCGTTAAATCCAGCGGGCATGATAGCGAATTGTCGCTATGCTTGCATTGTTAATCGGGGAGAGGAGCTTACAGTGCGTATTGGTATTGATCTGGGCGGCACAAAAACAGAAGTCATTGCTCTGAGTGACCAGGGAGAGCAGTTATTTCGCCACCGTTTGCCGACTCCACGAGAGGATTACCGGCAAACGATAGAGAATATCGCGACGCTGGTCGGGATGGCGGAGCAGGCCACCGGGCAGCGCGGCAGCGTTGGCGTCGGGATCCCGGGGTCGATTTCACCCTATACCGGGGTAGTGAAAAATGCCAATTCTACCTGGCTCAACGGTCAGCCGTTTGATAACGATCTGAGCCAGCGCTTAAATCGCGAAGTACGCCTGGCGAATGATGCCAACTGCCTGGCGGTTTCCGAAGCGGTAGACGGCGCCGCCGCCGGGGCGCAGACCGTGTTTGCGGTGATTATCGGCACCGGATGCGGCGCGGGAGTGGCGATACATGGCCGTTCCCACATTGGCGGCAACGGTACCGCCGGGGAGTGGGGGCATAACCCGCTACCGTGGATGGATGAGGATGAACTGCGCTATCGCGCCGAAGTGCCGTGCTATTGCGGTAAGCAGGGATGTATCGAAACCTTTATCTCCGGTACCGGTTTTGCCACGGATTACCAGCGTCTGAGCGGCCAGTCGCTAACGGGCAATGCGATTATGCAGCGGGTTGGCGAGCAGGATCCGTTGGCCGAACAGGCGCTGAAGCGCTACGAGATGCGTCTGGCGAAGTCGCTGGCCCACGTGGTCAATATCCTCGATCCGGATGTGATAGTCCTCGGCGGCGGCATGAGCAACGTTGAACGCCTCTACCAGACGGTGCCTGAGCTGGTGAAACCATGGGTATTCGGCGGGGAGTGCGAGACGCCGATTCGAAAAGCCGTACACGGCGATTCCAGCGGCGTGCGCGGCGCGGCCTGGCTGTGGCCGCTGTAAAGCAGCGTGACCCCGTTGCCCTGCTCAGCAGGTGCAACGGGGGGAATTACAGAACGGGGATCTCGTCGAGGCGATAATAAATCGGCAGCCCCCTTTTTTTCCCTTCCTCGACATCAAGATCGGCACCCCGGGACTCCCCCGGTATACGCAAAATCGCGTCGCAGCGGCTAATCAAACGATGCGCGACGGGATATAAAAACTCTTCGCTGATCGGATCGCCTGTTTCTTTTGAACCTGCGGCTTTGGCAATAGGTAAAGCGAGCCACTCGCCAATAACAGGAATATGCCCTTTACGATAAATACTCAGCGCAACCTGTGCCATGGCGTCCAGGTTGGCAGCAATCAGTTCCGGGTGATTATTGGTACCGCTGCGGACGGGGCCCGCAACCAGAATAAGACAACTTTTCATCTCTAAGACCTTCTTAATATATGAGCGGGAAGACGGGAAACCCGATGGATATCCGGAAAGGCGCTTTTACCTGGCGCATACCTGTCGGGTATGTTGATCTGCGTGTTTGTGCACGAATGACGGTGTTAATCGATTTTTCCGCTTTTGGGTGCCTGAAACGTCATTTCTATGCCTGTTTGTTCTCATTAAGGAAAGAGAAATGAAATTAACATGCATATTCGTGCATTATCAAGATAATTCGTGAAGTGGCGGCAGGAATAATGCGCCGAGGGAAATGCGACCTTTCCCCTAAGGGAAAGGTCTTCAGCGGAGGAATCGCTGGGGGTTACTCGACGGAAAACATTTTATCCAGCCGGCTGTAGCCAAGGCCGTTGATTTTCTTAACTTTGATCTGCACCGGAATCCGCTCTTTCATTGCTTCAACGTGGCTTATCACGCCGATCACCTTACCGCTGGCATTCAGGGCGTCGAGCGCATCCAGCGCAGTATCGAGCGTTTCGCTATCGAGCGTGCCGAACCCTTCATCAAGAAACAGCGAATCGATGCGCGTTTTGTGGCTCACCAGATCGGACAGCGCCAGCGCCAGCGCCAGGCTGACAAGGAAGCTTTCACCGCCGGAGAGGGTTCGGGTATCGCGTACCGCATCCGCCTGCCAGGTATCAACCACTTCCAGCTCCAGTGCTTCGCTGGCCTTGCGCTGAAGCTGGTAGCGCCCGTGCAGGCGATTGAGCTGATGGTTCGCCAGCCAGACCAGGTTATCCAGCGTTAGCCCCTGGGCGAATTTACGGAACTTATCGCCCTCTTTAGAACCGATCAGCGCATTAAGCCATGCCCAGTCCTCGAGCTGCTGCCCGGCCAGCGCGATCTCCTGATGCAATGTCTGCTGGCGTTGCTGGTTCCCGGCGTTCTGTTTCAGCTGTTGGCGGATCTCTCCCTGGCGGGCGCTGTTTTCCCGCAGCTGCGGCGCCAGCTGGAGCAGACGGGCCTGGACCTGCTCCAGCGGTTGGGTGAGGTCGACGTCTGCCGGCGGTTGCTGCTGATGCCGGGCAAGCGCATCGCGGGCGCGCAGCGCCAGGGCGTTATTTTGCTGTACCGCATTTTCCAGCGTCTGTTTAAGCCGCTCCAGCCGCTGGCGCGTCTCTTCGTCGAGCATGGCAGCGAGAAAGGCCTGCTGGTCGGCAAACGGGCTGCTGGAGAGTGCGGCAGCGAACCGGGTTTGCGTCTCCCGCAGCGCTTCCTGCTGCTGGCTCTCCTGCTGGCTCAGCGTCCGCCACTGGCTTTGCAATGCCAGACAGTCGTCGTGCACCTGACGCCAGCCCGTCAGCGGCGCCGGATCGGCTATCTCGTCCGCTGGCGGAAGGGACTCCGGCTCTGTCTGCGGAAGCGTATCCAGCAGCGGCGTCAGCTGTTGAAGCTGCTCCTGAAGCGCAACAAATTGGTTCTGTTTTTCCTGCCACAGGCGGCTCTCTGCTTCCCGCTGCGCCAGCCACTCCGCCGTCCGATCGGCCTGCGGAACGCTGAGCGCGAAGGGCGAGAGTTCCGCCTCCAGCTGCGCGCGCCGTTGTTCCTGCTCCTGCTGGAGCTGCCTGAGCTGTTGCTCGCCCGCCTGCTGCTGGGCCTGCCAGGCCAGTCGCTGCTGGTGCTGATACAGCTGCTGTTCGCTCTCCTGCTGGGCCGCCAGCCAGCCGGGAATATCATCCTGCGGCTGCAGTTCGCAATGGAGTCCGCTGATGGTTGTCTGCCATTGCGAGGTGAGCGCTTGCTCCTGCTGGAGGAGTGAGTCCAGCTCTTCTTTCTCTTTAACCTGTTGTTTAAGCAGTGCTTCAAGCTGACCGCGTAGCTGGGCGCCTTCTTCCGTCAGCTGTTTGACTTCACGCTCCAGACTATCCCGGCGGGCCTGATTCACGCCGGGTTCCAGCGCCCGGTATTGCGCGACCGCCGGGTGTTCGCTGGAACCGCACAGTGGACAAGGGCTCCCGGGCTGCAGGCGAGCGCGCTCTTCCTCCAGCCCGACAATGCGCGCTTCCAGCTCACAAATAGCCTTCACATCGCTGAATTGCTGATGTTTTTCTTTGTATGCCAGCCGGCGCTGGGCCAGGGTTGTTTCCAGCTTTTCCTGCTCCTCGCGGCGGGCCTGCTCCGCGGTTTGCAACTGCTGCTGACGCTGACGAAGCGGCAACAGGCGACTGTGCAGCGTCGAAAGCTGCTGGCGCAGCGGGCGAGCGGCGGCGTGCTGCGCCAGGCTGGCGGTAACCTGGTCGGCATCCAGCGTCAGCGCCGCAGGCGGCAGCTCCGAAAGCTTGCGAGTGGTTTCCGCCAGGCTCTGCTGCACGGCGTTCTGCTGTTGGGCATCGCGCGCCTGCTGCTGGAAGATGGCCCGCCAGCCCGCCAGCGAGTTTCCCCACTGGCGATAGCTATCGTGTTCTTTAAGCCACAGGTTGAGGGCGTGATGGGCATCCTGTAAGCGCGTCATCTGCCGGCTGGCGGCAAGGCGAATCCCGGCGCGCAGCCGCAGCCTGTCCTGTAAGCGAGTATTCACTTCCTCCACCTGGCGGTGGGTTTGCGCCAGCTCGGCGCTTTGCTCCTGCTGCCGGGTCCACAGCGGACGCAGCTGCTCTGCCGGCTGCGCGTTGAGCAGCGCCGCGAGCTGCGGCTGGGGCAACTCGCGGGCGGCGGGCCCTGCTCCAGCGCCTGCTGCGCCTCCTGTAGCCGGATCTGCGACTGCGAGGCTTCCGCGCTGAGCTCCTGCTGGCGCAGCAGCCACTGCTGCGTCGCCTGCAGGCGGGTTTGCTCAGCGAGCTGTAGACGCTCTTCATCAGTAAGTGCTTGCAAACTTTGCTGTAACGCCTGCTGTTGCTCATCGCTCAGCAGCAGAACGCCGGACGCCTGGGCCTGAAGTTTCTCCAGTTCATTGCGGGCAAGTTTATGCTTTTCAAACACCTGTGCTGAAATTTGACCGTAGATTTCGGTGCCGGTCAGCTCTTCCAGCAGCTCAGCGCGTTCTTTCGGTTTGGCATTGAGGAACGCGGCGAACTGGCCTTGCGAAAGCAGCATTGAGCGGGTAAAGCGACCGTAATCCAGTCCGGTGAGCGAAGCGGTAAGTTCGAGTTTATCTTTGACTTTATCGGCGAGGATCTGCCCATCGTCGCAGCGCGCCAGCTCAACGCGCGGGGCCTGCAGGTTGCCCTCCGGCTGATTGCGGGCGCGGTTCTGGCTCCAGAAGGCGCGGTAGGCGGTCCCTTTGACCTCAAATTCCACTTCCGCCAGACATTCGGCGGTATCGCGGGTCATCAGATCGTTTTGCGATTGCGAGACGCTGCTCAGACGCGGCGTTTCGTGATACAGCGCGAGGCAGATAGCGTCCAGCAGAGTGGTTTTCCCGGCGCCGGTGGGGCCGGTGATGGCAAACAGCCCGTTGCTGGCGAACGGTTCTGCGGTGAAGTCGATTTTCCATTCGCCTTTTAACGAGTTGATATTTTTCAGGCGCAAACTCAGAATTTTCACAGGTGCTCCTCACCATTCAGACTATGCAGCGTTTCGTTGAACAGCTGCGTCAGGCGCAGCTGCTGCGCCTCTTCCAGCGTTTCCTGCGCCAGGCGGCGTTCAAACACCTCCTCGACCTGCAGTTCGCTCAGCGTCTCCCGCCGCTCGCCCGCCAGGATGCGTTCACGTTGGGCGCGGCTGCGGCGAACCAGCAGCACTTCCACCGGCAGATCTTCGGTCTGAGCCTGAATTTTGCGCTGAATATCATGGAGATATTCGTCACTGGTAATTTCAATATCCAGCCAGACGACCGGCTCCTGAGGGGCGTCCCGCCACTGGGTGAGCTGTTCGCTGATGCTGGAGAAATCGCCTTTCAGCACCGCCAGCGGCTGCGTCACCGGCACCGTCAGAGGAAGCACCTCCGTCAGTTGCCCGTCGGTGAAGGTCACCAGATTGACGCTTTTGCTTTTTCCTGTCTCATCAAAGCTGAGGGCGATGGGGGAGCCGCTGTAGCGAATATGTTCGCTGCCGCCAATCTTTTGCGCCCGGTGAATATGGCCGAGGGCAATATAATCAACGGGGGGAAAATGGCTGGCGGGAAATGCCTCCAGCGTGCCGATGTAGATATCGCGCACCGCATCGCTTTTGCTGGCGCCGACGGTGGTCAGGTGGCCGCTGGCGACGATCGGCAGCGGACGATCGCCGCGCAGGGCGCAGGCAGCTTCGTACTGCTGCTGATAATAGTCGCTGATGGCGTTCAACAGCAGCTGCTGTTTTTCGCCGCTGGAGTGTCCGGCCTGGCTGGTGACCAGCTCGCGCGGGCGCAGGAAGGGGACCGGGCAAAATATGGCGCCGGGGGTGCCGTCGCGCTGCGGCAGAATAAAGGGGGCATGGCCGGCGCTGGCCACCACCGTGGTTTTCAGAAAGGCCAGAATATCGCGGGATTCATTCAGCGTCGCCACCGAATCGTGGTTGCCCGCCAGTACCACCAGCTGGCAGCCGGTCTGCTGAAGCTGAACCACAAAGCGGTTATACAGCTCGCGAGCGTAGCTTGGCGGCGAGCCGGTATCAAAGATGTCGCCGGCGACAATAATGGCATCGACCTCGTGCGCCTGCGCGCTGGTCAGCAGCCAGTCGAGAAAGGCCGAGTGTTCGGCGGCGCGGCTCTTGCTGTAAAAATTCTGGCCAAGGTGCCAGTCAGAGGTGTGGATGATGCGCATAAGTATTCCCTGGCGAAAAAGCATGGGCGCATTATATACCTGTCATCCGGCAGGTTGTCCCTTTAACGCCTGCAGGATCGATTGTTACTCCTTGTCATTATTCAAAATCCGCTATCATATGACGGTCATTTTCTTCATAAATCTGTCACAAAACTGACGCATAATGGCGCCGCACTCTATACTGATGGCTAAAAAATACAGGGTAAATAATGGCGAGAAGAATTCTGGTCGTTGAAGATGAAGCTCCGATCCGCGAAATGGTCTGCTTTGTTCTTGAGCAAAACGGCTTTCAGCCCGTCGAGGCGGAAGATTATGACAGTGCGGTGAATCAACTCAATG
>OAVK01000541.1_pt1 | contig 19000 bp, 19 predicted proteins | sample 1495301 | NCBI WGS metagenome assembly OAVK01 (sample SAMEA2580094, study PRJEB22360) | human gut metagenome | biome: human gut; feature: human-associated habitat; material: faeces | place: Denmark | collected 2008/2010
GGCGTATCCGGGGTGGGCCGCTGGCGCTGGCGGGGTCGCTCCTCAAGCCGTTTGTAACCAGCAAGCAGCTGGGGCTGGGGATCGGCCTGTCGATCAGCGAATCATTAATGATACAGATGGAAGGGCATCTGCGGCTGGCGTCGACGCTGGATCGTCATGCCTGTGTTGTTTTGCAATTTTTAGCTACGGAAATAAGTCATGTTGACCGATCACCACAATATATTGCTGATTGACGATGACAGCGATGTCCTCGACGCCTATACCCAGCTGCTCACCCAGGCCGGGCATCGGGTTTACGCCTGTGGCGATCCGCTGCGCGCGCAGGATCTGGTCAGCGAAGCATGGCCCGGCATCGTGCTTAGCGATGTGTGTATGCCGCACTGTTCCGGCATCGATTTGCTGAAGATACTGCTTAAACACGACCCGCATCTGCCGGTGATATTAATTACCGGCCATGGCGATGTCCCGATGGCGGTTGAGGCGGTTAAGAAAGGCGCATGGGATTTTCTGCAAAAACCGGTTAATCCCGGGCAGCTGCTAGACCTGATCGATAAAGCGCTGGCCCAGCGTCAGTCGCAGGTGGTGCGGCGACAGTGGCAAAAAGAGCAGCTGGAAGACAACCTGATTGGCCGCAGCGAGTGGGTTACCCAGATGCGACAAACGCTTCAGCAGCTGGCCGAAACGGATGTCGCGGTCTATTTTCATGGCGAACGGGGAACGGGGCGAACGCTGGCGGCATGCTACCTGCATCGCCTCAGCACGCGCGGCGACCGGCCGATAATTTTCGGCGATATCCTGCAAGGCCAGGAGGCACCGCTGCAGGCGTGGTGTGAGCAGGCGCAGGGCGGGACGCTGGTTCTGCGGAATATCGAGTTTCTGAGCCAGGCACAGCAGTTGGTACTGGCCCATCAGCAAGCGCAGGATGAACCGCCGTGTCGACTGGTTGCCACGGGGCTGCAGCCGCTCATTGCCCTGGTGGGCAATAACCTTATTCTTCCCGATCTCTATTATTGCTTTGCCATGACCCAGCAGTTTTGCCCGCCGCTGGCGCAGCGTCTCGACGATATCGAGCCCCTGTTTCTGCACTATCTACAGCAGGCCTGTTTACGGCTGAATCATCCGGTACCAGAACTGCCGGCGGCGCTGGCTAAAAAGCTGGTCAATCGCCACTGGCCGAACAACGTGCGCGAACTGGCAAATGCGGCCAAGCTATTTGCCGTCGGGGTGATGCCGCTGGCTGAAATCCCCAATCCGCTGCTGCATCAGGTTGAGCCGATGCAGCTTGACCAGCGGGTTGAGGATTATGAACGGCAGATCATTATTGAGGCCCTGAACATCCATCAGGGCCGGATCAACGATGTCTCAGAGTATTTGCAGATCCCGCGCAAAAAGCTCTACCTGCGAATGAAAAAATTTGGCTTAGACAAACATCATTATCGCTGAGCGGTACGGCCTAATGCTTAAGTCTGACGGCTGCCCGTTTTTCGCTCAGCATAAACAGCGAATTGACGATGATGGCAGTCAGGGTGCCGGCCGCCATACCGTTGCCCAGTACCATCTGTATTCCTGACGGGAAATTCTGATACAGCCCGGGCACAAGTATCGGCAACATCCCCATCGCCAGACCGGCAGCTAAGGCATAGGTTTTCCCCGGCGTATGCAGCGGTTCGCGGGCAATCATACCGATGCCGATGACGCCGATGATACTGAAAACGATCACCGCCGTACCGCAGACCACCGGGCCTGGCAGGCAGGTGGCAAGGCGAACCAGTGGGGAGAGCAGCGCAATCAGGATCAGCAGCGCTCCCGCCGTCGCCGTGACATAACGGGATCTGACGTTGGTCGTGCGCACGACGCCAATATTTTCGCCGGAGGTAATAATCAGGGAGGTGCCGAACAGCCCGCCCAGCAGCGAAATAATGGCGTCGCCGCGGATCGTCCGGGGAATCGCTTTGTGCACGTTTTGCGGCGAGTTGACGATCTCCGCGGTGGCGATCGTTTGCCCGGCCGCTTCCGCCATTGAGATGACGGCGTAAATTAATAACGGTAGCGACGCCGTAAGATTAAAAACCGGCCAGCCGAACGGAAACAGCTGTGGCAGGCTGAACAGCGGCCCGTGACTGACCTCGCTGAAATCGGCGCTGCCCAGGGCCACCCCCAGCAGAGTACCGGCCAGTAAACCAAACATCACCGACAGCTGACGCAGGATCCCGGTAAACGCCAGCGCGAAGATAAGTGTAATCAGGATGGTCGTCAGCGCCAGAAGAATGTGGGTTGGCTGGGCAAAATGGCCGCTGCCCGGTGGCCCGATAATCAGTCCGCCGTACAAACGAATCAGGTTAATCGAGACCATCAGCAGCATGATCCCGATGATAAACGGCGGGAAATGGTGCAGAAAACGGCGGAAAACGGGCAGGGCGATAAAGTAAAACAGCGACGTTAAGATTACTGCTCCAATCGCCGTCTGTATCGACGTTTGTAGGGCAATCGCGATAAAAATTGCAATCGGCGCGCCGCCGGGCACCATGATGAAAGGCAGCCGCGCGCCGACGCTCCCGATACCGAGGCTTTGTACGATGGCCCCCAGCCCGCACAGCAAAAAGGTCGCGCTCAGTAGCGACGTGGTGACGGTATCGCTGAAGTGCAGCGCCTGGGCGATGAGGAAAACGGCGGTGATTGGCGTGGCGACCACCACCAGAACATGCTGAAACGCCAGCAACAGCAGAGTTTGCCAGGGCAGGGCTTCGTTATCCGGAATATCCGAGTCAGAACGCGGCATAGATAAATGCCTCCCAAAGAGGTCAAAAGAGAGCCGTCGACACAGGCCGACGGCGGCGAATTATTTCAACCACGGCAGCGCATCGGCAGCATAGCGGTGCGCGCGGAAAGCGCTGTTCTGCAGACCGGGGATAATGCCCTTGCTGAGGTGTTCCGGGTAGGTATTGAAGTAGGGAATGATGTATTCCCATACCGTCTCGCCCTGCGGCGTCACTTCAAACAGACGGCCAAATGCCGATTCGCAAATAAAGGTGTTGCCGTTCGCCAGGCGCTGAGCGCTTCCCATATAGGGCGAGAAAAAAGCAGGGGGGAAAATATCGCGATATTGCCAGGTGATAGCCATGGTGTGTGGATCGAATTCCAGCACCGTTGAGTGCGGAGAGGTTACCCCCTGACGAAGATTGCCGTTATCAAACACCAGAATGGTGCCATTGGCCATCTCGACCGGCGTGTGCTGTTGGGCGACAATATCCGCTCCCGCGTGCCAGACAACGTTGCCACTCTCTTTCTCTACGGCAATGACGCCGGATGTTGTGCGCAGGCTCATCAGCACCAGCCCCTCACGGGTAACCGAGAGGCCGTTGATCATCGGCCAGTGACGGCGATCGAAGATCGTATGTACCGGATAATCCTCCGGCGACAGATGCTCCCAGGCGCGCCATTCCCATACCACTTCGCCGTCGCGGTTAACCTCTTTGACGACATCGCTTTGAATGATGCCATCCGGCGCATCGCGGCGCGGGTCGCCGCCGGTAACCCGGGCGGCTATTTCCGCCGGCAGCGGGGCGGCGGCGGTGTACAGCAGATGACCGTTCGCCAGCCACTGCGCATCGTGATGATGGAAAATATCCTCGTAATGCCAGACCACTTCGTTATCCGGCGTGACTTCATAGAAATCGCCGCCGTGCCACAGGTCCCAGGCCGGATAGAGATTCGCCGAGGTGCGATGGCTGCCGTTATAGCCGAGGTTGCCGTTAGGTAACAGCACCGCATCACGTCCGGCGCGAACCGGGAGCTGCCACTGGTGCGCCACCTCTCCTTGTTCATCAATCAGATAGACCCGACCTTCGGCAGTCTGTGGGGCAAAGAGGGTATAGCCGCCAAAGCTTTTCTCCCTGTTGGCGAGGGTCAATCCGCTCGGACGACGCCCGAGGGTAAAAGCCGGATCCTGAGATAAGTGTGCCACGTAGCCTCCTGAGGAACGATTTGCCGTCAAAATTGTTCATTAAAACGTTTTAATGAAGCAACATTAGATAGGAACGACCGTTTCAGAGCTACGGGTGATAGCCACTTTTTTAATATGATTTTGTTATGTCATAGTGCGGAAAATCATACGAGGGAAATGTGCTACCCTGAGCGTAAAAACACAGGGAACGCCAGGTCTATGTCTGTTCACGATAAGAAACGCGCAAAACTGATCGATGTTGCCCGTCACGCTGGCGTGTCGCCGGGTACCGTCTCCAATGCGTTGCATAACACCCGTTTTGTTGAACCTGAGACGCGACAGCGAATCGAAGAGGCGATTCAGGCGCTCAACTACACCCCGAATATTCGCGCGCGCCAGCTACGAACCGGAAAAACAAACACCATTGCACTTCTCTCTTCTCTGCCGCTGACCATTGCGTCCGGGGCGTCGAAGCTGGGTTTTATGATGGAAATTGCGCTTACCGCAGCGATTATGGCGCTGGAGAAGCAGCATGCGCTGATCCTGGTGCCGCCGGGAAAGAACCCGCTGGATATGGTGACCTTTGATGCCGCGATTCTGCTGGAACCCGCGGAAAACGATCCGCAGCTGCGCGCGCTTGAGCAGGCAGGGATCCCCTGTATTACCATTGGCCGCACGCCGGGAACGCCAACTCCGGTTCCATGGGTGGATCTCCATTCTGCCGCCACGGCCACGCTGCTGCTGACGCACCTGCAGACGCAAGGCGCCGACCGGTGCGCGCTTTTTGTCGGTACAACGCGTCGGGCCTCAACGCTGGAAACGGAAGCCGCTTACCAGCTCTGGTGCGAAGGACGGCAGGCGCCGGTCATCTATTACCTCAATGAAGAGGAGGGGGAAACCGCTGGCTATCAGGCCGCGCGTCGGCTGGTGCAGGATAATCCCGATGTGGATGGCCTTCTGGTACTGGTCGACACCTTTGCCAGCGGGGCGGTTCGCGCCTTTCATGAAACCGCCACCGCGATCCCCCAACGAATGCGCTTAGCCACCCGATACGACGGTATTCGTGCCCGAGAATCCCAGCCGCCGCTGACATCGGTGAACATGCATCTCGATGAGGTCGCCAGGCAGGCGATTACGCTACTGTTTGCCGTGTTGGCCGGGCAAAACGTCGCTGGCAGCCGCGGTCAGATGCCGGAACTGGTGGTCAGAGCCTCAAGCCGTTTGCCTGAATTGAGCTGAGCGCGGTGACGACTACCGTTGCTTTTGAAGCCAACAAAGCTCTTCCGGCGTCGAGCTCCTGCCGAGCGCCTGATTGCGATACGGATAGCGGCCAAACTGGTCAATCACCCGCTTGTGCTCGGTTTCTGCTCTGAGTGAACGTGTGCTCGCGTAGCGCTGATAGAGCGTGAGCGCAGTATCATGAATGATTGGCGATTCCGAATGCATAAATGGCAGCAGGGCAAAATCGCGTCTTTCAACAGGAAGCTGGTCAAAGTCAGGTTGTTTGACCAGTTCCTGTGCCAGGACCAGCGCCATACCGTCAGCCGCGAATGAAAGTGGGCTATTGCGAAACAGATTGCGTGAAAACTGATCGAGCACGATGATTTCCGCCAGCCGGCCGGAGAGGCTCTCACGCCACTCGGCCAGCTCACCGCGCAAGGCTGCCTGGTGAACCGCAGAAAAGCGGTGACGAATCTGTTCATCAAAGCCCTCGTCCGATCGGAACCAGCGTTCAGGCGGGGTTTGATGAAACCAGAACTCCAGAATTTCGTGGGCGTCTCTCATCGTGTTAACCGACATCTTCACTCCTGTTATGAATCCTCAACGGCTGCCTGTGGTTTTACTCCGCATCCATCACCGGCAAACCTGCCAGCGCGTTCCGGCGATCTTGTTCGCCGATCGGTCTGTGCACCCGGCAGGGAACGCCGGCGGCGACGACGTTGGCGGGAATATCTTTTGTTACCACGCTACCGGCGCCTATCACGCTGTTACGGCCAATGGTCACGCCAGGATTAATGATTGCGCCGCTACCGATCCACACATTGTCTTCCAGCGTGACGGTCTGTGAAAACTGCTGACCGGTGATGCGAACCGCGGGGTCAATCGGGTGTCCGGTGGTCGAGATGGTGACGTTAGGGGCAATCATGACATTATTGCCGATAATCACTTTGCCATCGTCGACTACCACCAGATTAAAATTTGCGTAGAAGTTATCGCCGATACTGATTTGGCTGCCGTAGGCCACGTGCAGCGGTGGCTCAATCCATACGTTATTCCCGACGCGGCCCATCATCTGGCGGATCAACGCCAAGCGTTTCTCGGGTTCTGCGGGGGACGTATGGTTAAATTCATACGCCAGCATTTTTCCCCGCAGCCGCTCTTCCGGCATCCCCTCATCCATATCGGTATACAGGTAGCCACTGGCGAGTCGTTCCCTTTGCGTCATCATCTTGAGATCCTTTGTATTGCTGAAGTAGAGGGCTTACCGCATCTGGTTTACGTGCCATCGCGCGTCCGCCCGGACCAAGGGCGGGGTGTCGCCAGGGTGATAAGCCGAGACATCCTTGAGGCTATAAAAAATACTTTTTTATACATATCACGGATTTGTGTTAAAAATCGAACCCGGATTGTTGATAGTGTGCTTAGGCCAACAGCCAGCTTTTGGCTTCGGCTTTCATCTTCACTTCCAGTTCGCTGCCGCGGGTAGCAAAAATCCGTCCCAGCGGAAAACCGCTCTGTTCCAGGAGATAGGCCAAAGCAGCGTATTCACGGGGGTAAGCCTGCGCTACCGACGGGTCAATCTCAACCGGACCGAGCGGGAAGGTAAAGGTACCCATATCGTAAATGCTCTGCCGGTGAAACAGCCTCCACACTCCGTCTCTTTTTTCTGCCAGATCGTAAAACCGGTTATGGCATTCACAGCCCAGATTGAGTTTGACGTTTTCAGCGATGATCATGGCGTTGGTCTCAAGGATGGCTTTGTTCCCGCTGGCGTTAAAGGTGATCACGGGTGTGCCGATAAGGTGTTTGGTGTGTAGGTCCGATGCTCCCATCCGCATGGAACCGTCGACAAAATCGCGCGCCAGCCCTTCAAACCACGTGATTTCGATCGTGCCATCAGGGTGAAACAGCTGACGTAGCGCGGCCCATTCACCGAGGTCGCGATGCATCCAGCCATTCACCAGATCGTTGAGTTGTTGGCGGTCTTGTTGTCGATTGTTCATCGCTTCAGCTCCTGTTAGTTGACAGCCTTCAGTTTGCGGAACGGCAGGGTTAAATTCAAATAGTCAGTTCAGAAAGCGCGACCCGGATGCGGAGGTGACGGCGAAGTTTGCCGGGCAGATAGATGTTGGCTACATAGCCGATAATAGTACCACCCGTTCACCCGGTATCACGGTATATCAGGCGGGGCGCGGGAAGATGATGGTCGCACTGTCGCCACCCCGTTACATCTAACGGACAGGCGATCTTTTTCGTAACCCCAGCCAGAAAATCAGCGCCGCCGCGCTGATGCCGGCACCAGCCAGACACACTGCGTTCCAGCCCCAAAGCGCATAACATTGCGTCGCCACCACGGCCCCCAGCGCGCTGCCGACAGAGTAAAAGCCCATGTACGCTCCGACTAACCGACTTTGCGCGTCGGGCCGTGCGGCAAATATCAGGCTCTGGTTCGTGACATGGACTGCCTGCACGGCGAAATCCAGAATGATGACTCCGATGACCAGCAGCGGCAGGGAGGTTTCGGCCCTGGCGATCGGGGCCCAGGCAAAGAGCAGTAATGCCAAAGAGATGCCGGTAACGCGCTGTGCTGCCCCGCGATCGGCCCAGTGTCCGGCCTTTGACGCGGCCAGGGCGCCGGCGATGCCCGCCAGGCCAAACAACCCGATCTGCGTATGCGAAAGTCCCTGAGCGCTGAGAGGTAAAACCAGAGCCGTCCACAAGACGCTGAAGGCGGCAAAAATCAGCAGCGCAAAGATGCCTCTGACCCGTAGCGTCGGTTCCGTCATCAGCAGGTGGAAAACCGATGCCATCAGCGCCAGATAGCTTCCTGACATGGGCACTTTCCTGGCGGCCGGCATCGTCTGAGAAAGCACCGCGGCCAGCAACAGCATCAGGCTGGCTGCGCTCAGATATACCGCGCGCCATCCGGCAAGATCGGCAATCACCCCTGAGGTTAAGCGGGCGAGAAGAATCCCCAGCACTACGCCGCTGGTGACCCTGCCTACCGCTTTACCGCGCTCGGCAGGGGCGGCCAGCGCGGCGGTACAGGCCACCACGATCTGCACAACGACCGCCATGATCCCGACAAGCGCCATGGCGCCGAGGAACATGAACCAGCGTTGTGACAACCCCGCGACCGTCAGCGCGGTCGCCAGTAGCAACAGCTGGGTGATAACCAGATATTTGCGGTTCACAAGGTCGCCGAGCGGCACAATAAACAGCAGACCGACCGCATAGCCGATCTGCGTCATGGTTACCACCAATCCTACCGTTCCGGGCTGTACGCTGAGACTTGTTGCCATCGATTCAAGCAAAGGCTGGGCAAAATAGACATTGGCGACGGCCAGCGCCGCCGTCAGTGAAAACAGGAAAGTGAGCCACGGCGTTAACCGCTGTTCCTCCCGATCGGACTCGGCTGCGTAGTCCGTTAACGCCGTCTCTTCTTTCAGGCATGGCTTCGTCTTCATGATGTTTTCCCGCGTGAATGGTGGTTTCTTTTTAAAACCAGATTGCCCATAATTAATCATAAAGGTTTTTTTTTGCAACTAGTTTCGTTTGCGCTTATTCTGGCGGCAGTGCAATTCGCCCAGTGAAAGAAGGAGATGCCGAATGGCGAAGCAGAAATCACTCACCGACGGTGAATGTCCGGTCGCCAGGACTCTGGAGGCAATCGGCGAACGCTGGTGCATGATGATCATTCGTGAGGCCTTTGACGATGTCCGACGCTTCAGTGAATTTCAAAAGAATCTCGGTCTGGCAAAAAACATCCTCGCCTCGCGCCTGAAGCAGTTGGTTAATCTGGGCGTGTTCGAGATCTGTCCGGCATCTGACGGTAGCGCTTATAAAGAGTACGTGCTGACCGAGCGTGGTCGCGCCGCATTTCCCATCGTGGTGGCCATGCGGCAGTGGGGAGAGTGCTACATGTTTGAACGCGGAGAGGTGCATTCGGTACTGCTGGATAAGGCGTCGAACCGCGCGGTTATGCCGCTGGAGGTGCGCTCTGCTGATGGTAAACCGCTGGCGCCGCAGGATTGCCATCGTCGGCGAGTGGTAAAAGGCGAGTAGCGGCGGAAAGTCAGGCGCCGCCGGTAAGCTATACTCATTCCACTTCCCGGCGCAGGCAACAAGCGCGCATCGCCGGGCAATGTTCATCCCGCGAAATGAGGTCAGCTTTATGAATACTGAAATTAAGGGGGGAATTGATATTGCGATGAAGGTTCCCCCGCACCAGTATCAGCAGACGCTGGATTTCTACCGGCAAACGCTCAGGCTTCCGGAGATTACGGATAAAGCGCCAGCCACCGGCTTCATCCTTGGCCCAAACCGACTGTGGATCGATGAAGCGCCGGGCCTCAGTCAGGCGGAAGTCTGGCTGGAACTGTTCACACCCGATTTTCACGCGGCGGAAAAACATGTTGAACAGCATGGCGTCGTGCGCTGCGACGCGGTTGAGCCCTTACCGGAAGGGTTTAAAGGGGGATGGATCATGAATCCCTGCAATATTGTCCATATGCTGCGGGAACCAGAGGCCTGGTAATCTCTCTTTGCCGATGGGCTACCGACTGGCCACCGGCGATTATTTATCATCCCGGCATCAAGACCCCATCTTGCGTAGAGGTCTTCTGGCCTCTACGCCATGATGGTGCGGTGACTCAATCAGCGCCCGTCTCATTTTTTGCTGCCAGCCAAATCACGGCAGTTTGCTTAACCGCTGCACGTTCAGGCTTGCCAGCTTGCCAGCTAAAATCTCGAGAAAGTCATCATGGTAAGGCATCGCCACGTGTTCTCTCAGATCGTCCTCAGATTTCCAACGCTCGATAAAGACAAACGACACGTTACCCCGCTGACTGAGATCGCGGACATCGGGAATGGCATGACTTTCATGCAGGTCGTATTGCAGGCAGCCCGCTTCCTTGTGGGTCGGGGCAACCATAGCCCTGGCAGCATGGCGGATAGTATCGATAAATTCAGGAAAGGGCGTAAGGGTGGCAATAATATTGACTTCACTCATTGGGGCGCCTTTTGTTCAGCGGGGATAAGCCTGGGTTATCTGAGCCAGGGACCAACTATTCAGAGTAGTCGCGTGCGGGGGCTTGATCCAGCCCGGGCCACCATCGCGTCAGACTGCCAGAGCTGAGGCGATGATGGAGGGCGTCGTGGCAGAAAGCAAACGCCATAGCCCTGTACCCCATTGAATCAAGTCGATACCAGGGCCAGGAATAGCATGTTACCTGGCAAATTTTCGCGAGCCGATCACGCATAATATAACGCCCAGCGTGATCAGCATCATCAGCGGGCTGACGGTTTCATGCAGGAGCGTAGCCGATAGCGTCAGCCCGAGGAACGGCTGTAACAGCTGTAGTTGACCGACGGCGGCAATCCCCCCGATAGCTAGCCCTTTGTACCAGAAGATAAAGCCTATCAGCATGCTGAAGAGTGAAACATAGCCTAGCGCCAGCCAGGCGGAAGCAGAGATCTGGCTTAAAGAGGCCGGCAGAGTCAGAATGGATGCCATCAGCATAAAGGGCAGGGAAATAATCAGCGCCCAACTGATGACCTGCCAGCCGCCCAGCACGCGAGTCAGTTTCGCCCCTTCCGCGTACCCCAGACCGCAGACAATCACGGCGGCCAGCATCAGCAGATCCCCGGTCAGTGAAACGGCGGCGCTCTGGGATAACGCAAATCCCATGACCAGCAGACTCCCCAGCAGAGAAAAGATCCAGAAAATGGGTTTTGGCCGCTCGCCGCCTCTAATTACGCCGAAAATCGCCGTGGCGAGCGGCAGCAACCCTAAAAAGACGATGGAATGCGCCGACGTCACGTGCTGCAACGCCATTGCGGTCAGTAAAGGGAAACCGACGATCACACCGAGTGATACCACGACCAGCGGTAACAGCTGGCCCGCCTGCGGGCGTTTTTCCCTGAAACCAAAAATGAGTATCATCGCCAACGCCCCGGCAATAGTTGCCCGCAGGAAGGTCAGAAAAAACGGGTCCATATCGAGCACGGCGACCCGCGTGGCGGGTAAAGATCCGCTGAATATCACGACGCCGAGCAGACCATTTAGCCAGCCGGAAACTGAACCTGGTGCGGCTTTATATGCTGTAGAATTTACCACTATGACCTCACGTTGCGGGGACACTCATCATCTTGAGCATCGGGTGCGCCGATGGTAATCTCACGAATCTGATACAATCAAATTATTGTCATGGATACATTGGATGAAAGCCCGTTATAAAGCCATCGTCGATCGGTTTGCGGCGTTGATTCGCAGCGGTGACATCACGTCGGGGACGCGTTTGCCAACTCATCGCGATCTTGCGGCAAAGGAGCATATTTCTCTGGCAACGGCGACGCGGGTCTATGCAGAGCTGGAAGCGATGGGGCTGGTCAGCGGGGAGACCGGGCGTGGGACGTTCGTCAGAGAGATTGCGCTGCCGCCAGGCCACGGCGTCGATCAGCATGCTGTGGCCAGCGATGTCCTTGATTTGAATTTTAACTATCCGACCTTAGCTGGGCAGGGCGATGCCCTACGTGACGCTCTGCGACGGGTTGCCGCCGCCGGTGATATTGAATCACATTTACGCTATCAGCCTCATGCCGGCAGGCTTAGCGAACGCGAGATCATTGCCGGGCATCTTGCCGGGAACCGCTTTCAACCTTCAGCGGAGAATGTGATTATCGTCAACGGCGCCCAGCATGGACTGGCTATCGCGGTGATGGGCCTGCTCAGACCCGGCGATGTGGTGGCCGTTGATGCGCTGACCTATCCCGGCTTTAAAGCCCTGGCCGCGCTATACCATCTCGAACTTATCGCGATACCTTCTCTGTCCGACGGTCCGGACTTCGCCGCCTTGCAGCAACTTTGCCAAAAAAGAGATGTGCGCGCCGTGTATACCATGCCGACGTTACATAATCCGCTGGGCTGGGTGCTGAGCCAACGGCAACGTAAAACACTGGCCGACATCGCCCGCGCTCATGATCTTGTGATCATTGAAGATGCCGCTTATGCCTATCTGGCTAATCGTCCGCCTCCGCCGGTCGCCGTTTTTGCACCAGAACGTACTCTCTACATCAACGGATTTTCCAAAAATGTCGCCACCGGACTGAGAGTCGGCGCCGTTATCTGCCCTGACGCTTACCGAGGGGCACTGGAACGAGCGGTCCGCGCAACGAGCTGGAATACGCCGTCTATTATGACGACCCTGGTATGCAACTGGATACAGGATGGGACCGTCTCCCGTTTTGAAATGCTGAAGCGACGGGACGCGCGCCAGCGGCAATCCATGTTGAGAGAAGCGCTCGGGGATATGGCTTGTATCACCCATCCGGGGTCCTATTTTGCCTGGCTCCCGCTGCCGGATGAGTCCAGGGCCGACCGGGTAGCCAACCACCTGATGAATAACAATATTTCCGTTTCAACGGCTGAGCCATTCTCTACATCACTGGCGGTACCACAGGCTATCCGGGTTGCGCTTGGTTCGGTGAATATCACCCATTTACATACGGCGCTGCTTCAGGTCCGCGAGGCTATCGAATCAGAACAATATCGTTAGCATGAAAAAACGCAGGGAAGGGAGGTCCGGACTCGGTATCCGCGGCAGAAGAAGGGCATTTGCGATGAGTGTGGTGAGCCCGGTTATTTAAATCGCAATTTGCGGCTACGTAGATTTTCCGCTTATAGCTGAGCCTTATTACGCTGTATCCAGAATACGCGCCAGAAAGTTCATCGTCTGCTGACCTGCGAATGAATATTTATCACACATATAAATTTCAACCGTTCCCTGCTATAAACGATCGCTAATATCTGCGGTTTTAAAGGGTACTACCATGATGACGCTGCAAGGTAAAGAGGGGCTTAACTCGGTTGACTGGCGGGCATTGGCTGAGCTTATCGCGGCTTCCGGTCTGGGGCAACGCGATATATCGTTGCTTGAACAGGCCTTTCGCCACAGTACGTTCTGCTGGTTTGGTTTTCACAATGGCCAGCTGGTTGCGGTAGCCAGAGCGATAAGCGATCTCACCTGGTGTAGCTATCTGGCCGATGTGGCCGTAGATCCGCGCTATCAGGGGCAAGGCTATGGCCGTCAGTTAATGCAGACAATATGTGATGTACTGTTACCCTACGGGAAAATTTTTATTTATTCGGTGCCGGATAAAACCGGATTTTATCAGCGTCACGGATTTGAATTACTCACGACGGGTATGGTCTGCCTGAACGATGAAGGTTTAGTGAAAATGCGTGAGCAGGGTTATATCAGATAAGCCGCCAGTTTGCCGACTTGCAGAATTATCTGCGGTAGACATCGACAATATATTCAAATAGTCTGACATCGCTCAGCGTGAGCAATACGGATTATCCGAAACACACATAGATTATTGAACGGGATTATTCAGTGCATATCAACATAAAACCATGCTTATTGACATTGCTGCTGGCGACGGCAGCAATCCCCGTCTGTGCGAAACAACCGGTTTCCCTTTACTCGCCGGAAGCACAGGTCCTGTGTGATAAGTACATCTGCGCCACGGCGACAGACGGCGTTTCTCACGCCATGACTGAGAAATATCTGGGCAAAGAAGCGGTGAAACGACTGAGTTCACAGGGTAAATTTGACCCGAGTTCGTTTACCTTTGCCGACGGCACGTTCTGCGACATTAAGGAGAAGCTGTGCCGTGAAGACCGATATTACGGCGCAGAGGGTAAACACAGCGGGGCAATTTCGACAAAATATACCCGGCTGCTGTTCGGGAAATAAGTCCTTCCCGCTCACCCGTGGTGAAGGGCAGGGAAGTCACTTGCGGCTTTGCGATCCCTGTTCTGAACCCGTTTTATTATCTGCCGGGCGCGTCCCGCGCCGGTGTTGTCAACGTTAGCTCGCCGACCACGCTCTTCCATCCGGTCCGGTGTTAGGGCCAATGAGACTCCGTTCGTCCTGCGCGCTGTCGTTCCATCTCGATCGCCCGACGTCGCTGTTTTCCTGAACATACCGGCTTCCTTTCATAAGGATAGCCAGCCAATCCGGGTACCTTTAGCTATATTCTTAATACAGAACAACCGCTTTTCTCTTTCAGGAATGCAACTTATCTTATGGGTGTCCTATGAATAAGAAGGATATTTTCCGCTTTCATCGACCATTATCCCGCTACTCGCATACGTTTGGTGATGAGTGGTTTGCCCTGAAAGCTGAAGCATTCGCCCGTTTTTTTGGTACACCGACGTTTTTGGTGGCACAGACGGTCATTGTCGTTGTCTGGATCCTTATCAATATTATCGGATGGACCCGGTTTGACCCTTATCCCTTTATTTTGCTTAATCTGGCATTCAGTTTACAGGCAGCCTACGCGGCGCCGCTGATCCTGCTGGCGCAAACCCGACAGGCAGAGCGCGATGGGGCGCACGCGTTAGCCGATGCACAGCACCGTGAGGAGCTGGCGGAAGATATAAGCCAGAGACAGGGGCTCGCACAGCGGCAATCTGAACAGTTGATGATTTTATTGCAGCAAAATACCGAATTAACGGACCTGACGCGGCAAATGGCTGAACGCATTGAGAAATTAACGCTACAGCTCACCCAACATCAGAATATTAAATAAAACAAGCAGATGGACGGGGAATCATGGACAATAATCACTCAGCGAACCACAGGACATCAGGAAAGCTCATACTGGCAGGAGGAGCGCTGGGGGTGGTTTTTGGTGATATCGGCACCAGCCCACTGTATACGTTAAAAACGATACTTCTGTTATCCGGCGATAGTCCCACTCCCGACGTCATTCTGGGTTTATTATCGCTTATCATCTGGACGCTTATTCTGGTTACTTCCGTTAAATATGCCATCTTCGCCATGCGTATGGATAATAATGGCGAGGGCGGAATCATGGCCCTGATGTCATTGCTGGTACATAAAGGTAAAGATAGTAAGTGGGTGATATTTTCTGCGTTGACTGGTGCGGCGCTGATATACGGAGATGGCGCAATTACGCCGGCTATTTCCGTGCTTTCCGCCCTTGAAGGGCTGAATATTATCTTTCCCGAGGCGCACTCTTTTATACTGCCTGCCACGGTGGTGATTCTGGTTACCTTATTCGCCATTCAACCCTTTGGCACCGCTAAAATAGGTAAAATCTTTGGTCCGGTGATGACATTGTGGTTTGTGGCAATTGCCGCGCTGGGAATATCGGGTATCGTCCAGTATCCGGCAGTACTGCTGGCGATTAATCCGGCTTACGGTGTCTCCTTTTTACTTTCAAATGGTTTCAGCAGCTTCCTGGTATTAGGCGGTGTCTTTCTGTGTGTCACTGGAGCTGAAGCACTTTATGCGGATATGGGCCATTTTGGCAGAAAACCAATCTGGATGGCCTGGTTTGGCCTGGCGTTTCCGGCGTTATTACTCAACTATGCAGGCCAGTCAGCGATAATTCTTGCAGGTGCGGACATTTCACAGAATATCTTCTTCCGTCTTTGTCCACCGTTCCTGCAAATTCCACTGGTTATTCTTGCCACTCTGGCCACCATCATTGCCAGTCAGGCCATTATTACCGGGGCGTTTTCAATGACCCGACAGGCAATTCAGCTGGGTTGGTTTCCGCGCTTGCATATCAAACAAACCACCGCGGAGAGCTACGGGCAAATCTATATCGGCACGATTAACTGGCTGCTGATGGTCGTTACCGTTGGTCTCGCAATTGCGTTTAAGTCATCGGAGAACCTCGCCGCAGCCTATGGGATCGCAGTGTCGTTGACGATGTTGATGACCTCCGGGCTGCTGTTCATGGCTATGCGGCAAATCTGGGGCTGGAATCTGCTTGCCAGCACTCTGGTTGCCGTCAGTTTTCTGCTGATCGACAGCAGTTTTCTGATTGCCAATCTGGTGAAAGTGATGGAGGGCGGTTATATCCCGCTTATGCTGGCGGCGATCGTTTGCGGCGTTATGCTTATCTGGAACCGCGGTGTGAAGGCCACGTCTCGCGCGATTAATGAGAAAGTGATGGCTGTCGATGAGTTTTTCAATAAAATCAACCGGCTGAAGGTTCCTCGCGTACAGGGTACTGCGGTGTTTTTAACACGTAGTCAGAATGGTGTGCCGCCGGTCATGCGCTGGCACGTCGCGCGCAATCGCGCTCTGCAACAGCAAGTCATCTCGTTGACCATTGAAGTACAGAACATCCCTTATGTGGAAGCGGGGAGGCGACTGGTGCTTACCGAGCGGGCACCGGGTTATCTGCAGGGCGTTGCGCATTATGGCTTTATGGAGCAACCGCATATTCCAGAGCTTCTTCATAGCGTCCCAGGACTGGCGGTTCCGTTTGTTCCTGAAGAGATCACCTGGTATCTGGGGCACGAGACGATCATCGCGCTCGAGGGGCATGGCATGGTCGCATGGCAGCGTAACTGTTTTGCATTCATGGTGAGAAACAGTACCCACATTACCAATTACTATCGTTTGCCGGGCGATCAGGTGGTGGAAATTGGTCGGCGGGTAGCAATTTAGCGCGGTAAGAGAAATGGCGTTCATCCGGCGGCGGTTTTATCGGCTTCGGAGTCAGCGTTGGAGCAAAATTAGCATATTGTCAAAGCTCAGTTTTAAGAAAGCGACTGGAATGTGTTGTCAAACGCCGGTCGACAACATCCTGACTGGTTTTGAGTCGGTTAACTTCATCCAACGTGAAAAACTCGCCGTCATCAGAATCCCTTGATGGTTAACTTAGTCCTGGTCGGAGACTACAACTGTGCTATCACATCATTGGTGCGCATAATGTATATTATGTTAAATGATATCTGGAGGACACTGAGTGCATCACCACACGTAGACCTGCCTCGGTCATATACACCCCCTTCCTTCAATTAGTTATCACAGGTTTCCATTATCTTCAGGAGCTCAGGCGCCAGCATGCTTTGCTGCCGGGCACCTGAAAAGAAATCTTTGCCGCGGTGTTCACGTACCTGAGGTCAGTTTGGATATCGAAAATTATGATACGAATCACCGGCTTTTGTGATCCTGCCGAGTTTCGACTTTCCGCCGCTGCTGTATTGTGATGGCGTCAGCCCCAGCCAGGCTGCCAGTTGACGTCCATTTTTAAAATCATGTGCATTACCGATACTGGCGACCAGTGCACAGGCCGTTGTGGGACCAACGCCCTTTAGCTCCATCAGCCGCTGACTGCGATGATCTGTTTTGGCTATGTGGGACAAAATTCGGTCATATTCAGTGATGTTAGCTTCAATGCGATCAACGTGTTCCATCAAATCATCAACACATTGCTGAACCTGAAATTAACTCAGGAAGTGCAGCACGCGATACTTTAGGCTTAACCAGAACAGTTCTACCATTTTGATCAACACCGTGAACAGCAAACACATTTTTAGCAAGATCGATACCGACAGTCGTGATAGTCATAACGAATTCCTCCGGGACGATGTGTACCCCATGATTGCACAAGAGTTAATCAGGCGCATAATCAGGGGAAGTCCCTTCCATTCGTTAAGGTTGTTTTTTAACCACTCAGATGTGAGAAAACCGCTCTCTGAGCGGATTCTCATATCTTAATGAGCGCCGCTCAAACGATCTTAAGAAGATCCTTCTGAATCTTTGATCGTGATAGTATAGGTTTTGTCGAAATCTCCTGATTTTGAAAGCATTCCGCCACCTAAGCCGCCATGTACTCGTACTTTAGCTATACCTGCTTTTGTTGGTATCCCCCTAATCTGAATACAATTATTGAGTTCTTTATCATCACAATACTGTAAATGGAGGCCTAAATTATCAGGATGAATATCTCCTGCAATTACCTGCTTGCCTTCAATATTATAAGATAGAACTCTTCCGCCAAATATATTTATTTGGCTATAAAAAGGGGTGCCTACAGTTGCTTCATTAAGGGTATCCCCTTCCGGCTTAAAATCTGCCTTCATGGTACATCCAGATAACAGAAGCAAAGAAAAAGCAAAAAGTATCTTTCTCATTTACTTTAATGGTTTAAAAACCAATCCTCCAAAAAATCTGTTAATGAAAAATTGCAAATCTTTTTTTGGCTTTATCCAGTTAATTACCTTTCCCCAAGAGAATAACTCTAATGCTATGTCTCCATTAGCTTCTTGTGTGACCGGACCATCCCATACAATCCAGTGTGTAGGTAATGTTGTTTTGTTTGTACTATATTCAAGAAGCCCATCGTTTATTAGTGTTACGACTTTATAACCTTGTTCTATATATTTATTTAAATCTCTGATACCCTGGACGCCTGCCTGAGTGACTCCTACATTACTAAAGACCATTTCATAACCGGCCTTTTCAAACCATTCCGTCAATGTTTGCCACATTGTGATGCCTGCAACTGGAGAATCAAGAGCATCAAAGTTCAGTACGGTATTCTCTGAATCCCTGAGGCCAGCCAGTGTCATCCAGTCAATACCGACTATCTTCGGCCTGCCGTCATCAAAGTAAAATGTACCTGTTGGGTGTCGGCAACCTTCACCAGGCGAGATTATTAAGTCACCTATTTTAGTTTTCCCGTACCGCCAAAGTTCACGGGCAGCTTGCGCATACACATCAGGGCGATCCTTTTGCAGACAGTAAAAAAATGCAGCAGGTCCACATACACTTGCTGCTATTTGATTAGGGAAATCAAATCCGTTAAATCTTTCATCTACTTGACGTTCTATTAAATTTTTATCAAAAGGGTCTCTGGGATTACCAATGGGGTATTCCTTTGCAATAAATGGACGTTCCGGGATGGTTATTTTAATCTGCTTTGTTTCGCCCCCCTGACTCTCAGGTTTCATTGTCCCTTTTGACTCAAAATAACAGGGGTTCTCCCGCTTCACCGGAGACC
>OAVK01000553.1_pt1 | contig 18680 bp, 18 predicted proteins | sample 1495301 | NCBI WGS metagenome assembly OAVK01 (sample SAMEA2580094, study PRJEB22360) | human gut metagenome | biome: human gut; feature: human-associated habitat; material: faeces | place: Denmark | collected 2008/2010
ATATCCGATGCTTTTGCTTGCGGACGGAGCACTCCGTACCATGGAGAAGCCGAAATCGAAGAAAGTCATGCATATCCAGCTTATTCACGAGAAGTTGGAAACGGAGGAATTGACGGATGATTCGATCCGTTTATTCATAAAAACATATCAGAAAGAACACATGTAAAAGGGATTGAAAAAGGAGGAACAGCATGTCAAAGGCTGACGTAATCGAAATTGAGGGAACTGTTGTCGAGAAACTTCCAAACGCGATGTTTCAAGTGGAACTAGAGAACGGGCACCAGGTACTGGCGCATATCAGTGGGAAACTTCGTATGAACTTCATTAAGATTTTACCGGGTGACAAGGTGACACTGGAACTTTCCCCTTACGATTTATCCAAGGGAAGAATTATCTGGAGAGATAAGTAAAAAAAGTATTGACTTTTGAAGAGAGAAACACTATAATATTAGATGCCGTTCGTGGGTGAAGTGCGTGCAGACGGCAGCAACAGTAGGTTTACAAGGTATGAAAGGAGGATTTGACATGAAGGTTAGATCATCAGTAAAACCGATTTGCGAAAAATGCAAAGTTATTAAGAGAAAAGGCAGTATTAGAATTATCTGCGAAAATCCGAAGCACAAACAGCGTCAGGGCTAATTGCTGGCAACAAGGTGATTTGGAACATGAATTAGGCGGCTGATAGTGTGACACACCAGGCAGTGTGTAGCGCTATTTTAAATATACAAGGCACCGCGGAAAGGGCCATTGTATATTGCTTCTAATACCGGCGGTCATTAACCGAAAGGTTGCCGGAAAGGGCATATTTAACATACCGGATATGCCTGGGCGCATCAGTATTCCGTCAAATACGGTACGCCCCAGTTAAAGACAATATGAAACAAAACATGTAAAATGGAGGAAACAAGTATGGCTCGTATTGCAGGTGTTGACTTACCAAGAGACAAACGTGTAGAGATTGGTCTGACTTATATCTACGGAATCGGTAGAGTAAGCGCAAACCGTATTTTAACAGAAGCAGGTGTAAATCCTGACACGAGATGCAGAGACTTAACTGATGAAGAAGTTAAAAAGATCAGCTCTGTTATCGATGAAACTCAGGTTGTAGAAGGTGACCTGAGAAGAGAGATCGCACTGAATATCAAGAGATTACAGGAGATCGGATGCTACAGAGGAATCCGTCATAGAAAAGGACTTCCGGTTCGTGGACAGAAGACGAAAACCAACGCAAGAACAAGAAAAGGTCCGAAGAGAACAGTAGCAAATAAGAAGAAATAGTAATAGACAATATTCAAGAAAGTAGGTTAGTTTAAATGGCAAAGAAAGTTGCAAAGAAAGTAACAAAAAAACGTGTCAAGAAAAACGTTGAACATGGACAGGCACATATCCAGTCATCTTTCAATAACACAATCGTTACACTGACAGATGCACAGGGAAATGCTTTATCATGGGCAAGTGCCGGCGGTCTGGGATTTAGAGGTTCAAGGAAATCTACTCCATATGCAGCGCAGATGGCGGCTGAGACAGCAGCTAAAGCAGCATTAGTACATGGTCTGAAATCAGTAGACGTTATGGTAAAGGGACCAGGTTCAGGTAGAGAAGCAGCGATCCGTGCGCTTCAGGCATGCGGTATTGATGTAACAAGCATCAAAGATGTAACTCCGGTACCACACAATGGTTGCCGCCCACCAAAACGCAGAAGAGTCTAATTTTGATTAGGAGGATAAGAGCATGGCAGTAAATAGAGTTCCGGTACTGAAAAGATGCCGTTCCCTCGGAATGGATCCGATTTATTTAGGAATTGATAAAAAGTCCAAAAGACAGTTAAAGAGAGCAAACAGAAAGATGAGCGAGTATGGTCTCCAGTTACGTGAGAAACAGAAAGCGAAATTCATCTACGGCGTATTAGAGAAACCGTTCCGTAACTATTACAAGAAAGCGAAACAGATGAACGGTATGACAGGTACAAACCTGATGGTTCTTCTCGAGACAAGACTTGATAATATCATTTTCCGTCTTGGTTTCGCAAGAACGAGACGTGAAGCAAGACAGATCGTAGACCACAAGCATGTACTTGTAAACGGTAAGCAGGTGAACATTCCGTCCTACCTTGTAAAGGCTGGTGACGTGATCGAAATCAAAGAAAAATGTAAAGGTTCCCAGAGATATAAAGATATCCTCGAGGTAACAGGCGGGCGTCTTGTACCGGCCTGGTTAGAGGCAGACGCTGAAAGCTTAAAAGGAACAGTAAAAGAGCTTCCGACACGCGATGAGATCGATGTACCGGTTGATGAAATGCTGATCGTCGAATTATATTCTAAATAATAACCCGTAAAACGTGCTGATAGCAGGAGGGAACTTATAGTGTTTGATTTTAATAAACCAAATATCGAAATCACAGAAATGTCAGAAGATAAGAAACATGGCAGATTTGTTGTGGAGCCACTGGAAAGGGGCTACGGAACAACGCTTGGTAACAGCCTCAGAAGAATTATGCTGTCCTCTCTGCCTGGAGCGGCAATTAGCCAGGTAAAAATTGACGGGGTTCTGCATGAATTCAGTTCCATTCCGGGAGTGAAGGAAGACGTTACCGAGATCATTATGAATCTGAAGACATTGGCGATTAAAAACACTTCAGAAACAGACGAACCCAAAACAGCTTATATTGAATTTGAAGGAGAAGGCGTTGTAACAGGCGCTGATATCCAGGTGGATTCTGATATTGAGATTATGAATCCGGACGTTGTGATTGCTACACTCAACGGTGGAGCAGACAGCAAGCTTTACATGGAGCTGACGATTACAAAGGGCAGAGGCTATGTAAGCTCTGACAAGAACAAGAAGGAAGATCTCCCGATCGGTGTGATCCCGATTGATTCTATCTATACGCCTGTAGAGCGTGTCAATCTGACGGTACAGAATACCCGTGTCGGACAGATTACAGACTACGATAAGCTGACACTGGATGTATATACCAACGGTACCCTGCTTCCGGACGAGGCCGTGAGCCTTGCGGCAAAAGTATTGAACGAACATCTGAAACTCTTCATTGACCTCTCTGAGGTGGCTCAGGCTGCTGAAGTGATGATTGAGAAAGAGGACGATGAAAAGGAAAAGGTACTTGAGATGAGTATTGATGAACTGGAACTTTCGGTTCGTTCTTACAACTGCTTAAAGAGAGCCGGAATCAATACCGTGGAAGAGCTGACAAACAGAACTCCTGAGGATATGATGAAAGTACGTAATCTGGGACGGAAGTCTTTAGAAGAAGTGTTGGCAAAATTAAAAGAACTCGGCTTGGAATTAAGCCAGGGTGAGGAATAGAAACGTATACCAAATTTTCTGCCGGTAAGCCCGAAGTGCGCGGCAGGGCATTTGACTAGTAAGCCCGAAGTTGCATAATCAGATGTAAAACATGGAGGAAAATAGCAATGGCAAAGTATAGAAAGCTTGGAAGAAGAAGTGATTTAAGAAAAGCTCTGTTAAGAAACCAGGTAACAGCTCTTTTAAATCATGGAAAGATCAGAACAACAGAAGCAAAGGCAAAAGAGATCCGAAAGATTGCTGAAGGTCTGATCGCTATGGCTGTAAAAGAAAAAGATAACTACGAAGAAGTAACTGTCAAAGCAAAAGTTGCCCGTAAAGACGCTGACGGAAAGCGTGTAAAAGAAGTAGTAGACGGAAAGAAAGTAACTGTATACGACGAAGTTGAGAAGAAGATCAAAAAGGATCTTCCTTCCAGATTACATGCACGCCGCCAGATGCTGAAGGTTCTTGTTCCGGTAAAAGAAGTAACAGACGGAAAGAAGAAAGCGGCAAAAGAAGTAGATCTTGTAAATAAATTATTTACAGAGATCGCTCCGAAATACGAAGGACGTAACGGTGGTTACACAAGAATCGTAAAGATCGGACAGCGTAAAGGTGACGCTGCGATGGAAGTATTCATCGAGTTAGTATAATATGTTATCTGAATAAGATTCAAAAATGTAGACGGTTTCCCAAATTCTGGGGGACCGTCTTTTTTCATGCAAAATGCCGGGGGATTTGTGAAAAATGAAAGTTGCTTTATGCAAAAAAGAGAAAGGGAATGTCTTGTTAAAAAATTATCAAGAATTGATTGACAAACAATTAACGATATACTATACTAAGCACAGTGAAACGAACAACGTTTTGAGTTTAGGAGGAGAACAAGCATGGCGACAAAGAAAAAAGAAGCACCGGCAATCATTGACAGTGTGGACGCATTAGTAGCAAAGATCAAAGCGATGAAAGAAGCGCAGAAAGTATTTGCTGCCTTTACTCAGGATCAGGTTGATAAGATCTTTTTTGAGGCAGCTATGGCTGCAAACAAACAGCGTATTCCGCTTGCGAAGATGGCAGTAGAAGAGACTGGCATGGGCGTTGTGGAAGACAAGATTATCAAGAATCACTATGCTGCAGAATATATTTACAACGCATACAAAAACACAAAGACTTGTGGTGTGATCGAAGAAGATCCGGCATACGGAATCAAGAAAGTGGCGGAGCCGATCGGTCTGATCGCGGCGGTCATTCCGACGACAAACCCGACTTCCACAGCAATCTTTAAGACACTGATCGCATTAAAGACAAGAAATGCGATCATCATCAGCCCACATCCACGTGCAAAGGCTTGTACAATTGCGGCTGCAAAAGTTGTGCTTGACGCGGCAGTAAAAGCAGGTGCTCCGGAAGGTATCATCGGATGGATCGACGTTCCGTCTCTGGAACTGACAAACGAAGTAATGAGAGACGCAGATATCATCCTTGCAACAGGTGGTCCTGGAATGGTGAAAGCTGCTTACTCATCAGGAAAACCGGCGCTCGGCGTAGGTGCTGGTAATACACCAGCAATCATCGATGAGACAGCGGACATTAAGCTTGCTGTAAACTCCATTATACATTCAAAAACATTTGATAACGGTATGATCTGTGCTTCTGAGCAGTCTGTCACCGTTCTGGACAGCGTATACGAGGAAGTGAAGAAAGAGTTCGCTTATCGTGGATGCTACTTCTTAAAGAAAGACGAAATCGAGAAAGTCAGAAAGACAATCATCATCAATGGCGCACTGAACGCAAAGATCGTAGGACAGAGCGCATACACGATCGCAAAACTTGCAGGCGTCGATGTTCCGGAGACTACAAAGATTCTGATCGGTGAGGTAGAATCCGTTGATATCTCCGAGGAGTTCGCTCACGAGAAACTTTCTCCGGTACTTGCAATGTACAAGGCAATGACATTCGACGAGGCACTTGCAAAGGCAGAACAGCTTGTTGCTGACGGCGGATACGGACATACTTCTTCTCTCTATGTTGACACAGCAGAGAAAGAAAAGATGGCAAAACACGCGGCAGCGATGAAGACATGCCGTATACTCGTAAACACACCGTCATCCCAGGGGGGTATCGGTGATCTGTACAACTTCAAACTTGCTCCGTCTCTGACACTTGGATGCGGTTCCTGGGGTGGAAACTCTGTATCTGAAAATGTTGGGGTAAAACATCTGATCAACATCAAGACTGTTGCCGAGAGGAGAGAGAATATGCTTTGGTTCAGAACACCTGAGAAAGTTTACTTTAAGAAAGGATGTATGCCGGTAGCGCTGGATGAGCTTGGCACAGAGATGCACAAGAAAAAAGCATTTATCGTTACAGACAGCTTCTTATACAAAAACGGATATGTAAAACCGATCGAAGCAAAGCTTGATGAAATGGGAATTCAGCACACCTGCTTCTACGAAGTAGCACCGGATCCGACATTACAGTGCGCTATGAAAGGTACAGACCAGATGAGAGCGTTTGAGCCGGATACGATCATCGCACTTGGCGGTGGTTCCGCAATGGACGCGGCAAAGATCATGTGGGTAATGTATGAACATCCGGAAGCAAACTTTGAAGACATGGCAATGGACTTCATGGATATCCGTAAGAGAGTATACAAATTCCCTAAGATGGGCGAGAAAGCTTACTTTGTAGCAATCCCGACCTCTTCAGGTACAGGTTCTGAGGTGACGCCGTTTGCCATCATCACAGATGCGGATACCGGTGTAAAATGGCCTCTGGCTGACTACGAATTACTTCCAAACATGGCAATCGTTGATGTGGACAATATGATGACACAGCCGAAGGGACTGACAAGCGCATCCGGTATCGACGTGATGACCCATGCGATTGAAGCCTATGTATCCATCATGGCTACAGAATATACAGATGGTCTTGCATTAAAGGCAATCAAGACAGTCTTTGATTATCTTCCGGCTGCTTACGATAAGGGAGCAAACGACCCGATCGCAAGAGAGAAAATGGCGAATGCATCCTGTATGGCAGGTATGGCATTTGCAAACGCTTTCCTTGGACTGAACCACTCTATGGCTCACAAACTTGGTGCGTTCCATCACATTCCACATGGTGTGGCAAATGCGCTTCTTTTGACAAACGTGATCCGCTACAATGCTGCGGAAGTACCGGTGAAGATGGGAACTTTCTCACAGTACCAGTATCCGCACGCGCAGGAAAGATATGCTGAGGCGGCAAGATTTGCAGGAATCTGCGGAAAGGATGACGCCCAGACAGTAGAATTATTCTGTGAAAAACTGGAAGAATTAAAGAAAGCGATCGGAATTCCGAAGACGATTAAAGAATGGGGTATCAAGGAAGAAGACTTCCTTGCAACACTGGATGAGATGGTAGAGCAGGCATTCAACGACCAGTGTACAGGGGCAAACCCGAGATATCCATTGATGAGCGAAATCAAAGAGCTTTACCTGAAATCCTACTACGGCAACTAAATGATTCTCGTACTTCATATGCAAGATGCGGCAGGAGTTTATGGTATCATAGACATAAATGAAAAACAGTTTTGACAGACAGGAGGTAATCTTATGAAACTGGAAAATGTAATTGTAGAACGTCCATACAAAAAAGTATACCGCTGCGAAGAGGGAATCGCAAAGGTGTTTGAGCCGACTCATCCGAAAGAGGACGTCTTTAATGAGGCACTGAATCAGGCGAGGGTGGAGGCCACAGGACTGAATATTCCTAAAGTAAAAAGTGTGAATGACATCGACGGAAAATGGGCACTTGTGATTGAATATAAAGAAGGAAAGACGTTGGAAGAGCTGATGACGGAGCATCCGGAAAAAATGGATGAGTACTTGGAGCAATTCGTGGATCTGCAGCTTGAGATCCACAGTAAGACAGCCCCGTTATTAGGAAAGCTCAAAGATAAGTTGACTCGGCAGATTAACGGCCTGAAAGATGTGGTAGACGCTACGACAAGATATGAACTCCTGACAAGACTGGATAGTATGCCAAAGCATCATAAAGTATGCCATGGCGACTATAATCCTAGCAACGTGATCGTAGGTGAGGATGGAAGCCTTTATATCGTAGACTGGGCACATGCCACCCAGGGAAATGCAAGTGCGGACGCAGCGATGACATACCTGCTTTTCGCTTTAAAAGATCAAAAGATAGCTGATAAATACATGAATCTGTTCTGCAAGAAGAGTGATACGGCAAAGCAGTATGTACAGCAGTGGCTTCCGATCGTTGCCGCGGCACAGCTTGCCAAGGAACATGTAATGGAAAAAGAGTTCTTGATGAAATGGATTGATATCTTTGATTACCAATAGATCAGTTATCATCATATGGCGCCGGATTCTTAGGAATCCGGCGTTTTTTTGGCCTTGAACGAAAAATACTAACAAGTTTTAACTGTTTAGGAGGAAAGAATGTTACAATGTAAGAAAAGGGAGGGATTTGATGATCATTCGAGAGACAGGAGAGGATGATTTGGGGCAGGTGATGACAATTATCCGTATGGCACAGCAGTCGTTTCGGGATCAGGGCGTTGACCAGTGGCAGGACGGTTATCCTAACGAGGAGGTGATTCTGGAGGATATAAGAAAGGGACAAAGCTATGTGGCGGAGGAGAAGGGTATCATTTTAGGCACAGCGGTTATTTCCTTTGAAAAGGAGAAGACTTATGACGGGATTGAGAACGGACAGTGGTTGACGCTGGGAGATACAAAGTATATGGTAATCCACCGGATTGCCACCCATTATGAGTACAAGAGAAGAGGAACGGCAGGAGCCTTTCTGGAGTTTGCCAGGGAGACCGCGCGGAGGCGAGGAGTGCTTAGCATTCGGATTGATACGCATCCGGACAATCAGATCATGCAAAGCTGGCTCTGTAAGAATGGCTTCATCTACTGTGGATGGATCTGGCTTATCAACGGATCCCTGCGCTATGCGTATGAGAACGTGTTATAAAGATGGTAATGATTTACATAATTTTTTTAGAAAAGATTTAGAATTCTTCCATGGTTTCTACACAGTTCAAGTGCTATACTAAAACAATCAAATGAAGGGAGATACACTATGAAAGAAGTTAAATCCCCCAGGAAGCCGTTTCTGATCTATGCGCTTGTAGTTGCAGTGATCATTCTTTTGCTCAATGGGATTCTCTTTCCGAATATACTGGAGCAGAGGACGGAGGAAGTGGATTATGGGACATTTATGACAATGACAGAGAAGCGGGAAATCGGTCTTGTGGAGGTACAGGATACGAAAATCGTATTCACGGACAAGGATCAGAAGCATGTGTACGAGACTGGAGTGATGAATGATCCGGGACTTGTGGACCGTCTGCATGAGGCCGGAGCGAAGTTCTCGCAGAATATTGAGGAGCAGATGCCGGTATGGATCAGCCTTCTGCTCTCTTATGTGATTCCGATTGCTATTTTCCTTTTTATTGGTAATTGGCTGGCGAAGAAAATGACGAATAAGATGGGTGGAGCCAATTCTATGGCTTTCGGTATGGGAAAGAGTAATGCCAAGATTTATGTGCAGTCCGACTCAGGTATCCACTTTTCAGATGTGGCCGGGGAGGAGGAAGCTAAGGAACTTTTGAGTGAGATTGTAGACTTTTTGCACAATCCGGGGCGTTACCGTGAGATCGGAGCGTCCATGCCAAAGGGGGCCCTGCTTGTAGGTCCTCCGGGTACCGGCAAGACACTCCTTGCCAAGGCAGTGGCCGGGGAGGCGAGCGTACCGTTTTTCTCGATTTCCGGTTCCGAGTTTGTGGAGATGTTCGTTGGTATGGGAGCAGCCAAGGTGCGGGATTTGTTCAAGCAGGCCAACGAAAAAGCGCCGTGCATCGTGTTTATCGACGAGATCGATACGATTGGAAAGAAACGTGACGGCCAGATCAATGGAAATGACGAGCGGGAGCAGACGCTGAATCAGCTTCTTACAGAGATGGACGGTTTTGACGGCTCCAAGGGCGTTGTCATTCTTGCAGCGACCAACCGTCCCGATTCTCTTGACCCGGCGCTTTTGAGACCGGGCCGGTTTGACCGGAGGATACCGGTGGAGCTTCCGGATATGGCGGGGCGTGCGGATATTTTGAGAGTCCATGCAAAGAAGATCAAGATAGCGGATAATGTGGACTTTAACGAGATTGCCAAGATGACGGCAGGTGCTTCCGGCGCGGAGCTTGCTAATATCGTCAATGAGGCGGCTCTCAAGGCGGTCCGGGAACACAGACGGTTTGCTACTCAGGCGGATATGGAGGCGAGTGTGGAGATTGTCATTGCGGGTTACGAGAAGAAGACCCGCGTCCTTTCTAATAAGGAGAAATTACAGGTGGCATATCACGAGGTTGGACATGCGCTTGTGGCGGCGCTCCAGACCCATTCGGCTCCGGTACAGAAGATTACTATCATCCCAAGGACGAGCGGAGCGCTTGGCTACACGATGCAGGTGGATGAGAAAGAGCATTTCCTGATGTCCAAAGAGGAACTGGAGAATAAGATTGCCACATTTACAGGCGGACGGGCGGCAGAGGAGCTGATTTTCCATTCCAGCTCCACGGGGGCGTCCAATGATATTGAGCAGGCTACGAGGCTTGCAAGGGCGATGATCACCCAGTACGGTATGTCTGACGAGTTTGATATGGTGGCGCTCCAGCATATTAGCAATCAATATTTGGGCGGAGACGCATCGTTATCATGCTCGGACGAGACAGCCTCCTATGTTGACAAGAAGGTTGTGGAGCTTGTGCGGACGCAGCATGAGAAGGCAAAGAGGATTCTGGAAGAAAATATTATGAAGCTCCATGATATTGCCAGATATCTGTATGAGCATGAGACGATCACCGGGGATGAATTTATGGAGATTTTAAATCATGGCCCGGAACGATTGACCGGGCCGACATCGTAAAAGAGAAGTAAGCGAGCTGTTTGAAAGCAAATTTCGAAATTTGCGGTAAATAGGCTAAGGAGGCAGAGATGATCTACCAAATCACAGACAGATATAATATATAACTTCCGAGGAGCAGGGCGCCCTGAATACGCCCTGCTTTCTTTTTTATGATGGATGGGACGCACATCAGAAATAGTACAAGGAATATGAATGGCAGCTCCAGCTTCATTACACTGTCTGTGTATGTGATGGGGCATATCACTGCCGAGAGACCACCCACCAGCACGAAATTCAATATGTCTGCTCCGATGATGTTTCCAAGAGAAAGAGACGAGTGTTTTTTCCTCAGGGCAGTCAATGAGGTTGCAAGTTCGGGAAGAGAGGTTCCCAGTGCTATGAAGGTAAGAGATATGATGGATTCGGGCACGCTAAAGACCCGGGCCAGTTTCGGTCCGTACTCTACGAGGAAACCTGCACCTATGTAAATAACGCCCGCTTCGAGAATGAGACGAATGACGTCGCTGATACCGAACTCCTGCTTTTCTGTCAGGGATTCCAAAGTGTATGCTGCGCCTTGTGCAGATACAACGGAACCGGCACATTCCCTTCGACCGACGTTCCGGTGTGTGTGATGTCCATACCCCATCGCCCGTCTTATGGAATTCAGGAAAAACGCTGTACAAAGACACAGTAGAGTGATTCCTGCTGTCCGGGGCAGGCCGCCGGTGAGATATCCGCAGGACGCATACAAGCCGAGTGCTGTTCCAAGAAAGCAAAGTCCCGTCCGCACGTCCTTCACCTCCCGAGGCTTAAGAAGGACCGGCCGCAGGAATATCAGCGTTCCGGCAATAAAGCCTGTATTGCACAGAATGGAACCAAGAGCATTTCCAAGAGCCATGTCAGGCAACCCTTTTACTGACGCCATTGTCGAGAACAGCGTTTCGGGCAGGGTCGTGCCCAGGCTTACAATCGTTGCGCCAATAAGCACTTCTGGCAGTCTGAACCGGTTCGCAAGTGACACAGCACTGTCAACGAAGAGCCCGCTCCCCCACACGAGAAGTACAAGTCCCAGTGAAAACATCAATATATAATAACCGACTGTCAATTTTTCTGACCGCCTTTCATAGGTCGTCTCCCCAAAGTATATGCATCCGTGAGAGGAAATATTTCACTGAATGTTTCCAAAATCCAGAGTATGAATATACTGTTAGAAAAAGAGATGCCGAAGAGAGATCCATGAGGCATCCGCTGTAAACAGAAGGTATCACTATGTTTATCCATGTACTGCTACTGGTCTGCGCTCTGTGCGTAGACACCTTTACCGCAGGCATCGCTTACGGGGCTGACCGTGTGAAATTGACTTTGCCGCAAATCGGTGCGGTCAGTGGGATATGCAGCCTGTGCCTGGGCATTTCCCTCATCTTTGGAAACATCATTGACAGCTTCATCCCCGAGACATTTACCAGAGTTGTCTGTTGCTCAAGTCTATTCTTCCTGGGGGCTCTTAAACTTATCGATTCTGCAATACGCCATTATCTGAAATATCATGAATCTGTCCGCAGAGATATCTGTTTTTCGATTTCTAGCCTCAGCTTCATCATCAGTATCTACACAGATCCATTAGAAGCCGATGAGGACAGGAATAAAATTTTGTCGTGGAGAGAAACCTTTTTCTTCTCCATTGCCATGTCCATAGACAGTCTCATCTCCGGCACGATGGCGGCATTTCTTAAAATACCGGTCCTTTTGACCGTACTGGCCTCTTTCCTCGTCGGGGTAGTATTTATCTGCTCAGGACTTTTTGTCGGTGCAAGGATACAGCAGCGCCTCCCTTTCGATCTGTCATGGATGAGCGGAATACTGTTCATTGTACTTGCCGTGATCAGATATTAACATGCAAAAATCCAGGCTGAATCTACAAATACAAAGATTTAGCCTGGATTTTTCATATCATAGGAGAAGCGTCTAATCATCTAAGCTGATGATTTCGCCATACCCTAAGGTACTTTATTATAGTTCCTGTTTGTCACTTATCGTTAGAAAAAGACGTTTCCACCTACAATAGTTCCAATGTGTCCAGTGTATGCGGCACGGAACTGATAGCATCCGCTGACGGATGACAGACGTTTGCCGTTCAGGGCGTCTCTTGCCACCTGATAACAAAGAGAACTCGGTCCGCGCTCTAAAACACGGTTGAGACTTCCATTCCAGGTCGGTGAGAACTGTCCACTTTGATAAATAACGCCTTTTAATGTGTTAGGATATCTCGGGCTTTCTACACGGTTCATAATGACGGTAGCAACAGCAAGCAGCCCATCATAGCCGCCAGAACCTGCCTCACATTCCAGAATAGCCGCAAACAGGACAAGGTCTGTCGTCTCGGCAGGAGCAGCAGGCTTCTGTGTTGTCGATCCGCCTGTGCCCGGTTTCTGTGTCCCGGAATTGCCCGTGTTGTTATTGTTGCTGTTGTTTGTACTTCCAGAAGAGCCGCCTCCGGATGGTTTTTTATGATCTTCCGGTTTCTGGGAGGATGATTCCTGTTTTTGATCTGAGGAAGATTGATTCTTTCCTGAATTCTTGTCAGATGAATGATTGGATGCCAGTTCCTCTGTGCCGGCTGCATGGTAGGAGTCCGTTGTCGTCTCCAATGCCTTCTTTGCCGCTTCTTCGGCTGCCTTTGCCTTGGCTAGCGCCTGGGAAGAAGCAGAAAGCTGCCCGCTAGTTGATGAAATGCGGGAATTCAGTTCTGACTGCTTGGACGTCATCTCCTGTTTCATGGCGTCCAATTCCTCTTTTTGTTTTTTTAGATTTTTCTCTTTTTGGTCGATATCCTGACGCAGATCCTGAAGCTCTTTGAGCATCTTGCGGTCATAGTCTGTAACCCGCTCCACAAAGTCTACACGGTTCAGAAATTCTCCCATACTGTCGGAAGTAAACAGAATCTCCAGAAAAGAGACGTTTCCGTTTTCGTATATGTACTGGATACGCTTTTTCATGGACTGATACTGCAAATCCTCATTCACCTGTGCCGCGGCCAGATCAAGCTCCGCCTGCTCCGCTTCCTTATTCGTGCTTTCGATCTTCGATGCAAGAGAGGTGATCTCCCCGCTGATAGAAGAAAGCTGCTCATTCAAATCCTGTAATTCGGACTGAAGATTCTGTGTCTCCTGCTCCAGATCGGATACGGAATCTCCCGCAGATACAAGAACGGGGGACGCCATGAGAACGGTGGCACAGGTAAAAGCAGTACATGCACGCAGTAAAGGTTTAAGTTTTGCTTTCATCATACCGAATCCTTTCGTAAAAATAAATACAGATAGAGTATACTATAAATTGCGGAATTAATCAAATTTTGATAGAATATAAATAATTATGTAGGACAAAGTCTGTAACAGTTCAGGTATGACAGCCCGGATTTGCGGCCTTGTGGATGAACTGTTATAGAAATTTATGCAGAAAGGAAAGCAAAAATGGGAGGTAAATCAAAAGAAGCAGAGTTTGAGACATACCGTTTAAGAATTTACCCGTGGGTGCGTGAGATTCCTGAGGATGAGGAAGGATGGAGGCGAGAGGGGTACTCCCCGGAGGATACGCCGCTTTTGTCTTTTGTGGACGGACTGATGACGGTATTTGTAGTGCATCAGGGAGAAAATTCCTATGAAATTCTAAAGGATAGTATGGTGCCAGATGGGGTAAGTACGGAAATGCTTTATCAGACAGCCTGTGAAAATCTGGCGCGGGATGTGGAGTTCGTCTTTTCTAATACCCTTTTTGGTGGATTTGGAGTGATTGCGGACGGGATACACGAGGCGAGTGCCCTGTGCCTTCGTCATATCTGGGAGACCTGCACCCAAAAGCTTGAAGATGACGTGCTGATTTTGGTTCCCGCCAGAGATATGCTTTTATTTGCTCCACAGTCCGATGAAAGGGCTGTTCGCTCTATGATTCAGTTTGCGGAGCAAGGATGGATGCAGAGTCGGTACCGAGTGACGAAAAAGCAATATCGGTATTCGAGGGAGAGAAAGGAACTTACGATCTATGAGAACAATTAAGATGATTGGACTGGATCTGGACGGGACGCTTCTGAACCGGGAGAAGAAGCTTACCACTTATTCGAAGGAGATACTAAAGGAAGCCATCTGCCAGGGGATGATTGTTCTGGTGGCGACCGGGAGACCACTTTTGGGAGTACCGGATTTTATGCGGGAGTTTCCGGGGATGCGCTATATTCTTACGGCCAATGGAGCGAGGATTTACGACCGGGAAGATGGTAATCGGCTGTTATATGAGAATCTTCTTTCCAGGGAAGATGCGTGCACCGTATTGGACGTATTTGAGGAGTATGATACGTTGAAGGACGTCTATTATGACGGTGTCGGTTATGCGAACCGCTTGGAGGTGGAACATCTGGAACGGTATTATGAAGATCCGGCCATGCGGGAATATATCTGGAGGACAAGGAAACGGGTGGAGAATGTCCGGGACAAAATGAAAGAATATTCTTTCGGATTGGATAAGATACAGGCAGTCTTCGCAAAGAGGAGCGAACGGGAGGAAGCGATGAGGCGTCTGAAGGAGAAGACAGATCTTGCCGTTACCGGCGCACTTGCAAATAATATTGAAGTCAACGCCAGGGGAGTCAATAAAGGAAACGGCCTGCTTATGCTTGGAAAGATTCTTGGCATTGAGAAGGAAGAGATCATGGCATGCGGGGATGGACTGAATGATCTGGCCATGCTTCGGGCGGTGGGCTTTGGAGTCGCTATGGCGAATGGAAATGAGGAAGTCAAAAAGTATGCCGACTATGTCACAGGAAGTAATGACGAGGATGGCGTGGCAAAAGCGATTGAGAAATTTGTATTGAGATAAGGGAGGTAGGAACGTGGATATTATTATTTCTATTATACTTGGCATTGTACAGGGCATTACGGAGTGGCTGCCGATCAGCAGCACCGGACATCTGCTTTTGGTTGATGAGTTTCTGCACATGAATGTCAGTGCCGACTTTATGAATATGTTTAAGGTTGTGATTCAGCTTGCATCGGTAATTGCCGTGATTGTGCTCTATTTCCACAAGTTGAATCCATTTTCGCCAAAGAAATCGGCGAAGCAGCGCTGGAATACGATCGAGCTTTGGATGAAAGTGGTGGTAGCTTGTATTCCATCTGCGGTGGGACTGTTTATCGATGATATTGTGGATGAGAAGCTCTCTAACTATGTTGTCATTTCTCTGATGCTGATCATTTATGGCATCTTGTTTATCGTGATCGAGAAGTGGAATAAGCAACGCAGTCCAAGGGTGACAAAGTTAAAAGAGCTGACTTACTGGACCGCTCTTGGGATAGGGTGCTTTCAGGTACTTGCAATGGTGCCGGGGACTTCCAGGTCCGGAGCGACGATTGTAGGAGCTTTGCTCATTGGCGTGGCAAGACCGGTGGCGGCTGAGTTCACCTTTTTCCTCGCAATTCCTACCATGGTAGCGGCCAGCGGATTGAAACTGCTCAAGTTCGGTTTTCATTACACGGGCCAGGAGATCATCATCCTGCTGGTAGGATGCGTGGTATCTTTCCTTGTATCTGTTTTTGCGATCAAGTTCCTTATGGGATACATTAAGAAGCACGATTTTACCGTATTCGGATATTACCGTATTATTCTGGGAGTTGTCGTTCTGGCATATTTCCTGATTTTTGTGTAACTTGATCAGGATACAAAAAGAGCGGATTTGATGCGTCGGCATGGGATCCGCTTTCGCTTTGTAAAAAGGAGAAGGAGCGCTATATGGGCTTTGAACACGAACTGATTATTCCAAACGAAGGATTTCCATTCAAGCTGTTTCAGTTTGAGGGGAAAGACGGACACTATGTGAGGGAGAAGCATTGGCACCGTTCGATTGAGATCTTTGCGGTCTTTGAGGGAACACTGGCCTTTTTTATAAATGAGGAGGAGTATCCACTTGGCTCGGGAGAATTTATACTTCTGAATTCCAATGAGATTCATTCGATCTCTTCACCTGAAGCAAACCGGACGATTGTCCTTCAGATTCCGATGAATGTTTTGCGGAATGTGGAGACAGGCGGGGGACTGATTTTGTTTACCCACAGTCCGAAACGGCAGGATTCAAAAATCATGGAATTGATCGGGAGTATGTACCAGGAACTCCAAGAGAGAGGGAGTGAATATGAATGGAAGGTGCAGAGCGATTTTTTCATGCTGGTTTATCTGCTGCTTACGAAATACCGAAAGCGGGAGATTTTGCCGGAGGAAATCCGTCATTACCGAAAATTAAACCGACTTTCCACGATCACAGGATATATCCGGGAGAATTATACGAAGGAGCTGTCTCTGGAGATGGTGGCAGACAGATTTGGCTACTCTCCGTCATATCTCTCGCGGATGTTCCGGAAATACGCACAGACCAATTATAAGACCTATCTCCAGAATGTACGGATCGAGTATGGGTTTCAGGAACTTGCCAATACTGATCATACGATTGGTGAGATTGCTTTGAACAATGGATTTCCCAATCAGAAAGCATTTACAAGGGAATTTAAAAAGAAATACGGAATTCTGCCAAGTGAATATCGAAGAGGACAAAAAAATGCCAAAGATTAGCTAAAATATGGGTGGAAAAAGACAAAAAAGAACTGATATAATCATTGAAAAAGAGCAATGAACATGGAACGGACTTTTAAGGTGCCGTATAAAAGATCACACTCTAAATAATCAGGAGGAAAAAGATGAGTCTGGAAATGAATATGCCAAAAGTAAAATTAGGAATCGTTGCGGTGAGCAGAGACTGTTTTCCGGAGAGCCTTTCCGTAACGAGAAGAGGAAATCTGGTGAAAGCCTACAAGGAGAAATATCCGGCAGAAGACATCTATGAATGTCCGATCTGCATCGTAGAGAGCGAAATCCACATGGTACAGGCGCTGGAGGATCTCAAAAAGGCAGGATGCAACGCACTTTGTGTCTACCTTGGAAACTTTGGGCCGGAGATCTCGGAGACGCTGCTGGCAAAGCATTTTGACGGACCAAAGATGTTTCTAGCGGCGGCGGAGGAGACCGGGGATCATCTCTGCCAGGGAAGAGGGGATGCTTATTGTGGAATGTTAAATGCAAGCTACAATCTCTCGCTCCGCAATATCAGAGCGTATATACCGGAATATCCGGTAGGAGACGCTGCCGACTGTGCGGACATGATCCATGAGTTTGTTCCTATCGCAAGGGCTGTGATTGCGCTGCAGGATCTTAAGATTATCAGCTTTGGGCCACGTCCGTATAATTTCCTGGCGTGCAACGCGCCGATCAAGCAGCTTTACAATCTTGGAGTGGAGATCGAGGAGAATTCTGAACTGGATCTTTTTGAATCATTCAACAAACATGAAGGAGACGAGCGGATTTGGGAAATCGTAAAAGAGATGGAAGAGGAACTGGGAGCAGGCAATAAAAAACCGGAGATTCTGCCCAAACTGGCGCAGTATGAGCTGACGCTCAAAGACTGGATCCGTGATCATAAGGGATACAGAAAATACGTGGCGATTGCCGGGAAATGCTGGCCTGCCTTCCAGACACAGTTTGGTTTTGTACCGTGTTATGTGAACAGTCGTCTGACCGCACAGGGGATTCCGGTATCCTGCGAGGTGGATATCTACGGTGCAGTCAGCGAGTACATCGGAACAGTCGTAAGCCAGGACGCTGTCACCCTGCTTGATATTAATAATACCGTTCCAAATGATATGTATGAGACAGAAATCAAGGGCAAATATGATTACACGCTCAAAGATACCTTTATGGGATTCCACTGCGGAAACACTGCTTCCGGGAAACTCTCTTCCTGTGAGATGAAATATCAGATGATTATGGCGCGTACCCTTCCGGAAGAGGTGACACAGGGCACTCTGGAAGGAGATATCCTACCGGGGGACATCACTTTTTATCGTCTCCAAAGTACGGCTGATAATAAACTGCGGGCTTACATTGCACAGGGTGAAGTACTTCCGGTAGCAACCAGATCATTCGGCTCTATCGGGATTTTTGCTATCCCTGAGATGGGAAGATTTTATCGCCATGTCCTCATTGAAGGCAATTACCCGCATCACGGGGCGGTTGCGTTTGGACACTACGGTAAGACGCTGTACGAAGTATTCCGCTACATCGGTGTGGACATGGATGAGATCGGCTACAACCAGCCTAGAGGAGTACGTTACAAAACAGAAAATCCATTTGCGTAAGCGACAGAAGGAGGAATTGCGGATGTTCTATATTGGTGTGGATCTTGGCACCTCGGCGGTGAAGCTGCTTTTGATGGACTCTGAAGGGAAAATCCGGAAGATTGTTTCAAAGCAATACCCGATTTCATTCCCACATCCGGGCTGGTCGGAACAGAATCCGGTGGACTGGTATGAGAAGAGTATCGAGGGGATCCGGGAGTTGACAGAGGATATTAACCGTCAGGA
>OAVK01000560.1_pt1 | contig 18532 bp, 17 predicted proteins | sample 1495301 | NCBI WGS metagenome assembly OAVK01 (sample SAMEA2580094, study PRJEB22360) | human gut metagenome | biome: human gut; feature: human-associated habitat; material: faeces | place: Denmark | collected 2008/2010
CAGGCCCTTCGGCAGGGCGGAGCACGGCGGTGCGGGGGGAGGCCAGCGGCTTGGGACGGTAGCCGTTCCAGTCGTCGGTGTTGCTGGCGGTCTGGGTGTCGGCGCACAGCTGCTTGCCGTCGATCTCGGTCACGTCGCCGGTGGAGTATTCCGGATCGGTGTCTTCGCCGCCGTCGGTCTTGTCGTTGAACGGGTCGCCGTTGGACGGCGCGCATTCCACGAGCGGGGTTCCGGTGACGATGGCGCGGTCCGTGTGGGTCTCGCCTTCCTTGACGCCCTTGAGCGTGCCGGTCACGCTGACCGATTCGCCCGGCTTGAGCACCAGGGTGTCCCAGTTGTCGGGGTAGGTGAGCGAATCCATGTCCACGTGCGCGTCGCCGACGATGGTGGAGTCGTCGAGGTTCAGGTCGCTTGCCTTGTACCATGCGCCGTCGCCGGTGGCCGGGTCGGTCTTGGAGGTGTTGGTGATGATGAACGTGATGCCGATGTTGTCGGCGTCCATCTTCAGCGCCTGCTTCGGGTCGTCGCGGTCCGCCTGCTCCTGGCCTTCCTGCTTGAGGGTCGGGGTATCGACCTTCTCCAGGTGGATGCTCGGGGTCATGTCCGGGGTCTTGGTGACGACCTTGTTGGATTCGCGCGGCTGGCCGTTGATGGTCTCGGTCCACGTGTTGGGCACCTCGTCGGCCACGGCGATGCGCTTGCACTGGAGGTAGAGCACCCAGCCGGCCTCGTGCTCGTTGTCGGCGCTCACCAGGTCGAGGTAGGCCTGGGTCGCGTCGGCCGTGACCTTGCCGTTCTCGTCGGCGTCCACGGTGAACAGGTTGCCGCCGAACTTCGAGGAGTCGAAGCCGCTGCCCGCGATCTTCTCGCCCCTGGCCGCGAGCACCTGGCCGTCCCTGTACAGGTCGCGGCTGGCGTAGACGGCCCAGTTGCCCAGGTACTGGTCGTACTCGGTGTTCAGCTGGTCCGTGCCGCCCCAGTCCGTGACGGTCTGGTAGGCGCGGCCCGGGGGCAGGATGCTGGAATCCAGGCGGTAGAGGAACGTGTGATTCAGATACACGCTCTTGCCGTCGATGCTGTCGCCGCCGACCTTCACGGTCACGTCCTTGGTCGGGTTGATCTCCTTCAGCGGGTTGGTGACGGTGTTGGTCTTGTCGCGCCTGTCGTTCGTGACCTGCGTGGCGGTGTTCTCCACCGTGTGGCCGTCCTTGACCTTGGTGACGGTCATCGGCATGACCACCTGGTAGGTGTGGCCCAGCAGCGACTGGTCGATGCTCGGGTCCTTCAGCGGATCGTAATCCTTGTCGGACTTCTCGCTGTACGCCTTCAGATCGTCGGGCTGCGGGTCGCCGGGCACGGTCTCGCCGGTCGCGGGGATCTGGGTGTCCACGGTTTTGGCGAAGGCGTAGAGCACGCCGTCCTTGTCCTGGATGTTGAACTCGCCGGTGCGGTCCCTGCCGGTCTCGTCAAGGATCTCCACGTGCTTCGCGTCGAGGGTCAGGTACTCCTGGTCGTAGTCGTCCACCATGCCCAGTCGCCATACCTTGTAGGCGGTGTCGGTGAGCCTGGAGGCGTCGATGTTGACGCGGTAGTACACCTTGTCGCCCAGCAGCGCGGTCTTGCCGTCGATGTTGATGGTCGGGTCCTTCTGCGTGTCCTGCTTGGAGGGCTTGATGACCGGCGGCTCGTTCTCGACCTTGTTGGACGGGGTGACGCCGTTGTTGACGGTCAGCGCGGCCTTGTTGTCGACGGTCTTGTCGGTGGGCGCGTCCTCGTTCACCTTGGCCTCGAAGCGCAGCAGCACGCGCGGGTTGGAGCCGGCCTTCCAGTTGGCGGCAACCCAGTCCTTGGCGAACGTGGCCTCGAACGAGTGGTTGGCTTCGTCCCACTGCACCTTGTAGGCGCTCTTCGGGATGATGCCGCCGGTTCCCAGGTCGGTGATCTCCAGGGTCTGCTTGTTCGCGGTGGTGTACTCGGAATAGGTGTCGCTCAGCTTGATGGCGGTCACCGAATATGCCTGGTCCGCAGGGATCTGCGGGTCCACGCGCACGGTGTATTCCACGGTCTGGCCAGGGAACACGGTCTTGGTGTCGATGCTGGACTGGTCGCCGCCCTGGGAGGATTCGGCGATGACCTGCTTGTGGATCGGGGGAACGGTCACGCAGATCTTCGGCGTGTTGGTGTCCACCGTGCTGCCGCCGACCGTCTGGCCGCCCTTGTTGTCGAGGTCGTCGCCCTTCGGGTCCGCGCACGTGTTGAGCTCGTCGCCCTCCGCCTTGCCGTAGGATTCGAGCAGCTTCACGGTGTCGAAGTTCACGTCGAAGGGGATCACGACGCTGATCTGCTTCGCGGTCTTCAGGTCCTTCTGCGCGGCCTCGTAGGAGTCCTTCGCGCTGACCGTGACCTTGGTGCCCTCGGCGGTGATGTCGAACTGGTCGGTCACGTCCTTGCCGGTCTTGTTCAGGTCGTTGACGCTGGCGTTGGCCTCGTCGGTGGTGTCCTGCTCGTAGACCTTGATGTTGGAGGTGTCCTTCAGGTCGAGGATGCTATCGACGTTGGCGAAGTCGTCGGTCCACGCGATCTCGGGCACGCGGCCCAATCCGGTGGGCAGGGTGCCGGAGATGACCGCCGCCACCTCGTCGCCGAGACGGTAGTACTTGTCGTCGCCGCCCACCTTGTCGGTCTTGGCCGGATCGACGGTCAGCTGCCACTTGCCGCCGACCTTCATGGCCCACGCCTTGTTGGGGTTGGGTGTCCACACGAACACCGGCGGCTCGTTGGTCGGTCGGGTCTCGTTGTTCCACTTCTCGTACGCCTTGTTGGTCAGCTGGATCTTCTTGCCCTCGGTGGCACCCTTTTTGATGGTGCCCGTCAGGTAGAACCTGACCTTGCTCGCGCTGTTCCTGAACATCGTCTTCGCGATGTAGGCGGACTTCGCGGTGGCGGTCGCGGTCCCGGCCTTCCGGTCGATCACGATATCGAACTGGTCGGTCTCGTCCTTGCCGTCGACGAACACCTTGCCGGACTTCCAGTCGATCCACTGGATCGAACCGGTCAGATCATCGGTGATGGAATAGGATGCCAACGGGTTGAGCAAGTGGCTCGGGATGCTGCCGTTGACGACCACGCCCACCTGGTCGCCCACCAGGAAAGTCTTCTGATCGACGCCCTGCTGGTTGGTCCAACCCTTGTCCTCGGCCACGAGAGCGCCGGACTCGTCCAGCACCCACACCTTGTCCGGGGTCGGCGTGACCTTGCCCACGCCGTCGCCGTTGCCGGTCTGGCAGTCGGCCAGGCTGCCGGTGCCGTTGTCGCCGTTCCAGCACGCCACGGAACCGTCGTTGATCTCGTAGTCGCCGCCGGTGGGTTTGGCCGACTGTGGCACGTTCAGCGTGTAGAGGCCGGAATGCGGGGCGGTGGCGTGCGCCTTGACCACGCGCTTGCCATCGATGGAATCGTCGATGGAAATGTCCGCCGGCACGATGTTGCCGTTCGCGTCGGTCACGGTCACCTTGCTCACGTCGTCCTGCTCGGTGCCGCCGATCACCACGTCCCTGGTGTCGATCGTGTCGTAGATCCAGAACTTGCCGGAGGCGTTGGAATGCGCCTTGATGTGCGCCGTGTACAGCGAGCCGGACGCGATGGAGTCGTTGCCGTCCCGCACCGTGTCGCCGGCCTCGTTGGTCAGCCATTTCTCGGGCGGGGTGGTGGTCTTCTCGCCGGACTCCTTGCCGTCGTTCTCTCCCTTGTGGGAGACCGCCTCGGCCATGTTGCCCTGCTTCGCCACGTCAACGTCCCACCAGCGCTTGCCCGCAGGCCACGACTCCCACGAGGCGTCCATGTCCTTGAAGGACGCGCTCACTGTGGCGCTGCCCTTGTTGGATGCGGTGAACCGCTTCGCCACCGTCTTCTCGGTGCCGTCGATGCCACGCCAGTGCAGGGTCGCGGTGCCGTTCACGTTCTCGGTCTTCGACCCGTCGCTGGACAGGGTGATCGTGTCCGAAGCGTCCTTGGTGTCGCCCGACTGGCCCGACATCTCCGCAGCCTGCGTGCTCACGCTCAAGTGATAGTTCGGCTGCACCGGCTCGTATTGGTTCAACATGATGACGATCGCAACCGGGCTGTTATTCCACTGGGAGGCCGCGATCGAGTCCACCGAACGCTCAGGAGCATCAGAGAAACCGTCATCAGTGTCATAAGACACACCATTATTGCGGTATACACCCGGTGCGATGTTTTTGTTCCATGCGTCGCTCCAATAGGAGGCGGTGGCGAAGCCTTCGCCGGAATAGGAGTGCGTGGTGGGCGTGGCGACCACGCCGACGGCGACCATGCGGCAGTTCGCGGTCTCGCCCGGATGCTTATCGTTGAAACGGGCCACGCATTCATTGTTGGCCATCGTGATCGCGGTGTTCGCCTTCTCATCGGCCCCGCCGTTGTAGTTGTTATAGGTCGCGCCCATCTTCGCCACGGCCTTCTTGAACGCGTCAAGGGTAGCGCCGCCGAAACCGCCGTTGTTGTTGTCCTCATAGGCCCAGCCGATCACCGAGCCGCCGACACTGCCAGCCGAGCCGGGAGCCCAGCCGCCGCCGCCGTCGGCCATCGCGGTCGATGCGACGACGCCGCCGGCACCAAGCGTGGCGATCGCAGCCACCGCCGCGACACCGGCCTTCATCATCTTCCTGCCAAAGTTCAAAATGAACCTCCGTTAACCTTGTCTGTTCATCCCCTCCCCTCAAACTTTCCGGTCATGGCCCCGCCGCCTTTTTTCAAGGGGTGGCGGGGCTTCCGACCGCAGGAATAACGGGAGGTAGCCGCCGGTTGGCCCGGCAGCCACCAACAAGCCTCACAGACGACACGCCGAACCACGGAGCATGGCGTCTACAAAAAATCCGGAAGTATTTCCCGGCAACACGGATACACGGGAATGCGGGGGACACAGGTTCACGGGGAAATGGGTTTCCTTTGCGAAATCCATGAAAAAGGCCCGTACCGGTTTCCCGATACGAGCCATAATCAGCCATTCATCGATCAGTGATGGTAGTAGCCGTCATACTTGCCGGTGCAGCTGTTGCCGCAGCCGTAAGCGCCGTTGAGGTTCGGCTTTGGGGCGGAGGCGGCGGCCGGGCCGGAGCCGCCCGATGTGGTGCCACGGTATGTGTTGGAGCCGGAAGCGGAGCCTTCCGTGCGCCTGTACGCGCCGCCGGAGTAGGAGGAGCCGCCGTTGTAGGCGGATTGGGCCTGCGCCTGAGCCTGGGCGGCCGCTGCGGCGGCTTGCGCATCCGCGTCCGTCTTTGCCTGGACGCTCGCGTTCACGCCATTGATGGCATCCTCCACCGTCTTGCGCGCCCCGTCGATCTTCGCCGGATCGTTCCCGTCCTTCAGCCCGTTCGCCGCGTCGATGGCGTTCGACAATGCGTCGCGGGTGGCGTTGTCCGCGACCTTGCCGTCCGAATCCGCGAGCAGCTTCGACGCCTCGTCCAGCTTCGCCGTCAGATTCGTTTTCGCGGTTTCCAGCCTCTTCGCTGCCTTGGATTCGGTGACGGCCCTCACCGCCTTCGACAGGCTCTTCTCGTGGGTCTCGTACCAGTCGGCCTGTTCATTGAGCTTCACGGCGGCGGCATCCAGTCCTTGCGCGTTTTCGGCCACGCAGCCCTCGTATTCCGGCGCTTCCACGTCCAGCGCGGTTTTCAGCGCGTCGATGGTCTTCGCGTCCTTCACCTGATCGGCCTTGACCTCCAGCAAGTCGGCCGCGTCGCCGTTGACGAGCGTGTTCCAGTCGTTCATCGCGCCGCGCGCCGCGTCGGAGGCCGTGGCGCACGCGGCCTTCGCCTCGGCCAGTCGGCGGTCCGACCATATTTTCCATCCGATGCCGCCGGCCACCACAAGCGCCAGCGCGCACAGGCCCGCGACCAGCGGCACCAGCCACTTCGGCCGAACACGCCTCGACTCCTCGACGGCGGCGGTTTCTCCGTTCGTGGGCGGCGGGGTGTTGGTTTCCGTTTCCTGTTCCGTTTTCATTCGTGTCCTTTCATCGTTCGTTTCGGTATGCACCGATTTTACCGGTTTCGGTATTTCGGTAGATACCGAAGCGAATGATAAAAAAACTCGCCCGAACGAATCGGACGAGTTTCATGCCTGCATGTCAGCAAGTCAGACGCCGCACGCTTTCTCCGGGCAAGTTCCGCCCGGCCTAGCACCTCCAAAGTTATCGCTGCTGCTGTAGCCGAAGCTCCCGCCGTAGGAGGAACCGGCGGAGCCGCCTGTGGAACCTCCCGTGGTGCCGCTTCCGCCACCAGTGGAGCCTCCGCCGTAGGGGTATGAGGGTGTCCAGGATTGCTGGGGCTGAGACTGCTGATAGTTGTACTGCTGTTGTTGCGTCTGGGCGTTCGCAGCGGCGGCGGCTTTCGCATCGGCCTCGGCCTGGGCCTTGGCTTTCGCCTCCTCGTCGGCCTTCTGCTTCGCCGCGATGGAATCGTTCACCGCCTTGGATGCCTTGGCTATCGCGGCCTCGTCCTTGGCTTCGATGGCCTTGGACAGTTCCTCGCGCGTCTTGTCATCCTGCACGTTGCCGTTGCTGGACTCCAACAGGGTTTTCGCCGTGTCGATGGTCTTCGCCAGCTTCGAGTCGTTCACCGCGTCCACCGCCTTCTTCAGGCTCCCGGCGTGCTTCTCGTACCATGCGGCCGCATCGTCCAGTTCGTCGATCGCCGTTTCAAGCCCGTCCTTGCCGTCGGCCACGCAGCCCTCGTATTCGGGTGCCATGGCCTTGAGCTCCTTGCCCAAGGATTCGACGGTCTTCGAGTCCTTGACCTGTTCGGCCCTGACGGCGGCGGCATCGGCGGCATCGCCGTTGAGCAGCGCGTTGTACTCGTTGGCATTGCTGCGCACGGTGTCGGCGGCGGTGGCGCACGCCTCCTTGGCCTCGGCGAGCTTCGCGCCGCTGTAAGCGTTCCAGCCGATGATGCCGGCCACGACCAGAATCACCGCGCAGACGGCCGCGACCAGGGGCAGCAGCCACTTCGGACACTTCCTTCCATCCTTGCTTGGCTCTGTGATGTTCTCGGCGGGTGTTTCGACGGGTTCGAGGATTTCCGTCTTGTCGTTCTCGTTCATCATTGTTCTCCTTGCATTGATAACGCTTTATTGATCTGCCGGGATACCCGCGTCGGATTGCAGCGTTTCCCGCGCGATGTCGAGTAGCCGCTCGTCGCGGCCGGGCTGGGCGTCCGCTGTGTGGGGGAGCCAGTCCTGATCGACGTCGAGGGTCAGGTCATCGAAGGCCTGTTGCCCGTCATCGCGGCCCAGCAGACCGCGTAGCCTGAACGTCTCGTTCATGTGCTGTCCGTCCCATTCGATGCGCCGGGCGTACAGCAGGAAATCCAGAGTAAGGAACCCCGGCCCGGCCTTGTCCACCTGCACGTACCGGGAGCGCGTCGGCGTGAATCTCACCCGCGGCACGCCTTTCAGCCGTTCGTGCAACGGGCTGTCCGGCACGATGTAGCGTTTGACCAGGTTCTGTCCGCCGGCCGCGAAGAACAGCATCTGCGGCAGATTGCCGTAGGTCGCGTCGTAATAGCGCCATCCCTGGTCGTCCCGCCATTTGCGAAGCATGTCACGGGCGGCCCCCGGCCCCAGATGGATGCCGGAGAACCGTTCCCACGCCAGCGCCACCCGGTCGAACTCGCCGCGCATGAGACCATACAGGGCCCGCCCGGTCTGGTCCTTCGGATGACGTCTCGCTCGGATGTCCGTCCGATGGTTCGGATCCGCATACGGGCAGTGCAGATAGGCGTCCTCGTCGTAGCGGCACAGGCCCGGCACATCGCCCCGGTGGTGTCGCCCGTAGGGCCGACGCGCACGGCTTTCCTCCTGCCGACGGAACAGGCCGACAATCTGGATGGGATTGTCGCACAGCGGGCACACCGCGTAGTAGGACGGCCCCTTGTCGCCGTCACGACGCCACGGGGCCACGCCGCCGGTGCACCTCATGTATGACTCCTGGCTGATCACGATGCTTTCCGCCCTTCCCGGCCATGCCTTGAACACATCCATAGCCAGCTCCCCTCGCCGCGCATCGTCGTCATCGATACCTCCTGTTGATTCTAACCCACCAATCCGCCGGCAGCTCGGGCACCGCGCCCTCGCGTTCGGCGAACGCGAGGCACGCAAGCACCGTGCGCAATCCCAACGGGAACTCCCGCCGTCCCTGACGCATCAGGAACGTCCAGTCCTCCGTGCACTCCTCGCAATCCGAATGGTCCATGACCCCGCGACGGGCCAGTGCGGCCCGCTCCTCGATGTCATCCGTCATCATCCACTCCTTCTTCCGTCTTGCTTCGCCTCGGCCCTTGCGTCCGCCGCGTCGAGGGGAGGGCAGTCGCATTCGATCCATGCCGTGAGCATGTCGCGGATGGTGGTGCCGCGTCGCACGGCCTCGGCCTTGAACCGTTTCTTGAGCATGGGGTCGAGCTCCACCGTGATCTTGGGCAGCTTGACCGGTTTCTTGTAGTCGGTGAGGGTCGATGCCAGCATGTTCCTCGTGGTCATCGGCTTGTTGATCTCCATGATGTTGTTCCTTTCCGTGTCCCCGTGTCCACGGGTTTGCGTGGACACGGGTTTCCGGGTTTCCGGTTCTGCGGGTGTCAGGCGTTGAATGCGTCGCTGAGTTCCTTGGCGATAAGCCCGTAGCCCGAGGCGGACGGGAACCGGCCCTCGTCCGGCGCGAGGCGCATGGCCTCCTTGTACGGGATGGTCTCCCTGCAATGGGCCAGTCCGTTCTCGGCCAGGAACTCCTCGGCGTGCCTGAGGCTGCGCGTGCCGTACCTGGTCTGGGTCAGCAGCACCGAGGAGGGCTTGTTGATCTGCCGGATGGTCTCCAGCATGCGTTCCAGGTCGATGGGGCCGGTGGTGGTGACGAGCAGCACGAGGTCGGCCGCGTCCACCGCCGCCTCCACCAGATCGGTCTGCAAGGGAGGCGTGTCGATCAGCACCCATTCCTCCTCGGCGGGCGCGGCGACGGTGAACCGGTTGACGACCTCCACCCCGAAGGGCAGTGGGCGGCCGGCCGATAGGGCCTTGTGCGCCCACAGGGTCGCCGCGCCGGACGGGTCGGCGTCGCGCACCGTCACGGTATGGCCCAGTCGGGCGAGTGCTTCGGCGGTGCCGATGGCGCTGGTGGTCTTGCCGACCCCGCCCTTGAGGTTGACGAAGGCCACCGTTTTCGTGTTCGTGGTCATTGGGATTGTTCCTTTCATTCGGGTTTCCGGCTTCCCGTGTCCACGGGTGCACGGTTCCACGGTTTGCCGCGTATACGGGTTTCCGGAATGGTTCGTCCTTATGGGGCCGGACCGGTTATCTGTATCGGATTGTCTTCAGAAGAGGGTGTCCTGCAAGGGCGGGGTGTGTGTGGCGGCGGCCGGGGCCTTCGCCTTGCCGGTCGAGCGTGTGGCGGCGCGCCATCGTTGCTGGCGCGCGTTGCGCTGCTCGGTCTTGCGGCGTTTGCATTCCTTCTCGCGTGCCGCCGCCACGATCTCGGGGTTCTCGCGGATGTACCGGGCGAGCCGCCGTTCGGCGGTCGGGTCGTCGGGGTCGAACCGGAATCCGGCCTCCTGCGCGGTCTTCAGCACCTGGCGTCGGGCGCGCAGGGGCAGTCCGCCGTAGATGCCGTACTGGTCCCGGACCATGATGCCGAACGCGAGGCATTCGGCCCTGACCGGGCAGGCCTCGCAGATCCGCACCGCCGCGCGGCGCAGCTCGTATTGGGTTCGCTGGTTGGGCAGGTCGTCGGGCCCCCACATGCGGTCCGACCACGAGTCGGGGAAATCCGCGCATTCGCCTTTCAGGAACATGCCGGCACCTCCTTCGGCCCACGGCCGCCGATGAAACCGACACGTCCGGATGCCGGCCCGGTCTCGGACGGCTTCCGCCGCCCGAAGCCGTCGTCCTCCTCCCTGGATACCGCGTCCAGGAAGGCGCGGCCCGCCCGCAATGCCTCCAGCACGGCATTGCGTTCGCCTTCTGCGTCGTTCGCGGGAACGCGCTTCAACATCCGACGCAGGGTGCGCGGTGCCTCGAACCCGTCATTGCCCGCATCGAAGTCGTAAGGGTCGAGCAGTTTCCACACGCGCCGGTCCAGGTTGTCGGGGATCCCGTAGTTCGGCACCTTCGGCGTGGATTCCGCGCTCGGCGGCTGCGCCGTTTCGCCCTTGTCGGCGAGGATGCCGTGTTCGGCGAGCAGGCGACGCCCGTGGGGGTCGTCGGCCATCTGGAGGCATACCTGGTCCCAGTGCCGTGCGAGGGAGCGCGGGCCGGTGAGCGTGCGACGCCAGAAACCGTCATACGGTTTGCCGGAAGCGTCGCCCTTGTCGGTCTTGGAAGGCGGCAGCGACGCCCATTCGGCCACGGCCAGCACCAGTGGCATGCCGTGGCGGGCGATCAGCCGTCGGGCGGCGTCGAGTTCGCGTTTGCCGGGCCGGGCCAACGGTTCGGGCACCGGCATCGGCGGCATGGCGCGCAGCCCGTCCGCCATCGTGCGGCACACCGCCTCCGCGTCGGAACCGGCCTCGGCGGATTCGCTGCTCGGGGGTTCGGCTCCGGCGGCGTCGGCCCATGAACCGTCCTCGCGGATTCCGTCATCGTCCGGGGAGGTCTCTCCGCTTGCGGGGAGATGCCCCGTAGGGGCAGAGGGGTTATTACGTACTAGGGACGTACTGTAGCTCACCAGGTGAGCTGGGGGTGGGGTCACAGCTGTGAACCGTGGTTCACCCGTGAGCTGGGGTTTTCCCGTGTCCCCGTCGCCATAACCACGGTCCACATGTGAGCCGGGGTTTCCCCTCGCCCTGTTTTCCGTGGAAGGCCGTCCGCCTCGGGTCGAGTCGATGTCGTTCGAGTCGAAGAAGTCGGGGTCGAGCTCCAGACGGTTCCCCAGGCACAGATCCCACACGACGGGCCGGTGCCACTCGCTGAAATGCCCGGCCTGACGCTGGTCGCCGCGACGGATCAGCCCGTTCGCTTCCAGCCATGACAGGTGGCGTTTGACCGTGCTCACGCTGCACTTGCACCACGCGGCCAGCTTCCTGTGCGTCGGATGCGCGTTGCGCCCCTCGTCGTCGGCCACGTTCGCCAGACACATCAGCACGCGAGCGGCACCGTTGTGCCTGGCGTCCACGGGCGCGAACCTGAGCGCCCAATCGACCGCGTTCACGCTCATGCGGCACCCCCTCGGCGGGAGTCTTGCAGACGTGCGCGCAGCATGGGCACGCGCGGCACGGGAACGTCGAGCATCATCGACAGGTAGAAGTCGTGGCTGCCGTCCGACGGGCAGGCCGCCAACAGGCCCGAAACGGACCCATGGGGCGGGAAGCCGCCATGACGCGCGGCACGCTCATGCGTTTCATGCGCTCTCATGGCTCTCCTCACTCACGGAACCGGCCGACTCCTCACGCCAACGGGCCTCAAGCATGTCGCGGCGCGTGGCCGCGCGGCACAGGGCGAACGTCAGCAGATAGGACGCGGCGAGAATGATGACGACGGCGATCACGAGTATGAGGTGCATCATCGGCCCGCCCCCATTGATCGCGCGAGGGAGGCCAGCAGACGGACCACGAGAAGCACGATGCCGACGGCCAGACGCAGGAACGGCAGCAGCAGGCCGAAACAGGCCACTGCGAGCACCACGAACAGCAGGATCACCAATTCCACCATTCATCACCCCCGCTCACCGAGGGATGTCTGAGCATCGAGAACACCGCGTCATCGCCGCTGAGGGCCTCCACGTCGCGCATCAACGCGTCGATCTTGTCGGACACCATGCCCGCACCGGCCTCGTAGCCGCGATTGAACACGCAATCCGACGGACCGCCATGGATCAGGCCACGGTTCACCGTCCGAGCCGGCGACGAAGCGTTCCGCACGTCACGAAGCGCGTCACGCCGGCCGATCAGATAGGCGACCGCCATGACCTCCCTCACGGTCATCGACGCATCCACGGACAGGGACAACAGGGACATGTAGTCCCGGAAATTCGAGCGCTCCTCGTTATCGAGGGAACGCGGGCCAACGGTCATGGTCATTGCCTCACCTCCGCGTGAAGGGACCAGAAAGCGAAATCCCAGGCATCACGCGAGTTACGGTCGCACCAGCAACCCACACAAGCCAGGCCGCAGGCCACCGGCACCAAAGCGAATCCCGGCAGAAGCAGATTCCTCGCGGCAAGCAGAATCGCCAGAAAAACCACGCACGACAACGCGGCCAGCATCCAAGCGGCAAGACCCGCCAGCTCGTAGCGCCGGGCAGAACGCCGCCAATACAGGGATTCGGAAAATGTAGACGCCATGCACCGCGAACCATTCACGGGGGCGTTACCATCAAAATCAGAAGTCGGCACAGCGACTTCGGTTACACTAGACATTTGTGCAGCCTCCATAATCTAAAAGGCAATGCGAACGATTCAAAAGTTTGGCGACTAGGGAATCGTTCAACATTGGATGTGTTGCATACGCCCGGTTTCGATGTACCAGATCGAGACCGGGCATTTCCTTATCGGACAAACACCCCCTCACCCTCGCTCAATTGAGATGGATACATAACGTCAAAAGGAATCCCATACTCAGTGTGCAGAATCATCGCACGCCTCATGCTGAGGTCTCTTTTGTAGTTGACGATGCGTGAAACGGTCGAGACGGAAACGTTAAGAGTGGCGGCGACCCGCTCTTGGCCGATACCGCGTTCTTTGAACCAATCATTCATCGGCGTACACACCTCCAGCCTCCATTTTTGTAATACTTTTTACGACCTGCAAAAAGTGTACGACAAACTTGCACTAAACGCAAATCGAGAGGTAATATATTTTGCAACAGGTAAACATATTGTTGTAAAGGTTAAAAATGACCAGTATTGAAACAATGCCGGGCGTCAGCCCCAAGGCGCGAGCCGCATACAAGTTAAAAGTCGTTTCTTTCAACGTTCAGCAGCTTCTGGCCGCACAAGCGAGAGAAGGCAAAAATCAAACTGAGATGGCAAGCTATCTCGGGATAAAGCCTTCCGGTATGTCCCTCAAGATCTCTCGCGCAAACTGGCGATTTGAAGAGGTTCTTTTGGCTGCGGAATATCTTGACACTACGGTGGACGAACTGTCTAACGATGCGATTATGCGCATGATGCTCGGAAACAAGAAAGCCGATCAGATGCTCATGGATATAAATACAGAAAAAGCCACCGGCAACACGCCGATGGCTTCCAATGAGCTCCTGCGGCTGGGCTTGAACCAGCGACCGTCCGATTAACAGTCGGATGCTCTGCCAACTGAGCTACGCAGGAATGTCTGCTGTGTTTGAGATTTCTCTCGCGCACAAGTCACATATCTTACATGCCTGCCACGAAAAAGCAAATTACATGCGTGTAGGGCATGTCGCGCTGAATTCCGCAGAATCGGACTCATCGGATACTATCTCATACAGCCAAAAACCGAACGCGGATATACACTAGCGACTAACGGTAGAGGAGCTGGTGTCTGCTTGGCAAATACTGGAATCGGTGAAACGGAACAACCGTCTGAGTATGCGAACCCAGTGGGAACAATCACAAGAGTTCTGATGTTCCGCTGTCACTGCATGGCAGCGGTTGTGACATGGATCGGCCGCGGCTGAAGGTCGAACAACATGACGATGCGGCGATACTGTCACGCGAAATTTCATTGTGGATAACTTCGGAAGCTAGAACCACATAGGTCGTTTTGGCTGGACATCCTGTTTCGGACCCCTCAAGGTGGGTATCACCGGCAAAGAAGCCGGAATCACATCACACTCACACTATGGGGAGGAATCTCATGAATGCACCACTGTTGTTTGATTGGCGTCGCGACGAAGCCCGACGTGCCAGCCGGCGGCGTCAGCAGGCGCGTCAGCGGGCTCAGGAACGGCAACGGCGTATGGATGCCATAATCGCGTTGGCCGCCGTTATCGGCCTGCTGCTTGCCTTGGGAGTAGGGCTGGCATCCACGCCTCAGCATGTTGCGCATGCGGATACTGCGGTGACCGGAGATGCGGCATACACGGTGGAGGATTTCACCGATATGTCTGATTTGGCGTGGCGCAATGGCAATCAGTGCGAATCCCGATTCGACTGGCCGGTCGACGATCCACAGGTCGAACAACAGTTCGAGCGGCCGATCAACCCGTGGGCACCAGGTCATCGTGGAGTGGATCTTGTTGCGGAGCAAGGTACCGTAATTCTGTCACCACAGGCAGGGACCGTGAGTTTTGCTGGCAAAGTAGCTGGCAAAGATGTGGTGAGTGTACGGCATCGTGGAGGTGTCACGTCGACATTCGAACCGGCCGTTACCGAGCTCTCAGTGGGGGATACGATCTCCCGCAGACAGCCCGTAGGCATCGTTGAAGGCAGCTCGGACCATTGCGAAGACCGTTGCCTGCATTGGGGCCTCAAGCGAGGAACGGCCGATTATCTTGATCCACAGCAATATGCGGGGAGTCGAAAAATCGTACTGAAACCGTCATGATTTAACGGTGATTGTCGGCCGGAACAGGGCCGTACGGAAGAGACATCGCAGGCGGCTAGCGGCGTGACGAGTATGAATCACAGACCGGCATCGGCCAAGGAAATATATCCGGGGTCGATCAGCGCGGACTTGAGATTGCTGGCGCTGACAGCCAGCAACGGTTCGCTGATGGTCGGGATCTTCTTCACGCCGCCTACCTCGGAGTTCCTGATTGAAGGCATGGAATTCAGCGCTTCGTCCTTGTTGAGCTTGGCGCAGGCCTGAGCGATATCCGTGGCGATGGTCTGTCTGTCTTCCATGCCGGTCATCCATTGCTTGCCATTGACGATGGATGGGATGTTCGAGACATACGCGCCGTATCCGGTTACTAGAGGCCACTGCGAGTCACGGTCCTTGTCGGAAGCGGAGGTGTCCTTGTCCGCATCGTCATCGGAACTGGATGAGTCGTTTGCGTTGTCGTTTTCAGGGGATTTGATCGGGTCCGGCACGGCGTCGCGGCTGAGATCCTTCTTGCCGGTGATATTGCCGACAATGCCCGAGATGGTGATCTGCGGATTGATATCGGCGGCAGAGCCGGTGTATCCCAGATCGTCCAATTCCTTGACGACCTCGGAGGCGATGTAGTCGTTCATCGTGATGATGCCGTCAATACGGGTGAGTGTGGACTGTCCGTCGGTTTTTGCCAGACGCTTGTCAAGCACTTTCGCAGTGGAGCCTTCCTTAGCGGCATCGTAGGCCACGGCTTGCCAATCGTTTTCCGTGGATTTGCCGTCCAAGGTGCCTGAAGGGCTTTCCACAACGCCCTTCTGATAGTAGGAGCCCAGTACCTGCCAGATACCACGGAACGCCTCTTGGGCGAACGTGGAATCGTTGGCGTTGCCTTTTTCGTCCATGGCGGTGTATGGCAGCAGCACCTCAATGTATTTGGGGTTGTCTTTACTGGCCTTATCCAACTTGAGTTTGGACACCATCTTTTCCGCCTGTAGCTTGCCGATGGTCTGGGCGTCCGAGAACTTGACGAAGGCGTCCGGCTTATATCCCTCGATACTGTTGCCGAGCAATACCACATGCATGCCGGATTCCTTGGCCAGCTTGAGCGATGAGACCAGCCGGTCCACGGCCTGCGCCTGCTCGTCCGATGCAGTGCTGTCGCTCTCAGTGTTGGACGAGTCGTCTTTGGACGAGTCGTCTTCGGAAGATTCACCGTCAGAAGTAGCTCCCTCATCCGTGACATCGTTGGTGCTCAGGTTCTGGCTCACGTAATCGCCGTATTGGCGAGTGGAAGCGTCGGCCTCGACTACTGGAGCCACGAGCAATGTCATGTTGTCGGGCGCGATGGCAATGCCGGAATCGTCCGTGGTGTTATTCGAAAGATGATCGACCACAAAGTCTTGGATGGCGCGGCTTTGCTTATCCAACGAGTCGGACGTCGTATGATTGATATCGCCTTTCTTGAAACCGGCGTCGACCAGAGCCTTGGTCAGGTCAGGCACCAGCTTCGCCCACTTGTTCAGTGGCATCTGCTGGTTCAGCGTGATGCCGTCCGAAGGTGTGAACACGGCCACGCCGCCGGCAGAATTGGACGTCACCGTGGTCTGACCATCTACAACGGTCTTATTGTCTGAGGTGCACGCGGTCAGTGACAGCACCATCGCGCAGGATGCGATAATGGCGGCGAGCAGGGTGGTTGAGCGGCGTGCGAACACCATAAGCGGCGAAACCTCCTCAAGCGGGCGTGAAAACAAACTGAATCACGATTCTAGTAGGCCGTATACGAAAAAGTCCCGGACCAGTGGACAAATCGCCACATATCCGGGAACAATTAGAAGTATTACGTGCGTGCATCGAACAACTGTCATGATTATCGTGCTGAGGAACATTCCAGATGAAGCACGACAATCATGACAGTTTGCGACATGACATGGCCCATGTAGGTCCGCACGATGTGTTCGATGATTTACTCGGCCAGAGCCTTGGCCAGGTTCTCGTCCAGCGCGTTCATGAAGCCGTCGGTGTCGAGCCACGGTTCGTCCGGGCCGATGAGCATGGCCAGATCCTTGGTCATCTGACCGCCTTCAACGGTGTCGACGATGACCTTCTCCAGCGTCTTGGCGAAGTGACGGACTTCGGGCGTGCCGTCCAGATCGGCGCGGTGCTTAAGGCCGCCGGTCCACGCGAAGATGGAGGCGATCGGGTTGGTGGAGGTCTTCTCGCCCTTCTGCCAGCGGCGGTAGTGACGGGTCACGGTGCCGTGCGCCGCTTCGGCCTCGACGGTCTGGCCGTCCGGGGTCATGAGCACGGAGGTCATGAGGCCCAGCGAACCGAAGCCCTGGGCCACGGAGTCGGACTGCACATCGCCATCGTAGTTCTTGCAGGCCCAGATGTAACCGCCGTGCCACTTCAGGGAGCTGGCCACCATGTCGTCGATCAGGCGGTGCTCGTAAGTCAGGCCGGCCTCGGCGTACTTGTCCTTGTATTCGGTCTCGAACACCTCGGCAAAGATGTCCTTGAACTGGCCGTCGTAGGCCTTCAAAATCGTGTTCTTGGTGGACAAGTACACCGGGTAATGACGCATCAGGCCGTAGTTGAAGCAGGCGCGAGCGAAACCGCGGATCGAATCGTTGACGTTGTACTGCACCTGGGCCACGCCGCCGTCTTCGCCGTAGTTGTAGACCACGTGCTGAATCGGCTCGGAGCCATCGTCCGGAGTGAAGGTGACGGTCAGCTGGCCGGCTCCCGGAACCTTGAAATCGGTGGCCTTGTACTGGTCGCCGAATGCGTGACGGGCTACGACGATCGGCTTGGTCCAGCCGGGCACCAGACGAGGCACGTTGCTCATCACAATCGGCTCGCGGAAGATCGTGCCGCCCAGGATGTTGCGGATGGTGCCGTTGGGGGACTTCCACATCTTCTTGAGACCGAATTCCTTGACTCGGGCCTCATCGGGGGTGATGGTGGCGCACTTGACACCGACATGGTGCTTCTGGATGGCGTGGGCGGCGTCGATGGTCACCTGGTCATCGGTCTCGTCGCGGTGCTCGATGCCCAGATCGTAGTAGTCGAGGTTCACGTCGAGGTACGGCAGGATCAGACGATCCTTGATGTCCTTCCAGATCACGCGGGTCATCTCGTCGCCGTCGAGTTCGACGACAGTGCCTTCGACCTTGATTTTGGCCATGCTTCCTCCTGATAGATGGTGTGAAGATGATTTAGTCATAGCGCATGTTTGTAACGACTTGAAGCAATCGTCCGGTCCGTGGGAAACGGCCTTGTTGGCGTCCCACCCGGGCAATAGGCTGGAAACCATGTCTCAGGAAATTGAAATCGGTTTGGGCAAAAAAGGCCGTCTCGGCTACGCACTCGACGATGTGGCAATCGTCCCCTCCCGTCGCACCCGCGACCCCGAGGACGTCTCCACCTCTTGGCAGATCGACGCCTATGAGTTCGATGTGCCGGTGATCGGCGCCCCCATGGATTCGGTGACCAGCCCGGCCACCGCCATCGCCATGGGCAAGATGGGTGCGCTCGGCGTGCTCGATCTGGAAGGTCTGTGGACCCGTTACGAGGATCCGACCCCGCTGTTGGACGAAATCGCCGGACTGCCGGCCGATCAGGCCACCGAGCGTATCCAGCAGATCTATGCCGAGCCGGTCAAGCCGGAGCTCATCACGCAACGTCTGCACGAGATTCGCGCCGCCGGTGTCACCGTGGCCGGCGCGCTCTCCCCGCAGCGCACCCAGCAGTTCTACTCCACCGTGGTGGACGCGGGCGTGGACCTGTTCGTGATCCGCGGCACTGTGGTCTCCGCCGAGCACGTCTCCTCCGGCCAGGAACCGCTGAACCTCAAGAAGTTCATCTACGACCTTGACGTGCCTGTCATCGTCGGCGGCGCATCCAACTACACCGCTGCCCTGCACCTGATGCGCACCGGCGCGGCCGGCGTGCTCGTCGGCTTCGGCGGCGGCGCGGTCTCCGCCACCCGCCAGACCATCGGCGTGCAGGCCCCGATGGCCA
>OAVK01000563.1_pt1 | contig 18393 bp, 17 predicted proteins | sample 1495301 | NCBI WGS metagenome assembly OAVK01 (sample SAMEA2580094, study PRJEB22360) | human gut metagenome | biome: human gut; feature: human-associated habitat; material: faeces | place: Denmark | collected 2008/2010
GAAAGTAGCGCCCGGGCGCCCCCGCGCCCGCGGCAGCCGCTCGAGGCGATGTACGGCATGGATAAGGTCGAAGGGACACGTCTGCCGCTGATGCAAATCCCGACGACGGCCGGAACCGGGTCCGAAGTGACCAACATCGCGATTCTCACCACCGGTGAAAACAGCAAAATGGGCGTTGTGGCCCCGCAGCTGTATTGCGATGTGGTCCTGCTGGATGCCCACCTGACGCTCGGCTTGCCCCCGGTGCATACCGCGGCCGCCGCAATTGATGCGATGGTCCATGCCATCGAAGCCTATACTAGCGCCCATAAAAAAAATCCGCTATCGGATGCGCTGGCCCGCGAAGCGCTGCGGTTGATGACTCGTCATCTGCTCAACGCTTGTCGCCACGGGCAGGATCGCGAGGCGCGCGAAGGGGTGCTACTCGGGGCGATGCTGGCAGGTCAGTCCTTTGCCAGCAGGACCACCGCCCGGGTGCCAGCCGTTCATGCCCTCGCCTATCCACTTGGCGGACGCTATCACGTGCCCCACGGCCTCTCAAACGCCCTGATGCTGATCCCCGTTTTGCATTTCAATGCTCCCGTAGCGGGGGCGCTGTATGCAGAACTTGCGGCGGCTATCGGTCTACAGACCGGTGGCGATGTGCAACGGGATAGCACGGCATTCATTGCCGAAATGACCCGTCTTATCGTTGCCAGCGGCGCGCCGCAGCGCTTGCGAGATGTCGGAGTTGATAAAGCTCAACTGCCGCTGCTCGCCCGGGATGCCATGCTGCAAACCCGGCTGTTGGTGAATAACCCGGTGACGGTCAACGAGGGCGACGCGCTGCGGCTTTATCAACAGGCCTTTTAAGACCGTTCGCGCCGCGGATTGACTCAAGCGCAACGCGGCGCGCATTTTTTCTCCGGCGTACGCAGCGACCAGCCGCAGATAACATCCCGCTCGTGGATCATTATGCAATGATTTGAAAACAACCAACTGGTTCAAAAGGAATTTTTTTATTAAAATGGCTTCATGCTAATGGGCTGCAATACACGTTGCAATACACATAAATTCAAAGGAGCGATGAACTGAGCATGTACTATTTTAAATACTTCAGAAATGATGCGAATTTCGATAAATCAATACGTTACAACGAACTTTTTTTTGCCGCCAATAGTTCGTTAAATGATCCAATGGACTTATGGTTCAACCCCATTTTTTGGGATGATATAGAGTTATGGAAACAATTTATTGGCCGTTATGGCAATGGCTTACTTTATTTAACTGATTATATTTCCGAGCCAAAAGACGATGACTTCTATATTTCAATAAATAACCTATTTAAGGGAAAAAGTCTCACAGAAGTAGTCGAAAACAGAATCACATACAAGCAAAATATAATAGATATTATAAAAAGAAATGAACTAGCTACAGGAACGGATGTTACCTCCGCAGCCTCATTTTTAATGGATAAATTCACTCAAACCAAGAATGATGCAAATTTCATTTCCGTATCCTTTAGCAGGGACCCATTTAATTATCTTATGTGGTCCCATTATGCTAATGGTTTTAAAGGATGCATATTAATATATAATTTTGAAGACAATAAAATCAAACTTAAGACACATATTCTCGGAAAGACTGAGCATGATGTTAAGATGATGGACGTTAGATATTCGAACAGCCCAGAAAAAATAGACCTTTGGAAGCTTATCTCCGAAAATATTATCGACAACGGTAATTATTTTTTCACTAAAAATAACCATTGGGAATACGAAAAAGAAAGTCGCCTTGTTTTCCACTCCCCACGCAAATCCAATGGTGAGATATTTCACCACAATCCTTCACTAGTTAGAGGGGTCATCTTCGGTTCTAGAAGCGATGCCTACTTTAAAGAAAGAACAATACACACATTAAAAGAAAATAGAAGAATCTGTGGTATCGAAGATTTTTTATCCTTCGATACCATTCTTAATGATAAAAATGAGATAGAGTTGAAATCAGGTATCAAACATACTACAAAGAATTTTTTCAACCCCCAATTAGGAAAAGATGTGATTGATGAGTGGAATAATCTACTTAAATTCAAGGAAGCTAAGACGGCTAAATGACATCCTGATAAATTAAACGATTACATTTTATCTTCAACGTAGATCCCGCAGAAATAATAGCGCCACCGATACGGCGCTTACCGTAACACAGAGGAACCGGATAACCCTGCGAGGCAGTATTGGTGACACCACCAAAAGCGTAACTGGCTTTATTCTCGGAAGATTCTTTACGGGCTAAACCTGCTGGCTGAGGGGAAAGCATCTGAATAACACCACCAACCATCATGGATCCGCCAGCTACCATCAGGTTAACACCCCATGGCTGATCGAAAACAAAGGTTGCGATAGCCCCTGTGGCAACGATCACGGCACCCATTATTGTCTGAAGTAAACCGGCCTTTTTGCAGCCGGCAATAACCGGGACAATGCGAATAGTGTCACCCGTTACAGGATAACCCAAATCATCGGCGCCAATATTTGTCTTCCCCTTGAATACAGCAAAGGTCAGCCCCTTATCTTTGCTATCAATCATGAATCGCTCAAAACCCGGAATTGTCGCCGCTAATGCCACGCCAGCGTCCTGAGTCGTACTGATTAATCGGTGGTGAACACGGCCGAAAGTTTTAGCCAATACACCACTAAGTTCAATACGGGTCATCATTTCTTTACTTTGCATTCTGTCTTTCTCCGTTAGAGTAAATTGCCGCCAATGCTAATTTCAGGTCGTAATACTTTCTCTTACAGCTACTGCCTGACTCAGGCGGAATATCCTGCAGGCGCTTTGAGATCGTCTGTCGGTGAATCCCGGTGACGTCGGCCAGTTCAGTAATTGTCAGCCGTATTGTTTTCATCATTCCCCCCCGATGATGATGAACGAAAAACATACAAACCATCATCATTGCCACTTTTTAAGATTCTCATGTATTTAAAATCAATCAGTTAGCGAATGATGATGATGACCTTAGAATTCAAAAACCAGCCGTTTCCCGCGAGCGCGCCGCCCCGTGGAAGGTCGTCCCGCCCGGAGGACCCACGAGAAATGGGCAGCCGTGGCCGCCCCTCTGCTCTTATGCCCCACTCGATTTGACCAGCCCGCGGTAGTCCAGCGCAGCCACACCTGCATCGATGCGCACCTTCCAGGCGATACCATCAACGGTGAAGCCCTCCTGCTGCTCAAGATATGGCGTATCCATCCCGTCGAGATAAGCCACCTCGATAGTGTCTGTGCCCTGTGCCGCCGCAACATACCACTGCTTGTTGTCTGACTTATCCAGTCGCGGCTCAACCACAACCTGAGCCATATCTTTAACCACGTTAATGATGCCTGGGTTCTGGTTCAGTGTGCCGTCCGGGTCTACAGGGAACAGCGAGGAAGATGAGAGCACCGCGCGATTGGCTGCCCCTTCCAGCGCCGCAGGAACGAGAATATAGGCAGGAATGACATTGATCGGATCGCCGTTCGCGTCTTCCTGCAGGCGCATAGCCTTACGGGTTTCATTAAGTCCGTCAGTATCCATCCCTTTAGCGATGAGGTTTTTATGGTCGGCATGGAATAGCGGCTTACCGTCTGTAAACTTGCTGTTCGCCGTCAGGTTCAGATAGACCAGATTCCCTACAGTACGCGCAGCAGCACGGCCCATAGCCTGAGGAACGGTCGTCAGTTGGCTCAAATCGTCATTGATGATGGCCTGGCGGGTAATGGAGAAGATATTGCCATACGTCGCAAGAGCGATAGGTACGTCGCTGTCACTGGTCGTGACATATTTGTATTCAGCCCCCTCTGGCACCTTTTCCAGCTCAGAAAAACCATTCAGCACAACGCGCTTGGCTTCATGGAAGTTGGATAGCGAGCCGGTTTTCGTCCACTGCTGGAAAGTTTCACCGCTGTTCTGCCAGCCTGTAAGTACAGATTTCTCAGCGCCACCAGCAAGGATATGGGAAAAGTCGCTGGCACTGTGCGTAAAGGCCAGATTCACAATTTGCGAGCGGTTGCCAAAGCCGCTGATACTAATGCCACGATCCACCAGCGATGCCTGAGCCATATCAAACAGGCTCATCATGGCATAAGGGTTCCCGCGTTCGGCGCGTTCGTGACCCAGACGGGAATAAAGCCCCTGGCGGATAGCATCGCTGGTGATGTTGCCGTTACCAGCGTAAATGTGTGCATCAGTGCTTTTGTTCGATGGGGTCGCACTCTTTCCCAGGGCAGTCAGCAGCATGTCTTTCGCTTTTTCCGGCGTGCAGTCCACATCTTCCAGGCACTGAATTTTCAGTGAATCATGCTTACCGGCGAACATAGCAAACAGGTCTTTAATCCCGTTGATACGGTTCTGTTCCGGCACCGCACTACTGGTGGAACCTTTCGGACTGGTGATCATCCCTTTAATCTCTTTTGGCATATGCTCAAAATCCTCAATTCGTTTCGATTCAATACAGGCCATTGCGCTGACCGCCGGTAACACTTCATCAGCGAATCCCTGCGCTACACATTCACGACCATCCATCCAGGTCTCATCCTCCAGCATGGCCGCCAGCACTTCAGCAGACTTGCCAGTTTTGCGGGCGTAAGCCGGGATCAGCACGTTTTCATCCTTATCCAGCAGCTCGGCATAGTCGCGCATATCGTTGGCATTACCACCGGAGATTCCCCACGGCTTGTGGATCATCATGAGAGCATTTTCCGGCATAACGATACGGTCACCGGCCATCGCAATGACTGAGGCCATAGAGGCGGCCAGACCATCGATATGCACTGTGACTTTTGCCGGATGTTTATTCAGAAGGTTGTAGATAGCGATGCCGTCGAACACGTCACCGCCGGGTGAGTGAATGTGAAGGCTGATATTGGAAATATCGCCCAGGGCTTTCAGGTCTTCAGAGAACTGTTGAGCAGTGACACCCCAGGCGCCGATCTCCTCGTAAATACTGATATTGGCGCTGGTGGCATCGCTGACTGCTTTGATGGTGTACCAGGATTTCATACCCATGCCCCCAGCGTCTAGAAGTGCCAATAGTTCACACCACTACGCACAATCTGGCCTTTAGTGGGCACTGGCATCTCCGGGTGATTCTTACGGATGAATGCTTGGTACTCCTCGAGCTTCTTCATGGTTTCAGCGTCGATATGAACTGTACTGCCTTTATCTCGCTGCTTATTATTTCGTTCTGCCATCTTTTCACCCTTATCGTCGTTGATGGTACATGAACAACCATCGTTCAATAAAAGTGGCAAGTAAAATAATTTTAATCAGAAAAACAGATTAGTCAGATGCAGATACAAAAAAACCGGCCGGTGCCGGTTCATTTCTTCTGGTGGAAAATCAATCTCTATTTTCGAGGTCATCTTCCGGTTCAACAATGATTAAAGAAAGCTGAGCGGCTAATTTCAGATAACGTTCAGCTTCATCTCTTGTTAACTCGAAGTCTTTTAAATGCGCGGCTGAATTCCTTAAATGACGCATTTTTTCTACCAGCTTCGCAGTGTTTTTACTTATTTTATTATCACGAACCAACCATTCTAGAAAGAGCGGGAGGTTTACTCTCGGTATTGTTGCCCCCTGGACGAACCCAGCTTTACCTGCGGCCTCCTCAACCAAGAGCCATGACTCCATAATTGCAGCACGAGGAGAAACATCTGCAATCCGTTGCAAGGTAGATAATCTTCGGGAAAACTCGTTATCTTCATTATTAACTACATCTTGAATATTTATAGCTGGAGTATCAACAGCAAGTGCCTCAGCCACACCAAGATTCGCAGCAAATTCAGCTTCTGCTCCTCCCATTTTGATGCGAGATAGTCTCAGTATGAGAGCCTTAACATCGTCACCGTATTTTTTAATGAACCATACAGTTACTCCAGGCCAAATCAGTACCGACACTAAATCAACTAATGTAGACATTTATACTCCCCGAGCGCTATCCATTACTCTCATTCTGCCCTTAATTTGCTTCATCTGGAAGTTTAAAAAATAAAAATATAAGTTTAAGTGTTCACCTGTTCACCTTTATGTTTTTAATTTCATGGTGTTAAGTGGTGAACACAAAAGTCATAAGTGTTCACAGGTGTTCACCCAACCATTCATCCCGTAGGACAGAAAATAATCAAAAGGTGAACAGGTGAACACTTGATGAATACTTAATAAATAAGTGTTCACCCCTTAGCACTCTGTTATTAATGGGATTTTTAACAGGGTGAACACTTTATCTATAACTTTACTCTACCCCTTCACTCTCAGTAGTAGCTGTACATGATGGCATCCAGTCGCCAGAGTCATCATGCAGGGTTACGTTGGAGCGGATGCCGTGTTTAGTTTTCCGCTTCTGGTATTCCTTCCCATACTCAGCCATTGCACCAGGCATATCAGTACCGAACCGCATCAGTGAAACAGGCTTATTCAGGCCATTGGTTCGCATGTATGCCAAGTAAGCGTGATACAGATACTTGCGCGGGCTGAATGGCACTATCTCGGCATTGCCGATAACATCCCATCACACACTACGGACGCCATCAGATAGCCGCAGAAGTCCACCAGCGAATCACCTTCACGCTTGATCGCCAGCGCTTCCTCTGATTTCTGCTGTTCGTGCAGTAAACGCCTAGCATCATCCTGTTCCACAAAACGTGTCAGCAGATGGCGAATCACCACGGCCAGCTCTTCCTCTATCTTCTCTGCCAGCAGTGTGTCGCGTTCGTTTTCTGGCACCACTTCGGTGAAGTTGAATATCACCCGCCGACGCGAGATACCGCCACTGCGGTCGCTGAACGTCATGGCATTGTTATTGACGGCCAGCACGACAGCCTGTATCCGGGTCGAATACGGCGCTTTGTGTTTGGGGTCGATGGAAACCTTATCACCGCCGGTAATGGCCTTTATCCCGGCACCGTCGCCAGCGTAGCGGGTCATCTCCGGCATGATGATCAGCGAGTAGCCAACCACCAGTGCCCTATCCCTGGCATCCTCCAGCGCCTTCATACTGGCCGACACTGTATTGGCCTTGCCCGCCAGCATGGTGCAGATTTCCGCCACCACGCTCTTACCGCTACCACCCGGCCCTGTAACCTCCAGGAATAACTGCCAGTCGTACCGGTTCGCCAGCACCATAAACAGCGCAGCCAATAGACGATCTGCCTTTCGGTCGTTGTTGGCCACGGAACGGCGAAGCCATTTCCAGAAGTTAGGCGCATGGCTGGCCAGCGTTTCCCCTTCGGCTGGTGGACTGAAAGGCAGCTCACTGGCGATCAGCAGCCAGTCTGTTTTGCTGTGCTGCCGAAATTGCCCCGTTCGGGTATCAAATACCCCATTGCTAAACCCAACCAGGTTTCGGGCCGTCACACCCATCACCGGTAGGCTCAGTTTCATGGTTTCCACCGCTGATTTAATGGCGTTCTGTGAATAGGCCACATCAGCATCGATATAAATTTGCGCCATTTCACGCTGCAGCTCTTTATCCGGCAGCGGGTTCCACACTACGCCGTTATAGTGATGAACCGTGTCAGAGTCGGCATGAATAGCCAGATCGCCATCATAATGAGCCAGTAGTACCTCACCGCGCTGGCTGGCCCCCATCTGATTCAATGCTGGTGCTACTCCGTTATGGGCTGATTCGCGTTTCGTAACCGGGAGATCGACAACAACGCTATCCGCCCTGATCCTTTCCAGATAATCATGCCAGTCCTCTGGCTTTCGGTCGGGAATGCCTTTATAAAGCTTGGCATCCTGCACTCCTGCCCGCGCCAACTTCTCACCAATGGCGTTAATCAGTATCGGTTCGATGTTCCCGGCCAGATACACACGGGCACTACGGCGCCCTTTGTCGATAATTTGCAGGTTATCCAACTCAGCCAGCTGCTTTGGCCCCAGATAGATAGGCGGCGTTGTATCTTCGGTAATTTGCTTACCCAGCCCTTCTTCCCATCCCTTAGACGCCCTGTATGTGTTGCGAGCACTGCAGGGCGTTGTTACATAGAAATAAAACATGATAAGGTGTGTACCTATCCGAAGTCATACCATAAAATAGGTACACACATGTCAATTGTTGTTCAACGTGATAAACAGCCTAAAGGTTCTGGGAAAGCACCTGCTTTTCAGATTCGTATCAATCCAGAACTGAAAGAGCAAATGGCGAACGCTGCTGCAAAAGAAGGGATGAGTCTGGGTAATTGGATCAAGCAATTAGTAAGGGCAGAACTGCTTAGACAGGGTATAAACCCTAAAGGTTAATTCTGTTAATTATTATATGGTGGGAGAATTTATGAACAATGGCAACTCAACAGATCATGAAATCATGTCTGACGCAAATATGCCAACAGAACCATCCCCAGGATATATTGAGTCCTTATCAGCTTTTGACAGTGTTCTAAAAGAAAGCATCCTTTTGTCTAAGGAATTTTCAGGTATTCCTTCACCTACTAGTAAGCATTTTTATGCAAGCGTGCTTTATACTGCCATGATTGTTAGAGCCGTGAGTCTCATTAATTTAGCTCCTCACAACACCTGGTCATCCAAATCAATAGAACATTGGGATTACGCGACTTGTTGCAATATAGCAAGAACAATATTAGAAATAAGGCTTTGCTTTCATTATTTATGTGTAGAGGACTGCGATTCAAATGAATGGAATTGCAGATGGAATATATTAAACCTTCATGACTGCACAGCAAGAATTAGACTTTTCACAGCTCTAGATAATGAAGAGCAAATAAAGCAATTAACAGAGCAAGCAGAAGAGTTAAAAGAAAGACTCACATCTAATGTTTTTTTTGCATCATTGAAACCTGGTGAGCAAAGAAAATACTTAAATGGACAAACAGCATATATGCAACCTCTAGAGGAAATAGCTGAAAAAATAGATATTGATCGTCCAACATTTCGATGGATGTACACATTTTTATCCAGCCATGTTCATGCCTTACCACTCTCATTCTATAGAATTGGTCTGAGTGAGGAAGAGAGAGGGCGTGGCCTCCCTAGTCCTGTAGAAGAGTCATATACGTCAATGTGCTTAAGCCTATCCAGCTCTCTTCTGAAAGGAGCGGGGATCGCCTTGACGGAAATATTCAAAGAGATAAAAACGCCTGACATACAATATGCTCCCAGTGAGTCAATTGATGAACTAGAGAAACTTTCTAACATAGGCAAAACCATCATTATTGATGAAAATAAATATATCAAAGTAACTATTTCCATTGAGTCTGAGACGAGATTCTTAACAAGATACTATCATAAGAAAAATAATGAAATTGTCCTTGAATTAATCAATGAAGAAGATAATCAGTTTATCAACTCTCTCGACCCTACTTTTTGGCGGATAGACTTTAATGGAGAACCAGTAACTTACAATCAGCTGGACGATTATTTAAATTCATCTGAACCCTCCGCATATCAAATTGATCACAATAATTATTGTATTAGAATAAAACAAAACTAGCCCCACGAAATGGGGTAGTTTAAATATTACCCCACTCCCCCCTAATCCACGCCTGAATTTCAGAAAGACGATATGCAACAGCTGACGGCCCAATCTTGATGCGTTTAGGAAATGTTCCTTCCTGCTCCATACGCCAACGCGTCGAGTTTGAGAGCGTGGTCATAGCGCGGCACTCAGATTCACGGATCATTCGGTCAAGTTCAGGCATATATTGGAGATCTTTTTTTTCACAACAGACAACATAGCCATATCAGGCGCTCCTTTTCTTAATTACTTTGACTGTATTCTCTTCCCCCACTAGCCCATCAAGGTAATCAACCCATCGGTCCAGCGCTTCTTGTTTTTGGGGAATATACTTACTGCGGTTATAGATTCCGGCCCCCCCCTTTATGGTGTGCCCCAGCAACTGTTCTACCACAATAAAATCAACACCCATGTCGTTGAGGCTTGTTGAGAACGTTCGTCTCAAATCATGTAATGACCATCGTTTTTCATGTTTGATGGAAGTGAAGTTTGAACATCCCATCGCACTCACTGTTGAGTTAGATTTAAGTTCACCCATTATGTATTTACACCGTTTAGTCTCTTCACGAAGGTTTACAAGCCACTGACGCATCTTTTGAGGAACGGGACGAATAATCTCTTCGCCGTTTTTACTGTGCTCTTTAGGCACCGTCCAAAGCCATTTATCGAAGTCCCATTCATCCCATGTGGATAGACGAGCCTCACTGAGTCGGCATCCAAACACAAGGCACAAAATCGCCATCCTTTTTTTGTAATTCATTACGCGGGTTTTGCCCTTGCCATGAAAGTAAACGCCCCACAGATCGGCAACGTAGCTTTCATCGAGCAACCGTTCTCTCTTGTCCTGATATTTACCGATATCACCAGGGCTTAAGTCATCCAGCACATTGCACCGTACATACTGGCGAACCCAGCAGTATTTGAAGATCTGCCTTAACTCAATCAGCATCGAAGCAGACTGAACCGGCGCAATTTTCTTTATGCGATCAAAACACTTTATCCATTCCGACAGGCCGCATTTTTCGACAGGGAAACCAAAGATGTATCTCTCATAGCGGCGATAGATACGCACCGTCTCCTTGCGTTTTTCCCTGGCATAATTATCAAACCAGTAATCGACAGCGTTCTTAACCGTCACAGGAGTGAACAGACGCTCTTTGGTGAGTTTGTTCTCTATCCGTATGCCCGGCACTCATCCCTTTTCTCCCTGGCCTGTTTAAGTGTCATATCTGGATACTTGCCTAACGTCATCCAGACAGGAGCACTTTGTCGGCCAGAATGTCTAAAGAAATAAACAAAGCTTACGGTGCCAGTCTTGCTCACTCTGGCAGACAGTCCCCGGCCATCGGCCAACATCTTTTGACGCGGCTGCGGTTTACCATGTAAGGCTTTTAGCGCCTTGTCGCTTAACTTGTTCTCGCCAGCCATAAAACCTTATTCTGCAATACACATTGCAATACACACTTAGCTGCAACGCCGAAAAACAGTAGAAAAGCAATGCAAAAAGCATTTCCTTCTTCTTCATAATTAACAATGATTTAATGAATGAATCCGGTTCTTCATGCGTACCCATGAGGTAGTGTGAAGGATAATGGATCATCATCATCGCGTCGACAGGCTGACTCCCCCGATAAAAGCCATAACAGTCAGGCAACTGTTATCACAAAAAATAGCCTTTCTGCCTCTGCAACCCGAAACTCTCGCCGCCTAGAATTGCGCTGAATCAATTTTCTTGCGGAGTTCTGCATGTTCGGTCTTGATGCATTCCACCTGGCGCGAATTCAATTCGCCTTTACCGTCTCATTTCACATTATCTTTCCCGCCATAACCATCGGCCTGGCCAGCTATCTGGCGGTACTGGAAGGGTTGTGGCTGAAGACAAAAAATCCTGTCTGGCGCTCGCTCTACCACTTCTGGTCAAAGATTTTCGCCGTTAACTTCGGCATGGGCGTCGTCTCCGGTCTGGTGATGGCCTACCAGTTCGGCACCAACTGGAGCGGTTTTTCCGAGTTTGCCGGCAGTATTACCGGCCCGCTGCTGACTTATGAAGTCCTGACCGCCTTCTTCCTTGAGGCCGGGTTCCTCGGGGTCATGCTCTTTGGCTGGAACCGCGTCAGCCCCGGCATGCACTTTTTCGCCACCTGCATGGTCGCGCTGGGGACCATCATCTCGACCTTCTGGATCCTCGCCTCCAACAGCTGGATGCAGACGCCGCAGGGATTTGAAATCGTTAACGGCCAGGTGGTTCCCGTCGACTGGTTCGCGGTTATCTTCAACCCGTCGTTCCCGTATCGTCTGCTTCATATGACGGTAGCGGCTTTTCTTAGCAGCGCGCTGTTCGTCGGCGCCTCGGCGGCGTGGCATCTGCTGCGCGGTAATAACACGCCGGCAATTCGCGCAATGTTTTCAATGGCGCTGTGGATGACGCTTATCGTTGCCCCCATTCAGGCGATGATTGGCGATATGCACGGCCTGAACACCCTGAAACATCAGCCGGCAAAAATTGCCGCCATCGAGGGACACTGGGAAAACCGGCCGGGGGAACCGACGCCCCTGCTGCTGTTCGGCTGGCCGGATATGGCGCAGGAGCGCACCCGCTATGGCCTTGAGATCCCGGCACTCGGTAGCCTGATCCTGACGCATAGTCTGGATAAACAGGTTCCTGCCCTGAAAGAATTCGCGCCGCAGGACCGCCCCAACTCGACTATTGTCTTCTGGTCATTTCGCCTGATGGCCGGGCTCGGCATGCTGATGATCCTGCTTGGAGCGCTGGCACTGTGGCTGCGCTACCGCCAGCGCCTGTATCAGTCGAAACCCTTCCTGCGCTTTGCCCTGTGGATGGGCCCTTCCGGGCTGATTGCCATTCTCGCCGGTTGGGTCACCACCGAGGTGGGCCGTCAGCCCTGGGTGGTCTATGGCGTACAGCGCACTGCCGATGCCGTCTCCGCCCATGGCGACCTGCATATGACTATCAGTCTGCTGACCTTTTTCATCGTCTATAGCTCGGTATTTGGCGTCGGCTACAGCTATATGCTGCGCCTGATCCGCAAAGGACCGCAGACCTTCAATCCACCGCTATCCGGTACCCCGGCCCGCCCGCTCTCCGCGGCAACGGAAGGTTTTCAGCATAAGGAGTCCCGCTAATGGGGATCGATCTCTCAGTTATCTGGTTCGTCATTATCGTCTTCGCCACCCTGATGTACATCGTGATGGATGGCTTCGATTTAGGGATCGGCATTTTGTTCTCGACCACCCGCGATGCTGAAGACCGTGACGTCATGGTTAACAGCGTGGCGCCGGTCTGGGACGGCAACGAAACCTGGCTGGTGCTTGGCGGCGCCGGGCTGTTCGGCGCGTTTCCCCTCGCCTATGCGGTGATTATCGATGCGCTGGCGATCCCGCTAACGTTAATGCTCATCGGCCTGATTTTTCGCGGCGTGGCTTTTGAGTTTCGCTTTCAGGCAACGCCGTCACACCGCCCGTTCTGGGATCGCGCTTTTCTTGGCGGCTCGCTGCTGGCCACCTTTTCCCAGGGAGTGGTTGTTGGGGCGGTCATTAATGGCTTTTCGGTGAGCGGACGCGCGTTTAGCGGCGGGATGCTCGACTGGCTGACGCCGTTTACCCTGTTCTGCGGTCTCGGATTGACCATTGCCTATGCGCTGCTGGGCGCCACCTGGCTGGTCATGAAGAGCGAAAATCCGCTGCAGGACAAAATGCGCCATACCTCTCGGACGCTGCTGCTGGCGCTGCTGATCGCAATCGCCGTCATCAGCCTGTGGACGCCGCTGGCGCAGCCGGCCATCGCCGCCCGTTGGTTCACTCTGCCGAACCTCTTTTTCCTGCTGCCGGTTCCCCTGCTGGTTGTGGCGTTCGGGGCCTGGCTGTGGCGGGACCTGCGCAACCCACACCGCCATGCGCTGCCCTTTATTCTGACGCTGGGCCTGGTGTTTCTCGGCTTCAGCGGTCTGGGGATCAGTATCTGGCCACACATTATTCCGCCGGGCATTACGCTGTGGCAGGCCGCCGCGCCGCCGCAGAGCCAGGGTTTCATGCTGGTAGGCGCCCTGCTGATTATTCCGGTGATCCTCGGCTATACCTTCTGGAGCTATTACGTGTTTCGCGGCAAAGTCCAACATGGTGAGGGGTATCATTGATGAATCAGTCACGACTGAAGCAATTATTATGGATGGTCGCGCTGTGGGGGACCAGCGTGCTGGCGCTGGGGGCAGTCAGTATGCTTTTTCGCTTTTTAATGACCGCGGCCGGGCTGAAAGTTTAATCCCCGGCGCTGCGGATTACTCTGATTAGCAAGAACTCCATTGTCTCTCCATTTTTATTTGCTGAAATCTCAAAGCACATAAAAATAAAGGATGTAGCGATGAAAAAGATTGTCTTGTTATCTGCGGCGATGTCGTTGGCGCTCTCTTCCCTGACCTTTGCGGCCGATAATCCCCCGCCGCCTCCGGGGAAAGCGGCCGCAGGCCAACAGCATAACGGCCACAATAAGAACCTGCAGCAGCACAGCGCTAAACGGCCAGCGCAGAGCGCACAGCATAACGGCAAACCGTCGCCGAAAGGCAAATCGCCCGCACACGGCAACCAACAGCCGCCGAAAGACGGCCAGCACAATGGCAAACCGTTGCCACCGAAAAAATAATCCTGCTGTGGCCCGACGCGTGCATCGCGCCGGGCTTTTTTTCGCCATTCGTCAGGAAAGACTGACGCAGACTTTGCTCTTCTTTGATAACCCGATAATAAAGCTCAAGAAATTCAGAGCATAGTAGCCCCACTCGTCTGTCACTGGAAATAGATATGCTCAAGAGATGCGTTTCGGCGTTAGTGCTGATGTGTGCGTTATTTTCCGGCCATCTGCTGGCCCGCAAACAAGGACATGAATACTTCCCGGTACAAAGCCTCGAACAGCAGCTGCTGCACGAGGCCGACAGTGATGAGCTGCGCAGCCAGCGGAACGAGGCCGCCGCCGATCTGCGCGAACGTCACCACTGGCAGAATGCGCGCAAACCGAAAATGGACTTCCGCCAGTAGCGTCTGCCGTCGATCAGGCGCCTTTACGCTTTGGCAGGGTCTTCAACAGCTCATCCGGACTGACCGAGGCGACAACGCTCCCCGGAAGCGGCATTTTCAAAATATGATTTTTCATTTTGCCGATGACGTGCATTTCGCACGGACGGCAGTCGAATTTCAGCGTCAGCACTTCATCACCGTGAATGAGCTGCATCGGCGTCGCTTTCCAGCTCTTAATCGAACCCTTAGCCTGCTTCGGACATAAATTGAAGGCAAAACGCAGACAGTGTTTAGTGATCATCACCGGCACGTCGCCCTTCTCTTCATGCGCTTCATAGGCCGCATCGATCAGCTCTACGCCATAGCGCTGGTAAAACGCACGCGCCTTATGGTTATAGACGTTGGCAAGGAACGACAGATGGGTTTCAGGGTAAACCGGCGGCGGCACGGAAACCGCTTTACGCTGGCCGCGCGGCGCGGCATTCACCCGCGCCTCGTCCAGGCGTTCTACCGTTTCCCGACGCAGTTGGTTCAGCAGGCTATTCGGCACAAACAGCGCCCCGGGGAGATTGATCTGCACATCGCGGGCAAAATAGATTGTCTGCCCCAGCTTGGCCACGCCGTCCCGTAGGTTCGCCAGCGCTTTCTCCGCCTGGGTCGCTTCGGCAAACTCGCCGTCCAGGGTGTGGGTGACGCTGACGCCATCTTCGCAGGTCATCGTCAGCACCAGCTGCTCCTGCCAGCCGCTGAGGTTGATGTCGACCGCAATCCGCCGCTCGCTGGAGGTCTTTTGCAAAGCCTGCTGCCAGTTATGGTCGAGGTTACGGTTCAACACCTGGTGCGGCCGAACTTTATGCAGATCGGCCGGCATCTCGTTCGGCCATACGCGATAGCGATTTTCGCCGGTTTTTTCCACCGTGTTGGCGCGGAAACCGACGATTTCGCGCTTAATCATCACGTTGAGGCCATCGCCATTGGTCAGCGCCTCGGTCACTTCAACATCCAGGTGGTCTTTAGCCACTTTCAGCACTTCACCCACCGGCAGGCCGATAAATTTCGGTGAATCAAACGCGCCGATGTCGCCTTTGCGCGCATTGACAAAGTAGTCGGTGCTGCCGCGATGGAAGGTTTTATCCGTCGAGGGGACGAAAAAGTGTTCGGTGCGCCCGGCGGACGAACGCATCAGATCGCCGCGATCTTCAATAATCGCGTCGAGCATCTGACGATAGTGCGCGGTGATGTTCTTCACGTAGCTCATATCTTTGTAACGACCTTCAATTTTGAAGGAGCGCACGCCGGCATCGATCAACTGGGCCAGGTTGGCGGTTTGATCGTTGTCTTTCATCGACAGAAGGTGTTTCTCATAGGCCACCACGCGGCCCTGGTCATCTTTCAGGGTATACGGCAAACGGCACGCCTGGGAGCAGTCGCCGCGGTTGGCGCTGCGCCCGGTCTGGGCATGAGAGATATTGCACTGCCCGGAATAGGCCACGCACAGGGCGCCGTGAATAAAGAACTCGATCGTCGCGTCGGTATTATCGTAAATCGCTTTAATCTGCTGCAGGTTGAGCTCGCGCGCCAGGACAATCTGGCTAAAACCGACGTCGGAGAGGAATTTTGCCTTCTCGACGCTGCGAATATCGCACTGGGTGCTGGCGTGCAGCTCAATCGGCGGAATATCCAGCTCCATCACCCCCATATCCTGCACGATCAGCGCATCAACGCCGGTTTCATACAGGTCGGTAATCAGTCGCTGCGCCGGTTCCAGCTCATCATCGTGCAGGATCGTATTCAGCGTCACAAAGATTTTCGCGCCGTAGCGATGGGCGAAAGGCACCAGTCCGGCGATATCGCTGAGGCTGTTGCTGGCGTTGTGGCGTGCGCCGAAACCCGGTCCGCCGATATAAACCGCGTCTGCGCCGTGTAAAATCGCTTCACGGGCGATCCCGACATCGCGGGCGGGGCTAAGAAGTTCAAGATGATGGTTGTGCAGGCGCATACGCTCGTCGTTATCCGTTATAGGGGGTCGAAATGGCGGCTATTGTAGTCAGAAGTGGGCACAGACGAAATCATTTTCCATCACGGGGAATGGGTGAATTTTCAGTTTCCAGCAAAGCATTGAAGGAAAAGGTATTTCCTTCGCAAAACGTCTACGGTTACAGTCATCACGTATTCCGGATTTTCCTCGTCACGTTGTGAGTGGTTACATTAATCATTTGATTGGCCGCAGGTTAAATCTCTGCGGCTTTTTCTTTGGGATAATGAATCAGCGAGTGAAAATGGGCCGTTTGCGCGCCGCTGTTACGATAGGCGTGCGCCAGATCTCCGGCAAACCGCCGCCCTTCTCCGCTCGTTAGCGTCAGCCACTCCCCCTGCAGACACAGATCCAGCACGCCGCTTATCACCACCACATGTTCAATCACCCCTTTCTCGTGCGGCGTGGATTCGCTGAGCGCGCCGGGGGCGAGAGTAATCGAGAAGTGGTCAAAACGCAGCTCCGGGTCCCACGGGAAAATGGGTGTCACCACCATCGCCTGCTGCTGCGGGTCAAAGGCGGTCGGCGCGGTCGATTCATCGGCGACGATAAACGCCGAGAAAGGCACGTTCAGACCGGTGGCGATTTTCCACAAGGTCGCTACCGTCGGGCTGGATTCATTTCGCTCAACCTGCCCGAGCATCGCTTTTGACACCCCGGTCTCTTCCGCCAGTCGCGACAGACTCCAGCCGCGCTGTTGACGCAGCGTTTTCAGGGTCGTCGCCAGATGTTGCGCAATATTCATTCCACCTCCTGATATGCTCAGCAGAAATTATACGCGCATTCGTATGATTCTACAGGGAGTTTCGTCGGGAAACGCGTCTGGAACTGCCGGGACGACGATGACGGCGGCATGGAAAGAGGGAAAAGATGGTTGTGCGTTATAGCGCACGGTGCTACATTTTGTCGGATGTTATAACGCACAAGAGGTCACTATGCGCTCGTTCTCACTCCCGCTGCCAACGCTGCTCGCCGGGTTTATCGCCGTCCTGGTCGGCTACGCCAGCTCAGCCGCCATTATCTGGCAAGCCGCCGCCAGCGCAGGTGCCAATGCGGATCAGATAGCCGGCTGGATGACGGCCCTCGGCCTGGGGATGGGGATCAGCACGCTGGCCCTCACGCTATGGCGCAAAGTGCCGATCCTCACCGCCTGGTCAACCCCCGGTGCCGCGCTACTGGTCAGCGGCTTACCGGGCGCGACGCTGAACCAGGCGGTCGGCGTGTTTATCTTTGCCAATGGTCTAATGGTGCTATGCGGGCTGACCGGCCTTTTTGCCCGGCTGATGAAAATTATCCCCCACTCGCTCGCCGCCGCCATGCTGGCAGGGATTTTACTGCGCTTCGGCCTGCAGGCCTTCGCCACCCTTGAAGACCATCTCCTGCTGTGCGGCGCAATGCTGGCAGCCTGGCTGCTGTGTAAAGCGCTGTATCCACGCTTTGCGGTGGTGGCTGCGCTGCTGGTCGGCGGCGCCATCGCCGTGTTCTCCGGCAACGTCGCCGGGAACCACATCAGCCTTGCTTTTGTCGCCCCGGAATATATCGCGCCGCAGTTTACCCCTTCACTGCTGCTCAGCGTCGGCGTGCCGTTCTTCCTGGTCACCATGGCCTCGCAAAACGCCCCCGGGTTCGCCACGATGCAGGCTTCCGGTTATCGGGTGCCCGTGTCGCCGCTGATTGTCGCGACCGCCGGACTGGCGCTGATACTGTCCCCTTTTGGCGTCTACTCCATCTGTATTGCCGCCATTACCGCCGCCATCTGCCAAAGTCCGGAGGCCCATCCTGACCCGCAGCGGCGCTGGCTGGCCGCTGCCGCCGCGGGCGGTTTTTATCTGCTCGGCGCGAAACTCA
>OAVK01000565.1_pt1 | contig 18304 bp, 19 predicted proteins | sample 1495301 | NCBI WGS metagenome assembly OAVK01 (sample SAMEA2580094, study PRJEB22360) | human gut metagenome | biome: human gut; feature: human-associated habitat; material: faeces | place: Denmark | collected 2008/2010
TCCATATCAAAATCACTCCATATTTTTCTTTATACTTCCCCGATGATTCCTTATTATATCCGCAACAGAAAGGAAAAACAACCTTCTTGCCAAAATGAATTGTAACTTTCGCTTTCTTTTTCCATATGATAATCTTAGAAAAAAGATTGAAAGGAGTTTCGGTATGCAGAATTATTATCAGCGTCCCGCGTTTCGCCAGCCTTATCCAAACCGCGAGAACAGCCGTGAAGCTACTCGCGAAATCAACCGGCAGAAACCTTGCGACGTGAAAGACAAACTGAGAAAAGAATTCCCTGTCGCCATGGCCTACGTTCCTTGGCAGCGCTATCTGGAACCTTATCCGGTCTGCAAAGGTTTTATCAGAGGAACCATTTTTGAAGAACTTGACAAACCATTTCTTGGCAAAGGGGGATGCCGCTTATGAAAAACTTCCCTTCCAGAAAAGAGCTTTTAAATCATATTAATACCGTCAGCTTTGCGGTAGATGACATTCAGCTCTATCTTGATACCCACCCGGACGATGAAGAGGCGCTTGCTTATTTTCACAAATATAAAGAACAGCGTGTTAAAGCACTCAAGGAGTATGCCGCATGTTATGGTCCACTGACAATCGACACGGTGGACGAATCCTGCGGCGACAGATGGACCTGGATCAATGAACCGTGGCCATGGCAGGAAGGAGGGTGCTGATTTATGTGGAATTATGAAAAAAGACTTCAGTTTCCGGTAAAAATTTCCAAACCGGATCCAAAGGCTGCCCAGATTATCATTACACAGTTCGGCGGACCGGACGGTGAACTTGCGGCGTCTATGCGTTATCTGTCCCAACGGTACACCATGCCTTACAAGGAAGTCACCGGAATTCTGACCGATATCGGGACCGAAGAATCCGTACCGAATCCCTCCTTCCTCTTTTTGTCTTTCTTTGTCTATTTCCGTCTAAATATGTCGCTTTTCTGATTTTCTATTTTTCTATATTATAATATGGCATTGTGGGTTTTTCTCAGATGTAAGAGAAAGGAGAAGCATGGAAAACCTGTCACAGCTGATTCACAGGCTCGGAATCAACGCGACATACCGGGGATATCATTATCTTTACAAAGCAGTCCTTCTGGCCCTCTCCGACGAAGACTATCTGCTTTCCATCACAAAGAAGATGTATCTGGATATCGCAGCCTACTATGGCATCCCGGTCAGTAATGTAGAACGGAATCTGCGGACTGTCATCACCATATGCTGGGAGCGGGGAAACCGGGAATTTCTGACTGAAATCGCATCCTATCCCCTGACTTTCAGGCCATCCGCCGGGGAATTCATCGATATTCTCGTTGCATATTGCCGGGAGCATCAAATCAGCGAATGATCTGGTTACATATTGTTCATGCTTTTTTCAAATCAGAAACATAGTTTTTTCATATTCTTCCTGTATAGTAAAAACCATAGAAAGCAAATACCTTTCTAAGCAAACAATTTTCTTTTTCATAATTCTGCCGGTACAGTATCTGTACCGGCACTCCTCATTTTGGGAGCTTTTCATATTCTCCTGTATTTTTACATAGATTGCTACAAAACCGACAAAGAGGGTTTTGTTTTGTCCTATTGTATGTATCTTAGAAAATCCAGAAAGGATCTGGAACTGGAGCGTCTCCAGCCTGGAAGTACCTTAGCACGCCATGAATCCATCCTCTGTTCTTTGGCCAAATCCTTGACAATTTCTGTTCAGTCTATCTACCGTGAAGTAGGGTCCGGCGACACGATTCAGGACCGCCCGGTGATGCAGCAGCTTCTTACGGAAGTGGAAAAGGGCCTCTGGGAGGGCGTTCTCGTGATGGAAATAGAACGGCTGGCACGGGGCGATTCCATCGACCAGGGAATTGTCACCCGAACGTTCCAGTACAGTCGCACACGGATCATCACACCCTATAAAATCTATGAACCCGGAAATGACTTTGACCTGGAATACTTTGAATTTAGTCTCTTCATGTCCCGCCGGGAATACAAAACCATCAACCGCAGAATGCAGTCTGGCCGCCTTGCCAGTGTCCGTGAGGGGAAATACGTCGGCAACATCGCCCCATTTGGCTATGACCGTGTCCGGCTCCCGGACCAAAAAGGCTTTACCCTGGAACCAAACAAAGAAGCGAATGCCGTCCGCCTGATTTTTTCTCTGTTCTGTCAGCGTGGATGTACGATCAGGGAGATTGTCTCCCTGATAAACGATCAGAAAGAGTATCGCCCACGTAAAGCCGCTTCCTTCACCTATTCTTCCATTCACGACATTCTTGAAAATCCGGTCTATATCGGAAAGCTTCGCTGGAATTACCGCAAGACAACTCCACAACTAAAAGATGGCGTCCTCACCCGGCACCGTCCCCGTCAAAGTGAGTACCTTCTCGTCCAGGGACTCCACCCCGCCCTGATCTCTGAGGAATGTTTCTTTCTGGCACAGCGCCTCCTTCATCCGGATTCGGGGCAGAAGAACTCGCCCATATGGAAATGATCTGTGCGATTGTCCATCAACTGACGAGAAATCTGACACCAGAGGAAATTGAGCGCTCAGGATTCGGCACCTACTATGTGGATCACACACTGGCGCTCTGGCCTCAAGCGGCAAGTGGTATGCCGTGGACCGCTACGGTCTTCCAGTCTAAGGGAGATCCCATCACAGATCTCCATGAGGATCTCGCCGCAGAACAAAAAGCGCGCACAACATACGACAACATCCTCCGGCTTATCAGCGACCCGGATATCATTGCTCCAATCCGTTTCCTCAGAGAACGTGAAATTGTTCATTACCAAAGATTCGGAGAATCTTTAAGAATCGTGACCGACCGGCTCGACAGCAAAAACTTCTATGCTTTCAACCCGGAATTCGACAATCCGGCCTGCCGTTCTTAAAGAAAAGACGCGACTGCTTCGGTCTGAGAAAGCACAGACAGTTAAAACAAACGGGGGTGTTCTTCGCACACCCCCGTCTCTATAACTGATGGTATCTCGTTATTTCATCAGTTTTTTAATCGTCTCACACAATTCATCCACACATTCAACATTTCCTTCCTGGATATCCTTTACCACGCAGGAATGAATATGCTCGGAAAGCAGTGTCTTATTAAACCCGTTCAAAGCCGCCTGAATCGCCTGTACCTGAACAAGGATATCGATACAGTAGCGATCCTCTTCCACCATCTTCTTCACACCGCGAACCTGACCTTCGATGCGGCTCAGCCGATTAACCAGATCCCGGTATTCCTTACCTTCCCTGTGCTTTGTCTTTTCTTCTTGCATCCTCTTTCCCTTGCTTTCTACTCATCGTCATCCCGTTACTGCCGAAGTTAGAGTATCCATACCCTGTCCCGGTATATATTCATACTACAATGACAGCAAGTGTTTGTCAAGTGGCTTTCCCGATTTTCCCAAAAGGCCTTAACTTAATTGCTTTGTCAGGGTAACTTCCACGTCTTTCTCCTTGTACTCTCCCTGTCCCTGTGGGAACTGTACGGTCAGGGTCACTTTCTCACCGATCCGGTAGTAACTGAGCTGCTCCTGTAAGCTTTCCATATTATTCACTCCGGATCCTTCGATTCCGGTAATGACACATCCCTTTGTGATACCCGCCTCAGCCGCGCCGCCGCCTTTCATCACTCTGGAAACATAGACGCCTTCCGGCATCCCGAATTGCTCTGAGCTCTGAGAATCTACATTCGTTCCTTCAATACCGATATATCCTCTCCGTGTTTCCGGCACCTGTGTCCTCGTCTCTTTATTCATCAGGTTAGTAATGATATCAGTCACATCAGAAATCGGGATCGCATATCCCATTCCCTCCACTGCAGAATCGTTTACTTTTACTGTATTGATTCCAATGACCTCCCCCCGGCTGTTTAAAAGCGCTCCGCCGCTGTTTCCCGGATTGATGGCTGCATTCGTCTGAATCAGCTTGCTGTCAAATCCTTCCATTTCAATCTCCCGGTCTTTGGCACTGACAATCCCGTTTGTCACAGACTGCCCATAGCCAAGCGCATTGCCGATCGCAATCACCTCTTCTCCAACGAGAAGATTCTCCGAATCACCAAGTACCGCAACTTTGATGCTGTCCTTTGTATCGCTGCTGATCTGTTTCAGCGGAACAGCAACCACCGCCAGATCCTTGGTGGCATCGGTCCCCTTAACCACCGCTTCCACACTCGTTTCATCATGGAACGTGACCGTCAATGTCTGACTCTTCTCGATCACATGATTGTTTGTCACGATCATCAGCTCTGAATCATTCTGTCCTACAATGATTCCGGATCCCGCACTCGTCTGCTCCTGCTCCCGGATCCCGCCGAAGAAATCCTGTACCTGCTTTACACTCATATTCTGGATAGAGACAACAAACGGCATGGAATTAGCCGCAATCTGCGTGATATCAGATCCTTTCATCTCCCCATCCGCAGAATCTGTCGTCTGCACCGGCTGTACCTGGGAAGAATTCTGGGAACTATTTCCTGTCCCCAGGACTTTTCCGGATATATAATTTACCCCCTGAAAACTCAGCCCTCCGACTACACCGAATAATACAGCAAGTCCCGCGACCTTTGCCGCCATGGATCCTTTGCCCCTTTTCTTCGGCGGCTTCGGATGTCTGTATTCTGGAGATCCGTATTCGGATCCATTCCCGGTTTGCTCTTCTCCCGGACGATAATATTCGTATTCTTGATTCATAACATTTATCCCCTTTCTGACAGTTATCCCTTTTCTACTCGATACACAGTCTATCGAATAAATGTGTATTTTTTGTGATGAAATCATAAACAAAAGCTGAATTCCCTTCTCGGAAATCCAGCTCTTTTCTCTATTCTACAGTCACAGATTTGGCAAGATTTCTCGGCTTATCCACATCGCAGCCACGTCCTACTGCCACATAATATCCAAATAACTGAAGCGGTACAATGGCAAGAGAATTCGTGAAAAACCGATTTGTCTCCGGAATATAGACTACATAATCCGCCGCCTTCTCCACATCCAGATTTCCCTCATTGGTGACTGCCATGACAAAGGCACCTCGCGTCTTGACCTCTTCCATGTTGCTGAGCATTTTTTTATAGAGATCCTCCTGGGTCAGTACCGCTGTAACAAGCGTTCCCTCCTCAATCAAAGAAATCGTTCCGTGCTTTAACTCCCCGGCAGCGTAGGCCTCTGAGTGAATATAAGAGACTTCTTTCAGCTTCAGAGAACCTTCCAAAGAAATCGCATAGTCGATTCCCCGTCCGATAAAAAAAATGCTTCTGGCTGCCAGATACCGGTTGGCAAACTTCTGGATCCGATCCTTATGGCTGAGCAACATCTCCACCTGTGCCGGAAGCTTTTTCAGATCTTCGATCATTTCCGCTAATTCACTCTCGCTGATCGCTCCTCTTGCGTATGCAAAGCGCATAGCCAGAAGGTATAATGCAGTCAACTGACAGGAGTAAGCCTTCGTAGTCGCTACCGCAATCTCTGGCCCCGCCCAGGTGTATAGTACATTGTCCGCTTCTCTGGCAATAGAGCTTCCTACAACATTGACGATTCCAAGCACCTTGCATCCTTTCTTTTTGGCTTCTCTTAAAGCCGCCAGAGAATCCGCCGTCTCACCGGACTGGCTGACGACAATTACAAGGGTCCCTTCTGCCAGAATCGGATCCCGGTATCGGAATTCGGACGCTAGATCCACCTCTACCGGGATTCTCGCCATGCCTTCCAACACATATTTTCCTGTCATACCGGCGTGGTAGGCAGAACCGCAGGCTACAATCACGATCTTACTGACCGCCCGGATCTCCTCATCATTCATGCCCAGTTCCTCGATTACGATCTGTCCGTCTTTGATCCGAGGTGAAAATGTATCCGCAATCGCCTTCGGCTGTTCGTACATCTCCTTTAACATGAAGTGCTCGTATCCACCCTTCTCCGCAGCATCGGCATCCCAGTCAATATGAACCGGCTTTTTCTGAAGAGGCTCCTCATCCACTGTGAAAAACTCCATATCTTGTTCAGTGAGCCTTACAATCTCTTCATTCTCTATAAAGTAGACATCTCTTGTATATTTCAGCACTGCTGGTACATCTGAGGCGATAATACTGCCCCCATCCGTATGTCCTACGATCAGCGGGCTGTCCTTCCGGACAGCGTAGAGCTCATTGGGATGATCCTTAAAAATGATACCGAGAGCATAAGATCCTTCCATCCGGTGCATGATCTTCGTCACTGCTTCCAGTGGATTTCCCTTGTAATAATAATCCAAAAGGTGTGCAATCACCTCCGTATCTGTCTCAGATACAAACTGGTATCCTCTGCCCTCCAACTTCTTTTTCAGCTTGATGTAGTTCTCGATAATTCCATTGTGGACGACTACAATCGTCTCTTCGGTGTTCAGATGAGGATGGGCGTTCGTATCAGATGGGGAACCATGCGTCGCCCACCGGGTATGCCCGATTCCAAGTGTACCCGGCAACAGGATGCCATCGTGTGTGAGCTCGCTAAGTGCCTTCAGACGCCCTTTCGTCTTTGCCACATTGATCTTCTCTCCGTCAAAAACCGCAATCCCGGCAGAATCATAGCCCCTGTACTCCAGCTTTGACAGACCATCCAGCAAAATCGGTGCTGCTTCTTCTTTTCCAATGTATCCAACTATTCCGCACATATTTCTCCTCCATTTTGTACAATCAGCCGTTTTTTTTATACTTTTAGCATCACGGCCATTATTTTAGCACCTTCCCTGCCGGTTGTAAAGTATTATTTTCTAAAAAACAAGATTGCAAAACTTGTCCGAAATATCCGTAAAGTGCAAAACAGCAGGGCATGTACCCTGCTGTTTCTTATCGTTTCCTTTCTACAGATCAATGAAATCGATAGAAAAGTCGTCATCATCATCTTTTTGCGTCTTTTTCTTTTTACCACGCCCGAACTTCTTGGACGGTCTGGATTCCTCATAATTCTCTTCAAAGTCGTCGTAATCGTCATCATAGTCATCGTCATAGTCGGAATCAAAATCGCTGTCATCGTCGGAGGATTCTTCTGTGTAGTCATCCTCAAAGTCCTCGTAGTCATCTTCATAATCTTCAAACTCGTCGTCTGCGGAGGAATCGTATTCCTCATAGTCATCGCTGTCAAACTGCTCAAACTCATCAAATCCTTCTTCCGGCATCTGGATCTTTGGCAGATCATCAGACTCCTTCTTCATCGAAGACTTCGTCTCCGGCCCCTGTGTGCCTGATGAAGAGCGCTTTTGGGTGAGGTCATCCAGCTCATCGTACACATCGTCCAACTCCAGATTTCTGCGGTGCAGCTTCACTGCAAGGATCAGAATGAGAAGAAGAAGAACGAGGAACACAAATCCTGCTCCAATCAGTACGACTTCCACATGATCCTGTACAAAAGTGGTCACCTTCCCAAAGACGCCGCTGTCAGAATCCTTTCCGGACGTCGTTGCCGTCACATCATCTCCATAATACTGGTATGTCTGATCCTTAGAATCATAGCGGTAAATCGCCTGATCTCCATCAGCATTCAAACCATTCATAAGATAATATCTGCTGTTCTTGCTGTCCTGCCATGCAGGAAGAGTCTGAGTATCGGAAAGCTCCAACTCTACTTCCTGGTATCTTGCAGGAAGCGTCACATCCCCTCTGTCGCCCAGAAGAATCAAAGAACCGCCAGAGGCAAGATTCACAATCTGAATCGGGGAAACGCTTCCATCCTCTGCATGATAAAGGAAAAACGCGCCTACATTGCCGGAATCCAACAGGTATAAAAGCTGTACGTTACCATTCTCTTTTACCGCTCCCTTTACCGTCTCGCCATTTACCGTAATATCTGCCACGGAAAATCCCGCAGGAAGCTCATTACTTGGGAAACTGCTTGCTACCGTGTATTCGGTATCATTTACATTCAGTGTGACTTTGCTGCCTGTTGCCGTGCCAGAAGATGACTGCGTCCCGTCTCCTGCCTCAATCTTTACATCGGAGTATCCCGGAGGATCCAAAAGATTTAGTGTCTCGCCATTGGCATCCGTTACTTCCGCGCCTTTCTGCTCAAGCCTCGTTTCTCCCTGGACGAGCGCCTCAAACTCCATATTGAAATCCAGACGCTCCTGACCATTTACAGTCCCGGAATAAACTAAAGTTCCATCTCCCTGATCTGTGACGTTTGCATCACCGTCAACATATCTCATGGCCGTCGTATCGTAACTCATCGTCAGCTCAACCTGGCCAAGGTTTCCGTCACGATTCACCACGCTTCCCTGTATGGTGAACGTCTCTCCGACCTGAATCCCGTCAAGGTCTGTAAAGAAAATCACTCCATCTGCCGCATTGACATACAGCCGGGTAAACGGTACTACCAGACACACTGCAAGCAGTATGCCTGCCAATCGTTTCATCAATTTCATATTTGTACCTCTTCTTTCGTCTCAGATTTTGTTTACATACATAAGAATATGATACACGGTTTACGACGAAATGTCCAGAAGGTATCTTGTGAAATCCAGATACTTTTCCTTATATTTTTCTTAAACAGATTTTGAAGATCGGTTATGGCTCCAGCCTGTGCATGTCTCTCGGGAACAGAGATGCTCTTCTGACATTGCTGTATCCTAAGAGCTGGCTTGTAAGGCGTTCCAGACCGATCCCCATACCTCCGTGAGGCGGCAGCCCTGCCCGGTGTGCCATGAGATAGCTTGCAAATGATTCCGGGCGCATCCCCCTGCGTTGTAACTTTGCCACCTGCTCTTCGTAGTTATGAATTCTGAGGCCTCCGGTAGTAATTTCCAAACCTTGATAGAGAAGGTCAAAGCTTCTTGTCAGTTCCGGATGTTCTTTACTTTCCATGGTGTAGAACGGCCGCTTTTTCTCCGGGTATTCCGTCACAAACACAAACTCGCTGCCGGTCTTTTCTTTGACCCATTGGCAGATCCTTTTTTCTTCCTCCGGCTCCAGATCTTCAGGGTCTGTCACCTCACTGTGGCGAATCCGCGCCACAATCTCCTTGACTTTCGCAAAAGGAATGACCGGGATCTCCTGTAAATCCGGCAGACTGACCTTGAGAAGCGCAAGTTCCTCTTCATATTCCTCCTTCAGATAAGAAAACATCGATTTCAGCATGTAAGTCTCCGTCTCCATCAGTGTTTCCACACTCGTTACATAGCCCATCTCCACGTCTACACTGGTGTATTCGTTGAGATGCCGGGAGGTATCGTGTTTCTCCGCCCGGAACACCGGGGCAATTTCAAAGACCCTTTCATGAACTCCGACCATCATCTGCTTATAAAACTGCGGACTCTGGGCAAGATAGGCTTCTTTTCCAAAGTAGTCCATACGAAAGATATTTGCTCCGCCCTCCGCTCCGGCGGAACCGATCTTCGGAGTATGGATTTCCGTAAATCCGTACTTTCGGAAAAAGATGCGAAATCCATCCGTAATTCCGTTCTGGATGCGGAAAACAGCCCGTTCCTTTTCATTTCGCAGTGTTACCGGACGGTAGTCCAAAAGTGTCGCGAGAGAAGTGTCCACCTCTTTTTGATTGATCACAACCTGGCTTATTTCATAAGGTTTTGAGAGGATTTCCACATCAATGAGATGAAGTTCTGCCCCCATACGGGACCGCTCTTCCCCGACGACTTCTGCCTGGAAGATCACACAGCTTTCCTCAACAAGCACTTCCAGCGGAAATTTCGCCTTTTCTTCTGAATAAACACACTGGTAAATGTGCTTGGCGCAACGGAGCAGCACAAACGCAAATCCTCTCATCTTTCTGATTTTATAGACACTTCCGTGGATTCGGATCACTTCTCCTATATGCTCCAAAAGATTCGTTTCTGTCACCGGTACGGAGCTTCCTGTGATTCTATACATTTCATTCATTCCTGATTTTCCTTCTTTCTCGTTTTTGATTTCTGTTTTTCTCTTTCCCACATTTTGAACCTTTCTTCGATCCGCCTGCCATCCATGTGGGCATCGTCTTTATGTCCCATTTGATCACAACCTTTCTCTATCTGTCAGGAACTCTTTTGTTTCCGGGAAACAAAAAAACAGAACCACACAAGACTCTCTCCACATCCTGTGTGATTCTGCTCTTCTTTTTTTCCACACAGGTACAACACAAGAAGCGCTTGTACCTGTGAATCGTTCACAATACAAGCGCTACCTATCGTCGTCCCTGTACATACTTACAAAATTACTCACTGGGGTCATACAAAAGCAGCTCCTTTCGATTTCCCCCATTCTACACCAGAGCATTTCATATTGTCAAGCAGAGAAATTATTTTTTTTGTATTTTTCATACCGTATTTCCGAAAACTTTCTTCTGGAAAAAAATACTGCAAGCCAGACTCCTAAAAATACAATTACCAGAAACGGTGTCACAAAAAAGCATACGATCGCTCCGGCCACAAACCACAAAGCCCACAAAAAGAGTTGGTTTCTCGCCCCGGCCACCACCAGATCCGCATCGTAGCACTTTCGTTTTTCCTTGGGAAGCTCCCTGTAGCTTTTGATGAGCCACACACATTTTTCTCCCAGAATGGTGAACACAACTGCGTGTGCCACATGCAGAGCCGCCATCATCATACAGAGAAATACAGAAATTACAATTACCCGTTCCATGTTCCTTCTCCTTTGCATCGGTCTTCTATTATCTTACTCCGAATTCTGGAAAAGGCAAGCGTTTTCTCAGCCAAATTATCGTTTTATTGTATTAGCCAACATCCGCCTGAAACTTCTGTCTTCTACCTGGTCTTTTGCACACGGATAACGATTGCGGCCGCAAGAAGCGCAACTCCGGTAACAGCAAGATATACTTTCTCTTTGTAGCTTCCAGAAACAAGGGAGAACAGATACCAGTTCCCCAGATATTTTGCCCCTGCCCCAAAAGAGAAAAGATAATATCCAAGGGATGCCATGTATCCGATCACCGGATTGTCACTCAGTGCAAAGGCCGCCGCACCGAATCCTCCTAAGAATACCATCCCCGCAAGGGACGCCATAAAATAGTTTCCAAACGGGAAGTCGCATCCTCCTCTTTCAAGTCCCAGGAGAAACACTCCTGTCAGAGCAGCCATGACAGCCACATTCAAAAAGATTCTTACCAGGTAGATACTTCCCATGGACGTATATCTGGCACGGATCAGATCCCGGATGGCTTTATCCTGTTCCGGCAAAAAGACCGGGATCAAAAGGAGCATCCCCGGAAGAACCACATAAAAATCCAAAAGCCTTGCAGTCTCTCCAACGCTTAAATTGCGGACTCCCGCAAGGAGAGGCGCCGCCGCAAAAAGCATGATACTAACGAGCGCCTGCTGCGGCAGATGATGCCGGACGTACTCTTTTCCGGATGCGAGATATCTTCCCATTTCCCCATTTCCCCTTTCTTCTTGCTTCAAAGATCATAGCTGCTCCGGTCACAAGAGCAAGCGCCAGTACAACATAAAAGATACGGTTTAGCAAAAGCTGCGAAAACTGATCATGGAATCCTGCATAATTCATCTCCGTATTATGTCTTGGAATCAGATTCATCCCATACTGGCCCCCGTGCATCGTCTCCTCTCCGGAGAAGAGAGAAAGAAACCACCATGCCGCCTGAACAAGAACTCCGGCTGCCGTTCCGGTCAGCTCCGTAAAGAACATGCCAAGGGCTGTCACTACAAGGATGGTCGGCAAAAGCCATCCCAGGCTGTAGACGACAAACGCACTCATATGAAGATCCACATCGATGCCTTTTCCAAAGCTTACGCACTCCATGAGCGGATGGCAGGTAAGGAGCAGTACCGGCACAAACATGGAGAAACAAAGCGCTGCATATCTGCTGAAGAGAATTGTAAAAGACGAAGCTTTCCGCGTGTAGATCAGCTCTTTCATCTGTGCTCTCTTATCCCGGATCTCCCTGGTCACTGCCACAAAAACCGGGAGAATCGCCAGGATGATTCCCATATAGTCGCAGAACAATCTTGCATATCCTCCGGTCAGTCCGTCTTTTTCCAGAAGATTATGATACTCTTCCAGTGCGTCCTCATAGGTCATCTCCACCACTGCGCTGTTCTTAATTGCCTCTGCCGTAAAATCGGATCCTGGTCCGAGAATCTTGCAGACTTCCTTCATCTCCTTTAAGAATGTTTCATAAGTCAACCCGCCTTTTGGTTTCAGAGTGTAATTTCCTGCCTTGATAACACTACTGCCGTCCGGCATTTCCACTTTCTGCTCTTCTTCCCAGGCATCGAAGTCTTTCTGAAGATCTTCTATCGGAAGCCCGGTCATCTCTTCCAGGATTGTCTCCACTTTCTGCTTCTCAGAATCATTAAGATTCACATGCTTGTTAAAACCGATCGGTGCTGTCGTAAAGCTGTTATGAAAATAGGATTCCGCGAGATTACCAAGCGCTCCTTGTATCTGGTCTTCCGGTTTGTCGGAAAGCTTCATGCCATAGCTTCCTTCCTGCTCTGGCTGAGGCTTTGGTTCAAAGGTGATCGTTCCCATCTGGCTGAAAAAAAACAGTGCCACTGCCAGAATGTAGAGCCAGAAAATCAGGCTCTTCCACAGCATACGACATTCCTTTTTAAACAACGTCCAGATCATGTGAAAATCCCTCCTTTTCCTGCATCAGATACAGATAGGCGTCCTCCACTTGTGGCTCGCAGGCCGTAGCCCGGATCTTCGGAGGCTGCTCCGCCAGAAAACGGACGGTCACATTGTTGCCCTGAGTCAACATACTCGTCAAAGTATAGTTCTCTTTCATTCTACTAAGATCTTTTCTGCTGATCTGAGCTGTATAGACTTTCCCTTTTGTCATTTCCAAAAGCTCCGTTACTGTCCCGCTGTAGTAAAGCTCTCCTTCATCCATGATGGCTATCTGCTCACAAGTCGCCTCAATATCTCCGACAATATGAGTCGATAAAATGACAATTCTCTCCTCCGCGATTTCGCACAAAAGATTCCGAAAACGTACACGTTCTTCCGGGTCCAGTCCTGCCGTAGGCTCATCGACAATCAACACTTTAGGCTCGTGGAGAATGGCCTGGGCAATCCCAAGTCTTCGTTTCATGCCGCCGGAGAGCGCCCTGACCTTTGTCCGGTATTCATCCTGAAGATTCACTTTCTTTAATAATACCGGGATCCTTTCTTTCCTGGCCTGTCTGGAAAGCCCCGAAAGAGCTCCCAGATAATCCATTGCCTCATACACCCCCATATTTGGATACATGGAAAAATCCTGCGGGAGGTATCCTGTGATCCTGCGAACCTTCGCTGCTTCCTCTACTGGAATCCCACAGATCGTGACCTCCCCGCTTTGCTTTTTCAACAGGGTAGCAAGCACCTTCATCAGCGTCGTCTTTCCGGCTCCGTTTCTTCCCAGGAGGCCAAACATTCCGGAAGGAATCGTAAGGGTAAGATGTTTTAAGGCATGTTTTCTTCCGTAGTATTTATCCAGGTCTTTGATCCTGATTTCCATCTGGTTTTTTCTCATCTGTCTACTTCCTTTCTTGTTGATATCTCTATCATACAAGGGATTTCCCTAGATTTTCCCTAGATAAGTGAAAGGATTTCTTTAGATTTCCTTCCGAATTCGGAAAGAGGCTGACACCACAGCCCCATTTCCACTGATACAGTTGGTGTAGCTGACATCTCCGCCATGTTTCCGGCAGAGAATAGCGGAAAGATTCAGACCGATTCCGAAATGTTCCTCCTTTGTACCCTCGCTGAAATACAGATGGGAGGCATTTAACAGGGCATCTTCTGAAAATCCCGGACCATCGTCGGAGACAAAGAGATACAATATGTCTCCTTCTGTTTCTGTCAATATTTCCACATGACTTTCAGCATAGCGGTTAGCATTAGAGAGCAGGTTATCCAGCACCTCCAGAAAAAGATCCTCGTCAAGATACAGCTTCTGATCTTTCATCTGATTCCGGTAACAGATCCTTACCTCTTTTGCCATATTGAGGGCGTCCACCATCCCAAAAATCCGGGCCGCAATCTCAGAGGATTTCTTTCTGACCGGATGAAATGGAATCTCTTCCACCGAACGGAGGGATTTCATCGTCCCACTGAAGCGCTCCAGCCGCCCACACTGCTCAGCCAAAAGTCCCAGTGTATCCTTTAATTTTTCCTGGCTGATCGTTCCTTTTGGAAGGTAACGAACAAGAAAATCCGAATACCCGCGGATCACCGTAAGGGGAGTACGTAGATCATGGGCAAATGCTGCATTGAGCTGTTTCTGGTCCTCCACCAGCTTCCACATTTCTTTTTGATTTTCTTCCAGACTTTTGCGCATTTCCTCAAACGAAGCGCAAAGTCTCCCCATCTCATCCTCACTCGCATAGGAGACCGTAAAATCCAGATCCTTCCTGCCAATCCGCTCCACAGCCCCCTCCAGGATGGCAAACGGTTTTTTTAGCCGCTTCCGGTAAAAAAAGGAAGCAAACACCAGCATCGTGATCACTGTATACACAAACGGACACCATTTGGAAATCTCCTGCAAAAAAATCATCCCGGTCTGCTCCCAGGCCGAAAGTTTCGCCTTCTCATGGTAATAAACATGATGGCCCCCATCACTGGCGTACATAGAGTCCGTATCCAAAGCATTTCGCTCTACCAGGATGTCCATCCACCGCTCGCAGACCTGGGTGGTAGCAAAACTCAGCAGTAATGCAGCCACAGCAGCAATACACAGATAGGCAATCAACGCCTTTTTGATCGGAAGGTTCCGAATCCATATCCGAAACGTTTCCATTTTTTCATCTACCCAATCCATTTATACCCCACTCCCCAGACTGTCTCAATGTAATCTTCCTTTGTTTTCTGTGCGATCTTCCCCCGAAGCCTCCGAATATGCTCCGTCACAATACTGTTGTCACCGTTTCCTTCCACCCCCCGGACCGCCTCGTAGATCTGCTCCTTACTAAACACCTGTCTTGGATGCATGGAAAGAAATTCCAGAATATCAAACTCCGTCTTTGTCAGACGGATCTCCTCCCCGTCAAAGCGTACACTGCGTTCATCGTAACGAATCCGGAACCCTTTCGTCTCCTCGCTCTCCTTTTTGCTTTGTCTGCCCCGTTTCTCTCTCCGCAGATGGGCCATGACTCTTACGCCCAGCTCATCAATAGAAAAGGGCTTTGTAATATAATCATCCCCGCCGGAGAGCAGCCCGTTAATCTTATCCTGCTCCTCGATCTTGGCGGTAAGAAACAAAATCGGACAGCGCACCTCCTCTCGGATCTTTCGGCACACACTCATACCATCCAGATCCGGAAGATTAATATCCAGAAGAATCAGATCCGGCTGCTTCTTTGCCAGTTCGACTGCCTCCCGTCCATTTTCCGCCGTCCAAGTCTCATACCCCGTCATCTCAAAATAATCTTTTAACAGCATCCGGATTCCCGGTTCATCGTCTACAATCAGTAATCGTTCCATCGCCCTTTCCTCCCCGTTGTTTGAACTGTCATACACTTTATAGTATACAATATCTTTCCCTATTTTTTCCCTATTTTCTCATAACACTTCAGGGCTTGTACATCCTGTAAAACATGCTATAATGAAACATAGGAAAAATTACATAGTAAAGGAGAACAATTTCCATGAAAGCTTATGAAAGATTACTAAAATATGTCGTTGTCCGAACTCCAAGCGATGAGACAAGCGACACTGTCCCATCCTCCAAATGTCAGTTTGACCTTGCAGGCATCCTTGTTGACGAGCTGAAAGAACTTGGCGTGGAGGCACATGTGGACGAACAGTGCTATGTCTACGGAAAGATTCCGGCAACTCCTGGTTATGAATCGAGTCCGAAGATCGGATTTATCGCGCACATGGATACGGTTTCTGATTTCTGTGATCACGAAATTGTCCCGGTACTGCACCCGGATTATGACGGAAAAGATCTGGTACTTGGAGAGAGCGGACGCACCCTGGAGGTCAGCGCATTCCCGCATCTTCCAGAGCTAAAAGGTCGTACTCTGATCACAACGGACGGTACGACTGTGCTGGGAGCCGACGACAAGGCGGGTATCGCTGAGATTATGACCATGATCGAGCGGATTAACGAAGAGAACATTCCGCACGGACCGATCCGAGTAGCATTTACGCCGGATGAAGAAATCGGCACCGGAGCATCCCACTTCAACGTGCCGGAATTTGACGCTGATTTTGGATATACTCTGGATGGAGATACGGAGGGCGAGATTCAGTATGAAAATTTCAATGCCTGCAAGGCAGACTTCGAGATCACCGGATTTTCCGTACATCCAGGTTCCAGTAAAGATACGATGATCAACGCCTCCCTGGTGGCATGTGAAATCAACAACATGCTTCCGGGCTGCGAGACCCCTCGCGGAACCGAAGGTTATGAAGGCTTCTATCATCTTGTATCCATGAGTGGAGATGTAGGAAAAGCAGAGCTTCATTACTTCCTGAGAGACCATGACGCCAATATGTTTGAGTCACGCCAGAAGACACTTCGTCTGATTGAGAAAGACTTAAATGAAAAATGGGGCGAAGGTACTGTGAAGCTGACGATCACCCAGCAGTACAAGAATATGTCCACCATCATCAAAGACTGTATGCATCTGATCGAAAATGCAAAAACCGCATGTGAAAATGCAAACGTACCTGCTCAGATCCTTCCGATCCGCGGCGGTACAGACGGATGTCAGTTAAGTTTCAAAGGTCTCCCATGTCCGAATTTGGGAACCGGCGGACACGCCTATCACGGCCCTTACGAGCACATCACTGTCGAGGGAATGGATCTGGCGACAGACGTTGTCATCGAGATCGTAAAGCTTTACGCAGAACAGAACTAACATCATAAAAAAGAGTATTTCTGCCGGATGTCAAATTCCGGTGGAAATACTCTTTTATCCCATCCTATTTAGTGTGCTTTGAATCCCTCTCCAAGCACTTCGTTGGATTCCACGATAATGATGAACGCCTTCGGATCAATCTCTTTTACTACCTTTCGGATCCCGTACATTTCTTTATTGTTGCAGGCACAAAGCACAACGTCACGCTCCACACGGGAGTAGCTTCCTTCCGCCTTTAAAAAGGTACATCCGCGTCCCACTTCCTGATCAATCCGCTCCGCGACTTCTTTCGGGAAGTCTGTTACAATCAAAGACATTTTACCGGCATCAATTCCGTACATCATCTTATCCACAACCGCGGATAAAAGGAAACTGATCACCATTCCATAAATCAGGCTGTCAATATCTCTGGAAACAAGAAGCGTTCCGAGCAATACGACAAGCGCCTCCAATGCAAAAGAAATCTTTCCAAGGGACAAATGTGGATTCAGTGCCTTGATGGAAAGCATGATGAAGTCAGATCCTCCGGTAGACGTATTTCTCATGTAGATCATCGCATAGCCAAGCCCGGAAAAAACCCCCGTACAGATCGCTGCCAGCATCCGGTCGCCAGTGTAGACTGGAAACATCGGCGCCACCACGTCCATAATTACGGATGTGATAATGATCGTCCGAATAGAACGAATAAAAAAGTCTTTTCCCAGAATCCGGAAGCAGACGATCGCCACCGGAATATTTAACAGCATCGCCACCGTACCGATCGGCAGACCAAACAGGTGATAGAAAATCAGGGCGATTCCGTTAAATCCTACCATCGGGAACTTTGCCATAGCAGCAAAATTGTACGTTCCAATGGCAATCAGAATTCCCCCTATAATGTCGATCAGTATATCCATGCCTAGTTTTTTTGTATCCAGTTTCTTCATCACAGATTCTCCTTTCCAGTATGTCTTCACTTTACGCCAAAAAAATAACATCTGCAAACTATAAATTATAATTCGCAAATGCTCTTCCAGAAAATAGTATACTATTTTTCTTTTTTTCTTGTCAACCCCTTTTCTTTACTTTTCCGTTCAACCTGACTATAATGAAAGAAAAAGATCACAAGGAGGTCCTATATGAAACTCGTCTTTCTGGACGCCAAAACCATTGGCTCCGACATCAATCTGTCTGCCTTCGAAACTTTGGGCGAAGTTGTCTACTATGATTTCACTACCCCGGACGAAGCCAGTATTAGAAGCAGGGACGCCGACGTCCTCATCGTCAATAAAACAGAAATCAACGCAAAAACCATTGGGGAGGCATCCCACTTAAAGCTGATATGTGTGACTGCTACTGGGACAAACAATCTGGACAAAGACTATCTCAAAAGCCGTGGCATAGCATGGCGCAATGTGGCAGGATACTCCACAGATTCGGTGGCACAGCACACCTTTGCCATGCTCTTTTATCTGCTGGAGAAGATGCGCTACTATGACGACTATGTAAAAGAAGCACGCT
>OAVK01000576.1_pt1 | contig 18091 bp, 18 predicted proteins | sample 1495301 | NCBI WGS metagenome assembly OAVK01 (sample SAMEA2580094, study PRJEB22360) | human gut metagenome | biome: human gut; feature: human-associated habitat; material: faeces | place: Denmark | collected 2008/2010
AGTTTTTATCAGATTAACCCGGTGCAGACGGAGATTCTTTACCGGACGGCGATCGAGGCTGCTGGTCTCAATGGAACGCAGACAGTTCTGGATGCATACTGTGGAGTCGGAACAATCGGACTTGCGGCGGCAGCCTATGCAAAAAGTGTTTTGGGTGTAGAAAAGAATGGAAGCGCCATCCGGTGCGCGATCCAGAATACCAGAGATAGCAGGATCCACAACGCGCACTTTCTAAACGAAGATGCGACAAAAGCAATCCGTAAGATTGTGGCAAGAGGAGAACGGGTGGATGTGGTCTTTCTGGATCCGCCGCGGACAGGAAGCACACCGGAATTTCTTGACGCTGTCAGCCGGATGAATCCGGAGAAGCTCATTTACATTTCCTGTAACCCAAAGACACAGAAACGGGATCTGGAGTTTTTGAAGAAAAAAGGGTGGAGAGTACAGATGATCCAGCCGGTAGATTTATTTCCGCATACTGAGCATACGGAATGTATCGTGGTAGTTTCGAGGTGAGTGGTTGAGAAAAAGCAGAAGCAAGTCACCTCACTTCTGCCCGGTCATCCGTATTCAGCTTGGGTTAAAGCAGATCTTGACGTCTGACAGATAGAGTCTAAACTCCGCTTTGGTGCCGCTACCTATCTCTGTGCAGATCTGCTTTTTCCAGAGTCAGCAAAGCTGCTTTTTTTCTATACCTCCCGCATATCCGGTCAGACTGCCGTCGCTTCCGACTACACGATGGCAAGGAACCAAAATGGAGATTTTATTGTGTCCCACAGCCTGACCTACAGCTTGGGCAGACATTTGCTTTTTGCCATACTTTTCAGAGATCTGTTTTGCGATCTGCCCGTAGGTCACGGTCTTTCCATAGGGAATTGTACAGAGAATTTCCCACACTTCATTTTGAAAATTCGTTCCTGTAAAATGAAATGGTACTATGAAATCCGGTTCTTTCCCGGAAAAATACAGATCCAGCCATTGTTTCGTCCGTTTCAGTACAGGCAGTTCTTTTTCCTCATACACCTTATCAAGATAGAGGGCAAAATATTTTTGCCCCTCAAACCATAATCCGGTCAGGCCAGTCTCATCTGCCGCCAGCAAAATATATCCGAGAGGAGATGAATAATGACTAATGTATTGCATAGGATTCCTCCTTATCATTCTTCCTGACAGCTTGGGTTTGGGAGCATGGCCTTTCAGAAATTCGATTCCTGCATTACGATAAAGGGAATATAACGCTTCCACATCCTGTCCGGAGAAGTCTATTAAGTGATTACTATGATTTTACCACAGGAAATGTAGAGAGACTATTAAAATATCACCAAATCTCCATTATGATATGCGGCATGTGTTGACAACGTGTCAGAATAGTGTTATATTGCATATAGTGACACAGTGTCAGAATAAAAGGAGTAGACTATGCCAAAAGGATCGGAAGAACTGACGAAAGAGCGGGAAAACGAAATTATAGACGCCTGTAAGAAACTTTATAGAACAAAGAGCTTTAAGGAGATTACCATCAAGGAAATCGGAAAAACCACATCGTTTACAAGAACTTCGATCTATAATTATTTTCAGACGAAAGAGGAGATTTTTCTTGCTTTGCTACAGAGGGAATATGAGCACTGGAACATTGACTTAAGGAGCGCTCTACGGAAGAAGACGTCTATGAGCCGTATGGATTTTGCTATTCTGCTGGCCGAGACCTTGTCCAAACGGGAACTGATGCTGAAACTTCTCTCCATGAATATGTATGATATTGAAGAGAATAGCAGCATCGAGAAACTGATAGACTTTAAACAGGTGTATGGGGAATCGTTAAATCTGACGGCGGAATGTGCCAGCCGCTGCATACCGGAACTGTCAGAAGAAGACGGTATAAAATTTCTCTATGCGTTTTTCCCTTTTGTGTATGGGATTTACCCTTATTCTTCAATAACACCAAAGCAAAAGGCAGCTATGGAGGCGGCAGGAGTCCCAGTTCACTGTTTTTCCATTTATGACATGACTCTTTCAGCGGCCAAGAAGTTACTGGAGATAGATGAATGAGGGAATATCCTGGACAGAGGCGCCGCAAGACGGGAGGGTTCTTATATCATATTTTTCTATGACAAGCAATACAAAGTCTATTGCGGCATATACGGCAGAACGGTCAGGTGGAGATCTGTATAAGTTTGTTTTATCTGGGTCGTACAGCGATGAAGATCCGGATTATAATGAGGATGAAAGATCAATTAGAGATGATAAAGTAGAGGAGTGTAAGATATGAAAAAAGCATTAGTAGCATATTTCAGCGCAAGCGGAGTAACTCAGAGACTTGCAAAAACAGTGGCAGAGGCGGCAGGAGCGGATTTGTTTGAAATTGAACCGGTACAGAAGTACACAAGTGAGGATCTGGACTGGACGGACAAAAAAAGCCGTTCTACTCTGGAAATGAACGATCCGTCATCCCGTCCGGCAATCGCAGAGCATGTGGATCACATGGATCAATACGATACGGTATTTGTAGGATTTCCTATCTGGTGGTATGAAGCTCCCCGCATCATTCATACGTTTTTGGAGGAATATGATTTTACGGGCAAAACCATTGTCCCATTCGCAACGTCCGGTGGCAGCGGTATGGGGAAAACAAGTGAGATTCTGCAAAAGGTATGTCCGGCGGCAAACGTGCTTGCAGGGAGGAAGATGAACGCTTCTGTGTCCGAGGCACAGGTGAAAAAGTGGATGGAAGAGATGGGACTGTAGAGAGTGTGGGATGAATTTTGATACTATAGTAAAACAATTACAATTTACTGCCGGTATTGAAAAGGCACTTTTAAAAGAATTTGCTTACCATCAGAGAGAAATAGAGCTCCGTTCCCTTACTGCCTATAAAGGAGAAAATTTTGATTTCGAGTTGTGTAGTCAGAGACCAGCTATGCGACTGGCTGTAGTGACCTACTTACTGTGTGAACAATATAAAAAATATCAGAAGATAGGAGTTCCGGAAAATATGATATGGGATACCTTTCGGGATGTAGCGTTAAGGGCGGAGCTGTATTTTCAGAAAATTGGAGAAGTTGGTCTGGATCAGGATGATGTGGTTTGGTTTCGTCATATCATGGAAACGGAAATATTTCAGATAGGATCTCTGCAATTTCAGCCGTTTGAGATGATGTATGTGGAAGAGCCGATGGATGGTTTTGATTTTATCTATATAGAGAACGCAAAAGAAATGCTTCCTCCTGGTAGTCGGGTGTTGAATTGTCATATTCCAAGAGGAGCGGACCTAAGCAGAGAAAACGTAGAGATATCTATTCAGAGCGCCAAGCAATTCTTTTCAGAAATATTTCCGGATGCTGGATTTCGAGCCATTCTCTGTTACAGTTGGTTGTTGTATCCGGATATGATACGGCATCTTCCTGCTGACTCTCGTATTCGGCAGTTTGCTGATCCGTTTTATGTGATCGGGACATGTCATTATGCGGAACAGGCAATGGAGAATCTGTTTGGTAAGCAGGGGACTTTGAAGACATCCTTACAAAGGATGGCGCTCGCTCACCAAGAGAGGTTTGGATTTGCCTGTGGAATCATTCTTCTATAAAGAAAAATGATAAGAATACAGAAATGATATCTAACAGAAAAATCAGTTCCAAGGGAAAGTCGTGAGCGGTTTCTTTTGGGAACGTGATTGTCAGTTGTATATCTATTCTCCCGCAAACATCCAAAAGTATGATATAATCATCCTAATCATGCGGAGGAGTGCGAAGATCTGTAAGGTGTGTGTATACGTTGAAAAGAAAGCCCCAGAGATTCGTCTGCGTTCTAATCCAAACTAAAAGGAGGAAATCATGGAACAAAATAAATATCTGGAGTATCTGGCGGAATTATATCCGACTATTGAGAAGGCGTCCACAGAGATCATTAACCTCCAGTCGATCATCAACCTGCCGAAAGGTACGGAGCATTTCCTTTCCGATATACACGGGGAATATGAGGCATTTTCCCATGTGCTGAAAAATGGATCCGGTGCTGTGCGTAAGAAGATTGACGATGTATTCGGACATACGCTGGGGACGGCAGAGAAGCGATCCGTGGCGACTCTGATTTATTATCCAAGAGAAAAATTAGAGCAGCTTCGTCAGTCCGGGGAGGATATGCAGAACTGGTATCGGGTGACGCTTTACCGTCTCATCGAGCTTTGCAGGGTAGTGTCGTCCAAGTACACAAGATCCAAGGTCAGAAAGGCATTGCCGCAGGATTATGCCTATGTGATCGAAGAGCTCATCACGGAAAAGCCGGAGCTCTCTGACAAGGAAGCTTACTATGAGGCAATTATCCAGACGATTCTGGATATCGGACGGGCAGAGCCGTTTATCATCGCTATGGCAGAGCTGATCCAGCGCCTCGTGGTGGATCATTTACATATTATTGGAGATATTTTTGACCGGGGACCCCAGCCGCACCGGATCATGGACTGTCTGATGGATTATCATTCTCTGGATATCCAGTGGGGCAATCACGACGTGCTCTGGATGGGGGCTGCTGCCGGACAGCAGGCGTGTATCGCTACAGTGATCCGCCTCTGCCTGCGGTATGGCAATCTGGATATCCTGGAGGACGGATACGGTATCAACATGCTGCCCCTTGTGACCTTTGCGCTGGAGACTTACGGTGACGATGACGCGGCGCGGTTTGCAATTAAGACGCCGGAGGAGAAAGCAGATATTTCGCTGGCGCTTCAGCAGCGTATGCACAAAGCGATCTCTGTGATCCAGTTTAAAATCGAGGGGAAGCTCGCCATGGAGAATCCAGAGTTCGGTATGGACGGGCGAAGGCTGTTAGAGCGGATCGATTATGATACGATGCAGGTGAAGATCGGGCAAAAGCAGTATGCACTTCTGGATACTATATTTCCGACGATAGATCCGTCAGATCCATACGCTTTGACAGAGAAAGAACAAAACGTAATGGAACGGCTGACACGTGCCTTTAAAAACTGTGAAAAACTGCAAAAGCATGTGAAGTTTCTGCTTAAGCAGGGAAGTCTTTACAAAGTCTATAATGGCAATCTGCTCTATCACGGCTGTATGCCGATGAACGGGGATGGGACACTGATGGAAGTCCCTGTCTATGGGACATATTATCAGGGGAAAGAGCTGTATGACGTATTGGAGCAGTATGTGCGGAAGGCGTTTTTCTCTATGGAAGATCAGGAAAAAGAACGTGGCAAACATATTCTCTGGTTTCTCTGGTCGGCTCCGGGATCCCCGCTCTATGGCAGAAGTCAGATGGCTACCTTTGAACGATATCTGATCGAAGATAAGGAGACTCACCGGGAGGTGAAAAATGCTTATTATACGTTGCTGGAAAGAAAAGAGACGGCGGAGCTGATTCTGAAAGAATTTGGCCTGGAAGGCGACAGCCCACGTATTATCAACGGTCATGTTCCGATTCATCAAAAAGAGGGGGAAAGCCCGGTCAAATGTGAAGGAAAAGTTCTGATTATCGATGGCGGATTTTCCAGACCGTATCATCGGGAGACAGGAATCGCTGGATATACGCTGATTTATAATTCCTATGGTATGTCTCTTGCGGCGCATGAACCGTTTGAGACGACCGAGATCGCGATCCAGGAAGAGACAGATATTGTATCCCACCAAATTGCAGTCAGTTACAATCAGAAAAGAAAGACGGTGGGGGATACAGATAATGGAAAGCAGCTCTTAAAGAAGATTGCGGAGTTAAAAGAACTGATCGGAGCATACCGGTCCGGTACTATCAAAGAGAGAGGGAATTAAGGAGGAGAATCATGTATCAGGCTTCAGAGAAGAGATATCAGCAGATGAGTTATACAAATTGTGGAAAAAGCGGGCTGAAACTGCCAGCCGTTTCTTTTGGACTGTGGCACAATTTTGGAAGCAACGCGGCGTATGACACCATGAAAGAGTTGTGCTTTGCTGCCTTTGACCTAGGGATTACCCATTTTGATCTGGCAAATAATTACGGCCCGGTTCCGGGAAGTGCAGAGGAGAATTTCGGGCGGATTTTGAAGCGGGAACTTTCACCATACCGGGATGAAATGATCATCAGCACCAAAGCGGGTTACGATATGTGGGATGGTCCGTATGGATCTGGGGGAAGCAGGAAGTATCTGGTCGCCAGCCTAGATCAGAGCCTGAAGCGGATGGGGTTAGATTATGTGGATATATTCTATCATCACTGCATGGATCCGGATACGCCGCTTGACGAGTCCATGGGAGCGTTGGTTTCGATCGTGAAGAGCGGTAAGGCACTGTATGTGGGCATTTCCAACTATGATGGAGAAACGATGCGGAGGGCGGCAGAGATTCTGGAGGAAGCCCACTGCCCGTTTGTCATTAACCAGAACCGCTACTCGATCTTTGATCGTTCGATCGAAGAAAACGGACTGAAAGAGGCGGCAAAGAGCCTGGGAAAAGGCATCATCGCGTACAGTCCGCTGGCGCAAGGGATGCTGACGGATCGGTATCTCAATGGCATCCCGGCTGACAGCAGAATCCGCACGGACGGACGTTTCCTGAATGAAAACGCACTGACAAAAGAGAGGATGGCGAAGATCCGCGGCTTACAGGATGTAGCCGAAAAGAGAGGGCAGACTCTTTCTCAGATGGCGTTGAACTGGGTGTTAAAAGATCATGAGGTGACCAGTGTCCTTGTCGGAGCGTCCTGCCCATCCCAGCTTGTGGAAAATGCCACCAAAATCAGCCGGACGCCGTTTACGGACGAAGAGCTTGCAAGAATAGACGCAATCAGTCTGGACTGACGCAAGGAAAGAGCAATCAAGGAAAGCCAAAAAAGTCCCGGTACGCTCATTAGGAACGGAACCGGGACTGATACTGTCTGGGAGTACAGTTCATATAGCGTTTGAATAGCTTTCCGTAATAGCAGGCGTTGGAAAATCCACACGATTCCGCGGCTTTGGAAATGGTACACAATCCCTCCCGCAGCAAGGGAAGACTTTGCTGAATCCGATAATATAACAGATAATCAAACAAGGTCATATTCATATGCCGTTTGAAAAAGCGGCAGCATTCACTCTTAGAAAGATGAACATAGTCTGCGATCTCCGCCAGGGTAATAGATTTGGCATAGGAGGCCTGGATGAAAGAGAGAATGTCTTTCAGGCGGCCGATGGAATCAGAGAAGGCAGGCTCTTTAAAGGAACAGCTTGTAAAGTGGCCGTACAGTAGCCTCCAGATTTCCGAGAGCAAGATATGAAGCCGCAGCTCCTGGTCCGGAGATGGCGTCTGGTAGAGACCGAAGATCTCTTCTAAAAGCGGCACGACTTTTGCACCCCAGTTTTCTGAGGGAAGGAGGGCGGCGGAGGAGAAAGAGGACGTATTCAGGATAGGATCCACGTATTTTGTCTGGAGAATACTGCTTTCAAATCCATAGAGAAAGCGGGGGTGAAAGGTGACGGAAAAGTATTGGCAGTCCTGATTATCGATCCGTTTTCCGGCATGCATGGCGTTGCTGTTGCAAAAAAGCCCCTCCCCTGCCTTGAGATGATAGGTGCGCTCATTGACCCGGTATTCGATCTGCCCTTTTAAAATCAGAGTCAGCTCCACCTCTGTGTGCCAGTGCCAGAAAAAAGAGCCTCCCTCATAGCGGGAAAGCATTTCACCACTTAGATGAACCGGAAATGTGTAATCCCCGTGTTGTTTTAATTCCTTTTTTTCTTCGTTAATCTGTATCTGCATGATTTGTCAAACTCCAATTACAATCCGCTCCGGTTTGCCCGGAAATTCCGAAAATATGTTTTGTTTCATCAAGAAGAAAGAACTTCGTTTTCTTCCTTTGTATCATACGCTGGTATCCGGAGAAAATCAACCTACAAAAACTCAATATCGTTATAGTTTTGAGCAATATCCTTGTTGTTATGTTTTGGAAAACGCATTATAATTTTACTTAAAGAAAATCAATCAGAAAACAAAGAGAAAGCAGGTAATGAAGTATGGAAAAGAAACTAATGGAGACATTTCAAAAGCTGTATGGAGGAGAGGGGGATATACGGACCTTCTTTTCGCCGGGAAGAGTCAATCTGATTGGAGAGCACACAGACTACAATGGCGGCCATGTCTTCCCGTGTGCGCTGACTCTTGGTACTTATGGAATTGCAAGAAAGCGAAACGACAGAAAGATTCGTTTCTATTCCGACAATTTTAGCGGTTTGGGCGTCATGGAGACAAGCCTTGACGATCTCGTACCGTCTCCGGCTGCAAAGTGGACCAACTATCCAAAGGGTGTCATCTGGGCGTTTGAAAAGAAGGGATATTCTATTGCCCAGGGGATGGATGTGCTGGTCTATGGTAATATTCCAAACGGATCTGGACTTTCTTCTTCGGCTTCTTTGGAAGTATTGACAGGCGTGATTTTGAAAGATTTATTTGATATTGAAATTTCCATGCAGGACATCGCCCTGATTGGACAATATTCTGAGAATCATTATAACGGATGCAACTGTGGTATCATGGATCAGTTTGCTGTAGCTATGGGGAAAAAAGACTGTGCGGTATTCCTTGATACGAATACGCTTCAATATGAGTATGCGACTGTGAAGCTTGAGGATGCTAAGATTGTTATTACAAACAGCAAGGTAAAACATAGTCTTGTGGATTCTGCTTACAACGACAGAAGAAGAGAAAGTGAGACAGCGCTTAAGGATCTTCAGAAAGTAGTGGATATCAGGACACTCGGAGATCTGACGGAAGAGGAGTTTGAAATTCATAAGGACGCTATTGGAGATGAAATCTGCAAGAAGCGTGCGAAACATGCGGTTTACGAGAACCAGAGAACGATTCGTGCTGTGAAGGCGTTAAAGGAGAATGATATTGCCGGGTTCGGACGTCTGATGAATCAGTCCCACATCTCTCTGCGGGACGATTATGAAGTGTCGTGTGAAGAGATCGACATTCTGGTAGATCTTGCGTGGAAGATCAATGGTGTGGTCGGCTCCCGGATTACAGGAGGAGGATTTGGAGGATGTACCGTCAGCATTGTGAAAAATGACGCGGTAGAGACGTTTGTCGAGCAGGTTGGAAAAGGTTACAAAGAGCAGACAGGACATGAGGCGGAATTCTATGTGGTAGAGATCGGTGACGGCGCAAGAAGATTATAGGAAAGAAGGAAGAAAAAATGTTAAATGAATCTATCAGCAAACTGATACAATATGGGATCGAGACCGGACTGCTCCCGGAGTGTGAGAAGATTTACGCGACAAACTTGCTTTTGGATCTGTTTTGTGAGGAAAGCTACGTGGAGCCGGAACAAACAAAGGAGCATGTGGATCTGGAAAACGTACTGGCAGATTTATTAGATGAGGCAGTGAAAAGAGGACTGATTGAGGACAGTATTGCTTACAGAGATCTTTTTGATACCAAGGTGATGAACTGTCTTGTACCCCGTCCTGCTCAGGTGCAGAGAGAATTCTGGGAGGCCTATGAAACATCCCCGGAGACAGCGACGAAATATTTTTATAAACTCAGTCAGGACAGCGATTATATTCGTCGCTACCGGGTAAAAAAGGATAAGAAATGGACAGTGGAAAGTCCGTATGGAACGATTGATATTACGATCAATTTATCCAAGCCGGAGAAAGATCCGAAAGCCATTGCGGCGGCAAAGAACGCAAAGGCAACAGCATATCCAAAATGTCAGCTCTGCTTGGAAAATGAAGGGTATGCCGGGAGACTGGATCATCCGGCCAGAGAGAATCACCGGATTATTCCACTTACGATCAATGGAACAAAATGGGGATTCCAGTACTCACCGTATGTTTATTACAATGAACACTGTATTGTATTCAACGGAGAACACATCCCGATGAAAATTGACCGGCCTGCCTTTGTAAAGCTCTTTGATTTTGTGAAACAGTTCCCGCATTATTTCCTCGGATCCAATGCGGATCTTCCCATCGTAGGAGGCTCTATTTTGAGCCACGACCATTTTCAGGGAGGACACTATACCTTTGCCATGGCAAAGGCTCCGATCGAAAGGGAAGTGACAATTCCGGGCTATGAGGATGTGGAGGCAGGAATTGTGAAATGGCCTCTGTCCGTGTTGCGAATCCGCCATAAAGACGAAAAACGGCTGATCGATCTTGCGGATCATGTGCTGAAAGTTTGGAGAGGATACACGGATGAAGAGGCGTTTATCTTTGCCGAGACAGATGGAGAGCCGCACAATACGATTACACCCATTGCCAGAATGAGGGAGGGCATGTATGAACTGGATCTGACGCTCAGGAACAATATTACGACTCCGGAACATCCGCTTGGCGTTTATCATCCACATGTGCAGTACCATCATATCAAGAAAGAAAACATCGGACTGATCGAGGTCATGGGACTTGCCGTGCTGCCGGCCCGCCTGAAAGAAGAGATGGAGCTTTTAAAAGAGTACATCCTGACAGGCAAGGACGTCCGAAGCAACGAAAAGATCGAAAAACATGCGGACTGGGTAGAAACTTTCCTTCCGTCCTATCCGGAAGTCAACGAAGCAAACATCGAAGAAATCTTACAGCAGGAAATCGGAAAAGTCTTTGTGCATGTCCTGGAAGACGCAGGGGTTTACAAGTGCACGGAAGAGGGAAGAGCTTCATTCCAGCGCTTTATCCGTTCGTTATAGAAATAGGATTTAGAAAAGGTCCTGCGGCGTTTAGCCGCAGGACCTTTTGATTCCTTTTTGAACGTTTCCGGTCAGGATTCCGATATTTCCTGCAACATGCTGATATCGGTGTCAGCAATCAGGGAGTAGTTTGTATGGTAAATGACAAATCCCGGCTTCTGGCCTTTCACTTTTTTGACGTGCTTTTTCTCCACATAGTCCACCTCTACCTTTGGACTTCCATTATTTTTGGAATAAAAAGCAGCAAGCTTTCCGGCTTCTTCAAAGACCCGGTCCGGAAGCTCTTCCCCGTTGGATTTGACAATTACATGGGATCCGGGCACTTTTTTTGCGTGGAACCACCAGTCGTTCCCAGACGCAAAAGAAAAGGTCAGCTCCTCGTTTTGGAAATTGTTTTTCCCTACATAGATATCGTAACCGTCGCTGGAACGATAATGAAGAGGGAGGCTTTTAAATGTTTCCTTTTTCTTCGTGAACTTCCGGCGAACGTAGCCACTCTGAGTCAGTTCTTCTTTTACCTCTGCCAGATCGTCTTCGGTACGGGTGATATCCAGGGCGTTGCTGATGGACTCGAGATAGATGATTTCATCCTTCGTTTCCACTATGAGACGGGAAAGAGCTTCGTATGTCCGTTTCAGCTTATTATATTTTTCGAAATACCGCTTGGAGTTTTCCAGAGGTGTTTTTGTAGGATCCAGAGGGATCCGGATCATCTCATTCGTATAATAATTGAGTGCCTCTAATTCTTTGGATTCCGGATCTGCCTGATAGCCGTAGGTCTGGAGAAGTTCACCGTAGACCTTGTAGGTCTCACGCTTTTGTGTATCCTGAAGCTGGCGGGCCTGGAGATCATATTTTTTTCGGTTCCTCTCCAATGCGGTCTGAACAATGTGCCGAAGATCCGCAGACTTCTGGCGAATCCGGGTGATCCGGTTTTTCACCGCATAGTAGGAGGAGAGCACTTCCGAAATCGTTCTGTAGTCTTGATGGGAACACCCGGTCAGATGAGTGAGAGGGACGGAAGAAAATTCATAAGGCTCATTGTTCCGATTATATATTGCAGGATGAAAATCTTCCTGGCGCACCTGATCGAGGAACAGCGTGAACTGTCGGTACAGGTGGGTCATCAGGTCTTTAGATAGCTCAGATGGCGGCAAATCAGAATCGAGACCTGCCAGATAGCAGATCTCTTGCGCTGCTACCGGGCTGATTCCGGTCATACTCGTATAGAGAGCCTTTGAAAGTGCGGTCGGTTTTTCTGTTAACAGTGCCGCAAAATCATCTTCACTGACAGTCAGTGGGTCGGCTTTATGCATTGTGTCCGGAATGAAATACGTCCGTCCCGGGAGAACCTCGCGCACGGAACTCATCTGTGCCGGAACATGTTTGATACTGTCAAGGATCCGGTTGTTCGCATCACAGAAGATGATGTTGCTGTGTTTTCCCATGATTTCCAGAATCAGCTTCTTACGGCAGAGATCTCCAAGCTCATCCAAATGCTCGATCTCCAGGACAATGATCCGCTCCAGTGACGGTTGTATAATAGAAATAATTCGTCCATTTGCAATATGCTTGCGAAGCAGCATACAAAAGTTTGGAGCAGTAAAAGGGCTCGGTTTATTCTCTCCGGTCAGATAGACAAGGGGAAGGGAAGCACTGGCGGATGCGTAGAGTCTTTTTTGACCTCCGGACGTCTTGATGGTGAGGAGGAGCTCATCTGCCTCCGGCTGCGCGATCTTCGCGATCCGCCCTCCAAGGAGAGAGGAGCGCAGTTCAGTTACAATATTTGCAATGGTAATTCCATCTAATGCCATAGGTATTCTCCTTTTTTGCCAACCATTCAGTTGTCATGCGAATCTGATCCGCATGGCAGAATCGTTGTTTTTTCATTTTATTTTACAGTATAACATAGTTGACGATAAAAATTAAATGAATTATAATGAAAACCAGCAAAATAAACATATAGAGGAAGATACCATGATTAGAAGTATGACGGGCTTTGGCCGGTGCGAGATTCAAAGAGGGGAGAAGAAATTTACGGTCGAAATAAAGGGGGTCAACCACCGCTATCTGGATGCCAATATCCGTATGCCGAAAAAGCTCTATTTTTTTGAAACCGCAATTCGGACATATTTGAAGAGGTACGTTCAGAGAGGAAAGGTAGATATCTTTATATCCTACGAGGATCTCTCCCAGGGGCAGATGTCCTTAAAGTACAATGAGGCGCTGGCAGCGGAATATCTGGATTATTTTCGCCAGATGGAGGAGAAATTCAATTTGGAAAATGATGTCCGGATTTCTTCGCTTTCCCGTTATCCGGAGGTCTTTACGATGGAAGAACAGGATGTGGACGAAGACGAGATGTGGAACGGACTGAAAGAGGCGCTTGACGGCGCTTGCGTGCAGTTTGTAAAGGCAAGAGAAACCGAAGGGGAGAAGCTTCGCGACGATCTGACCGGAAAGCTTGATGCCATGAAAGCCCTTGTGGAGAAGATTGAGGAGCGTTCCCCGCAGATTCTTTCCGAGTATCGGGCGAATCTGGAGGAAAAAGTAAGGGAGCTCCTAGCGGATACTCAGATCGAGGAAAGCCGTATCGCCGCAGAGGTTGTGATTTTTGCGGACAAGATCTGTACAGATGAGGAGCTTGTCCGTTTAAAGAGCCATATCGACCATATGAGGGCCACACTCCTGACAGGAGAGGGAATCGGACGGAAACTGGATTTCATTGCCCAGGAGATGAACCGGGAGGCAAATACGATTTTATCCAAGGCAAATGACCTGACGGTGTCCAATTACGGGATAGATTTAAAGACGGAGATCGAGAAAGTACGGGAACAGATTCAGAATATTGAGTAGCAGGAAAGGGAAATGAAAACGATGCCAAAGGGGATACTGACAGTTTTGTCCGGATTTTCCGGAGCAGGTAAAGGGACGGCAATGAAACGCCTGATGGAGAAATACGATGATTACGCCTTATCTATTTCCGCCACCACGAGAAATCCGCGGGAAGGCGAGGTGGACGGAAGAGAATATTTTTTCAAAGCGACAGAAGAATTTGAAAAAATGATTGCACAAGACGAATTAATAGAGTATGCTAGATATGTTAATCATTATTATGGGACACCGCGCTCTTATGTGGAGGAGCAGTTGGAGAATGGAAAAGACGTGATACTGGAGATTGAAATCCAAGGGGCGCTGAAGGTGAAGGAGAAATTTCCGGATACGCTCTTAGTCTTTATTACCCCTCCAAGTGCCAAAGAGCTTCGCAGACGTCTGATCGGACGGGGGACAGAGTCCATGGAAGTGATTGAACAGAGGCTTGCCCGTGCGAAAGAGGAGGCAGAAGGAATTGACGATTATGACTGTCTCATTGTGAACGACGATCTGGAGAGCTGTGTAGACGAGCTTCATTTGGTGATCCAGAATGAAAAGAAAAAAGTCGCAAGGAACGGGGAGTTCATCTCGAAAATCAGAAAAGAATTAAATGAATTGTAAAAGTAGAAGAAAGGAGAATGATGTTATGCTGCATCCATCTTATACAGATTTAATGAAAGTGGTGAATCAGGACGTAGAAGAGGGAGATACCAAAATTGTAAACAGCCGGTATTCCATCGTACTTGCCACCGCAAAGAGAGCAAGACAGCTGATCGACCATGCGGATCCACTCGTACCGACAAAAGACGGGGAAAAGCCGTTGTCCGTTGCGATCGATGAAATGAACAGTGGAAAGTTAAAGGTAATCGGAGAAGATACCGAAGAATAAGAGACAACAAGGCAGGTGCTTTTGAAACAAGTATCTGCCTTATGAAATGTTAGGAGAGAATACATGAAGATCTTATTTATCTCACTGGGGTGTGACAAAAATCTTGCCGACTCTGAGACCATGCTGGGACTTCTTGCCTCCAGAGGATATCAGATTGTGGACACCGAGGAGGATGCGGATGTCATTATTGTGAATACTTGTTGTTTTATCCATGATGCCATGGAGGAGAGCATTGAAACGATCCTTCAGATGGCAGAGTATAAGAAGTCCGGCAGCCTGAAAGCGCTGATCGTTACGGGGTGTATGGCTGAACGCTACCGGGAGGAAATCACAAAGGAAATCCCGGAAGTGGACGCTGTCCTTGGAACTGCTTCTTACGGGCATATCCTGGACGCGGTAGACGGGGCGTTGGCAGGGCAATCCTATTTAAAAATGGAGCCGCTGGATACACTTCCTCTTGTGAATACTCATCGCATGGTGACGACAGGAGGGCATTATGCGTATCTCAAGATTGCGGAAGGATGCGATAAGCATTGTACTTACTGCATTATTCCAAAGCTTCGGGGGAATTTCCGGAGTGTTCCGATGGAGCATCTGCTCCGGGAGGTAAAGCAGCTTGCGGATGACGGAGTGAAGGAGATCATCCTGGTAGCACAGGAGACGACGCTTTATGGGAAGGATCTCTATGGAGAGAAAAAACTTCCGGAGCTTTTGCGCCGGCTCTGCAAAATCAGCGGTATCCGCTGGATCCGCATTTTGTACTGCTATCCGGAGGAGATTACGGAAGAACTGATCCAGACGATCAAAGAGGAGCCGAAGATCTGTCATTACCTGGATCTTCCGATTCAACACGCCAGCGACGACGTCCTGAAAAGGATGGGGCGCCGTACATCAAAGGAGGAGCTTATTCATATCATTTCCAGGATCCGGGAAGAAATCCCGGACATCACGCTTCGCACAACGCTGATCACCGGATTTCCGGGGGAGTCAAAGGAGCAGCATGAAGAGCTGATGGATTTTGTAGATGAGATGGCGTTTGATCGGCTTGGTGTGTTCACTTACTCAGCAGAGGACGGCACCCCGGCGGCACAGATGCCGGATCAGGTAGAAGAAAGCGTTAAGGAAGCCCGCAGGGCAGAGCTGATGGAGCTTCAGCAGGAAATTGCATTTGACCAGGCAGAGCAGATGATTGGCCGGGAAGTGCTTGTGATGATCGAGGGAAAGGTTGCGGACGAAAATGCCTATGTAGGCCGGACATACAAAGACGCGCCGAATGTAGACGGGCTGATTTTCGTAAATACGGACACGGAACTGTTGTCAGGTGACTTTGCTAAAGTCCGGGTGACAGGCGCGTGCGAATATGATTTGATAGGAGAGTTGATGTAAATGAATCTGCCAAACAAACTTACGGTACTGCGTGTGATTATGATTCCGTTTTTCGTTGTCTTTATGCTGACGGATCTGGGCGGACAGTACAGCAATTATATCGCTCTTGTGATTTTCTGTGTGGCAAGTCTTACGGATATGCTGGATGGAAAGATCGCAAGAAAATACAATCTGGTAACAAATTTCGGAAAGTTTATGGATCCGCTTGCGGACAAGCTTCTTGTGGGAGCGGCTATGAAGTCAGGATCAGCCGTGAATTCATCATCAGCGGATTCCGGCTGGTGGCGTCAGACAGCGGGATTGTCATTGCCGCAAGCTATTGGGGCAAGTTTAAAACGGTTTCACAGATGTTTATGATTATCTTTTTGATTCTGGATCTTCCGGGACATACCGCGGTAATGATTGAGACAGTGCTGATCTACCTGGCTCTGATCCTGACTGTAGTATCCCTGATTGATTATATTGCAAAGAACAAAGAAGTGTTGACAAAAGGAGGTATGTAAGATGGTTGCAGAGTTGATTTCCGTCGGTACTGAAATTCTACTCGGCAATATCGTAAATACCAATGCAGCTTACCTAGCAGAGAAGTGTGCTCTGCTAGGTTTGTCTTTATATCACCAAAGTGTGGTAGGGGACAACGAAGCGCGTATGGAAGATACGATACGCCGCGCGTTGGAGCGGTCCGACGTTGTAATTCTCACAGGAGGACTTGGGCCAACCAAGGATGATCTGACAAAAGAAGTGACGGCAAAGGTATTCAAAAAAGCGCTCTGTGAGGATGCCCACACAAAAGAGCGGATCATGGAATTCTTCCAAAAGATTCATAACGGGGAGAAGATCACAGAGAATAACTGGAAACAGGTGCTTATCCCGGAAGGAGCGATCATTGTAGAGAATCAGAATGGAACGGCGCCAGGGCTGATTGTTATTGGGGACGAAGGCAGCGGCTACGAAGGAAAGAGGGCAATTTTGATTCCCGGCCCCCCAAATGAGTGTATTCCCATGTTTGAAACTCAGATTGCTCCGTATCTGTCTGACCTTCAACCGGAAGGGATTTACTCCAGTATGGTAAAAGTATGCGCCATCGGAGAGAGCAGGGCAGAAACAATGGTGGCGGACCTGATGGACGCCCAGACGAATCCGACCCTTGCCCCTTACGCAAAAACCGGAGAAGTACATTTTCGGGTGACAGCCAAGGCAAAGGACGAGGAGTCGGCGAGGTGTCTGATGGCTCCCATGCTGGAGGAACTGAAAAAACGTTTTGGCGATCACATTTATACGACGAAAGAGGAAGTGACATTGGAGGAAGCTGTCATCCAGATGCTGGAGGAAAGAAAGATGACAGTTACGACGGCGGAATCCTGTACCGGAGGACTGCTCTGCGGCAGGCTTGTAAATGTGCCGGGTGCGTCCAGTGTTCTTAATGAAGCCCACATTACCTATTCTAACGAGGCAAAGGAACGGATTCTTCATGTGTCACATGAGATTTTAAAGCAGTATGGGGCAGTGAGTGAAGAGACAGCACGGGCTATGGCAGAAGGAGCTTGCCGGTTATCCGGGGCGGATGCTTCCATCGCGGTGACAGGAATTGCCGGTCCGGAAGGTGGAACGCCGGAAAAGCCGGTGGGACTTGTTTATATTGGATGCATGGTCAAGGGACGGACAAAAGTAGAGAAGTTCCGCTTTACGGGGAATCGTCAGAAGAACCGTGAGTACGCAGTGGCAAGAGCACTCATTCTTCTGCGGGAATGTCTGCTCGCTGCGGACAGGTAAGATAGTGGGATCTATATAGGTAAAAAAAGAGATGTTTTGTGCAACTAGCTGATTGACGAAACCTCCTTTTTGTGAGAAAATTAACACGGATATAGGCTGTACAAAAGACGGCCTCCAAGAGAGATTACATATAGTTGAAAGGAGTCCTTGAGATGATTTATTCACACGAAGTAGAAATGATGTGTCCAGTAGCACAGGGTGCGAATCATGGACCAGCTCCAATCCCAGAAGAAGCAAAATGGGTACAGGCAAAAGAAATTAAAGATATTTCCGGTTTAACACACGGTGTAGGCTGGTGTGCTCCTCAGCAGGGTACATGCAAGCTGACACTCAATGTCAAAGACGGAATTATCCAGGAAGCACTGGTTGAAACAATCGGATGCTCCGGTATGACACATTCTGCCGCCATGGCTTCCGAGATCTTACCGGGAAAGACGATCCTCGAAGCATTAAATACAGACCTTGTCTGCGATGCAATCAATACTGCTATGAGAGAGCTTTTCTTACAGATCGTTTACGGAC